>Ga0172376_10007913_pt1 | contig 11218 bp, 7 predicted proteins | sample Lak35m_FD_121114 | JGI IMG/M metagenome (GOLD analysis project Ga0172376, IMG submission 121114) | Freshwater microbial communities from Kabuno Bay, South-Kivu, Congo - kab_092012_35m | ecosystem: Environmental > Aquatic > Freshwater > Lake | place: Democratic Republic of the Congo: South-Kivu...
GAAGGCCGCTGGATCGCCGATGCCGTCAAACGCACGGGGCGAGTCCTGCAAGTCGGTAGCCAGCAACGCACGATGGAAGTGAATCGTGTCGCCTGCGAGTTCATCCGTCACGGCGGCTTGGGACGGATTTCGAAAGTCGAACTGCCAAACTATCCGGGCCCGCTGCCGATGCCGTCGTTTGATGCCGAACCGGCGTTTGGCGGAGTCGACTTCGACCTCTTCTGCGGCCCGGCACCGCTGAGACCTCACCACAGGTACCTGTGGATGAAGGAAGACTTCAAAGTCGGCGACTTGTTGTGGCGCGGTTGGGATCTGTTTCGAGATTACTCCGGCCACTTGATGACAAACTGGGGAGCACACTCGATCGACATGGTCCAGTACGCACTCGGGCGCGATGACACTGGTCCGGTCGAGGTACGGTTGATCGAACCGCACTCAGCTTCGGACTTATGGCCGCATTGGAAACTGAAGACGCCATCGCCTGAGGGAACGAGTCCTGACTCATTGAGCGCTCGCCGCTTCTGGCCGGTGAGGATGAAGTACGCTGATGGAGTCGAGTTACAATTCGTACCGTCGAAGTCGACTCAAGCGGCCGATCTGCGCGGTCCAGACTTCATCGTCTTTCATGGTGAGAAGGGACGCTTGAAAATGCGTCGCAACTTCTTTGAGACCGATCCACCGGGTCTCATTACAGACCGTCCGGATGCGTCCGTCTCCGCGAAATGGATCGGGAGCGGTCATGTGGCCCGACCTCATCTAGAGAACTGGCTCGACGCGATTCGATCCGGCTCGCGTCTCAATGCACCGGTCGAAGTTGGCCATCGTACGGCTACGATTTGCCACCTCGCGAACCTCGTACGCGATCTGAACCGCTCCTTGAATTGGGATCCGGTCCATGAGAAATTTCTTGATGATGTCGCCGCCAATCAGCAACTCGACCGTCCCTGTCGCAGAGGATTTGAGTGGCCATCGTAATCTATTCCCACGTCGCGAGACGACGAACGCTCAACGCAATACACATGTTGCTGCAGTGATGAGACTCAAGGCGAGGAGAACATTCATGCGCAGTCGATGGATCGTGTTTGTGATTCTGTGGGCCGCTGGCACGAGGCTTTTCGCTGCAGAGTATGACCCACTACAGGTCACGAAAGAGAGCGACGTCAGCGTCCTTGATTTCGTCGTTCATGATGCGAAACGCGATCGTGAGGTTCCAATCCGCGTGTATATGCCGCCTCGCGTTGCGTCAGGATTGATGGAGACATCAGACGCCAGTGCTCTGCCAACGGTGCTATTTAGTCATGGGTTGGGGGGCAGTCGGACTGGGTCGCCGTTTCTGGGAAAGCACTGGGCGGCGCGCGGGTATGTGGTGGTTTTCTTGCAACATCCCGGCAGCGATGAGTCCGTATGGAAAGGCCTGCCGCTCACGCAGCGCATGGCCGCGATGCGTGAGGCTGCTTCGGCAAAGAATTGGATGCTCCGTGTGCAAGACATCCCCGCAGTGCTCGATCAACTCGCCAAGTGGAATGACCAATCGGGACACGCATTGGCTGAACGGCACGATGCGCGGCGAGTTGGTATGTCGGGGCATTCGTTCGGCGGTCATACAACTCAAGCGGTGTCTGGCCAGAGTTTTGGTCCGGGTAGTCAGTCATTCACTGAACCGCGGATCAAAGCCGCAATCGTGATGAGTCCCAGTGCTCCCGATCGAGGCGATATCAACGCGGCGTTCGGCAAGGTGCAAATTCCGTGGTTGGTGATGACCGGCACCCACGATGTCGCAGCAATCGGTAACCAAACGGCGGAGTCGCGGCGACGAGTATTCCCAGCACTCGCCGTGGGTAGCAAGTTCGAATTGGTACTCGACAAAGCCGAGCACTCAGTCTTCACCGAACGCGCACTGCCGGGCGAGAAACAGCAATCCAACCCGAATCATCACCGCGCGATTCTCGCAGTGAGCACGGCCTTCTGGGATGCCTATCTCCGTGAAAACTCGGCTGCGAAAGAGTGGCTCATCGGTGACGGCCCTCGCCGCGTGCTGGAAGCGGCGGATGTGTGGATGAAAAAGTGACTCAGGTCTCGCCGTCGCTTGCCACTATTTATCGATACGGCTCCAGGCAGAGACCGAAAACGCACTGGCTCAGTCGTCGGCGGGATGAACTGTGAATTCAAGACGGAGGTTTAGTGATGACATGGGGAGTGTTGAGCACAACCAAGATGTGCCATCGACGACTTTTGCAAATCGCCACTCGTTGTACCGTCGCAGCGATGCAGGCAGTGGCGGTGCACGTTTCTGTCACGGATGCGAGCAGTGCGGATGGGGATCGTCCGCGTGACGAGGCGATGTTGTTTGTGCGTCGTCACTGTGTGGAATGTCATGGAGACAAGAAGCAGGAAGGCGGCATTCGGTTGGATGGGCTGACCGGAGACATGAGCGTCGAGGGGCCGCGGTGGTTGACGGCTTCCGAGCAGGTGCGGCGGGGACTTATGCCGCCGGACGATGTGAAGCAGCCGGCGGCGAAATCGAAGACAGAGTTCGTCGAATGGGTGCGGCATGAACTAGCGGTTCGTCCGCAGCGGAGGCCGAATCTCGGCAATCTCGTCGCGCATGAGTTGTTGTTCGGACGCGGCGCGAATGCGAAGGTGGAGTCGGAAACCGGTCCCGCGCCGCGCTTGTGGCGGCTCAGTCCTGAGGCGTATTCCGCGTGGGTTCAGGATGTGGCTCGCGGCACGCCGAAGGGGGTCGTGCAGCCGTTTTCCGCCGGAGCCGAACGGGGCTTGCAGGACTTCGCGCAGCTCGCGCGCGTCGATGAACCGGCGACCGAGATTCTGCTCCGCAACGCGCTGACGATGGTGGAATATCAGACGCGGCACGACATCGTGAACGGCAAAGTGCAGGCGAAGAATGACACCGTGCGCGAATTCACGGACTTGATGTCACCCACCGCGACACCGACGCGCGAGCAATTGCTCAAAACGCTGTCGAAGCAGTTTCGACTGGCACTCGGTCGTGAGCCGGAAGAGGCCGACATCGAACACTTGTTGAATTTCTACGGGCGTTGCGCGAGCGGCGGCGATCGGCCCGGCGCGGTCAGGACGATGCTGACGGCCGTGCTGCTGCGGAGTGACGTCATCTTTCGCAGTGAACTCGGCGGACCGAATGGCATGCTCACTCCGCGCGAGGCCGCCGCAGCGATCAGTGTGACGCTCTGCAACCGTCGCGAGGAGACGATCTTTAAAGCAGCCGAGCAGGGGCAGCTTGTGACGCGCGAGCAGATCGCCGAGCACGTTCGACGCATGCTCGATGAACCGAAGATCGCGAAGCCCCGGCTGCTGGGTTTCTTCCGCGACTACTTCGAGTACCACAAAGCGACCGAGGTCTTCAAAGACGAACCGAAGGACTTGTGGCATCGCCCCGATCAGGCGGTTCGCGACACGGATCGGCTCGTGCTGCACCTGATCGCCGAGGATGAAGATGTTTTTCGGCGGATGCTCACTTCGCCGCTGGCCTTCGCGAACGTGAAGACGGCAACCGACAAGACGACTCGCAAGGAAGTCATGCAGCGCTCGCTGATTCCGAATGCACACAATCAACGCGGCAAGTCGGTGCCCGAAGAGTTGTATGGACTCAAGGAATGGACCGATCAGCAACCGTTCGCTCAGCCTGACAACACGCGGCTGGGAATTCTCATGCAGCCGAGCTGGCTGATTGCGTGGAGCGAGAATTTTCACACCGACATCGTGCGACGCGGGCGTTTCATTCGCGAACGGCTGCTGGGAGGCACCGTTCCCGATCTGCCGATCGGAGTCGCCGCGATGGTCCCGAACGACCGCACTCACACGCTGCGCGAACGCGTCTCATCGGTGACTCGCGCGGAACAATGCTGGAAGTGTCATCAACACATGGATGACCTCGGCCTGCCGTTCGAGAACTTCGACCACTACGGTCGGCTGATCCGCGAGGAGCTGGTGCTCGATCCCGATGCGACGGCGAAAAACGTGGACAAGAAGGGAAAGCCGCTGGACGAGGTCTTTCGAGGCGCGCCGCTCGACACGACCGGCCTGATCGCCGGCACCGACGACCCGCGATTGGACGGCCCGATTCGCGACCCGCGCGAACTGGTCACGCGACTGGCGAATTCCGATCGCTGCCGCCAAGTCTGGATTCGGCACGTCTTCCGTTATTATCTCGGCCGCAACGAAACTCTGTCCGACGCCCCGTCACTGCAAGCCGCCGACCGGGCCTATGTCGAAAGTAAGGGCAGCTTCAAAGCGCTGCTGATCTCATTGCTCACGTCGGATTCCTTCCTGAGCCGAACGCGCTAGCGTCGGGCCGAACGGTGACTGACGTTGCGATTGAAACGCCCGCGTATTGAAATGATCGGCAACAACCCAAAAACCGCCCGAGGCTAGCGCCTACGGCTGACGAACATGAACGACACATTGGCAATCTTCATCACCTGGACGACCTACGGCACCTGGCTGCCGGGGGACGCTCGGGGTTGGCGAAAGCGGGTTGGTGGAAACCAACTGCACCGGAGCGTTGCGTCGTCAGGAGAAACCGTTGAACGTCGAGCGAACCTGGACCCGAGGCGGCGACTGCGAAATCCTAGACAGCGACGAAGACATCGAAGCCGCCGTGATGTATGTGATTGGAGGCTCAGGATCGAAAAGACCTGTGAGCCGAACGCGATAGCGTCGGGCCGATTGATGGTTGCCCCTGCGACTGAATGGACCAGCGCGTTGACATGATCGGCAACACAACCGAAACAAAAACGCCCGAGGCTAGCGCCTTCGGCTCACTCACGAGGAGGAACATGATGACTCGACATCGGCCCGCGGCTAGCGCCGGCGGCTCACGGGTTACGCGCCGTTCGGCGATCAAGGGGTTGACACTTGGGGCGGGGGCTTCGGTGTTGCAGCCGTTGCTGGCGCAGATTGTGGCTCAGGCGGCGGAAGGGGCCGCTCCGAAGCAGCGGTTTGTCTTTGTTCTGCAGAGCAACGGGATCAATCCCAATCACATCATTCCGGTGGGCGAAAACACTCGGAAGGACAAAGAGCTGTTCTCGAATTCGGAGACGATCGAGCGGTCGCTCGCCGATCGTGAACTGCCCGAGCCGATCGCGGCACTCAGTCCGTTCAAGAAGCAGATGGTGCTGCTGCAAGGGCTGTCGGGCTGCATGGCGGAAGGGGGCTCGGGCGGGCATTCGACGAATCATGGAGCACTCGGCTGCTATCCCGGCAGCGCGGGGCCGATGGCTCAGACGATTGATTGTGCGCTGGGCGAGGCAGTGCCGGGCATCATCCGGCACGTTGGACTGGGAGTGCTCGATAAAAAAGATCAGACGCTGAACTACCTGCTGTCGTGTTCGGGACCGGGGAAGGCTCAGCCGCTGCAATGCTCGTCCGAGCAGGCATTCCGATCTCTGTTCGGCAGCGTGATCGGCGGCACGGATCGCGCGGCGTTCGAGCACCGCACGAGCCTGCTCGACTTCATGGCCGAGGATGTGCGTCGTGCGCGCGGAGCGCTGGTCGGCGACGAGCGGCAGAAGCTCGACGAATACCTCGCCGCGCTGGAGACGCTGCATCGGCGTCAGGGAGCGATTGACGCCATCAAGCCGTCGCTCAGCCGGACGATCCCGAAGCTCGACGAGCAGTTCGCGAAGCCGACCGAAGTGAATCGTCTGCAAGCGCAGTTCGAGATCGCGACGGCCTCGATCATCGCCGGGCTGACGCACAGCGTGACGATCGCGTCGGGCGGCGGGCATCAGAATTATCTGGCGTTCCCCGATCTCGGCATTCCGATCGGCGGGCACGGCGTCGGGCACGGCGAAACGGTAGATGGCCTGACGACGGATCAAATCTTCATCAAGACACGCAAATTCCATTGCGAGCAGATCGCCCGCATGGCCACGAAGCTGGCTGAGATTCGAGAGGGCGACGGCACGCTGCTCGATCACACGCTGATCGTGTACCTGAGCGATTCCGGCGAGGCGCATCACCCGAATCTCAAGACGTGGCCGGTCGTGCTGCTCGGCGGCATGGGGGGCAAGCTGAAGGTTGATGGCCGCTATGTGCAGCTCCCGCATTACGGCGCGAAGCAGCATCGCACGCTGGCGAACCTGTACCTGACACTGCTCGCCGCCGCCGGCCAGCCGCGCGACAAGTTCGGCATCCCCGACAACGGCCTGCGCGACATCGACCAATCCGGCGGCATCCGCGAACTCCGCGCGTGAACCCTTGGAATGAATACACGACCAAGGTTATTTGCTACACGTGGTCGTATCGAATTGTTACGGCGTTTTAGAGATATAGCTGCGGTCGATCCTGGTGTGTGTGAAGAAGTGTTGTCATGAGTCGATGGTGTGTTGATTGCCGGTGTCAATCTAAGGTTGCTGTGAATGGAGTGTCCCGATGTAGAGATAGATTATTCACCAAAGCGTCGCAATAACTCTCTGTTCCGTAGGGGCGGTTGTTCCTATGAAAATTCGTGATAGTGGCATGCCTGATGAGAGTGTCTGGTCGCAATTCTTTGATCCCCGTCGCATTCTTTTGCAACTGGCCTTCACAGACGCCGATGCTGACGTTGTGGATTTGGGCTGCGGCTATGGCATGTTCAGTATTGCCGCAGCGAAGATCACTACTGGTACTGTTCACTCGCTAGACATCGACGTGGCAATGGTGAGTGCAACCAGAGTCGCAGCTGAACTTCTGGGTGTTTCAAATATCAAAGCTTCGCAACGCGACATTGTCGCTCATGGTTCGGGGTTGCCAGACGAGTCGGTGGATTACGCGATGCTCTTCAATATTCTCCATGCCGAGGAACCGTTGTCTCTGCTGCGGGAAGCTTACCGCATTTTACGTTTTGGCGGCAAAGTAGGTGTGATTCATTGGGTTCATAATATTTCTACGCCGCGTGGTCCGGATTTGGCCATTCGGCCACATCCTGAAGACTGTCAGGGATGGGTGCGGCAGGTCGGATTTGAATTGCTTATACCTGCTATTGGGCTGCCGCCATATCACTATGGAGTTGTTGGTGTTAAATCGAAGTAACCTGCTATGGGTTCGGCACTATGTTTCTGGTTTGGTGTGTTTGCCGTCAGTCATAGTGAGTCCGTCGTGTATTTTTTCGACATGAGTGCGGAAGCTGAATTGATTGATACGGGTAGATTCTCCGCCCATGCTCGGTTGCAGATTTTTGTGGGCTGGGCTGGCATAATTCAGGCTGGTGTCACTTACCTCAAAAGGTCTCGATCTGAGGATGTGAAACTGTGCATTCTTCGACGAATGCTGGATCTCCTTGAGCTGATACTTGAGTTCGAGAAGTGATTTCGTTTTTAACTCAATTGTCGAATTAAGCTGTCGGTCAGCGCGGTGGGCGGCGTTTTGTGTTCCAAAAATGTTTTTGAGTCGGTGTCAAGTGATCGGAATGATAATGACATCATCTCCTCGCAAGCCGGAGTTGCGCCGTCGGTCGAGTTGGTCGCTGCGGGTTATCTGTTTCTATTTGAGTGTCTTGTGTTATGTGATCGCGCTTGTGAGGCCAGCTCTTTATCTCGAACGAAATCAAGGTGCCCTGCGAGGACTGGGGGCCTGGTCTCTTGGTGGGAATCTGCTGCTGGTGGGATGGTTGGGCATACTCTTTGGACAGTATGCATGGTTCGCAAATTTGCCTCTATTTGCAGGCTGGGCAGCGATCTATCGCAATCAGAGAATTCTCGCCGCATTTTGGGGGGGCGTTTCGCTGGTCGTTTCGTCCCACGCTCTGGAATTGTTTCGCACGCCACTTCCCGGTGTTGAATCTCAAAACGACAGTGAAATCCTCAAAGCACTCGGCAGTGGGTATTACTTGTGGATTCTGTCGATGTTCCTCGTTGTTCTTGGTGCCATGCTCGGACGGAGCGCCGGGGCGACGGAGGTTGCCACTCAGAGTGACGGAGCGAGGAGATTCTAAATCACTGATTTCTTGGCTGCCGCTGGAGCACGTTGGGAGTTTGCTCATTTGGGGTGTCTGGCGCACCGCGCGGAGCATTGACTGCACTCCCTCGGCTTACTTCAGCGACGGAAGTTTGGCGCTGTAGTGCATGGCTCGGTGGCGGTTGTCGTCGAAGGCGAAGTGCAACCATTGCTTGTCGGCGCTGACGAAACCATCGGGGTAGTTGATGCGGCCGTTTGGCCCATCGCAGCTTTCTTTGTGGAGGACGCGCTGGTAGGGCCACGTCTTCATGCCATCGAAGCTGATCCAGAGCGATAGCGGGCTACGATGTTTCGAGTTCGGGTTGTGTAGCAATGCGACTGTATCGCCCCCGAGCGGATAGAGCGTGGCCTTGCTGCCGGGGTTGGGAATCTTCGTCGTGCTGGCGTAGTCAGGCCAAGTGCGGCCGCCGTCTTTGGAATGGGCTACGAAGAGAACTCCGCCCAGCCGGTCGGCGCGGATGATCATGGCGATGTGATTCTTGCCGAGTTCGACGATGTTGTTCTCGGCCCAGCCGTGATAGCGGTCATCAGGAGTCAAGCGGATGTTGCCATGCTCGGTCCAGGTGCGGCCACCATCGTTGCTGATCATGACACCGTTGCGCGGGTTACTGACGTAATGCCGCAACGCGCCGTGCCACGGCTTTTCTTCCGAAGGTGGGGCCGGCGTTCCATCTGCAGGGCCGAGGTAATGCTGGAACGGGATGAGAATGCGGCCGTCGCGCGTGATGATGTGGTTGCGAATGAACGTAAAGTTCGCGAGTCGGCCTGGAATCGATTCCGGTGATGACCATGTGCGGCAGTTGTCGTCACTGTGAATCATCCAAGAGCGCCAATCGCGTCCCCACGTTTGCGAGTGCGTGCTGAAGAACAACGTGCTCCGTTTGTCGCGGACCAACAGTTCGGTCGGCCCTTGGCCCATCGTCTTCCCTTCGCGTGGCAGGCCGATGTCTACACGCTCGAGCGGCGACCAAGTTTTGCCGCGATCGGTGCTGCGAGTGAGACCGATGTAGTTCTTCGGCGATGGCTCGAAGTCATCGCCGGCGAGCATGAACAGCGCCCATGAGCCATCCGGAAGTTCGCGCAGTGTCGTGTCGCAGACGAGTTTGTTGGGAGACTTGCCGTCGTACGGGATGCTCGAAGAATCCTGCTTGGCGTCTTCGGCCGCTTGAGCAGTCCACTTTGGATCGGGCACAATCTCTTTCGGCAGATGCGGCGAATGCGCCTTATTGACCAGCATTCGAGCCTTCGCGCCCGGCGATTGAAACTTTCCGGCGATCACGTCGGCTTCGCGGAACTTCGCCAGCAGGATCTCGGCATCCGTGTGACGGTTCCAGTCGTAGAGAATGTGAATCGTGCCGTCGGGCGATTGGATGCCGTCTGGGTACGAGACTAACGCTCGATCGTCCAGCAGCAGGTGGTGCGGCCATGTCTGGCCATCGTCGGTCGATAGGAATGCGGTCATGCTGGAGCGACGCGGCAACCGCACGTCGATGGGGCCGTTCTTGACCAGTAGCAGATTTCCAGATGCCAACCGGCGAATGAAAAACCGCGCGTTGCAATTCTTGATCGACGAGGGTTGTGGCTCGCTCCAGGTTGCACCGCGATCGGATGAATATGACTCGGCGACTCCATATTTCGTACGGGCCAGCATCCACAGGCGACCATTCTTAAGCTCGACAAGCATGTGCTCGTCGAAGTCAGTTTCCGGAAACGGGACGCCGCCGCGCCGCGTCCAAGTGGCTCCCTGATCCACTGACACAAACACGTTTGCCATGCGGATCTCGTCCAAATCTTTGTGAGCGGCTTTGAGATAATCCGTCGGCAGTCCTTTGCTCGTGCCGATGCCGATCCGATCTCTGGTCCACAGCGACACCGGCAGGAGCCACTCGCCGTTGCTCAGCACTGTGGGCTTGTTGAGTGTGCAGCCATCGGCGAAACGCACGGGCTTGGTCCACGTTGGATCGGCGGCATCGGGATTATCGCAGCGTGTGTACCAATCGCCGCACCGGCCATCGAAGTAGCCCAAGCTCTGATCGAAGAAGCACCACAACCGACCGAGTGGGTCAGTCCACAGATTGCCGACGAGTGCGCGCCGCTGTGGAGCGTTCGGCGGATCGGTGGGATCAATCACGACTCGCGGCTTCGACCAAGTCGCTCCGCCGTCTTCGCTCGTTGCCAGCATGAAGAAGCCATTGGGATTGTCGCCGTTACCGACCCAGCACGCCCATAGCCGTCCCTTTGGTGTTCGCTCGATGCCGATGATCATGTTCCCGGTGCGAACCTTGTCATCGTACTCAGGCCCTGGGTTGGTGTTGACGACTGGTGGCTCTAGAGCCAGGTCTAGCACCGCTCGCGGCACATCCGCAGCATGTATGGAACTGATAAGAAAGAGCAGGGCGAGGAGGGCGAGAGTGACTGACTTCATGGCGATAAGCATCCTGGCGGCCTACAAACTTCAGTAATGACAGCTCTCGATTATTGCAGCTTGCGATGTTGCTCGACACCAATGGCATTTGAACTCAGATGAGAACCGTCACTTTCCTAGCCTGCCTGCTGTTTGCTTCGACCGCAATTGCCGAAACGTCTTGGTACGTCGCTCCCGATGGGACTGACTCGGCGTCGGGTTCGCTGGAGCACCCGTTTGCCACGGTGCAGCGAGCTCAAGAAGCGGCGGCTCCGGGTGACATGGTGTTCTTGCGGGGTGGCACTTATCGCGTGACGGAGCCACAGGCCACGCGGCGGCGACTGTTTGCTCGAATCATTGTGCTTGACAAGAGCGGCGAAGCGGGCAAGCCGATCACCTACCGGGCGTATCAAAACGAGAGACCGATCTTTGATTGCTCGGATGTGAAGCCTCCTCGGCAGCGTGTGACGGCGTTTTACGTCAGCGGTTCTTGGCTCCTCTTGCAGGGGATCGAGGTCATCGGCGTGCAAGTCACGATCACGACGCACACGCAGTCGATCTGCTTTGAGAGCCAAGGGAGCCACAACATTTTTGAGCGGCTCGCGATGCACGACGGCCAGGCGATCGGCATTTATCACGTCCGTGGTTCGGACAATCTCTTTCTCAACTGCGATGCCTGGAACAACTGGGATCACACCTCGGAAGACGGCAAAGGAGGCAACGTCGATGGCTTTGGTTGCCATCCGACGAAAGGGAGCACCGGCAACGTCTTTCGCGGCTGCCGAGCCTGGTACAACAGCGACGACGGTTTTGATTGCATCAGCGCTCAGGAGCCGGTGA
>Ga0172376_10007914_pt1 | contig 11218 bp, 11 predicted proteins | sample Lak35m_FD_121114 | JGI IMG/M metagenome (GOLD analysis project Ga0172376, IMG submission 121114) | Freshwater microbial communities from Kabuno Bay, South-Kivu, Congo - kab_092012_35m | ecosystem: Environmental > Aquatic > Freshwater > Lake | place: Democratic Republic of the Congo: South-Kivu...
AGTAATATGTTTCTCATAAAAATTGATTATGACCCATAAATAGGAAATATGGGTCATAATATCAATAGGTTTGTATTAAGTTATGGTTAAATCTCATTTAATCTCTCTGTCAAATTGTCATTATAATAATATTCATCTATATCCGCATCCCAATAATCATAAAATCTTGGTTTTGGTTTATCAATATAATAATGATCAAGTAAAGCATCAAAAAGACATTTGGGGTCATCATTACAATCATCATATTCTTCATAATAATTATCAATTTCTTCTTCACTGAAGTGGTCTTTCAAATCAATTTGTATTTTGATACTATCAGTATAAAATTCAAATACATTACCAAATTTACCTAAAGCATTTTCTAATGTATTTCTTAAATATTCAACATATTCATCTCGTTCAACATCAGCCATAGCATAATTAATTGCATTTTTAATCTCATCAGTATCATCATATTTTTCAATCATTTGTTTCAAACTCAAACTATCATCAATTTCAGTTCCTTCTTTTTCAGTCCAACCCTTAATCATTTCTTTGATTTTACTTTCGTTATCGGAATTAACATAATATAAATTATCCTGCCAACGACCACCATCACTATTATACATATCCCAAACATCCTCGGACATTATCTGTTCATACCAACTAACCCTTTTTTTAGTTTCTTTTCCATCTTTATCTTTGAATTTATATGTTGAATATGTGTCACCAGCCAAATAATAACCAAGGTCACTTGCGTTAATTTCCAATGTAAATGTTGTTTGAATTGGTTTTGCTTCAATGATACCCATTTGGCTCAACTTTCTTTGTAAGCTCTTTGAACTAAATAATTCAGGTCTATTTCTATATAGTTCTCTTATTGTTTCATCAGGTAAATCTGATATTTTGAAGTCCTCTTGTGAGGCATATTCTGTTCCAAAACCATTAATTAAATAATCACCCTCACCAGAATCACTTTCAGCGTAAAACAATGGTAAAATATATTTGTGATATTCTTCTTTTGGTTTGGAATTCTTTGGTCCTTTTAATTGATATAATATTCCATCAGTCCCACCTATTGCCGCAGTTAAATGACTTTTATTAATTCTATATTTCCCGTCAAGTATGATTTTATCACTCCTCAATGAATAAAGATACCCATATGAACTTCTTCCACAATGTCCCATTCTTTCACATTCTTCAGGAGAGTTTTTAACGTTCAAATCAGCCCAATAATAACCTTCACCATTTTTATCACGGAAATCAATTAAGATTGGGGCATTTTCAATATAATTAACCGCACCATCACCAATACCTAAACTATCATGCCATTCTTTGGATTTGGTTATTACATCAATCAAATTTACATCATCCAAACTTGATTTATTTCCATTCAATCCAACTTGGATATAATCCATAATTGATGCTAAAACTTGTCTAATACCTGATGGTCTTATTTGATTTAATTTGGTCTTAGCCCATTCCAAAATATCTTTATTGGATTTTTGGGATTCCATTTCTTTACCCATTTCATAATAATATTTCAAATATTTGTTTGCCAACCAAATTGCCAATTTCTTTCCAACTTCATCAAATACTTGGGCAAGTTCTTCTTTGAGTCCAAGTTTGTCTATAAGAACATCTTTTTTGGATTCCATAAGTAATCCTAAACTATCATTATATTCTCTTAAAAGATTGATTATCCTTTTTTCGTAATATTTTTCTTTAATATTCATTTTCAAGTTCATTTAATTTCTCGTTTAATAACTTATTAAAATTCTCAACATTTAATTCAAGAGTTCTTGGATCAGGTCTATTCCATCTTGGTTTTGAAATAAGGTCTTCAAATACCAATCTTTCAAATACCATATCAGTATACATATCCTCATATTGTTCTTCAATTGTAGTATATATCTCAATAACTTCTGGGTCATCTAAATCTACTAAATTGGATAAATCACCACTTATTGAAATAAAATTCATATTATCATCATCAACTTCACCCCCATCTACAACATATTCCCTAAAAGCATCCATTAAATTATTATAATACACACTGTGCATTTTGGCAACTAACAATTCTTGTTGTGTGTCATATAATGCACCAATAACAATTTCTTGACCTATTTCTGTTTCATTAAGTAAATCGTGAAGTGGTGTGTTTTCATATCTTTTCTTTTCATCATCAGTTAAATTTTCCATCACCATTCTTCTCATTTGACTCTTTAAACCATCATAAACATACTTATCCAAAAATAATTTAATCTTACCCAATTGAGAACCTTTGGCTGTCTTTTCTTCTGGGGTATAGTCAGAGTAATTAATATCTAAATAAGCATAATATCCTGAAAAATCTCTTCCCAATACCACTTCTGATAACATATATTGTCTATCTCCACCATAAGTACCTTTATCGTAAGCAACTTCATCATTCTCAATGTAGAAGTGAGCATATTCATAATCAATATCAATATAAAATTCTGATGGTAGTGGTTCAAGTTCAATATCAACCCCCAATTCTTTCATTTTTTCTTTTAACTTATAATTTCCTTTGAATATGTCCGGTCTTGTTTTATAAATGGTTTTTAATGTTTCCATTGGTAAATCTTCCAATCTAAAATCTTGTCGTGAAGCATATTCTCTGCCAAATCCTTTGATTAGATAATCATCATCTTCATCTTGGACTTCAAATAATGGTAATATATATGGGTGATATTCTTCTTTTGGTTTGGAGTTTTTTGGACCTTTTAACTGATAGATTATTCCATCCTCACCTATTGCTGCGGTTAAATGACTTTTATTGTATCTGAACTTACCCATTTTTCTATCACTTCTCAATGAATATAATTCCCCCTTTGAGCTTCTACCACAATGTCCCATTCTTTTGCATTCCTCAGTTGAGTTTTTGGTTTCAAGACTTACCCAATAATAACCTTCTCCATTATTGTTTCTGAAATCAAGAATTATTGGGTGGGTTTCTTTGTAGTCAATTTCAGCATCACCTAAATTTAAACTATCGTGCCATTCTTTGGATTTATCATAAATTTCTTTGTAATCCAAATTGTCCAAAGATGATTTATTCCCATTCAAACCAACAACAATATAATCTTTAATTGATGTGAATTGACTTCGGTATGATGATGCTCTCAAATATAATCGTGATATTGCAACTTTTGGTGTTGGATAATCTTCATTATACATATTGGAATAATATTCACCTAATTTGTTCGCCATCCAAATAGATAGAGGGCCGAATATATCATCCAAAACTTTTGCATTTGCTTCCTCCATTCCAAATTTTTTAACCAAAATATCTAATTTTGATTTCGCTTCATTCAATAATTCATACCTTGAGTTATATTCCCTCAATAAATTTATTACCTTAATATCTTTGCTTTCATTCATATTTGTTTCATATCGTTCTAAGTCCTCATATAATAACTCATTATATCTATTGACCTCTATTTTTACATCATTTGGATTTGGTCTATTCCAATATGTTCTTGGTATTGTTTCCCATTCAATTAATTTTCTAAACACCTCATTAACAAAAAAATCACCGGATTCAGATTCAACTTCTTCATAAGCCTGTATGACATCTGGGTCTTTCATATCTACCAAATTATCCAAATGTCCATTAATAAAGATAGACCCATCACTATCACTAACATAACCTCCTTCAGCATATAGTTTTAAACAACTTATTAATGTTTTGTAATAAACATCGTGCATGCTATCAATTATTAAATCTTGTTGTATATGAAACATATAATTCATTATTTCTTGACCCATTTCTGTTTTATAAATTAATGATGATAAAGACATTGTTTCATATTGTTTTTTATTAAGAGTTGGGTCTCGTTGGTCTTGATTTATCTCATCTATAATCAATTTTCTTATATAATTTTTAAGACCTTCATTAAGGTATTTATCCACAATCAAATTAATTCTGAACATATAAGATTCTTCATGAGTTTTTGTACCTGGTGCATAGTCATGATAGTGGTCTAGGTATGATTGATAACCCTCTTCGTCTCTCTCTAAGACAACCTCAGATAGGTGCATTCTTCTATATGATGTACTAAAAGCCAATTCATCGTCTTCAATGTAATGATGGACTGAACTATATAATATTTCAATTTCAAATTCCGTTGGAAAATTAATATCTCCGATTTTAATCCCCAAACTTTCCATTTTTTTAATCAATTCGGTACTACCTTTGAAGAGTTCTTTTCTGTCTTTGTATAGTTGAATTAGTACTTCTTCATCTAAATCTTCTAGTTTAAAATCATTTTTTGGACTATATTCTCTACTAAATTCTTGGACTAAGTACTTTCCATTTCTTTTTATGTATAATAATCCTTGACCTATTAATTTACCATTATCATCTTCAACATAATCTACAATATATGGATGATATTCTTTTTTTGGTTTTGTATTTTCTCCACCTTTTAATTGATAAACTATTCCATCATCATCAATTGCCGCAGTTAAATGACTTTCATTTCTTGTAAAACCTCTTCTAAGTGGTGTATAACTTCTCAACGAATATAAATTACCTTTTCCACTCCTTCCACAATGTCCCATTCTTTTACCTTCTTCATCACAATTTTGTGCACCCAAATTAACCCAATAAAATCCGTCATCAAACTTTTCAACAATATTTTCTTCATTTTCAATATAATTAATTTTTCCACCACTTTTCTTTTCCCAATCTCTAGCTTTGTTAAATATCTCATATAAATTTAAATCCTTCAAAGTTCCCTTCGTTCCATCCGATTCTTCAAATTCTAATTTTCCATCCAATTCAAATTCAATATAATTTTTTATCAATTGAAGTTGCTCAATTACTATTGGGTATTCATAAAATGGTTCTTGACTCAAAACTTCTTTAATCGTTGAGTATTTATCACCTGATGGATTTTTCACTGCAGTTTTTAAATAATGCTCACCAATTTTATTTGCCATAATTACAGATAATGAACCAAATGTTTCATCAAGTAATTTTGCATTTTCCTCTGAAGCACCCAATTTTTTAACCAAAATATCAAACTTTGATTTTGCTTCATTTAACAATTCATACTTTGAGTTATATTCCCTCAATAAATTTATTACCTTAATATCTTTGTTTTCTTTGATTGGTTTTGACCCAAATTTGTTATTATATTCTTTTAACAACTGAATTATTTCAATATCTTTGGACATTCTTTTCATATTCGTTTTTGTGTATTAGTATAATTATTTAATAATTTCACTTATATTTATAAATAAAAAAATAATGAAAAAAAACCCAAACTCATTACTTGAATTATACTTTTATAAGTTTTTGAAAGCAGGTGAAAAACAAATAAATTTGAATGGTTTTATTTTAACACCAACATTTAATGAAGAAGAACAAAGAATAACTTGGATTCCTAGTAACCCAAATAAATTATCTTTTGCCAAATATACATTACAATCCCACATTGAAGAACCATTATTCAAATTCAGTAAAATGATTTATGATTTCGATTTTTTTGGTGATGTGGTTGCAAGACAACGTATTGATGTTGAACGGAAACTTTTTATCTCCCCAAACGATTATAACATTTTTATGGGTGAATTGGAAAAATTGGATTCATTTAGTTTTGAAAATTTTCAATTCAATACCAAAGTGTTAAATTTAAAGATTGAAAATGATGGTGGGGATGAAATGAACTTTCATATTGATTTTGAAATATCAAACCCTATTGATAGCGAAACTGATGAGAAAATAACTTTTACTGAATTAAGTGAAAGAATGTATGGTTTGAATGAAGATGATGTTTTTGTTGATAAAATAGATATTTGGTTTCAGGGGTTTTTTGATTTTCTTTTACAAGAACGCCCAAGTCTTGTATGTCGTGATACAGTCTCGTCTTTTTATCCTAGATTTTTAATGAAAAATGGAAGAGAAATTAAATATTGGTAATTATTCTATTACCACCTTCTTAAATATTACATTTTCCCCAATCACTAATTTAACCACATATATCCCAGTTGATATATCATTTAAGATAATCTGATTATTAATAAACTCATAATCAATCATCATCCCCAATTCATTATATATAACAACCTTATCAACATTCTTATTGATATTCAATATATTTTTGGTTGGGTTTGGATATATAATCAAATCATCATTAACTTGATTGCTGATATTAATAATATTACTGTATGTAATATCATTATTGTTTTCAATTATTTGTAATCTATAATAACTCTCACCATTTCTTAAATCATCATCAAAGTTATATTCCGTAGTAATATTGTCAGAATAAAACTGACCAATCTGATAAAATTCATAACCATTATTACTATACTCCAGATTGAATTGTTTGATATCTGAGGGGTTTTCTACAACCCAATGAACCTTGACCTTGTTTCCAACTTTAAGTCCCTCAAATTTGATTATATTGATTGGTAAGAATGTTGCACAATCAGCCAATGTTGGACTTGTTCCGGAATTGATGGGGTCAGATAAGTTTGAGTAATTATATGTCCCATTTCTTAATGAGTTAATAAAGTATCTATTGAAATCATTATTCGGTTGTCCTGGGGTTTCATTTGTTGGTACTGTTCCCCTTGTAAAATTTGATTGTGTTGTGAAGTTTCCACTATTGAACATATAGTTTCTACCAGCTCCTGTTCCAGCAATAACATTAAATGAAGATGTCCCACCAAATTCAGATGGAAAACTTGGGTATGTTGTATCAACAGTTCCATAACTAAATCCGTGAAAGAATGTTCCATTTGGTCTTCTGGTTTGACCAGCATCTCCACCATTTGCTAATGAAACCCTATCCCAAAGTTTGGTTGCTGTATAAGTTGAGGGTAAATAATTAGGATTGGTTGTTAATGGTAATGTAGTTGTATGTTCTAAACAAGAACTATTAATTGGGAATATGTAAATACAATCACCATTTGAATCGGTTTCATCATTCGTAAATAAAAGTTCAGCACTATTGTAAATTAAAATTATTGATCCTGGTTTGACTGAAGAAAGACAAGATGATGAAATTCTGATGTGTCCTTGTGCTATTCCAACTCCTGATATATTCCCATTGTAATCCCCATTATTATCATCAATTATCCATCCTCTTAAATCAACATTTCCTAATGGATTTGATGTTGAACCAATAACAACCAGTTCATAGTATTCTTGATTACCCGCAGCTCCATTTGATATTTCATTAACAATTAAACCTTGACCAAAACATAGGAGGGGAAATAGGATAAAAAATAATAGTTTCATTTTATATATAATCTTTTAATAGTTCATTTAAGTTATTTTTAACTCTTGAATAATTTGGGTAATCTGAGATTCTAAAATCCAATTTTTCCCAAGCTTGACAACATAATCCGCCATAAACAAAATAATCATAACTTTCGTGATTGAAAACACTCTCGCAGTAATAACCATCAAAGAAATATTTTTTGATAAGATATGGTAAAGTATTTGTAATTTTGAATTTATAAAAACTCTTATTATTGGATTCTACTTGTTGTCCGTACTTTGCATCTTCGTCTATAAAATTAGAATGTAGTTCAGCCCAAACTTCACTGGAGACTTCATCGTAATAAGCACTTTCATTTGCATTATTATATAAACTATACAAATCACTTCCAATCTCATCAAAATAGTTTTCAAAAAGGTATTTCATAGTATCATCATCAGTGAATAAATCCATAACATTTTCATTTGTAACTTGGAATTCATAATCCCCATTCTCATCTTCAGTTCCGATTTCTTCAATTACATCAGTGACCTCATCACTTGGTATGCCTATTGTGTTATTTCCATATTTTTCAACAATTCTATTGCGTAAGTATTGTTTATTTTCCTTGGTTAAATTATCATAAACATCACCCATTAAATCAACATGATTACTATCAATATGATAAAAATATTCATAATTTTCATCATCTAAAATTCGTTCTGCAATAGCAGAGGCACTATAATCTCTACCGGAATTACTAAACCATTCCTTCATGTCTGACGGATTTGCTAGTTCATAAAAATAATCAGTACCATCAAATGAAACATCAGAAAAAGAGTTAATGATTTCTTTCATTGCCATACCTCGTGATTTTTCATCTCTGAGTAATGATGACCAAATCTCGTTTTCAAGATTTTTATCATCCATTTGTTTAATTTGTTCAAAATCTATCAAATGTAATATTTCAAGGTTTGATAAGGTATCAATTAACTCATCAATACTTATTCCCATCATTTCGGCAACAGAATCAAGTCCTTTTTCATCAATTCTGTCAATTATTTTTTGTAACTTTGGTGACATTTATTTTAAGAATTTCAACTTATACAATGTTTGATTTAGTAAAGTACATACATTATCAACTTCGTTCTGAAACCAAGTGTCATCACAACAATCTCTTAATTCAGTTACTTTGTCACAAGTCTTTTTAAGGAAATTTATTGATGTTTCAACGCCTTTATATTCAACCAAAGGATAACTCTTATAACCTTTAACAATTCCATATTTGCCTTGATATGATTCAACAATCGTATCAACTAATGGAACAATACCATCATAATATCCTTGTAAGGCAATGTGTTCTGCATATGATTCTGTCTGTAAATGAAATGTGTGAGTTTGTGTGCGAGAATGAAATAACAATGAAATCATCTCAGTAATATCAGAATTTGATTCTTTCTCATCTTGTTCCAAGAATAATCCTCTCTTCTTGGCTTCTTCCATTACCGTTTTTTTGATTCTATCTTCCATAATTTTTATTTATAAATATGTATAAAATTAAAAAAGGAGGTATTTAAACCTCCCTTTTATTAGGACCGAATGAATCGGACTCCACCACCTTGTTTTTCTAAACAAGGAAACTACTTGTGGCAAGAACTATCTTTTTCTACCTTGTGACAGGTTTTTTCAGCTTTTTTACAACAACTCTTCTTTGCTGGGCAACAAGCCGCCATAAGTACCACAAACACACCAAATAAAAACAATCTCATATTATAACAATTTAAGGTTTATTTTGTGACCAGAGCTTCAATCTTTGATTTGACAATCTCCGTCATATCATAAGTATTTACACCAGTCGTAATTATTGAATCTACCAACTTATCATAGGGAATATGAACCAAAAAGTCAACTCCATTGAAGAATGTTAAGGCATTTTTAAGTTCCAATGATCCGTGAATCATTTTGAGGAATAACTTGAACTGAACATCATTAACGAAGTTCTCATTCAATATTGTTCCAAATTTTTCATTAACGATTTTGATGTTGAAAATAGTTGTGTTCATTTGTTTGGATTTTATTCAGTAATTGATATTTGATATATTTTTCTCATTGAACTTTGACGCAAACTCCATTGCTTCTTCCAAAGTATTCCAACGTGTTTCAGTCCACAAAGAGTTCCAAGTTGCATTATCTTTTTTTCTTGTGGCTAAGATGTACCAACCTATACCATATTTTTGAATTTCAAGATGAAATCCACCCTTTCTACAGTTCCAAGATAATGTTCTGTTCTCCATTTTCTGAGTGAATGTTGTCTTGTTAAATACTTTCTTTTCCATAGTTAATATTATTGATTACTTTATAAATAAAACTATTACTAAAACTAGTTTCTTTCTTGATTAGTTCAAATTTATATCCTTTTTCAACTAAATTTTTAACAACACCATATTTTTCATTTTTTAACAATCTTGTTTGAATTTTATCCCATTTCCTATCCAATATAGGTAATTCTAAATTTATAATTTTTTCTTTTATATTCTTTAATGTTTTTAATTTATTTATATAAACTAATGAACAATTATCTGAAGTTAAATTAAATTTTTTACTTTCATTTGTTAGATGATAGTAGAAAAATTCTAATATTTCTTTCCAAGATGAATCACATTTTATTTTAATTTGTCCTTTTTCATTTATGTAACCATCACCATCAATAAAACCAATAATTAAACTAAACAACCCATCATCAGTTATAAATTCAGGTATTTTTACAGGAATCTTAGTTTTATTTGATACCCAACAGAAATCATTTGATAATTTACTTATTGTTTTTTTATCGGATAAAGTAACTCTGACTATTGTAGGGGTTTCTATTATATTAAATTTACCCAAATGTTGTTGTAATTTTATTATGTGGTTTTTATCATTTTTTGATAAATTAATTTGTATATTTTTTTGTTTTGATATATGCCCATCAGCTAACATAAATCCTATCCAATATAATGTAATATTATTGTTATAATCTAATAATTTTTCGTATTTCCAATCATTAACATTTTCATTAAACTCTCTTTTAATGTTATTATAATGAGCTAATTTTTGTATATACGACCAAGAAAGATTTAATGTTTCCATAATTTCTTTCTTGGATTTTTTAGAATAATTTTTTTTAAGATATTTTATACTTTTTTCTTTGTTAGTTTCCATATAACATAAATATCTTTACCTTTTGTAAAGGTAGATATCTCTGTTAATTTCTTTTTGAATATCTCTTTCTTTAATCGTATTTTTTTTATCCCAAATTTTCTTCCCTTGTGCTAAAACAATCTCAACTTTTATTAAGTTCCGTTCATTGAAATAAATCTTTGTTGGAACAATCGTCAGACCATTGATTAATTTTGATTTCAATTTTCTGAGTTGTGATTTCTTTAATAACAACTTTCTCTCCCGTTTTGGTTCCCCATTTGCCAAAGAAATTGAAATATTTTTAACAAAGAGTTCTTCATCCTTGAAATAACAATATGTGTCGGTCAGATTAACATTACCTAGTCGGATGGATTTAACTTCCATTCCTGTCAATACAATTCCGGCCTCGTAAGTTTCGAGGAAGTTATATTCAAATCTGGTTTTCTTGTTTTCAATCTTCATCTTCATCATCATATTCTACTTCCCAATTAGCTTCAAAAAATTTGTCTTCAACATATTTTTTCAATTGATCCGCAATTTCCAAATATTGATTTCTTAACTTGTGGAACTCTTCATCCTCTATTTCTTCAAAATTAGAGTAGTGTTTGAAACAATAGTGGAATCCTTCTTGTTCCATTTTTGAGTGTAGAAATACCCAGTCTTCAGCTTCTTGTGGTTTCATAATTTTATTTGATTTTAGATTATAACTTCAAAGGTAAGAAATAAGTTTCAATAAATCAAAAAACCCCAATGGATTTCTACATACATTGAGGTTTTAAATATATATTGACCAACATAAAGAAAGGGAGTTGGGTTGTGTC
>Ga0172376_10007917_pt1 | contig 11217 bp, 9 predicted proteins | sample Lak35m_FD_121114 | JGI IMG/M metagenome (GOLD analysis project Ga0172376, IMG submission 121114) | Freshwater microbial communities from Kabuno Bay, South-Kivu, Congo - kab_092012_35m | ecosystem: Environmental > Aquatic > Freshwater > Lake | place: Democratic Republic of the Congo: South-Kivu...
GCGAAGGGGGTCGGCGAACGCTCGAGGAGCATTGGGCCGCGGCGGCCCACGCGACGAGCCAATCCGCCGTCGGAGCGGCGGACGAGATCCCGTTGCCGCCCCCGAGCCGGCGACACACGTATCCCGGATGCGCTCTAACTCCGCCGCGGCATGACGAGCCAGATGAGGCCGGCGCTCGCGAACGTCGCCGCCGTGCCGAGAAGCTGCCGCGGATCGTGGCGCACGAGCAGGCCGATGAACCCGAGTGTCGCCACGATGTAGACGCTCGCGGCGACACGGGCCGCCACGGCGGCCCGGGGGGAAGGCGGCGACTCGTCGCCGTCCCGGGGCGGCGCGGCGGGGAGCCAGAGTGTGGCCACGGTGAGCGCGGACACGAGCGAGAGGGTGACTACGAGATAGCCGAGCAGTCCGAGGATCGTCGCCTGATGGACGAGGAGCACCGCCAGGGCGGTATGCAGGAGGACCGAGTTTCGCACGCCCCCCGCACCGGCGCACCAACGGGGAAACACTCCGTCCTCGGCCATGCAGGTGGTGATCCGCGGCCCGGTCATCATCATGCTCGCCACCGACGTGAACGTCGCGAGCGCGACGAGCGACCGCAGGGCCGTGTCGAAGGCCGGCCCGGCGAGGGCGAGGGCGGCCCGCGACGCCACGTCGGCCCGACCCGCCAGCACGTCGTACGGGGCCGAGCGCAGGAAAACGTCGTTGAGCAGGAGGTAGGCGACCGTCGTGACGAGCGTGCCCACGACGAGCGCACGGGGCACGGTGCGCACCGGATCGACGGCCTCTGCGGCGACGTACACGGCCTGGTTGAAGCCGATGTAGCTGAACATGATCCAGGTCACCGTCGCGGCGAAGGCGCCCGCCGACGGTGCGGTGGTCACGGTGGCGGCGACCGGAGGCCGGCCGGCGATGACGCACTCACCGACGACGACGAGGACGAGGATGACGAGCATCTTCACCGCGACGATCGCCGTGCCGGCGCGGGTCGCGAAGCGACCGACGGTCGCGTGGGCCGCGCCACAGGCCACCACGACGGCCGTGGCGACCATGCGCTCCGGCACCCACGACGGCAGCGGCACCGGCAGATATTGCTCGCACGTCAGGGCTGCCAGCGCGATCGGCCCGGTGAAGCCGGCCGTGAACGAAACGACGCCGGCCAGGAACCCGGCGAACGGATGGACGTCGCGCGCGAGGGCGAGGTACTCGCCGCCCGACATGGGGCGCCGCTCCACGAGCGCGCCGTAGGCGACCGCACCGCACAGGGCCACGACCCCGCCGACCGCCCACGCGACGAGCACCGGCCCGGGAGACCCGAGCGCCTCGAGCGCGTAGCCGCTCGTCGTGAACACGCCGGAGCCGATCATGCCGGCGACGACGAGCGCCACGAGGGTGGGCAGTCCGTGACGGGGATGATCGGTGGTCACGATGGGCCTGCGGAGAGGGCGGACTCCCGGTCGATGCGGGGCCTCCGCGACGGGGAGGCTACCGCGCCGGTCGCCGGGACACGGCCCCGTCACCGCGTATACTCCCCCCGCGACGCCTGTGGTCGCCCGTCAGGATCGATCCCGGGATTTCGCGACCTTTGGGGGGAATGTCGATGCGTGCTGCCAGCCTGTCGCTCGTCGGTATCGGTGTCATCGCGATCCAGTTCGCAGCGGCCGCCGCGGACCCGGCGGCCGCGCCGCCGCTGCGGATCCTGCTCATCGCCGGAGGCTGCTGCAACGACTATGCGACGCAGACGCGGCTCCTGAAGGAGGGCATCGAACAGCGCACGCGGGCGACGGTCGAGGTGGTCCACAATCCGGACCGCTCGACGAAGGCGGTCTTCTCGATCTACGAGAAGGATGACTGGGCCGCGGGCTACGACCTCGTGATCCACGACGAGTGTTCCGCCGACGTCACCGATCGGCCCTACGTCGCCCGCATCCTCCAGGCGCACCGCGACGGCGTGCCCGCCGTCAATCTGCACTGCGCGATGCACTCGTACCGCTGGTCCGACTTCCGCCAGCCCGTGCCGGTCGGCAACGACAACGCCGGCTGGTACGAGATGCTCGGCCTCCAGTCGACCGGACACGGGCCGCAGGCCCCGATCGACGTCACCTACACCGGCACCGCGCATCCTGTCACGCGCGGGCTGAGTTCGTGGCGGACGATCAACGAGGAGCTCTACAACAACGTGCGGCTCTTCCCGCAGGCACAGACCCTCGCCACCGGCCGGCAGCTGCAGACGCCGCGGCCTCCCAAGGACGCACCGGCCGATCCCGCCGTGAAGCCGGTCACCGCCGAGGCGGTCGTCGTCTGGACGAACGCGTACGGCCCGAAGCGGACGCGGATCTTCAGCACGACGCTCGGCCACAACAACGAGACCGTCGGCGATCCGCGCTACCTCGATCTCGTCACGCGCGGCGCGCTGTGGGCAACCGGCAAGCTCACCGACGACGGCACGCCGGCCGCCGGCTACGCCGCCGCCCGGTGATGCTGCCCGCGCGAACGCACGCGCCACGTCGAGGTGGCGCGGTCCGCAGGCGCCCCGGCGCTGCGGCAACGCATCACGGGGTGCCGTGAGCGGCCCGGAGTGGTCGGCCGGGGAAGGCATCGGCGACGATCGCCCCTCCTGCCACCACCGGTGTGCCCGCCACGATCACCCACTCGATCCCCACGGACGGCGCCTGCGGTCGGTCGTAGGTCGCCCCGGAGGCGACCGTAGCGGGGTCGAAGACGACGAGATCGGCGTCGGCTCCGACGCCGATGCGGCCCTTGCGTCGCATCCCCTCGACGCGGGCCTCGAGCCGACGCGCTGGCATGAGCGAAAGCTTCGCCAGCGCCGTCGGGAGCGTGACGTCGCCGCGGTCGCGCACATGGTGACCCAGCAGCCGTGCCGACGTGCCGGCATTGCGTGGATGGCCGACGAGTCCGTCGCTGGCGACCATCGTCAAGGGATGGGCCACGGCCGCGGCGACGCTTGCAGCGGTGTCGCGGTGCACGATGACCAGTCCGCCCGTCGCGCGGTAGCGGGCGAAACTCTCCGGCGTGAGCCGCTCGCTCGTGCCGCCCCACTGCAGGTCGCCGTAGCCGACGCCGAGCCGTTCCTGCCATCCGTCGGCGAAGATCGCCGAGCCGATGTCGGTCATGCCGGCGGTCCAGGGATAGACCTCGGCCGTGACGTCCTGGCCGCCCGCGTGAAACCGCTCGACGAGCCGCAGCATGTCGTCCACGGCAGGGCCGCTCGCCGTGGCTTGCACGTGCACCAGATGGAGGGCCGCCCCCGCCTCGGCCGCCAGTCGCGCCGTCTCGGCGGCCGCGAGCGCCGCGGCGGCACCGCGTGCCCGGAGGTGCACGTGGCATGACGCGCCGTGGCGGGCGGCCACACGGAACGCCTCGAGGATCTCGACGTCGCTCGCGACCGGCGTGTAGGCGAGCCCGAAACCGACGGCGACGGCGCCCTCCTCGAGCCCGCGTTCGATCCGGCGGGCGACCGCTGCCGTGAGTTCGGGCGTCGTGACGACGGTGCTCGCCCGCGACTGGGTCGGGGGCACGAACGCTGGCGGGTCGCCCAATTCGGCCATGCGCGCCGGCGGATGGCCGCTCGCCACCCCGTGATGGAGCCTCGACCGACCGACCCGCGAGCGGTACCACTCCGCCACATCCGACGTGCCGATCTCGAGTTCCAGTGCGCTCGTCACGCCATCCTGCACCTTGAGGGCGAGGCTCTCGTCGTCCCACGCGTGCTGGTGGAGATCGATGAAGCCGGGGGCGACCACGCGGCCGGCAGCGGGGATCGTGTGATGACCCGCGCGGGGAGTCGTGCTGATGGCCGTGATCGTTCCGCCATCGATCCCGAGGTCGCACACCGCATCGAGGCCACTCTCCGGATCGATGACGCGTCCACCCCGGATGACGATTGCATGCGGCTCCGCCGCGACCACCGTGACGCCGGCGGCGGCACACATCATGCCGACGACGAGCCAGATCCGGGACGGCGGGCGCGACCCCGGGTTGAGCCGGGCTGTCCGGCAGGGCCTGCGAGCGGGCAGATGATCCAGGCTGCCGGCGTGGGGCATCGGTCCTCGTCTCGTCGTGACGCGGTCACCGGGCGGAGAGATCGAGTCGCGGGATGTCGAGCCGCCGCAGGACGTCGCTCTGGAGGGCGGCGAAGCGCGCGTCGCTCGCCTGCTGGGCGGCGAGCGTGGCGACGCCGACCGAGATCGCCTGATCGATCGCCGCGTCATCGGCGATGCCGAGGGCGCGGAGGCCGTCGACGAGCGGCTTCACCCGTGGGTCGGCGAGGATGCGGTCGGCTGCACCGGGCGGCGCGTCGTCGCCACCGGCGGTGGCGGTGTCGCGCCACACCGTGGCCCACGTGCCGTCGGGGAGCCGTGCCTCGAAGACCGACTCGACCGTGGCCCGGCCCGCGCCCGCATCCGGCCGCACGCGCGTCGCGCGGAACCGGCCCTCGGGCGCCTGCGTTCGCGCGGCATCGAGCCAGCGGTTGGCCCGCGCCGCCGGGGCGTTCGGATCGAGATCCTCGAGGAGTTCCGCGAGCAGCCCGCCCCCCGGGTCGCCCCCGCCGAGCAGCTGCGGGAGAAGCCGCACGATGTCGGCGAGTCCGCCATCGCCGGCACCGACCCGCACCACCGTGCTGCCCACTCCCTGAAACGTCACGGGCGTACCGAGCGCCTGATCCACGAGCGCCAGCCGCGCGTGCCACTCCCGATCGTCCTGCGGCCTCGGCGGCAGTCGGTCGGCGAGATCTGGCGGCGCGCCATCGGGGTCGACACCGGCCTCGACGAGCGCCGCACGCAGGCGCCGGGCCGAGAGCGCCTCGACGTCGTCGAGGCCCTCGTGCCAGCCCCAGCGGGCGAGCCGCGCATCGGCCGCGACGGCCGGCGTGACGCGACGCACCTGACGGGCAGCGAGGTGCACGAGCGCGAACTCGCTGTCGTCGTCGCGCGCGGCCTGGAGCCGCTCACGCTCGCGCCGGAGGAGTTCTCCGCGCCGCGAGCCCTCCTCGGGTTCGGCGTCGAGCAGCCGCTCGATGCGTCGGACGACGTCGGCCCGCGCGGCTGCCACGAGCCGCCGGTCCTCCGCCGCGAGTCGGTCGACCTCGGCGCCCGCATGGTCGCGCAGCCACGAACGGCGCACCGCGATCGTCACGCTGCCATTGGGGCGTCGATCGAGGACGGCCCCGCGCAGTTCGCCACGGCCGGCGAGGTGCACGGTATCGGTGCACGTCTCGGCGGCGAGGCCGACGCCCGCGACGCCCGCGACGAGCGCGGCGACGAGGCCCAGGGCCGTGATGTCGGGCACGGCCCTCGGCGCCGCTCGCCTGCCGACGCCATCGATGCTCGATCGCGGTTCGGCTCGCGTCGGTCGCTGTCCACGATCCATCAGACCACCCCACACACGGCACACCACCGGGGCCACGACCCCCGCACCCGAGCATACCCGGGTCGAGACGCGGTCCCTTGGCCGGCGGTGCGGCGGCGTCCTATTCTCCCGCGTCATGCCGCCTCGCCGCCTCGCCGTCTGGTCCGGACCGCGCACGCTCTCGACGGCGCTCATGCGCAGCTTCTCATCACGACGCGACTGCGTGGTGAGCGACGAGCCGTTCTACGCCGCCTACCTCGCGGCGACCGGGTTCGCCCATCCCGGCCGCGACGAGATTCTCGCGAGCCAGCCCACCGACTGGCGGGTGGTGGCCCGTGCGCTTTCGACCGGGGATCCGCCGCTCGATCGGCCGCTCTGGTACCAGAAGCACATGGCACACCACATGCGCCCGGAGATGCTCGGTGACTGGCTCGATCGGATCGACCATGTGATGCTCGTGCGCGATCCGGCGCGGGTGATCGCGAGCTACCGGCGCGTCGTGCCGACGATGACGATCGCGGAGACCGGATTGCCCTGGCAGGCGCGGCTCTTCGCCCACATCCGCAGCACGCGCGGGGCCGCGCCGCCGGTGATCGATGCGGCCGACGTGGCCCGCGACCCCGAGGGGACGCTGCGCGGACTGTGTGCGGCGCTCGCGCTCGACTGGGATCCCGCGATGCTCCATTGGCAGGCCGGGCCGCACCCGCAGGACGGCGTCTGGGCGCGGCACTGGTATGCTGCGACGTGGGCCTCGACGGGCTTCGCGCCGCCGGTCGCCGAGACCGAGGCGGCACCGCCCGACGTGCCGTTTTTCGCCGAGGCGACGGCGCTCTACGACGGGCTTCGCGCATGCTCCAGCGTCCCAATCCCGCCAATGCCTCGATCCTCGTGAACATCGACGGCCGGCTCGTCCCGCGGGACCGGGCGGGCGTCTCGCCGTTCGACTCGAGCGTGCAGAACGGCGACGCGGTGTGGGAGGGTCTCCGCGTCTACGATGGCCGCGTCTTTCGCCTCGAGGCCCACCTCGCGCGGCTGCGGTCGAGCGCCGCCGCGCTGCGCTACGAGGAGATGCCCGCCGACGAGACGCTCGTGCGGGAGCTCGCCCGCACGCTCGAGGCCAACGGGATGCGCGACGGCATCCACGTGCGGCTCACCGTGTCGCGCGGCCTCAAGTACACGAGCGGGCTCGATCCCCGGATCAACGCATCCGGCTGCTCGTTCTTCATCCTGGCCGAGCACAAGCCGCCGGTCTTCGACAACACGGCGGGAATCCGCCTCATCGTGGCGCGGCAGCGCCGGCCGTTCGCCGACGTGCTCGACCAGCACATCCACAGCTGCAACCAGCTGACGAGCATCCTCGCGAAGATGGAGGCGACGGCGGCCGGGGCGGACGACGCGATCCTGCTCGATCCGGCCGGCATGGTCGCGGAGACGAGCTCGACGCACGTCTTCGTGGTGCGCGGCGGCACCGTGGTGACGCCGACCACCCGCGCGTGCCCCGAGGGGATCACCCGGGCGGTCGTGCTCGCGCTCTGCGGACGCTCGGGGATCGTCGTGGAACAGCGGGACATCCCTCGCGACGAGCTCGCCATGATCGACGAGGCATTCGTCACCGGGACCATGGGCGAGATCACGCCGGTCGCCGCGATCGACGACCGGCGGCTCGAGCCGGTGCCGGGCGGCGTGACGGCGCGGATCGCCACCGCCTTCCGGGCATGCACGCGCGACCCGGCCGAGGGCACACAGCTCGTGCCCTGAAGCCCCCCGCCAGCTCCGCCGGGCGTCGGGCGGACCACGTGGTTGCATCGCGTCGCCGGGCGATCACAATCGCGACACGCGGGGGCCGCACGGTGTCCGCCGTGATCGACCCGTGACGGTGGCAGAGGAGCAACACGACATGATGGCGAAATCGAAGGCGCGGCTGGTGGAGTCGGAGGACGCGGAGGGGGCGGAAGACGGCGGGATCGCCACCGCGGAGGCCTCGAGCGAGCCGCGCGTCAACAAGAGCGAGGCGATCCGCGCCGAGGGACGGGCGATTCTCGACGCCGGCGGCCAGCCGCGGCCGTCGGAGATCGTCCGCAGCCTGGCCGCGCGCGGCATTGACGTCGCGCCGGCCATGGTGTCGACGGTGCTCAAGAAGATGGGCGTGCAGCGCCGGGCGCGACGCGCTTCGGCCTCGGCGACGCGGCAGGCGGCCCCGACCCGCGAGGCGTCGCCCCGGCGCGAGCCGGTGGTGTCGGCGGAGTCCTTCACGGTCGATCAGCTCATCACGGCGAAGAAGTTCGTCGAGACGGTCGGTTCGCCGAAGCGCGCGATGGCCCTCCTCGACGCGCTCGACCGGCTGATGTGAGGCCGCTCGCCCGCCGCCGGAGTCAGCCGCGCGGGCGTTCGAGCGTCTCGCGCACGAGCAGGTCGGCGAACTCGGGCACCTGCCCTGCCGTCCCCTCGAGGTCGAACTCGTCGGCAAGCCGCGTGCCGATCCACGACTGGAGCGGCCGCACGTCGTCCTGTGCGGCGACGTGCGTGGCCACCTCGGAGGCGAAGTTGAGCAGGTCGTACACGCGGCACTTCACCGGCAGGAGTCGCTGGCGCCGAACCGGCAGCGTGTCCACGTTCGTGAGGCCGTAGAACTCCTGGATGCGTCCGGTGAACCGATCGAAGTCCTCGAGCAGGCGCGTGCGAGCGGCGCCGGCCGTGGTCCTCATCTTGCAGATGGCGCGATAGAGCGAGTGCGCCTCGCGCACCGACGCCCACGACGTCTGTGCCGCCGCGAACCGCTCGCGGATCGCGGCAAACCCGTCACCATGATCGAAGCACTCGACCGCCCGGCGGAGCGTGTGCAGCGGGTTCCGGCTCGCGGGGATGTCACTCGCGAAGACGCGGTGCATGGCGACGGCGCCGTTCTCGCAGACGAGTCGCAGGAGTGCGACGTGGATGCGTGGCAGGCCGAAGCCGTCGATCGGTACGTCGAGCGTGAAGCGGTTGGCGAAGTCGTCGTGCCCGATCGCGAGCGCCTGCTCGCCGCTGCGGGGCGTGAACGTGCAGGAGACCATGCCGTCGGCGTAGCAGGCTCCCGCGCCACCGTGCGTGAGTGCGATCTCGGCCACCTCGTCGATCGTCACCGCGCGGCCGTCGGGCCGTGACGCGGCCAGGGCCGTGGGCGGGTGGCCCGCACGCCGCTCGATCGCGACCCGCAGCGTGTCGCTCCGCGAGACATCGCGAATCCGCGCGAAGACCTCCTGGGGATGGAAGTACCGAAAGGTGCTCGCCCCGAAGCGGTACCGCGTGAAGATCGACTTCCAGAAGCGGTCGGTGACACGGCAGTGCTCGCCGTCGATGTCGACCAGGGCCCGCTGCGCGCGGCCGTCCCGGGAGGCTCCGCGACGGCCGGCGGCCGCCGTGGAGAGGGCCTCGTCGGGCCAGTGCGACTGTCCCGGTCGTTCGCCGTCGTTGAAGACGCGCAGGGCGCCCAAGCGCACGATCCGCTCGTCGATCCGGACGGCTTCGAGCGTCGTCCGCGGCGCGGCGGCGGGGGTGGGTCCCGCCGTGGCGTGTGCGCCCGCAGTCGATCCCGGCGCGGCGGCCGCCGCGCGTGCGTCTGCCCTGCCGCCCATGTTCGTCGTCGTCATGCTCACGTCCTCCCTGGGGTGTTCTCAGTCCTACGCCGCGCCCGGTCCTGCGCCTCGGCGACGCTGAATTTCCACGGTCGCAGCCGCTTGAGCCGCCGCGCCACCGGCAGCTGCTCGTGGGGTGGACCGTTCGCTCCGGCCATCGCCTCCTGGCCCTTCGACATCGTCACGAGCAGCTCGAGCATCCGCTCGCTCATCGCCTCGATCCGCCCGTTGAGGCCGATCGACCGCCACCGCTCGAGCGCGTGGGGCGATCCCGGCCCGGAGCTGCTCGCGTCGGCCGAGACGTACTGCACCGCGGCAGGCGCCGTGGCCGTGAAGGGATGACGCGTCCGCGCACACTGCACGACGTTCTTGAGCGGCACACCCTCGGCGCGTCGCAGGACACGGCCCGCCATCTGCACGGTGGGGCCGCGGCCCGAAGGGCGGCAGAACACGCTCTGGAGGGCGGGACAATCGAATCCCTCGGTGAGCACGGCCATGCTGATGATCACGGGGCACTCGCCCGCCTCGAACCGCGCGATCTGCCGCTCGCGATCGGTCGTGGCGGTCACGACCTCGCAGGACACCCCGCCATCCTCGAGCCGAGCGGCGCACGCGCGGCATTCGGCGAGCGTGCGGAAGAAGAGGAGCGACCGGCCCCAGCGGTCCGGGTCCGCAAGCCACGTCGCCGCCACGGCGTCGGGCGTGTAATGCGGAATCGTGTAGTGGGCATAGCCGCTGAGGTGGCCGTCGAGGACGAGCTGGCGGATTCCAGAGTCGCGCACGACCCGCTCGAAACAGAGGCCCAGCCGGTCGGCGCGGTAGGGCGTGGCCGAGAGGCCGAGCACGCGCGCAGGACCGACGGCGGCGTGGAGCGAGGCCATGCTGCGCGTGGCGTCGTGCTGTGCCTCGTCGACGATGAGCAGGTCGCCGCGGGGTGGTGCGCGGTCGAACATCGAGACGAGCGCGAGATCGACGCCGAAGCCCCGATCGCGGTTTTCACGATCGGCCTGGGCGAGCAGGTTGCGACGCATGGCCGTCCACACGACCCGCATGCCGAGATGCTCCTGTGCCCAGCGGGCCACGAGCAGCGCCATCGCGGTCTTGCCGCTGCCGGTGGGACTTTCGACGATCACGGAGCGGGCCGCGGGAAGCTCCTGCCCGCGGTCGACGTGCGGTCCGGAAAACATCTCGATGACGCGGGCCACCACCCGCTGCTGGTAGTCGCGCGGCTCGAGGTGCACGCCAGCCGTAAGCCACTCGGGCAGGCCTCCGGCCGACGATCCGGTCACTCCGGCCTGCTGCCGGAGCATCGGCTCGGCCGGTCCGGAAAGACCGGGCATGCGGGCGGCCCGGGCGCGGGCAGGGGCAGGTGCATGGGGAGGGGCAGGGGAGGTCATCGTGAGCGCGGCCATACACCCTCGGGGCTCGAGACGCGGTCGGCGTCGGAACAGGGCGGCAGATCGGACAGGGCGGCGGATCGGACAGGGCGGCACGTCGGACAGGGCCGCCCGCCCCGGAGGCGGACACGCACCATCGGAAGGCCACCCCAGTACTACCCGCGGGGGCCTGTCGCGCTCCGAGCCGGTGTGCCCGCGACCAGAAACAGCCGCTCAGGAGGGGGGAAACGACGTGCCGGAGTCGGGATTTTTTCGAACCGTCTGAATCAGTAGGCTCCCCCGGGCGTAGATTTCCGTGGTGAAGTGATGGACAGGTCCGGCCGATGCACGCCATGCGGAGACCCGTGCACTTCGGGGCAGCGTTGCGAACCGCGAGCGTTCGATGTCGAGCGGCGCACGATGACCCGGAGAGCCTGCGAACCATGAAGCTTCCATCATGAAGCGTCCATCATGAATCTCGAGCAGATCGAGGCGATCCTCGTCGCCCAGGGGCTGAAATATCGGCTTCAGGCGGACCACATCGTCACGGGCTTCGCGACACGGCACTATCGAGACGCGTCGGGCCGGGCCGGCGTGGCGATCGTGATCCGGTTGAGCGAGCAGGGGACACTCCTCGAGTTCATGGCCCCCGGCCTCTATTGCTCCCAGGGGTGCCATCATTCCGCCGCGCTCTTCCAGGTGCTCCTCGACATCACGACGCGGACGAAGATGATCCGTTTCGAGCATGACGCCACGGACGGTGAGGTCCGCTGCTCGATCGACTTCCCGATCGAGGATGGCAAGGTGACCCCGCGCCAGTTTCGGCGGCTCCTCGACTGCCTCGCCGAGTCCGTGGA
>Ga0172376_10007919_pt1 | contig 11217 bp, 22 predicted proteins | sample Lak35m_FD_121114 | JGI IMG/M metagenome (GOLD analysis project Ga0172376, IMG submission 121114) | Freshwater microbial communities from Kabuno Bay, South-Kivu, Congo - kab_092012_35m | ecosystem: Environmental > Aquatic > Freshwater > Lake | place: Democratic Republic of the Congo: South-Kivu...
CGATGACCACATGCTTGTTCATCGGGATGTTTATGCCGGCGATACGTGCCATGTTCCTTTGCCCCGAAGCCGCCGAAAGGGGCGGCATTCTAATGGAAAAACCCTGATCCTCAACCCTGCCGCTGCTTGTGCCGCGGATCCTTGCAGATCACGTAGACGACGCCTCGGCGCCGCACGATCTTGCAGTCCTTACAGATCTTCTTGACGGACGGACGAACTTTCATGTCGGTTACCTTTCGCTCACTGCGGGGCGCCGCCGCGGCCATAACCCATGAGGTTGGCCTGCTTCAGCAGCCCCGGATATTGGTGGGACATCAGGTGGGCCTGCAGCTGCGCCATGAAGTCCATGGCGACCACCACCACGATCAGCAGCGAGGTGCCGCCGAACACCAGCAGCAGCCCGCTGCCGCCCAGCCGGCTCTGCGAGATGAGCAGCTCGGGCAGCAGACAGACGCCGGCCACGTAGAGGGCGCCCCACAGCGTCAGCCGCGTGAGCACCTTGTCGATGTACTCGCCGGTCTGCTGGCCCGGGCGGATGCCCGGGATGAACGCGCCCGACTTCTTGAGGTTGTCGGAGGTCTCGCGCGCGTTGAACACCAGCGCCGTGTAGAAGAAGCAGAAGAAGATGATCAGCGCCGCGTACAGCACCAGATGCAGCGGCTGACCGTAGCCGAGCGTCGCGGCGAAGGTCTGCAGGCCCTCGGCGAACCGGCCCTCGCCCGTGCCGAAGAACTGCGCGATGGTGGTCGGCACCAGCAGCAGGCTCGAGGCGAAGATCGGCGGGATGACGCCGGCCATGTTGATCTTGAAAGGCAGGTGGCTGGTCTGGCCGGCCATCACGCGGCGGCCGACCTGGCGCTTAGCGTAGTGCACGGCGATGCGGCGCTGCGCACGCTCGACATACACGCAGATCGCGGTGACGGCGAGCACCAGGACCAGCAGCACGATGGCCTGCACGCCCGACATCTCGCCCGTGTTCACCGCCTCGATGGTGCGGCCGACCGCGCCCGGCAGCGTCGCGAGGATGCCGGCGAGGATGATCATGGAGATGCCGTTGCCGATGCCGCGCTCGGTGACCTGCTCGCCGAGCCACATCAGGAACATCGTACCGGTGGTCATCGTGATGGTGGCGATGAACAGGAACGACCAGCCGGGCGCCACGACCATGCCGCCGTTCTGCAGCGCCGTCGCGGCGCCGAGCGACTGGAACACCGCGAGCACCAGCGTGCCGTAGCGGGTGATCTGGGTGAGCTTGCGCCGGCCGGACTCGCCTTCCTTGCGGTACTCCTCCCAGGTCGGGTACACCATCGAGACCATCTGCACGATGATCGAGGCGGAGATGTAGGGCATCACGCCCATCGCGAAGATCGACAGACGCTCGAGCGCGCCGCCCGAGAACACGTTGGCGAGACCGAGCAGCGTGCCCGCGGTGTCCTGGAAGAACCGTGCCACCTCGGCGGGGTCGATCCCCGGCACCGGGATGAAGGTGCCGATGCGGTAGACGATCAGCGCGCCGAGCAGGAACAGCACGCGCGAACGCACCTCGCCGAAGCGGGTGGCGTCCGCGAGCGTCGCTGCCGGATTGCCTACGCCTGTGGCCAAGATGCTCTCCCTGCCCCTCAGCTCTCGAGGCGGCCGCCGGCCGCTTCGATGGCGGCCTTGGCGCCCTTGGTCGCGCCCACGCCCTTCAGCGTCACGGCACGGGTGATGGTGCCCGACAGCACGACCTTGGCGACCTCGGCGTGCGCCGGGACCACATTGGCGGCCTTGAGCGCGGCGAGGTCGACCACATCGCCCTGCACCTTCGCGAGCTCATCGAGGCGGACCTCGGCGCGCGTCGCCTTGATGGCCGAGCGGAAGCCGACCTTCGGCATCCGTCGCTGCAGCGGCATCTGGCCGCCTTCGAAACCGACCTTGTGGTAGCCGCCCTTGCGGGCGCGCTGGCCCTTCACGCCGCGGCCGCAGGTCTTGCCCTGACCGGCCGAAGCGCCGCGACCGACGCGCAGGCGCGGGCGCTTGGAACCCGGGGCCGGCTTGATGGTGTTGATGCGCATGTCCGTTGACTCCTTGATGCTGCCGTCGCGCCGCCGTCAGGCTTCCGCGACCGACAGCAGATGACGCGCGGTGCGGACCATGCCGCGGTTCTCCGCCGTGTCCGCGACAGTGACCGTCTGGTGCCGGCGACGCAGGCCGAGGCCGCGCACCGACTGCACGATGTTGGCGAGCTGCCCGTGCAGGCTCTTCTTCAGGGTGACCTTGATCTGCTTGCTGGCCATGGTGCTCAACCCGTGATCTCGTCGACCGTCTTGCCGCGCTTGGCGGCGATGTCCTCGGGCGAGCGCACCGAGGCGAGCGCCTTCACGGTGGCACGCACGACGTTGATCGCGTTGCGCGAGCCGTAGCTCTTGGCGAGCACGTTGCGCACGCCGGCGCACTCGAGCACCGCGCGCATGCCGCCGCCCGCGATGACGCCGGTACCGTCGGAGGCCGGCTGCATCAGCACGCGGGTCGCGCCGTGGTTGGCCCTCACCGAGTAGTGCAGGGTGTCGTTGCGCAGCGCGACGTTCACCATGTTCTTGCGGGCCGCAGCCATGGCCTTCGAGATGGCCACCGGCACCTCGCGGGCTTTGCCGAAGCCGAAGCCGACGCGGCCGGCGCCGTCGCCCACCACGGTCAACGCGGTGAAGCCGAACTGGCGACCGCCCTTGACGGTCTTCGAGGTGCGGTTGACGGCGACAAGCTTCTCGAGGAAGTCGTCGGTCGCCTGCGATCTTTCGGGTCGTGCCATTTGCGATGCCCTGCCTTAGAACTCGAGACCGGCTTCACGCGCGGCTTCTGCCAGCGCCTTGATGCGGCCGTGGTACATGAATCCCGCGCGGTCGAACGCCACCTTGGCGACGCCCGCGGCCTTCGCGCGCTCGGCGATGGCGCGGCCGACGGCCTTGGCGGCCTCGACGTTGCCCGTGCCCGAGAGCCCCTGCGCCACGCCGTCCTGCACCGTGGAGGCGGCCGCGATGACGCGGGCACCGGCGGCGTCGAACACCTGCGCGTAGATGTGGCGGGGCGTGCGGTGCACCGTGAGGCGCGGCGTGCCCAGCTCCCGGATCTTCGCCCGGGTGCGCACCGCGCGCCGCTGACGGCGCTCTTTCTTCGTGATCTGCATCTGTTCGTCCTCGTCTGTCGCGCGCGGTTACTTCTTCTTGCCTTCCTTGAGCGAGATCTTCTCGCCGGAATAACGCACACCCTTGCCCTTGTAGGGCTCGGGCGGACGCAGTCCGCGGATCTCGGCGGCCACCTGGCCGATGCGCTGCTTGTCGGAGCCCTTCAGCAGGATCTCGGTCTGGCTCGGCGCCTCGACCGTGATGCCCTCGGGCATGTCCATGGCGATGGGGTGCGAGAAGCCGAGCGTCAGGTTCAGCGTCTTGCCCTGCACCGCGGCGCGATAACCGACGCCCACCAGCTCGAGCTTGCGCTCGTAGCCCTTGGAGACGCCCTGCACCATGTTGGCGAGGTGGGCGCGCACGGCGCCGGCCTGCATGCGGTTCGAGGCGTCGTACTTCACCTCGAGCTGCTTGTCGGCCTGCACGACCTTGACGCCCGGATTGAGCGGCACGGACAGCGTGCCCTTGGCGCCCTTCAGCGTCACGGCGTCGTCGGAGATGGTCGCCGTCACGCCCTGGGGCAGCGCGACGGGTTGCTTGGCTACACGGCTCATGTTCCGTTCCTCGGGATGCGCGTCAGGCCACGATGCACAGGACTTCGCCGCCCTGGCCGATGGCGCGCGCCTGCTTGTCGGTCATCACGCCCTTCGGCGTGGAGACGATGACCGTGCCCATGCCGCCCAGAACCTTCGGCAGCTCGTCCTTGCCGCGGTAGATGCGCAGACCGGGGCGCGACACGCGCTCCAGGCGGTCGATGACGGGACGCCCCTCGTAGTACTTGAGGGCGATGGTCATGGTGCTCTTGCCGCCGTCGGCGGCGATGCGGAAGTCGGCGACATAGCCTTCGTCCTTCAGCACCTTGACGACGGCCTGCTTGAGCCGCGACGCACCGACGCTCACCTCGGTCTTGCGGGCGAGCTGGGCGTTGCGGATGCGGGTCAGCAGGTCAGCGATGGGATCGGTCATGCTCATGGCGCGGACTCCTACCAGCTCGCCTTGGACACGCCGGGCAGTTCGCCCCGGTTCACGGCCTCGCGGATCTTCACGCGCGAGAGTCCGAACTTGCGGTACACGCCGCGCGGCCGGCCGGTGATGGCGCAGCGGCGACGGCCGCGGCTCGGGCTGGCGTCACGCGGCAGCTTCTGCAGCGCGGCGACGGCGGCGGCGCGCTCGTCGGCCGAGGACTTCGGGCTGCGGATCGCTTCCTTGAGCGCGGCGCGCTTGGCGGCGTACTTCTTGGCGGTGTCGGCGCGGCGCTTCTCGCGCTCGACCATGCTGGTCTTGGCCATGTTCTCGTGTGCCCTTTACTTGCGGAACGGGAAGTTGAAGGCTTCGAGCAGAGCACGCCCCGCCTTGTCGTCCTTCGCCGTGGTGGTGATGGTGATGTCCATGCCCCGGAGCTGGTCGATCTGGTCGTACTGGATCTCGGGGAAGATGATCTGTTCCTTGACGCCCATGTTGTAGTTGCCCTGGCCGTCGAACGAGCGCGGCGAGACGCCGCGGAAGTCGCGGATGCGGGGCATGGCGACCGAGATGAGGCGGTCGAGGAACTCGTACATGCGCGGGCCGCGCAGCGTGACCTTGCAGCCGATCGGCAGGTTCTCGCGCAGCTTGAACGACGCGATGGACTTGCGCGAGCGGCACATCACGGGCTTCTGGCCGGTGATCTTCGCGAGGTCGCTGGCAGCGGCCTCGACGATCTTCTTGTCGGCGACCGCCTCGCCCACGCCCATGTTGACCGTGATCTTGACGATCTTGGGGATCTGCATCGCGTTGGTGATGCCGAGCTCCGTGCGGAGCTTCGGGACGACCGTATCGCGGTAGAACTGCTGGAGCCTTGCCATGATGTTGCCCGTTGGATCGACGCTCAAGCGTCGATCACCTCTCCGTTGGACTTGAAGTAGCGCACACGCTTGCCGTCCGCCAGCAGCTTCACGCCGACACGGTCGGCCTTCTGCGTGGCGGGGTTGAACAGCGCGACCTTGGACGCGTGCAGGGGGGCCTCCTTCTCGAGGATGCCGCCCGGCTTGTTCTGCTGCGGGTTGCCGCGCGTATGGCGCTTCACCCGGTTGACGTTCTCGACGAGCAACTTGCCGTCATCGAGCACCGCGACCACGGCGCCCTTGCGGCCCTTGTCGCGGCCCGAGATGACGATGACGTTGTCGCCTTTGCGGATCTTGTTCATGAAGCGGTACCTCAGAGCACTTCCGGTGCCAGCGAGATGATCTTCATGAACTGCGCGGTGCGCAGTTCACGGGTCACCGGCCCGAAGATGCGCGTGCCGATCGGCTCGAGCTTGTTGCTGAGCAGCACGGCCGCGTTGCCGTCGAACTTGATGAGCGAACCGTCGGCACGGCGCACGCCGCGACGGGTGCGCACGACGACCGCGTCGTACACCTCGCCCTTCTTGACCTTGCCGCGCGGGATGGCGTCCCGGACGCTGACCTTGATGACATCGCCGACGGCGGCGTAGCGGCGACGCGTGCCGCCCATCACCTTGATGCACATCAGGGACTTGGCGCCGCTGTTGTCCGCGGCCGCGAGGATGGACTGCAGCTGGATCATGACGCGCGCTCCAGGACCGACACCAGGCGCCAGCTCTTGCGGCGCGACAGCGGGCGGCACTCGGCGATGGTCACCGTGTCGCCGATGCGCGACTCGTTCGACTCGTCATGCGCCAGCAGCTTGGTGGTGCGGCGGATGAACTTGCCGTAGCGCGGATGCTTCACGAGACGCTCCACCTCGACGGCGATCGTCTTCTGCATCTTGTTGCTGACCACGCGACCGGTGAGGGTGCGCTGGGCCTTCTGGATTTCGTTGGTCTCGGTCATGTGTTACTTCCCCGCGTCCTTCGCGGCCTTCTCGGCGAGCACCGTCTTCAGGCGCGCGATGTCCTTGCGCACACGGCCGAAGTCGTGCGGCTTGACGGCCTGGCCGGTGGCCCGCTGCATGCGCAGCGAGAACTGCTCGCGGCGCAGCTTCAGGAGGTCCTCGTTGAGATCACGCGCGGCCTTGCCGCGCAGTTCCTTGGCGTCCATTTCAGCGTACCTGCCGCTTCACGAAGGAGGTGGTGACCGAGAGCTTGGCGCCGGCCAGCCGGAACGCCTCGCGCGCGGTCTTCTCGTCGACCCCCTCCATCTCGAAGAGGACCTTGCCGGGCTTCACCTTGGCGACCCAGTACTCCACGTTGCCCTTGCCCGCGCCCATGCGGACCTCGAGGGGCTTCTTGGAGACGGGCACGTCCGGGAAGACGCGGATCCAGATCTGGCCGCCGCGCTTCACGGCGCGGGCCATCGCGCGGCGCGCGGCCTCGATCTCGCGGGCGGTCATGCGCGCGCGCTCGGTGGCCTTGAGGCCGAAATCGCCGAACGCGACGGTGTTGCCGCGCTGCGCGAGCCCGGCGTTGTCGCCCTTGAACTGCTTGCGGTACTTGGTGCGCTTGGGTTGCATCATGGCTGCAATGCTCCTCAGACCGCCGGCGCCGCAGCGGCGGCGGACGGTGCGGCGGCATCGGCCGCGGCGGCCTCGGCCTCCGGGGCGGCCTTCGACAGGTCTTCCTTCTCGAAGACCTCGCCCTTGAAGATCCAGACCTTGACGCCGATCACGCCGTAGGTGGTGCGCGCCTCGCCGAAGCCGTAGTCGATGTCGGCGCGGAAGGTGTGCAGCGGGATGCGGCCCTCGCGGGACCACTCGGTGCGCGCGATCTCGGCGCCGTTCAGGCGGCCCGACAGGCGCACCTTGATGCCGAGCGCGCCGCTGCGCATGGTGCTCATCACGGCGCGCTTCATGGCGCGGCGGAACATCACGCGCTTCTCGATCTGCTGCGCGATGCCGTCGGCGACGAGCTGCGCGTCGAGCTCCGGCTTGCGGATCTCGGCGATGTTGATGCGGATGTCGGCGACCGGACGGCCGAGCATCTTCGCCGTGTCCTGGCGCAGCTTGTCGATGTCCTCGCCCTTCTTGCCGATGACGATGCCGGGACGCGCCGTCTGGATGGTGATGTTCACCTTGTTGGCGGCGCGCTCGATGTGGATGCGCGAGACGCTGGCCTCGGCGAGCTTCTTGCGCAGGAACTCACGCACCCGGAAGTCGGTGTGCACGAGCGAGGGGAACTGCTTCTTGCCGGCGTACCACTTCGAGGACCACTCGCGGGTGATGCCGAGGCGGATGCCGATCGGATTGACTTTCTGGCCCATGGATCAGTCCTTCCTGCCGTCGCTGACCACGACGGTGATGTGGCTGTTGCGCTTGACGATGCGGGCACCGCGGCCCTTGGCGCGGGAGCTGGCACGCTTCAGCACCGGGGCGGTGTCGACCATGATGCGGTGCACCTTGAGCTCGTCCACGTCGGCACCCTGGTTGTTCTCCGCGTTGGCGACGGCCGACTCGAGGACCTTGAGGACGATCTCGGCGCCCTTCTTCGGCATGAAGCGCAGCGTCGCGAGCGCGTTGCCCACGGGCTTGCCGCGCACCACATCGGCGACGAGGCGGCACTTCTGCGGCGAGATGCGCGCGTGCTTGAGTTTTGCGATGGCTTCCATCTTGTGCTCCGGGCTCAGGCCGAGACTTTCTTGTCGCCGGAGTGCGACTTGAAGGTGCGGGTGGGCGCGAACTCGCCGAGCTTGTGGCCGACCATGTTCTCGGTCACGAGCACGGGGAGGTGCTGCTTGCCGTTGTGGACGGCGATCGTGAGACCGACCATCTCCGGCAGCACCATCGAACGGCGCGACCAGGTCTTGATCGGCTTGCGATCGTTCTTGGCGGTCGCGACCTGCACCTTCTTGGCGAGGTGGAGGTCGACGAACGGACCTTTCTTGAGTGAGCGAGGCACTGTTGGCTCCTGCGTTCCGAGGCCGCTCAGCGGACCTTGTTCTGGCGACGCTGCACGATCATGTGGGTCGTGCGCTTGTTGGTGCGGGTCTTCTTGCCCTTGGTGTTCCAGCCCCAGGGCGACACGGGGTGCGGGTTGCCCTGGCCGGACTTGCCCTCACCACCGCCGTGCGGGTGGTCGACCGGGTTCATGGCGAGGCCACGCACCGTCGGACGGATGCCGAGCCAACGCTTCGCGCCGGCCTTGCCGTAGCTGCGCAGGTTGTGCTCGTCGTTGCTCATCTCGCCGATCGTGGCGCGGCAGTCGATGTGCACCTTGCGCGTCTCGCCCGACTTCAGGCGGATGTAGGCGTAGATGCCCTCGCGCGCGGTGAACTGCACCGAGCCGCCGGCGCTGCGCGCGAGCTGACCGCCCTTGCCGGGCTTGAGCTCCACGTTGTGCACCGTGCTGCCGACCGGGATGTGGCGCAGCTGCATGGCGTTGCCGGCCTTGATCGGGGCGTCCGCGCCCGAGCGGATCTCGTCGCCCGGCACCACGCCCTTCGGCGCGAGGATGTAGCGACGCTCGCCGTCGGCGTATTTGATGAGCGCGATGTGGCCGGTGCGGTTCGGGTCGTGCTCGATGCGCTCGACCACGCCCTTCACGCCGTCCTTGTCGCGCTTCAGGTCGATGATGCGGTACTTCTGGCGCGAGCCGCCGCCCTTGTGGCGCGTCGTGATGCGGCCGTAGGCGTTGCGGCCGCCGGTCTTCGACTGGCGCGCGGTCAACGGCTCATGCGGGCCGCCCTTCCAGAGGTGCGACTTGTCGATCTTGACGACGAACCGGGTGCCCGGCGACGTCGGCTTCATCTTGACGAGTGCCATCAGCCCTTCCTCGATTCGTAGTCGATGGTCTGGCCCGGCGCGAGGCGCACATAGGCCTTCTTCCAATCCTGCGTGCGGCCCGGCGTCTTGCCGAAGCGGCGCGTCTTGCCGCTCTCGTTCACGACGTTCACGGCCGCGACCTTCACCTCGAACATGAGCTCGACGGCGGCCTTGATGTCAGGCTTGCTGGCGTCGCGGCGCACGCGGAAGGCGTACTGGTTGGCGTTCTGCATGGCGAGCGCGGTCTTCTCGGTGACGTGCGGCGCGAGCAGCACGCCCATCAGGCGCTCGGTGCTGAGGGTGGAGACGACGGCGCTCATTGCAGGCGCTCCTCGATGAGTTTGACGGCGCCGACGGTCATCAGCACCTTGTCGTAGCTCGCGAGCGCGAGCGGGTTCAGCGCGGTCACCGGCAGCACGCCGACGAGCGGCAGGTTGCGGGCGGCGAGGAACAGCTTCTCGTCGATGGCCTCGACCACGATCAGCACCTTGTCGAGCGACATGGACTTGAGGCGGGCCGCGAGCAGGCGGGTCTTCGGGGCTTCGAGCTCGAGGCCGTCGGTGACGACCAGACGGTCCTGACGCACGAGCTCGGAGAGCATCGAGCGCAGCGCGCCGCGGTACATCTTGCGGTTGACCTTCTGCTCGAAGCTGCGCGGCTTGGCGGCGAACGCACGACCGCCGCCGACCCAGATCGGGCTGCGGCTGGAACCGGCGCGCGCCTGGCCCGTGCCCTTCTGGCTGTGCGGCTTCTTGCCGCCGCCACGCACCTCGGCCTTGGTCAGCTGGGCCTTGGTGCCCGAGCGACCGGCGTTGCGGTACGCGGTGACGACCTGGTGCACCAGCGCTTCGTTGTACTCGTGTCCGAAGGTGGCTTCGGAGACCTGCAGCTCGTTCGAGCCGCCTGCGATCTTGATCTTCATGACCTGTGCGCTCCCGGTCACTTCTTGGGCTTCGCCGTAGCGGCGGCCTTGGTCGGGACGATCTTCTTGCGCTGCGCGAGACGCGCGGCCTTCACGGACGGACGGACGACGACCTGACCGCCCTCGGAACCCGGCACCGCGCCGCGGATCAGCAGCAGGTTGCGCTCGGCGTCGACCTCGACGACCTTGAGGTTCTCGGTGGTGCGACGGGCGACGCCCATGTGGCCCGACATGCGCTTGCCCTGGAACACGCGGCCCGGCGTCTGGCGCTGGCCGATCGAGCCCGGGGTGCGGTGCGAGACCGACACACCGTGGGTGGCGTTGTGGCCGCCGAAGTTGTGGCGCTTCATGGTGCCGGCGAAGCCCTTGCCGATGGTGGTGCCGGTCACATCGACCACCTGACCGACCTTGAAGTGGTCCGCCTTGATCTCGGCACCGACGGCGAGGTCATCGCCCTCCTTGCCGACCACCCGGAACTCGAGCAGCGCCTTGCCCGGCGCGGAGCCGGCCTTGGCGTAGTGGCCCGCGAGGGCCTTCGAGACGAGTTGCGGACGGCGCGAGCCGTAGGTGACCTGCACCGCGCGGTAGCCGTCCTTTTCGGCGGTCTTGACCTGCGTGACGCGGTTCGGAAGGACCTCGATGACGGTCACAGGGACGGATTCTCCCGCCTCGGTGAACACCCGGGTCATGCCGCACTTGCGGCCGACGAGACCGATTGCCATGTTCCTCTCACTCCTGCGCCGGCTGCGATTGGCAGACGCAACAAAACCCTACCCCGGACACCCGGGGACGCTCCCCGGCAAGCCGGGGACCTGAGGACGACGACTGAAGAAGCCGCGGCGGGGCCCGCCACGGACTGCCTCGAGTGGTCTTGGCGGCCTCGCCGTTAAGGCCGACCGCCAACCTCGCCCGATAACCGCCGAGTCCGGCGGCCCTCCCCGGAAAATGCCCGGGGTCAAAAAGGGCGCGCAGTGTAATCGCCACCGCCGCCCGATGCAAGCGTCATGGCCGGGCGGCGCGGGCCGCCCGGCCGACGCCGGGTCAGTTCAGCTTGATCTGGACGTCCACGCCCGCCGGCAGCTCGAGACGCATCAGCGCGTCCACGGTCTTGTCGGTGGGGTTCAGGATGTCCATCAGCCGCTTGTGGGTACGCAGCTCGAACTGGTCGCGCGCGTCCTTGTCGCCGTGCGGGCTGACGAGCAGCGTGTAGCGCTCCATCTTGGTCGGCAGCGGCACCGGTCCCTTGACCGTGGCGCCGGTGCGCTTCGCCGTCTCGACGATCTCGCGCGCCGAGTTGTCGATCAGGCGATGGTCGAAAGCCTTCAGCCTGATGCGGATGTTCTGGTTGGCCATTTTCTTTGTGCCTTGGGGTTCGGATTACTTCAGGATCTTCGCGACCACGCCGGCGCCGACGGTGCGGCCGCCTTCGCGGATGGCGAA
>Ga0172376_10007926_pt1 | contig 11210 bp, 12 predicted proteins | sample Lak35m_FD_121114 | JGI IMG/M metagenome (GOLD analysis project Ga0172376, IMG submission 121114) | Freshwater microbial communities from Kabuno Bay, South-Kivu, Congo - kab_092012_35m | ecosystem: Environmental > Aquatic > Freshwater > Lake | place: Democratic Republic of the Congo: South-Kivu...
ATAAAACTATAAAACTATAAAACTATAAAACTAAACTATGAAAACTAAATCATTATCCCTAATTAATTGGGATAATTGTGAGGTAGTTGCGGTATTGTGGCAAGTCAAGAGGTATGGATTTATGAATACCGCTAGATACATTAATTCATCAAAAAACATATGATATTAAGATTAAACTCACGAGGACCTTTGGTTCAACAACTCCAAGAATTCTTGGGTATAGTACCAGCTGATGGAATTTTTGGTAAGAACACTCAAAAAATTGTAATTGAGTGGCAAGGTAAAAATGGCCTAAAAGCAGATGGCGTAGTAGGTCCGATGACCTGGAACATGATGGGGATTGCATCAACCGATAGAGTTGAGGTTAGCACTCCACAAAAAAATGTATTTACATACGAAAAAAGACATCTTCCAAAAGGGGAATGGTTTGAAGGACCGACCCAAAAAAAATGGATATTCCTCCACCACACAGCAGGGTGGGAAAATCCATTTAATACAATAGATGGATGGGCAAGAGATTCAAGAGGTTCCATAGCTACAGAATGGGTAATAGGAGGTCAAAGCATAAAAGATGCATCCGATGATTTTGATGGTAAAATAGTCCAATCATTTCCATCCTCTGGTTGGGGCTGGCATCTGGGCACAGGAAACAATCCTATGCACCAACAGAGTGTAGGTATAGAAATATGTGGTTTTGGTGGGTTACACTTCGAGGGTTTTTTTAGGGTGAATCCAAAAACAGGGAAAAACCTATGGGTAAAAGGTCAAAAAGGTATCTATTATACCTGGTCGGGTCAGATAGCCAACCCAGATCAAATTGAATTCCTTTCAGAGCCATTCAGAGGACACACAGCATGGCACAGATTTTCACCCAAACAAATTGAATCCACAAAACTTTTAATTTTAGAAATTGCCAAAAGAGATGCTATAGACCCCCGTAAAGGAATTGTAGAAGAAATAAAAAAATTAGGCCCTTTTCGTGCATTTAATTTAACTGATAGAACAATGTGTGAAACAAGACCAGGGTTGTGGCTCCATACAAATGTGAGATTAGACAAAAATGATCCTTATCCTAGTCAAGGATTGATTGATATGTTACAATCACTTTAATCCCACAAACTAACATATCTATCCCCACTATCACAGAGAATAGACACACCATTATCTAAGTTATTTTGTTTGAGGTATCTAAGGGTGGCTAGTATGTTGGCCCCTGCACTAAATCCAAATTATATATTCAACCACTATTGTGTGAAATCAAATTTTTTCAAATTTCGGCTTCAATATTTTCCAAATGGACGAACTTATATCTTTATTATCAAGTATGGCGAAAAGTAGATTTGGATTTTTATATTTTATACACTCAAGGGCATACAATTTTCTATCAGTCCCCACTTTTTCAATTATTGTATGATGCAAATCAAAGTAATTTTTTCTTATAGATTCAAATTTACTATGAAGATCCTGTACAAAATCTTGAATTTTGTTATAATATTCATCCGGCACATCCTTTAGAATTGTAGTAATATCACCTTTGTTAGAAACTATTTCCCATATTGATATTGTTGATATATTGGTTAAAATTTTATGAAGTCTGATATATTCCTCTCCTTTTATTTTAATCCTTTGTCCATTAGAAAAACGAACGACAAAACCTTCCCTGTTGGATTCTACCATATTTTTAAGAATGTTATAATCCAAAATACCATCATACTTTTTAACTACATTTAAAGTATCTCTAAGATTCTCTATGTCAGACTCCTGGCCACTTTGGGTGTGGATTTTTCCCAAAAGAATTACATCTTCTAACCCATCATACCGAACAACTATAATATTTTCAGGATATATTATTTCAAAAAGGTAAGTGTAACAAGGATCCAGAACAGAGGTTTGGTACTTTGAAAGAAATATTTCCTTAAATTTTACCGATTGATCTGATGAGAATGAACCGCGTGAGGCAAAAATCCATTCCCCCTTATAATTGAACAAAATACCCAAAGATCCATCTACTTTCTCAAAGACTTCAAAATTTGAGGTTGGAGTATGTTTTCCTTCCTCTATATTGAAAAACTTCTTAAATGGACGAGCACAGATATCACCCACCTCATCGGTAACCAAACCCCTACAAGAAAGTGTGATCTCATCCCATAGAGTTTCATATTGTACTTTTTCAGAATAATTCCAAATCGTCAAAGGATAATTTGGATGAGTCTGTTTGTACAATAATCCTCTTTCGAGATAATCATTTAAAATTTCTATCATAGATCTTCCCATAGAGGCAAATATACAAAAAAAAAATTAGAATGTTTTTTTATCTTGCTTTGATTTTTCTTCTGTATCTATTTTTGAGGCTTCTATATTTTCATAGCTTATATGAACTTGCGAAATACCATATTGGTATGATCTTAACCTTACTGAAATAGATCCACCAGGTACATCCCAGCTATAAAAATAAACCGCCTTATCCACTCTCAAAGCTTGTAGTTCATAACCATCACCTTCGTAGTAAGGTTCTTTAAAGAAGGTGTATTTATTAGGAGCTGGTCCCCATTTTTCTGTTAATATATCACAAAATTTGAAAAATGATGTCTTAGCAGATATCCATGATGACTTTTCTTCTGCGATCACTTGTATTTTCCAAACTAATTTAGACTCCGGAGTAAATACTACAAAAACATCCATCTTAGATCCATTTACCATCCCTTGCATAGACACAAGGTTACCTCTTCTAAAACTTTCGACAAATCCCTTCTCTTCAAATTCTGATATAGTGACTTCAAGATTTTGTCCCGCATTAACACCATTGAAACTTGGTTGGGAAAATCCCAAGTTTGATAGTAATAAAAATACTGCCAGTGATATAAAAAAATTAATTATTTTCATTTTTGCTTTTGTTTTCTTATAAGAATTCACATCATATTAGTTTCAAACAAAATAACAAAAGAAATTATTTTTTGTCTCTTACTTTAATGTATCTCATTTCAAATTCGGGTGAACTAGACTGGAGGGTTCCTGAATTTTCAAAATCAAAAACAAGCTGAGTGTTTTTATCTTTAGATATACTGCTCCAAAATTTCAAATTATTTGGTTCGTCTGTTGGTTTTGAAATTTTCCCCTTATCAAATAGTTCCTTTTCTATTACCCTTAATTCCTCAATTGTAGGTAATCTCCACCCCTGGGAGGAAATTGTCTCTATAGTACCCGATGCAAATTTAAATGCCATAGGAGCGGATATATTATTATCTACCTCTATTTGTTTTCCTTGAACCGTCACAACAGGGTACTCTTTTTGTTCTTGAGATTCAATGATGAAATTCTTGAAGGAATGTATATTTTTCATTTTTTTTGGATTAATTTTTTTAATCTATATATAAACTTTTATAAACCATAAAATATAAGGGAAACTATGGCATTTATAGACGACTTAAGGACTGGTACAGGTAGAACTGATAACGGGGCAGCTACTAATTTATCTTCACTCAATAGTGTGGTGGATTTCCTTTTTTTTGTTGGTTCCTCTAGAAACATTCCTGAAGAAACTATCTTGAGTATTTTTTCAAAATCATTTGTCCAAGACCCTCTATCTACCATTAGAATTCTTTTTTGGGCAAGAGACGTTAGAGGAGGTGCCGGGGAAAGAAAAGTATTTAGATATTTGTTGAGATATTTAGCTTTTAACCATCCAGAAATAGTTAAGAAAAACATTAACTCAATCCCATATTATGGAAGATGGGACGATATGTTAGAACTATATGGTTCTCCTGTTTGGAAATTAGCTGTGAAAACTATACAGATTGGTTTATATACGGGTGACGGACTTTGCTCGAAATGGATGCCAAGGAAGGGGATGATGTCAAGAATACTTAGGAAGGAATTAGACCTCTCTCCAAAACAATATAGAAAACTTCTTGTTAATAATACACGTGTTGTCGAAAGTGAAATGTGTAGTAAAAAATGGGACGAGATAAATTTCTCATCAGTACCTTCTTTGGCAAGTGCTAGGTATGCCAATTGTTTTAGAAAAAGAACCCCTGAAAAATATGAAAACTGGATCAAAGATGTCCAGTCAGGTGTTTCAAAAATAAATACAACTAGTGTTTTTCCACATGATGTGGTTAAAATGTTAAAGAATGGTGATGCCACAGCAGCAAATATTATGTGGGATGAGTTACCCGATTTTCTAGGAACTAGATCCCAGAGTATATTGCCTGTAGTTGATACATCAGGTAGTATGAATTCACAGATTAAAGGATCACAAAATCTTCGTTTTATTGATGTTTCTATATCGCTTGGTCTTTACTTATCTGGAAAAATTGAAGGAGATTTCAAAGATTGTTTTATAACTTTCTCTGAAAATCCACATCTTGAGGTCTTAAAAGGAAATCTTCACGAAAAATACATCCAATTAGAAAAGGCAAATTGGGGGATGAATACAAACTTGGAAAAAGTATTTTCACTTATTTTAGAGGCGGCAAGTAGGAATAGTACCCCACAACAGGATATGCCCGGAACTATTTTGATTATCAGTGATATGCAGTTTGATATTTGTATCAAGACAAGCAATACACTTTTGGAAGATATTCAAAACAAATATAAACAAAGTGGTTATCAAATGCCAAAGGTTATATTTTGGAACCTTAATAGTAAGCCAGGTAACATACCGGCCACTTTCAATCAAATGGGTGTTAGTTTAATATCGGGTTTTTCTCCTTCTATATTAAAATTTGTGTTATCTACCGAGAATATGTCACCAGTTAATGTTCTAAATTCTATTGTAGATTCTCAAAGATATTCTCAAATATCTATTTAAAATAATATAATAGGATTAATTTTTATATATAGTAAAAAAAACCTATATATATGAAATACATCAAAAATTACAATCAAAAATTCCTAGAAAGTAATCAGATCAATGTGACTCCATCGGAAACCACGTGGAAACCACCCCAAACAATAACATCAAGAGATAGTTTTGAAACTGGAAAATCTGAAATTTTGAAAGATAGTCAGGAGTTCAAAAAAATATCAGAAGAAATAAAAAAATGCCCCAAGGGCACTACTATAACCGTAACGGGTGGAGCATCTGCTGTGGGCAGTCCTAAATTTAACAATCAAGCCCTTGCGCAAAGAAGAGCCCAAAACATGATAGCTGCTCTTAAGGAAATAAATCCTGATTTAAGATATCAAGAAGGCCCACATAAAGTTGGAACATCCACTGTAAAAGATTCCCCTGAAGCAAAAAAGGAGCAGTACATAATGGTACAATTCACAAAATCAGGTGGTGAGGCAAAATCAACCTCAGGTGTTGATAACACAGGGGTTGATCAGTCTGGTGTAAAAAAACCAAATCAAGAAGATTTAACATTGGGTAGAAATGAAAGAATGTTGAAAATTGTTTTTCCAGAAGCCATGTCCCAGGAGGATTGTGAGGCACATACCAAAAAAATTGAAGGTTTTTTGACTACATTAGCTAAAGGATATCTATTTGCTAAGTATCCTTTGAAAGCTTATGTCCCTACCGCTTCGAAAAAATAAATAGTCATGAGATTATTAAATACCTTTGATAAGTTCTCTGGGTACATAAAAGAGGGGATAATTCAGTTTTCTCCTAAAATTGAGAATGCTCTTCATAAAATTTATTTGAGAAATTTTGGTGATCTAGAAACATATAGTTCAATCCTTTTAGATTTATCAAAAAGTTCTAAAGAATTGAAAAGACCTGACTTCAATTTGATTGATAGTTCAAATGAAAGAGGTTTTTTTACTTATCAAAGTTCAAATCAACTCAGAGATCCAGAAACTTCTAAAAAACTACTCGATAGAGATGAAATTATGGATATGTGGCACGGCCCACCATCAAGAGGGGGGCTGTGGGATTCCGATAAAAAACAAAAAGTTAGAATAGGTTCTCTTATAACCAAAATACTATCATCTGATGAGGTTAGTTTTTCTGGACCTGTTGATAATAATGTGGTAGCTGAATTAGTCAATCAACTCAATCAAATTATCTATAGTATTGATACAAGTGGATTTGAGTTCAGAATTGTAAAAGGACAGGAAATTAAAAAATGGTATTCAGAAGATGTATATTGTAAATCAAGAGAAGGTGCTGATTATGATGGAAGTACTTTGGATAGTTCATGTATGAGACACTCTAAATGTCAGGATCGTTTTGGTATTTACACCGAGAATCCTGATATTTGTAGTCTTGTTATATTGGTTAATGAAAATAATGAATTAGAAGCCAGAGCTCTTCTATGGAATGCTACATTAACTCTTGAAGATGGTAAAGAACAAGAAGTTAAATTTATGGATAGAATTTATTATAACCATCAGGACTATTTGATAAAATTTAGTGATTACGGATATAATAATAAATTTGTACTTAAGAAAAAACAAACATCAGATATTGTTTGGTCTAAGACTTTGGTAGTACCTAACAAAGGAGAAGTCACGGGACTGTTAAAAGTTAAAATACAAGAAATATCTGATTTATCCCCATATCCATATGTTGATACATTGTCTGTTTATGTGAATGATCATGGTGATGATTTCACTATAGGTAGGGGATATTTAACAAATGAGAATGATTTTTCAATATATGAAAATGAATGTTATGAACTGTGGGAACTTAGAGATCATCATCATGGAACAAAGTCTGTAATTTTTATTGGAAAAAAATCAGAGTGGGAAGTCGAAAAAAATGAAAATTACCAAAAAGGTGACTATAAGCTAATCCCTTCAGAACACGCCGTAAAATCCAAATATCTTAAATACAGAAATAATATTTCTGAAGATTTGTCTTGGATAGATAAAAGAAAATCATTTAAGTTATTGCAGATTGTACCAGGGATACCCGGGGAGGTGGGGTGGATACCTAATGATCACCCACAAGCTTGTGAATGTTTATACCTGGGACCATCAAGCGGTACATTGAAAAGAATAAAAGCACTAAAAGAAGAACTTTGTGTTTGGTCTTATACAATTGAAGAGTGGATATATAAAGATTCTGTAATATGGGCTGTTGATAATATTGACGAGTATTTGTATGTAGAAAATTTAGATGCTTCTTTGAAAACAGAAATAGGAAAAACTATTTTACACCTACCAAATCTTATAGATACTCCAGGTGGGAAGACTTGGGTAAGACTTTTTCAACAAAAAAATAATAACAAATGGATAAATAAAGAGCTCGTAGATGATGAGGGTTATTTAATCGACCATATAATTTATACAGGAAAATCACCCTTAGATAGACTATATTACACCCAACAGGATAATCAGATATTGAATAGAGGCGTTGAAAGTTTCAATACAAAAACTTGTAAATTTGATTATTATTATAAAATGTCCCCTGTGATGAAAAAATTAGCAAAGGAACAAAATTTGAAGGATGAAGATGTTTGGTTAAAAAAAATAGATTTGTTCATATCAGAATTTTTACAATAAATATTTAATTTTTTTATAAACTTATGATCTAAAATAAATATAAAGAACATTGAGGATCAGTTCAGCAAATACTTTAAAATATAAAATATGGCTACCAAAAAACCTGATCCTGGTTTTTAAAACAAAACCCGACCAAAAGTCGGGTTTTTTTATATAAAAATTTAAAAAAATATGAAAAAAATTCTTACAATTTTATTAGTTATTGGATTGTTGGCCACCACCATGTCCTGTCACAGGAAATGCCCGGCTTACTCTGAAAATACAAAGGAATATTCTCAAAAAGAAATTTAACCAAAAAAAACCCGACTTTTGGTCGGGTTTCATTTTTACTCACACACTAATTCTGTAAGAAGCTCTTCAGATGTTTTGACTGCGTAATCTAACATCCAGTCTTTACCATCGGGTAGGGTGAATTTAACACTAACCAATATTTGTTTATCGGGGAAATTCTTTACTTGGGGAACCGGACAGTTTATAAACCCACCATCTTCACTACAATTCCATAAAATAGTTTCCCACACAAATCCACCTTGTGGTAAGATACTCAAAACATCATCAGTCAAATTACCCGAAAATTTAGCACCGGTTAATGATAATATACCATCGAAAACTTCCATCCATTCTGATTGATCTAAATTAGGAGCAATAGAAAAATCAAGTGAAAAACATCCACCTTCTTTATCATCCCACCACATATCATCATAATCAACCATAAACCAGTGACGGGTAAAATCCTCAGAGTGATTAAGGTTATCCTCTAATCGTGATCTGAATTCCTCTTGAAGTTCTTCATCATCATAGAATTCCTCCCACTTTTTCTTGTCTTTGATTGTGTATTGGGTAGAGTACCTTGCATAAAAATTTTTCATATTTTTTTTGTTTTTTTTAGTAATCAGGACAGGACTCGAACCTGTATTTTTCGCCACTTGACTATTTTTGTGTTTTACTGCCATGGGGCTAAAAAGTTTTCAAACGGATTTTCTGGACTAGAACTATAATTTTCATAATAATCTTCATTTGTAATTTCCTCACCAGAAGATGATACCCAAAGTTTCTTTTCATTCGACCATCCCCAATCATTCGTTGGGTTATCCATCGTTGGTTCTCCCATAGAATGAGCCAATTTACCTTGATCGGAATATGCAACACCACAAAACCAGCATCCCAATTCCATATAGATCAACTTGAATTTCAGATTAGGGAATTTTTTGATTACATTTTCTAACCATCCGATTGGTGGCGACCATGCAGTTTCAAAATATAAAATAAGCCTACCACTTTTGGGCAAAAAATCTGCCACCTCTGCTTGCGTATCCCATTTTGTTCCCCAATTTTTTGAAGTCCAATCATACCAATTGTCACAACCGTATTTCTCGATCAAGTTTTTTCTATCCTGAGAGTCCCAATTATTACACTTTATCAACTGAGGTATTTGAGGAAGTTTTTCCTTTAACTTATCAATCTTTTTTTGGATTTTTTTATCTTCTCCATCAGATGAAGATGACATATTTTTGGAAAGTTCATCAATCTGAGACATTAGAGTTTGGTGCTCTTTGGTAATCTTATCAACCAGGTGTTCGTTCATCCACTGAGAATGAGCACTTGGTGAAGTGGTATTTATTAACTCCTCGGGCATGGGGTAGTAATTAGACATTCTCCATATTTTGTTTTTTCTGTCTTGTTCAGAAACCCCTAAATCCACAAATTCTTGGAGAGATTTTTCATCACCCCATACCTCTAAAATGTTATCGCACCAGTTTGGCATAGTTTGTTTATTTTTTTACAAAGATAGTAAAAAAATAAACACAAAGATTATTTTTTTTAAAATTTAATTACCAGATGTAGATATTTTTTTCATAAATCCATGAAAATTTCCATAGATATTCAAAATACCCGAAATTTTACCTTTTATATAACCAATTAAATCTCCTAAGACAGTTTTTACAGTTTCCATTCCTAAAACTTCCTCAATTTTCTTTTTTATATCATCTGGTGATGGTATACTTTGGACAATTTGAACAATGAATTCGGAAAACAGATTCTGCAAAGAATGAACTGCTAATTTTACTATATCACTCAGACTATTAGCTACCAACTTACCCGAACTGGCTAATTTAGATATAGTGGTTTTAATAAGTTCATTTATTTTACCAAGTCCTTTTATTTTATTACCTAATGCACCGGGCAAAAAAGACATTAATATTTCCATAAAACCTGTAGCAAAATAACCAACTTGTTGTTGGATATCTGTATCAGATAATCCTCTACCCAAATAAGTCACCCCATGTGTAATTGATACAGCTATCGAAGCCGGGGGATAAGGAATAAGCGCAAGGCCCTGTTTTAAAATATTGATAGCTTCATCTATCCTGTCCCATGTTGAACCAGAATTCGAACTTTCATATACCGATCCGTTACCAGAAAAATCAAAATAGGTTGTATTTTCAGTCAAAGTGTAAATAGGACTGACAAAATGGTTATAGGTGAATTTTTCAAAAGTGAGGATATTATTCATAATCTTGTGGTTTATATATAATATATATATAATTTTACCACCCATAACAGATGAGATACATTTTAACTTACGAAAAACATTCCTCTGGAGAGATATCCTACAAAAAACCAGAGTTTGATTTTAAAGAGTTTTTTAGAATATTCAAAAGGCCAGAGCTTAAAAAATTACTTCCAAAAGAGATTGAATTGAGTTAAAAACTCCGTAGGAACAGCTCTTCTATTTCTCTCTCGCCATGTGGGTTAAGATTACGAGTTCCAATACCAGCGAAATTTTTAGAAGTAATCTTTGGAGGATCGATCTCTAAAAATTTTTGATGAATAGGTGACCACCGATGCCACTTTTGGATAATCTGGTCATATACAAAAACACTTGAGCCTTTTAGTATTCCACCAGCTACTGCCCATCCGGTTCCACCATCAACAACTTGATACCTTGACCGATTGATATATCCTTTAGAAAAACTTTGACCGGGATCTACAATAGCACCAACAGCAAAAATCTGGTCTGAATATTTTACTTGCGCCCAGTTTCTAGCAAGTAAATTTAGGTATTTTTTCACGCCAGGACGAGCTAAAAATTTAGAACATCTACCAACCCATTCAATACCCTCCATGAAATCTTCTTGGGAGATTTCAACTTTGTTGGGAGATTTGTGATAGGTAGTTTTGTAGGAATAAGCTCTAACCTGAAAACCTCTTTTTTGGGCTTCATCTTCAAATTTGGTGTCGGACCCTCTAGCTCCTCCTGAGTGAAGTGTTACTAGGGATTGGTCTTCTACTGTGGGAAATAATTCTTGTATCATCATAAGGTGTAAATATAAGGAATTTTTTTAATATATAAAAAAAAATAAACAAGATGAAAAATATTAAATCTTTCCAAAATTACTCCCAAAAAAATGAAGCTTGGAATAGTTTCTTAAGAGGTCCAAAAACAGATGATGCTGGTCGTGATGCTCTAAGAGGTCAAAAATATGCTCATACCGGAACGGATGATCTACATGGAAAAAACCCAACAAATTACATAGAATTTGGTGGTAGAAAATTTTACAACCAAGATTTACTCTTCGCGCAATATGATGATACAGGCACGATTCCAAGAATAGAAGGTGATAAACTTATCATTGCTAACCCAGCTTGGAGCGAATAATTAATTGGGATATGAAAAGAATATTAAATTTTACCGAATATATTTGGGAAAACTTTGATTATCAATACTTAACAGAAGCTCTTTCTAATAGATCTAAAAA
>Ga0172376_10007927_pt1 | contig 11210 bp, 9 predicted proteins | sample Lak35m_FD_121114 | JGI IMG/M metagenome (GOLD analysis project Ga0172376, IMG submission 121114) | Freshwater microbial communities from Kabuno Bay, South-Kivu, Congo - kab_092012_35m | ecosystem: Environmental > Aquatic > Freshwater > Lake | place: Democratic Republic of the Congo: South-Kivu...
CCAAAGATGCTCCCGACGCGCGCGTGGTCGTAGGGCAGGTCACCTGATTGCTGGAATGCTTCGCCGGCGGCAGCGAGCGCGAACTGCTCGACGCGGTCGGCGCGCCGTGCTTCCTTCGGGTTGGCGAAGTAGGGCTGCGGATCCCAGTCGGCGAGTTCCACCGTCTTGGTGCCGGTCACTCCGGGCCCGAGGAGCCCCTTCCAGAACGCCTGCTTTCCGACGCCGCACGGGGCGACGACGCCGTAACCGGTGACGGCAACGCGATGGCCGGCTCCCTGCATCAGGGAGCGCTACTTGGTCTTGGCGACGATGAGATCGAAGGCTTGGCCGACGGTGGTGATGCCTTCAAGCTCTTGCTCGGGTACTTCGACGCCGAACTCGCTCTCCAGTTCCATCACGAACTCGACCAAGTCAAGGCTGTCGGCCTCGAGGTCTTCCTTGAAGCGTGCCTCGCGCGTCACCTTGGCGGCATCGACCGACAGCATGTTGACCGCGCACTTGGTGAAACGGTCGAAAAGTTCTTGGCTCACAATGGCCTCCTCGTTGGAACAGTCTACTTCGTCAGTGGCCCATACCGAGACCACCATCGACGGGGATGACGGCCCCCGTGATGTATGCGGCTTCGGGTGATGCAAGAAACGTGATGACTCCGGCGATCTCATCCACCGTTGCGATTCGCCCCAGCGGCACGAGTGCGGCGAATGCCGCGAGCTTCTCGTCGCCGAGGGCGCGCGTCATGTCGGTGTCGACCGGGCCCGGCGCCACCACGTTCACGGTGATGCTACGACTGCCAAGTTCGCGGGCGAGCGAGCGAGCGAAACCAACCAGCCCCGCCTTCGACGCCGCGTAGTTGGCTTGACCGGCTTGTCCGAGCAGACCGACCACCGACGACACGAGGATGATGCGACCCTTGCGCGCTCGCAGCATTCCCTGAGTCGCGCGCTTCGTCACGCGGTATGCACCAGTCAAGTTTGCGTCGATCACGTCGGCAAAGTCCGACTCTTTCATTCGCAACAGCAGGCCGTCTTTGGTGATGCCAGCGTTCGACACGAGCACTTCTACTGGCCCGAGACGTTGCTCTACTTCGTCGAATGCACGGTCGACATCGGCCGTCTTTGTCACGTCGCACTGCACTGCCACGAAATCGCTGCTCGGCGGCGTGGAGTTGTAGGTGACTGCGACTTTGTCGCCGAGCGCAGCGAATCGCTGGGCGGTGGCGAGGCCGATGCCGCGACTGCCGCCAGTCACGAGTACTACACGGCTCATGGGTTCCTCCATTCGATCACGGCACTCGCGGCGGTCATACCGGCACCGAACCCGACGAGTAACACGATGTCACCGTCGTGCAGGCGGTCGCGCTCGGCGGCATCGAACAACGCGAGTGGAATCGACGCCGACGACGTGTTGCCCGTCTCGTGCAAGACGACGGCGGTCTTGTCGAGCGGTATCTGCAGTTGTCGGCACGCGGCGTCGATGATGCGCAGGTTGGCTTGGTGCGGTACGCACAATGCGACATCGGCGGTGGTGAGCCCGGCCTTCGCGAGCGACTTCTTCGCCGAGTCGACCATGATTCGCACGGCACGGCGGAACACTTCTTTGCCGTCCATGTGGATGTATCCACCGACCTCGGCGTAGAGCAGATGCTCGAGCGAGCCGTCGGCGTCAAGATCCCAGCCGAGCAACTGGCCGGCGTCATTCGTTGCCTCGACGACGGCGGCGCCGGAGCCGTCGGCGAACAAGATTGCAGTACCGCGATCGCCCCAGTCGGTGATGCGCGAGAGCGTGTCGGTGCCGATCACGAGCAATCGTTTGGCGCCGATTGCCAGCAGGCCGTTGGCGACCACGTAGGCGTATACGAAGCCCGAGCACGCGGCGTTCACGTCGAAGGCACCGCAGCGCAAGCCGAGCGCGTCTTGCACCGTCGCGGAAGTGGCCGGCACGGTGCGGTCGGGCGTGGTGGTGGAGAGCACGAGCCCGTCGATCGAGGCCGGGTCGCAGCCGGCCATCGCCATCGCGCGGCGCGCCGACTCGACCGACAGCGACGCGGTGGTGCCGCCTACGTGTCGGCGCTTGATTCCCGTGCGCTCGACGATCCACTCATCGTTGGTGTCCATCATCTTTGAGATGTCGTCGTTGGTCAGCACCTTCTCCGGCAGGGCGGTGCCCCAACCCGTGATTCGGCTACCCGTCACGACCGAGACCCCAGCGCTGAACTCGTCATGATTGGGCTCGCAACCACGCGACAGGTTCGCGCATCGCCAGACGTTCTCCGGCGTGCGCGATGAAGTTCTGCAGCACTCCGTCAAACATCGAGCGCACCTCGACTTCACCGATGTGTCCGATGATCTGCCCCGAGTGGATGCGCGCGCCGTCAGCGAGACCATCCAGCGGAGAAAAGACACCCGCGGCAGGGGCCACCACGAGCCGCTCGACGACAAAGAGGTGTTCTCCTTCGTGCGCGGCCGGCGCCGGGGTCACTTCGCTCACCCAGGCGAGCAGCGCGTCAAGTTCTTCGGGCGTTGACACGCTGATCGCGCGCGCCGAGTCGACGGTGCGCCTCACCATGCCGGTGAGCACGCCGCCGGGACCGAGCTCGACATAGCCGGCGATGCCTTGCGCGGCGAGTTGCAGCAGCACGTGCTTCCAGCGCACGGGGCTGCACAACTGTGCCGACAGAAGCGACGCCCACTCGGCTCCTTCACTGTGGGAGAGCGCGTCGACGTTGGAAATGATCGGCACGTCGGAGTCGCGAGGTTTCGCATCGGCAATTGCCACACGCAGTCGGTCGCGCGCTGCCGCCATGAACGGTGTGTGGAAGGCGCCCGAGACCGGCAACGGCATCACCTTTTTCGCACCGAGTTCTTTGGCGTGCTTGGTGGCAGCGGCAACGCCGTCGGGCGACCCGGCGATCACCACTTGTCCGGGTGCGTTGTAGTTGGCGACCCACACGTCGGCGTCTGCGCGCCGACATGCAACCTCCACTTGGTCGTCATCCAGGCCGAGCACGGCCGACATGACGCCGGGTGACTGCGTACCCGCTTCGTGCATCGCGTCACCGCGCTCGATCACGAGGCGCACGCCGTCGTCAAAGCCGAGTGCGCCGTTGGCAGTGAGTGCCGTATATTCACCGAGGCTGTGACCAGCGCACACGCTCGGCTCAAGACCGAGTCGCTCCACCGCGTCTAGCACCATGAGGCTCGACACGAAGGTGGTGAGTTGGGCGTTGCGTGTGTCTTTCAGCCTGTCGGCGTCGGCATCGAGCAAGAGGGCACCAACATCGCGACCACTGATGGCAGAGGCTTCCTCGACCAATTCCCAACTCTCGTGATCGCGCCAGGGTCGCCCCATGCCGGGTCGCTGCGACCCCTGCCCGGGGAAGAGAAACGCGAGCAACGAACAAACCTCCTGCGTGCGCCAAACGACGCTGTGGTTCAGGCTAGGAGACGACAAGGCGCGGTAGCGTTTTTGCGGCGTTGCCCGAGTGGCGAAATGGCAGACGCGACGGACTCAAAATCCGTTGCCTGTAAGGGCGTGTGGGTTCGACTCCCACCTCGGGCACCAACGGCAACAACAGCCGCACCACACGCGGTTTTGCCAACCACGACCGCCGACGTTGGCGTCGTAGCCTGAAGAATCCGATGAGCGTTCAGTTACCGACGGGTATGTCGCAGCGCCTCGTGCGTCATCGACTCGAGCGCAACGCCGCCACACTCCGCGAGTTGCGCGAGGAGCTGCGGATGTCTCGCGAGCAGCACGATGTGTTGCGTGAGCAAGCCGACGAGTGCGAATTGCGCGCGATGGTCTCCGAGACGCCGTATGCGCAAGCGGAGCACCGCGAGGCGCACGGCCACGCCAACGCGCTCGCTTCACACCTGCGCGCCCTCGAGCAGTCGATCTCCGACCTGGAGCGCGAGCAAGACGCGCTGCTTGATCGTCTCGCGCGCGACGAGGCATAGAGTCTGGCCGTGACCACCATCGTCATCGCCGAAGACGAGGCAATCATTCGTCTCGACTTGCGCGAACTGCTCGAAGAAGAGGGCTACCAAGTGGTTGGCGAAGCAGGACGCGGCGACCAGGCAGTCGAACTCGCGCGCAATCTGCGACCCGACCTGGTGATCCTCGATGTAAAAATGCCGGGCATCGACGGTATCGAGGCGGCCCGCCAGATCACCGCAGAGGGCCTGTGTGCCGTCTTGATGCTCACCGCGTTCAGCCAGCGCGAAGTGGTGGAGCAGGCGCGCGACGCCGGCGCAGTCGCATACCTCGTGAAGCCGTTCCAGAAACAAGACCTGGTGCCAGCGATCGAGCTGGCGACCGCCCGCTACGCCGAGACCAAGGCGCTCGCCGCAGAGGTGGGCGAGCTCACTGAGCGCCTCGAGGTGCGCAAACTGCTCGACCGCGCCAAAGGCCGGCTGATCGACGCGCACGGCATGAAGGAAGCCGACGCGTTCTCGTTCATCCAGAAGTCGGCGATGGCGGGCCGCACGACGATGCGCGCGGTCGCCGAGTCGGTGCTGAGAGGCGAAACCGCACCCGCTACATGAAACTGCTGGCCCTCGACGGAAACTCGTTGGCCTACCGCGCGTTCTTCGCGTTGCCCGACACGATGTCCACCGTCGACGGCGAGGTCACCAATGCCGTCTTCGGGTTCTGCTCGATGTTTGCGACGCTCGTGAAGGACCACGAACCCGACGGCATCATCGTGGTGTTCGACCGAAAGGAAAAGACGTTCCGCCACGAAGCCGCCCCCGAGTACAAGGCACAGCGCGAGAAGCAACCCGACACGTTGTACTCGCAGATGGATGTGATCAAGGGTCTGCTTGCTTCGGCGGGCGTTCTGACGCTCGACGCAGCGGGCTTTGAAGGCGACGACATCATCGCCACCATCGCGGCCAACATCGGCGCTGACGACGAGTTGCTGATCGTCACCGGCGACCGCGACTCGTACCAACTCGTGCGCGATCCACAGGTGCGCGTCGTATACAACCTGCGCGGTGTGAGCGAGTACGCCATCTACGACGAAGCCGGCATCAAGGCCCGCACCGGCGTGACGCCCGCGCAGTACGCCGACTACGCCGCGCTGCGCGGCGATCCGAGCGACAACCTGGAAGGCGTACCCGGCGTGGGGGAGAAGACGGCGGCCAAGCTCATCAACGCCTACGGCACGCTCGAGGCGGTCTTTGACCACGCAGACGAACAGACGCCGAAGTTGCGCGAATCACTGCACGCTTCACGTGAGCGCGTGCTGCGTAACGCACGGTTGATGCGCCTGACGACCGATGTGCCAGTCGAGCTCGATCGCGCTCGATTTGCACCCGCACCCGACACTGTTGCAGTACAGGCCGAGTTTTCGCGACTTGAGTTCTCTGCGCTTGGTGCGCGCTGGAAACCATTCTTCGCCAAGTTCGCACCGACGCAGCCAGTGTCGCGCAAGGTGGGTGAAAGAGCTGGCGACGGGTCCGCGGCCAGCGGCGAGCCTCGCAGTGTTGCAGCCGCCGCACCCGACAACGTGCTGTGCACGAACATCACGCACGCATCAACGACAGCCGATGCAATCGCCGCACTGCAGGGCGATGACCACGCACCAGTGGCACTCGCCGCCGCGTGGGAGACCGAACCCGGACGCAGCGCGCTGGTCGGGATCGTGGCGTCACGTGGAACAACTGTTGACGGCGCCGTGGCGTGCACGGCGATTCCTGCCGCGATGCTCACCGATAAAAATGTGTCGCGTGCGCTGCGCCAAGCAACGCACTTGGTGGTTAACGACGCTCGCAACATGATGCGCGGACTGCTATCGGCAGACATCGACATCGTGCGACTTGGCTTTGATACGGCGATCGCCGCCTATCTCGTCGAGGCCGAATCGGGTTCGTACGATGCGGCCGGCATCGCACGACGCTGGCTGAAGCGCCTCGTGGCAGCGCCAGAAGGCGCACCCGACGGCGAACTCAACTTCGATGCGTCACCGAGCGACACCGCATGGTACAACGCGAGCATCGATGCCGCAGTCGCAGCGTTGGCGGCGCCGCTCTTGCGCGCGGCACTCGATGATGCGGAGCTCACGGCGCTGTATCGCGACACCGAGCTTCCACTCGTGCGGGTGCTGGCCAAGATGGAGCACGTCGGCATCGGAGTCGACCGCGAACAACTCGCCGCACTTGAGCGTGATCTTCGCGCGCGCAGCACGGCGCTCGCGGCAGAACTGCACCGCCTCGCCGGGCGCGAGTTCAACGTGAATTCAACCCAGCAACTCGCCAAGATTCTCTACGAAGAAAAGGGCCTGTCGGGCGCCAAGCGCACGAAATCAAAGAAGAGCCCGAGCACCGACGCGGCGACGCTAGAGAAAATCCGCGATGAGTGGCCCGAGTTCATCGACACCTTGTTGTCGTATCGCGAGACGGAGAAGCTGCGTGCCACTTATGCCGAGGGCTTGCTTGCCACCGTCGCCGACGACGGGCGCATTCATGCGAGTTTCAACCAGACTGTCGCGCGCACGGGTCGCTTGTCGAGCGACCAACCGAACCTTCACAACATTCCGGTACGCACCGACGCGGGTCGTGTGTTCCGCCAAGCGTTCGTGCCGCGCACAGGGTACGAGTTTCTCGTGGCCGACTACAACCAGATCGAATTGCGCTGCATCGCGCACTTGGCGCAAGACCCCGGGCTCTTGCGTGCGTTCAACGACGGCGTCGACATCCATCGCGCAACCGCCGCGCAGGTGTTCGGCGTGACGCTCGACGCCGTGACGAGCGAGCAGCGCAGCAAGGCCAAGATGGTGTCGTACGGCTTGGCCTACGGCATGGAGGCATACGGTCTCGCGCAGCGTCTCGGCATCGAAGTGGGCGAGGCCAAAGAGATTCTCGACGGCTACTTCGCGGCGTTTCCGCGCGTGCAGAAATACATGGACGACACCGTGGCCGCGGCGCGCAAGTCGGGCTACACCACCACCATCTTCGGGCGGCGACGCCAGATCGAGGGTTTCGGCGGCAACCGCATGGTCGACGCCGCTGCCGCGCGCATGGCAATGAACGCCGGCATCCAGGGGCTCGCCGCCGACATCTTCAAGATCGCGTTGGTCACCATCGACGCCCGTCTCGAGTCGGGCGGGTTTGCGAGCCGCCTCGTGCTGCAGGTACACGACGAAGTGATCGTCGAAGTCGAACGCGCCGAGCACGAGGCAGTCGGAGCACTGGTGTTGGATGCGATGCATGGAGCGGCACGCCTCGATGTGCCGCTCGTGGTGAATTCGTCGTGGGGTGCGAGTTGGGCGGCGGCGAAGGTAGCCTGACCCGTCCGCCCGACGAGGGCGGAGAATCCAGTCCCATCCCTACTCTCCCTATCCACCGAAAGAATCCCATGACCGACACGACCCTCAGCCCCGCCTCTGCGATGGGCACCTTCGACCAGAGCGGCAACTACGTTCCCCGCAAAATCACCGAGCGCGACGCATCGTTCGCCGAAGAATTCGCCAACACCTTCCGCGATATCAAGGAAGGAAAACTCGTCACCGGCACCGTGGTACGCATCACCCGCGAAGAAGTGCTGGTCGAGATTGGGTTCAAGACCGAGGGCGTCATCCTCGCGCGCGAACTCACCATCCGCCAAGACGTCGACCCGGCCACCGTCGTGAAGCTCGGCGAGTCGGTCGAGGCGCTCGTGCTCACCCTTGAAGACAAAGAAGGCCGTCTGCTGCTCTCCAAGAAACGTGCACAGTACGAGCGCGCCTGGGGCGAAGTCGAGCGCGTGAAGAACGAAGACGGCGTGGTTGAAGGCCTCGTGATTGAAGAAGTGAAAGGCGGCCTCATCGTCGACATCGGCCTGCGCGGCTTCTTGCCGGCCTCACTGGTGGAACTGCGCCGCGTGAAGGATCTGGCGCCGTACGTCGGCCAGAAAGTGCAAGCCAAGATCCTCGAACTCGACCGCAACCGCAACAACGTCGTGTTGTCGCGTCGCGCGGTGCTCGAAGCAACCCAGCGTGAGAGCCGCGACGGATTCCTCGTCAACCTGAAGGTCGGCGAAGTGCGCAAGGGTCGCGTGTCGTCGGTGGTCGCCTTCGGCGTGTTCGTCGACTTGGGCGGCATGGACGGACTCATCCACGTGTCCGAGCTGTCGTGGAAGCACGTCGAAAACCCCGCCGAAATCGTGAAGATCGGCGACGAGGTCGACGTGAAGGTGCTGGAGATCGACAACGAGCGCGAGCGCATCAGCCTGTCGCTCAAGGCCACGCAGCCCGACCCGTGGCAGACCTTCGCCGCTGGTCACGCCGCCGGCCAACTCGTCTACGGTCGTGTCACCAAGATCGTGCCGTTCGGCGCGTTCGTGCAGGTCGGCGACGGCATCGAAGGCCTCGTGCACATCTCCGAGATGTCGACGCACCACGTCGAAGCACCCGAGCAGGTGGTGACGCCGGGCGAAGAGTTGTGGGTGAAGATCATTGATCTCGACCTCGCGCGACGCCGCATCAGTTTGTCGATCAAGCAGGCGGCGGAGGGCGGCGAACTCGCCCCTGAGTACCGCGACCAGTTCAAGGCCGACGAACAGGGCAACTGGGTCGGCGCCGACGAAGCCTCGCGCGAAGCCGCGTGGGGCGACATGTACCAGGCCGGGGATCAAGCCGGGGACCAGCCCAGCGCCTGAGTCGCACACAACGGTGACGCGATGATTCTCGTCGGACTCACCGGAGGAATCGGGGCGGGCAAATCGGTCGTCTCTGCGCAGCTCGCGCAGCACGGTGCGGTGGTCATCGACGCCGACGTCATCGTGCGCCGCCTGCAGCAACCGGGTCAAGAAGTGCTGCGTCGAATGGTAGAACGATTCGGCAGCGAGATACTCGCTGACAGCGGGCACCTCGACCGCGCGCTGCTCGCCGCGCGAGTGTTCGGCGACAAACAGGCACTCGCCGATCTGAACGCCATCGTGCACCCCGCCGTCGGTCGCGACATGCTCGCGCAGATCGAGGCGCAACGCGACACGAATTCCGTCGTGGTGCTCGACGTGCCGCTCTTGATCGAGAACCCGCGCACGGGCCTGTGTGGCGTGCTCGTCGTTGACCTCGACCCCGAAACGGCAGTCGCGCGTCTCGTGGCCCAACGCGGGCTGAGCGAGTCGGATGCGCGCGCCCGCATCGCGCGACAAGCGTCGCGCACCGTGCGCCGGCTCGCTGCCGACTGGATCATCGACAATTCGGGCTCCCGTCTGGATCTGGCACGCGAGGTTGCCGCCGCATGGCGATGGATGTGCTCCCTGCCACCCGCCGGCCACGACGCTGGTCGGTTGTCGGCTGCACCCGACTCCTAGCCTTGGCGCGTGGTCGACACCCGCGCCAAACACGCCTTCAAAGTGGTGTCGGAGTACGAACCCGCCGGCGATCAACCGACCGCCATCGCCAAACTCGCCGACGGCATCGAGCGTGGCGAGCGATTCCAGACTCTGCTCGGCATCACGGGTTCGGGCAAGTCGGCGACCATCGCCTGGACCATCGAGCGCGTGCAGCGACCCACGCTCATTCTCGCGCCGAACAAGAGCCTCGCTGCGCAGCTCGCACAGGAGATGCGCGAATTCTTCCCCGACAATCGCGTCGAGTACTTCGTGTCGTACTACGACTATTACCAGCCCGAGGCGTACATTCCCTCGAGCGACACATACATCGAGAAAGATTCGTCGATCAACGACGAGATCGACCGTCTGCGCCACTCGGCCACCGCCGCCCTGCTCACGCGCCGCGACGTGATCGTGGTGGCATCGGTCAGTTGCATCTACGGCATGGGCGACCCCGACGAGTACAAAGGCCACCTGCTGGAGTTGCACGAAGGCGTCGACTACGACCAGCAGAGCATCCTGCGCCGCCTGGTCGACCTGCAATACGAACGCAACGACACCGCACTCGGGCGCGGCAATTTCCGTGTGCGCGGCGACACCATCGAGATACACCCCGCATACGAAGCAACCGTGACACGGGTGGAGATGTTCGGCGACACCGTCGAGCGCATCACGGTGGTTGACCCGGTGACGGGGGAGTCGCTGTCGTCGCCCACCGAGATACTCGTGTTTCCGGCCACGCACTACGTGGCGGGCGAAGAACGCATGCGCAACGCGATGCAGCGCATCGAGGCCGAACTCACGGGGCGTCTGGCGTGGTTCAACGAGAACGGCAAACTGCTCGAAGCCCAGCGCCTCGGCATGCGCACCCGCTACGACATGGAGATGATAGAGGAGATGGGATACTGCAACGGCATCGAGAACTACTCGATGCACATCGACGGCCGCTCGCCCGGCCAGCCGCCGTTCACTCTGCTCGATTATTTCCCCGACGACTACCTGCTCGTCGTCGACGAAAGCCACGTTGCAGTGCCGCAGCTCTACGGGCAGTTCGCCGGCGACCGCGCGCGCAAGACGGTGCTCGTCGAACACGGCTTCCGCTTGCCGAGCGCAATGGAGAACCGTCCGCTGCAATTCGAAGAGACGCTCGAGCGCGTGAATCAGTGCATCTTCATGTCGGCGACACCCGCCAAGTTCGAGTTGCAGAATTCCTCGCAAGTGGTCGAACAAATCGTGCGACCGACCGGCCTCGTCGACCCCGAAGTGATCGTGAAGCCGACCAAGGGACAGATCGACGACATCATCGTGAACGTGAACCAGCGCGTGGAGAAGGGCGATCGCGTGCTCATCACCACGCTCACCAAGAAGATGGCTGAGGATCTCACCGAGTACCTGCTCGAGCAGGGCCTGCGCGTGCGCTACCTGCATTCAAACATCGACACCATCGAGCGCATCGAAATCCTCCGTGCTCTGCGGCTCGGCGAGTTCGACGTGCTGGTCGGCATCAACCTCTTGCGCGAAGGCCTCGACCTGCCCGAGGTGTCGCTCGTCGCGATCCTCGACGCCGACAAGGAAGGCTTCTTGCGCAGCGAGACCTCGCTCATCCAGACCATCGGACGTGCGGCGCGCAACGTAGATGGCCAGGTCATCATGTACGCCGACAAGCGCACCGCGGCGATGGACCAGGCAATCTCACTCACCAACGCACGGCGCGAACGACAGATCGCCTACAACAAAGAACGTGGCATCGAACCCAAGACCATCCGCAAGGCGGTGGGCGACATTCTCTCGCTGTTGCGCCCCGACGACACCGCGCCGCACCCGGGCAAGGGCCGTCGCGCGTCGCGCGAGCGCGACAAAGTCATCCGCGACCTGCGCGCGCTCGGCACGAG
>Ga0172376_10007929_pt1 | contig 11209 bp, 10 predicted proteins | sample Lak35m_FD_121114 | JGI IMG/M metagenome (GOLD analysis project Ga0172376, IMG submission 121114) | Freshwater microbial communities from Kabuno Bay, South-Kivu, Congo - kab_092012_35m | ecosystem: Environmental > Aquatic > Freshwater > Lake | place: Democratic Republic of the Congo: South-Kivu...
ATCGGGGGCTTCGCTGTCGACGCTGTCGGCATGGACCACCTTGTTGGACGACTTGAGACTGGCGCTCGGTGCGGCAGTGCCACGGCGCTCGCCCGTGGGAGCGCTGCGGGCATCGCGGCGCTCGGAGATCTCGATGCGCAGGCTGTTGCCGCCGAACTCACGCCCGTTGAGCTGCTCGATCAACGCCTCAGCCAGCTTGACATCATCGACATTGGCGAACCCGAAACCGCGGCTGGAACCGGTCTCCCGGTCGTTCACAGCCTTGAAACGCACCCCCTCACCAACACTGGCGAACAGCGCCTCAAGCTCCTTGGCATCAAAAGTCTGCGGCAAATTACCGACGTACAGGCGAACGCTCATGGGGATGGTGATGGGGAGAAGAAAACTTCTGCGGGCGGATCAACACGCCGTTGCACAGAGAAGTTAATCACGTCATCGGTCCGACCGTGCGCCCGCCGGGGCCGGATCGCTGCTGCTCCGCCAGCCAGCGCCGCGCCGCCGCCAGGGCCGGCTCCTCTCCCGCCGCCAGCCTGCCGAAGGCGCGCTCGCGGCTGAGGTGATCCAGCAGCTCTCCCAGCTGTGGCCCCGCCGTCAACCCCAGCCGTTGGATGAGGCTGGCGCCATCGAGCGGCGGGCGGGGATGGAACAGGCCATCGGCCGGATCCCGCCAGCGCTGCAGGCTGGCGATCGCCTCGCTCGGATCGAGATGCAGCGCCAGGGCCGGCAGGTCCTGCTCCAGATCGCGCTGCAGCGCCAGACGTCGCTGTTCGGGCAGCGCCGCCAGCGCCCCGGGTGCCGCCGCGGCGCTACCGGCGGTCGCCAGCAGCTCCCCACGCCAGCGGCGCAGGCAGGTGATGCGCTGCTGCAGCCGCCGACTGGCCCGCAGCGCCACCAGCGCCTCCGCACCGAGCAGGGTGGCCAACCGGGCCAGGGGCAGGGCCGTGGCCGCCTCGCCGGGCTCCAGGCCATGGGCGCAGGCCGTCGCCGCATTCAATGCCGTCAGCAGGGGCAGGGCCTGCCGGCCTTCGCCGCGCCAACCCTCCAGCAGCCCCAGCTCCAGGACCTGGGCCAGGCCCGCCTCGCCCGCCGGGGCCTTGGCCAGCTTCTCCAGTTCCGCCAGCACCCGCTCGCCCGCCACCACCGCCAGCTGCTGCCGCTGCCGCTGAATCCAGCCCAGCGTCTGCGGCTCCAGCCGGAAGGACAGCTCACAGGCCAGCCGCACACCTCGCAGCAGCCGCAGCGGATCGGCCAGCAGGTTGGCCTCGCCCAGGGCCCGCAACACCCCTCGCTGCAGATCCACCAGGCCCTCGCAGGGATCGATCAGCCCGCCATCACCGCGCAGGGGCAGGGCGATGGCATTGATGCTGTAGTCGCGGCGGCGCAGATCCTGCTCCAGGCTCTCCCCAGCGCAGCGCGCCAGATCGAAGCACCAGTCGTGCAGCACCAGCCGGGCGATCGAGCGCTCGGCATCGAGCACCACGCAGCTGCCGCCGCAGCGCTGCTCCAGCCGGCGGGCCAGAGCCACCGCATCCCCCGACACCACCAGATCGAGATCCGGTCGCTGCTGCAGGCGTCCCAGCAGGGCATCGCGCACGGTGCCACCCACCAGCAGCGTGTCTTCAGGCAGCAGCGAGACCGGCAGGGGCCAGGCCGCGGGATCCAGCACCGCCCGCAGCGCCGCTGCCTGAAGATCGACCTGCCACGACAGAATGGGCCCCTGCAGCGGGCCGGGCGGCATGTGCATCTGCGTCGATTGCCACTGGGTCGACCGCTGCCAGGCTTACCACGCGGTGGAACGCCAGCACGGTGTCGCCCACCTGAGCGCCGCCCCCGATCGCGTGCCGCGCCAGCCGCGGATCCATGTGCAGATCCGTGATCTGCCCGGCGGTGGCGTGGGGGTGGAGTGGGATGTGCGCGGCTGCGACGATTTCCGTGCCGATCCAGGCCGTTGGCGGCGCCTGCGGCCCGATGAGCCGCTGCCCGCATGAATCCCACGCCGCTGTCTCCCCCCCCGCCCCAGGACATCGGGAGCGCCGCCCCCGGTGGTTGGTTGCTGGCGCTGCACAGCTCCAGTGATCGACTCGGGGTCGGCCTGCTGGCCGGCGATGCCAGCGCGGCCGAACCGCCGCAGCTGGCGGTCTTCGAGACGGGTCGCGATCTGGCCAACCGGCTGTTTCCCTGCCTGGAGTCGCTGTTGCCGGCCAGCACCTGGCCGCGGCTGCGGCGGCTGGCCGTGGCGACGGGACCGGGGGGGTTCACCAGCACCCGCCTCACGGTGGTGGTGGCCCGCACCCTGGCCCAGCAGCTGCAGCTGCCCCTCGATGGTCCCAGCAGCTTTCTGCTGATCGCCCGCCGCCTGTGGCGCACGGGAGCAGCCCCGGATGGCCCGTTCTGGCTGCAGCAGGAACTGCCGCGTCGCGGCCTGGTGGCGGGCCGCTATGGGCCCGATCCCGAGGCTGGCGCAGGCCTGCGCGAGCTGCAGGCGCCCACCCTGCTGGCGGCGGATGCGGCCCTGCCCGGCCCCCGCCTGGCGGCGCTGCCGCAGCTGCCCGAGGACGTGGCGGAGCTGCTGGCGATCAGCCGGGCCAACGAGCGTTGCGGCATCGCGGCCCCCTGGGCCCCGGTGCGGCCGCTCTACCCCACCAGCCCGGTGGGGCAGGCCTGATGGCGCGCCTGCCCCTGCCACCCCCTCGTCGCCGCCGACAGCGTCCTGCGCTGCCGCCCCGGCGGCAGGCCGCGGTTGCGGCGGACGGGCCGCGGTCGGTGGCCAGCGGCGGCGCTGCGATCGCTCGCCAGCGCCGCCGCCGCGGTCGGGTCCGAGGCTGGCTGGTGGCTGGCGTCGGTGTCGCCGGCCTGCTGTGGCTGGCGCGGGGCTGGTGGCTGCCGATCCCATCCCGGCCGCAGCTGATCCTGGTGCTGGGCGGCGATGTCGCCCGCGAGCAGGCGGCCGCCCGGCTGGCCCGCCACGACGGCCTGCCGGTGCTGGTCAGCAGCGGCACCAATCCTGAATACGCCCACTGGCTGTTCCATGTGCGCGAGGGGCTGCCCGCCACCCACCTGCAGCTCGACTACCGCGCCACCGATACGCTCACCAACTTCACCTCACTGGTGGATGACCTGCAGCGCGCCCACATCCGCCATGCCCTGCTGGTGACGAGCCGTGATCACATGCCACGGGCGCTGCTGGTGGGACGGATCGTGGCCGGCAGCCGCGGCATCGGTCTGACGCCGATCGCCGTCGACTGCGGCCAGCGCTGCCGGCCGGAGAGCCGCCGCCGGATCTGGGGGGATGGCCTGCGGGCACTGGTCTGGGTGCTCAGCGGTCGGGATCTGCGCCACTGGGCGGAAGAGCACCTGGCCGGCTGGCTGCCCGGTGGCCTGGAGCGATCAGTCCCTCGTCGAGCATCCGATTGATCTGCTCCTGCACCTGGCGGGTGACGACATCCAGATCGGCGCGGCGGCGGGACAGCGGTGGCGCGATCGGCGTGCCGATGCGGATGTGCACCGGCACCAGCCGCGGCCAACCCCGCCCTGTACCCAGGGCCCGGTGGCTGTTGATGATCGCCACCGGCAGCAGTCGCGCCCCGGCCCGGGCCGCCAGCAGGGCGGCACCCGGCTGGGGATCGTTGACGCGGCCATCGGCCTGGCGGGTGCCATCGAGGAACACACCGGTGGCCCAGCCCTGCTCGAGCCGATCGGTGGCGGTGCGGATCGCCTCGCGGTCGCTGGCGCCACGGGCCACCGGGTAGGCACCGCAGGCGCGGATGATCGGGCCGAGCAGCGGCACCCGGAACAGCTCCGCCTTGGCCATGAAGGCCACCGGCCGGCCGAGGGCATGGCCCAGCAGCGGCGGATCCAGATGGGAGCCATGGTTGGCCACCACCACCAGGGCCCCCTCCAGCGGCACATTGCCATTGCCGGCGGTGCAACCGCGGAACAGCAGCCGGTAGACCGGGAACACCAGCAGGTAACTGATCAGCCGGTAGGTGAGGCTGGGTCTGGGGGTGCTGATCAGGGCCGGTGGCTCCACCGGGCGCCGCCGGCGCCGCAGGGCCCGGCGCACCGATCCGATCGCACGACTGGCGGAACCGCTCATTGCCCCAGGTCGGTGGTGCTGCTGATCTGGGCGGTGCTCAGCGCCGGGCAGGCGCGCTTGATCAGGCCGCTGAGCACATTGCCGGGGCCGATCTCGACGGCGGTGTCGATGCCGTTCGCCTCCAGCTGCTCCATGGTCTCGCGCCAGCGCACGCCGCTGGTCATCTGGGTGATCAGGCGAGCCTTGAGCGTGGCGCCGGCGCTGGCGGGGGTGGGATCGGTGTTGCTCAGCACCGGCACGGTGGCATCGGCGAAGGGGGTCGACTCCAGCTCGGCCGCGAAGGCCGCTGCGGCCTCGGCCATGAACGGAGAGTGAAAGGCACCGCTGACCGGCAGCGGCAGGGCCCGCTTGCAGCTGATCTGGCTGCTGACCGCCGCCACCGCCTCGGGGGTGCCGGAGATCACCACCTGGGCGCTGCTGTTGTCGTTGGCGATCACGACGCCCTCGGTGCTGGCCACCCGCTGTTCCAGTTCGCTGCGCTCAAAGCCGATCAGGGCCGTCATCGCACCACCGCCGGCCGCGGCCATCAGTTCGCTGCGACGCTGCAGCAATGACAGGCCGGTATCCGCATCGAACACACCGGCGGCATAGAGGGCCACCAGTTCGCCGAGGCTGTGACCGGCGACCAGATCGGGTGTGCGGCCCTGGGCGCGCAGCGCATCGACCAGCAGGCTCTCGATCACGAACAGGGCCGGCTGGGTGTTGCGGGTGTCGTGGAGATCGCTGAGCGGCCCGTCGGCGCTGCCGCTGCAGATGGCGAGCAGATCGCGGCCCAGCTGTGCGGAGGCCTGATCGAAGCGGGCACGGGCGTGGGGCAGTGCCAGCACGGCCTCGGCCATGCCGATCTTCTGTGAACCCTGTCCGGGAAACACCCAGGCGATACCCATGCCGGCGCGATGCAGCGAATCGGCAGGAGACTAGGCGGCCGGCGGAGCTGCCCCCCCGGCCGTCCCCCGTCTGTCACGTGGTGTGCGATCGGGGGAGGGGCGATGGCGGCCTGGCCAGGGGCGCTGAACCGAATCGCTCAGGGGGTTCGCTGAAAAACCCGCTCGCGGCCCGAATCCAGCCTCTGGATCAGGCGTTGAGAACGCAGGCACAGCCTGGTTTCAGTGCCATGGCGGGTGCCCGGGATCAGGCGTTGTCCGAGTTTTTCAGCGAAGCTCTTAGGCCGAATCGCTCAGGCCGTGGCGTTCATCCGCAGGCCAGGGCGCCCCTGCCAGCGCAGCAGGGCGCCGCCCCAGCTGAGCCCGGCCCCGAAGCCGCTGCTGGCGATCAGATGGCCGGGCTGGATGCGGCCATCGCGCACCGCTTCATCCAGCATCAGCGGAATGGTGGCAGCGGAGGTGTTGCCGTAGCTGGCCAGGTTGCTCAGCACCCGTTCGGGCGGCATGGCGAAGCGATCGGCCACGGCATCGAGGATGCGCTGGTTGGCCTGATGCAGCAGCAGCCAGTCGAGATCGGCAGCGGCGATGCCGGTGTGGGCCAGCAGGGCCGCCAGCACGGCCGGCACCTCGCGCACGGCGAACTTGTACACCTCCTGGCCGTTCATGCGGATCGGCGAGAAGCCACCCACCTGGGCGCTGTACTGGCCCACCAGGGGGCGCTGCTGCTCGCCCTGGGCCAGGGTCAGACAGGCATTGCGGCTGCCATCGGAGTGCATGCGAAAGGCCAGCACGCCATCGGCGGCCGCCTCGCAGGCCTGCAGGGCGACGGCGCCGGCCCCATCCCCGAACAGCACGCAGGTGCGCCGGTCCTCCCAGTCGACCCAGCGGCTGAGCTGGTCGGCGCCGATCACCAGGGCCCGGCGAAAGCTGCCGCTGCGCAGGTACTGGGCGGCGGTGATCAGGGCGAACAGAAAGCCGCTGCAGGCGGCGGTGAGATCAAAGGCCACCGCCCGGTTCGCGCCCAGGGCCGCCTGCACCCGCGGCGCCGTACCGAACAGATCGTCGGGGCTGGAGGTGGCCAGCAGGATCAGATCCACATCGGCGGGCAGCCAGCCGGCGTAGGCCAGGGCGGCGCCGGCCGCCTCGGCCGCCAGGCTCGTCACCGTCTCACCGGGGCCTGCCACCCGACGGGCGCCGATGCCGGTGCGGCTGCGGATCCATTCATCGCTGGTGTCCACCAGGCCGATCAGCTCACCATTGCTGAGGCTGGCGACCGGCAGGGCGCTGCCGCAGCCGACCAGCGCCGCCCCCTGCAGCGAGGTGGGGGAGAGGAGCGCAGAGGGCTCATCCGGGGAGGGCTGCGGCGCCGGAGCGGGTTGAGCTCCTGGGACGAGCGGCTCCGGCATCCGACCTCCGTGGGAGATGTCAGTCAACCACAGGCGGATGCGCCGGCGGTGATCGCTCCGGTTTCGGCGGCGCCGGCATCCGCCTGCCGCCCGAGGGCGTGCAGATCCTCCATCACACCATGGCTGGCGGCCGAATGGGCCAGCCGCAGGGCGCTGACCACCGAGAGGGCCTTGCTGCTGCCGTGGCCGATCACACAGATGCCGTCGACACCGAGCAGCAGGGCGCCGCCGTGCTCGGCGTGATCGAGGCGTTTCTTGATGCGCACCAGGTTGCTGCGCAGAAAGGCCGATCCCACCTTGCCGCGGCGCCCGCGAGGCAGCTCGGCACGCAGGACATCGAGCAGCACGCTGCCCACCGATTCCAGGAATTTCAACAACACATTGCCGGTATAACCATCGCAGACGACCACGTCGAAATCGCCGGAAAGAATATCGCGGCCTTCGCAGTTGCCGGCGAACTGGAACCGCGGTTCCGCCGCCAGCAGGGGGTAGGTGCGCTGGCAGAGATCATTGCCCTTGCACTCCTCTTCACCGATGTTGACCAGGCCGATGCGGGGGCGGGGCACCAGCAGCACATCACGGCTGTAGATGTTGCCGAGCAGGGCGAACTGCAGCAACCACTCCGGCTTGCAGTCCATGTTGGCGCCCACATCGAGCACCAGCACCTGCTGGCTGGGATCGCGGGTGGGGAACAGGGCGCCGATCGCCGGACGGTCGATGCCGGGCAGGCGCCCGAGCCGGAAGATGGCCGAGGCCATCACGGCGCCGGAGTTGCCGGCCGAATACACGGCGGTGGCCTCACCCCGTTTGACCAGATCCATCGCCAGGTTGATGCTGGCATCGCGCTTGCGGCGCACGGCGGTGGCCTCGTCGTCCATGCCCACCGAGACGCCGCTGGGCACCAGCTGGATCAGGTCGCGGGCCACGGCCGCATCGAGCGCCTGCTGCAGTTCCATCGCCGCCACCGCCTGCTGCAGCGGGCCGGGCTCGGCCACGAAGCGAATCCGCAGCGGCAGCCGCTGCACCGCCTGCAGGCAGCCCTCCAGGATCGGTCCGGGGGCATGGTCGCCGCCCATGCCGTCGACCGCCACCCAGAGGCGTCGGCGATCGGCGATCGGGCCCTCGGCGCCACCCCCGCCGGGGGGCTGCTGCAGCCGCCGCAGCGGATCGAACACCAGGGGCTGCAGCACCGAACCGGCCATCGAACTGGCGGCTCCGGCCACCGTGCCGGCGGCATTGCCCGCCGCGCCCGCCATCGAACCCGCCACCGAGGCGGTGGCACTGGCGGTATCGACCAGGGCGGAGGCGGTATCGACCAGGGTGGTGACGGCTGGATGGCGCCGATACCAGATCACCAGGCGACGGATCGCCCGGCTCGGCTTGCTGCGACCGGCGCGGCCGCGCCCGGGGCGGCCGGGGCTGAGGTCAGGCTCCTTCGGTGGCAAGGGTGGTGACAGGGGGTGGGGGTGATGGGCGGGGAGGCTCAGCCGTGGTGCGGCTCGCCGGCGCTGGCGGCGTCGAGGGCCCGGTCGACGATGCGCTGGAACAGGTACCCGGTCCCCCGGGCGGTGAGGATCAGCTCCGGGTTGGCCGGATCGCGCTCCAGTTTGGAACGCAGCCGGGAGATGTGAACATCGACCACGCGGGTGTCGACATGGCGCTCGGGGGTATAGCCCCACACCTCCCTGAGGATCTCGCCGCGGCTGAACGGTTCGCCCGAACGGCTCACCAGCAGCTCCAGCAGGCTGAACTCCATGCCGGTGAGGCGGATCCGCTCGTCGCCCTGGAACACCTGGCGCTTGTTGGTGTCGATGCGCAGGTCACCCACCCGGATGATGCCGGAGCTGGGGATGCCGATGCTGCTGGCCTGCTCCTTCTCCACCCGCCGCAGCACGCAGCGGATGCGGGCCTCCAGCTCCTTGGGGCTGAATGGCTTGACCACGTAGTCGTCGGCGCCCAGTTCCAGACCGGTGATGCGATCGGCCACATCACCGAGGGCCGTGAGCATCACGATCGGCACATCCGACTCCTTGCGCAGTTCCTGACAGACGCCATAGCCATCGAGGCGAGGCATCATCACATCGAGCACCACCAGGTCGGGGGGCGAGCGGCGGAACATCTCGATCGCCTCCTCGCCGTCGCTGGCGGTGAGCACCTGATAGCCGATCATCGAGAGGCGCGTCTCCAGGATCCTGCGGATGCTGGCCTCGTCGTCCACGACGAGAATGGTTTCCTTGGCGGCGGGGGTCGCGGTCATGCGGTAGCTGGGGCCGGGGGTGTTGTCCCCCCGGGGATTCGCGTCGTGGGAGAGCGCCTGTGGAGCACGGGCGCGACCGATCCACTGAAAAGCGAAGCGGCGCAATTCATTACGGAAAGCCACCTTTCTTCACAGTTCGTGCCCAAGGTCTCCACCACCTACGTCTGCCAGGCCTGCGGGGCCCGCAGCCGCCAGTTCTTCGGCCGCTGCAGTTCCTGCGGCGGCTGGAACACCCTGGTGGAGCAGCGCCAGGAGGCCGGCGATGGCCGCCGCCGCCGGCCGGTGCCGGTCGCCGAGGCGGGCGGCCTGGAGGCGGCCGGGGCGCCGCGGCGCTCGGAGCCGATCGAGACGGTGGGGGAACGGCCCCTGCAGCGGCTGGCCAGCGGCTACGGCGAGCTGGATCGGGTGCTGGGCGGTGGGCTGGTGCCCGGGTCGCTGGTGCTGGTGGGGGGCGATCCGGGCATCGGCAAGAGCACCCTGCTGCTGCAGTGCGCCCGGGCCATGGCCGCGGGCCGGATGGTGCTCTACGTGAGCGCGGAGGAATCGGCCCAGCAGGTGAAGCTGCGCTGGCGGCGTCTGCGCGATGCGGCAGGCGGCACCAGCGCGGCCGCCGCCGCCGCGGCCGCGAACGAGGACACGGCCGAGGACATCGCTTCCCGGACCGGCGCCGGCCGGCCGACGCCCGGGCGGGGCGATGCCGATGCCGATGCCGGCCTGCAGCTGCTGGCGGAGACCGATCTGGAGCTGGTGCTGCAGGAGCTGGAGGCCCTGCGGCCGGCGGTGGCGGTGATCGACAGCATCCAGGCCCTGCATGATCCGGATCTGGGCAGCGCCCCCGGTTCGGTGGCCCAGGTGCGCGAATGCGCCGCCGCCCTGGCCCGCATCGCCAAGCGGCAGCACACGGCCCTGTTGCTGGTGGGCCATGTCACCAAGGAGGGCCTGCTGGCCGGTCCCAAGGTGCTGGAACATCTGGTGGATGTGGTGCTCACCTTCGAGGGGGATCGCTTCGCCAGTCATCGCCTGCTGCGGGCGGTGAAGAACCGCTACGGCGCCACCCATGAGCTGGGGGTGTTCGAGATGCGCGACCGCGGCCTCAGCGAGGTGCTCAACCCCAGTGAACTGTTTCTCGGCGCCGGCGAACCGACGGCCGGCACCGCCACGATCGTGGCCTGTGAGGGCACCCGGCCGCTGCTGGTGGAGCTGCAGGCGCTGGTGAGCACCACCAGCTACGCCAGCCCGCGTCGCACCGCCACCGGCATCGCCGTGAATCGCCTGCATCAGATCCTGGCGGTGCTGGAGAAGCACATGGGCCTGCCGCTGTCGCGCTTCGATTGCTACCTGGCGGTGGCCGGTGGCCTGGAAGTGGAGGAGCCGGCGGCGGATCTGGGGGTGGCGGCGGCGGTGGTGGCCAGCTACCGGGATCTGGTGCTGCCACCGGGTACGGCCCTGATCGGTGAACTGGGGCTGGGGGGGCAGCTGCGGCCGGTGGGTCAGCTGGAGCTGCGCCTGCAGGAGGCGGCGCGGCTGGGGTTCACCCGGGCGGTGGTGCCCCGCGCCGGCGGTCTCGGCCCGATCGCCGCCGGCCTGGGGCTGGATCTGCGCGAGGCCGGTTCGGTGGCCGAGGCCCTGGTGGCGGCCCTGGGGACGCAGCTGGGCCGGGAGTGAGGGGCACCCGGGGCATACGGCGCTGGCCGGCAGGGCTGCCTCAAGGTCGGGATCGTCAGTTTGCCCGCGCGGCTCAACGATCGCGCGGCTCAACGATGCTCAGAAGTACACATCCACGCTGCTGCGCCCGGATGATTTGAGCCAGTTCTCGATGTCCAGATAACCACCGGGATAGAGCTTCACGGCCTTGCTCCAGCTCTCGGCAGCCATGTCGAGCCAGCGATCGGCGCTGTCCTGGTCGCCCGATTCGGCGGCGATGCGGCCCCACTTCTCATAAATAAGCCCCATATTCTTGAGGCAGGAAGGGGAGTTGGGATTGGCCTCCAGTGACAAATTGTAGTATTCGAGTGCCTTCTCCTCCTCGCCGGTGCTCATGAAGATGATCGCCATGTTCTTGAGGATCTCACCTCGATCATTGGCATTTTCCTCCAGCCGCAGGGCCTCTTCGTAGTTGTCGAGGGCCTCGGCATAATCGCCGTCATTCTGGGCTGAGAGACCATCGCGGTAATACACGTAGGCCTCCTTGGCCTTCGGATCGATCGGCAACAGCTTCACGATCAGATCCGCCATCACCGTGAAACTCTTGTCGATGAAATTGTCATTGCGCTGTGAGCGGGGCACGGCGGGACAGGCGAATCGTTCCATCATCCTGCCTGCTCCGCCTCGCCACCCGGGCCATTCCGGCCACTCCCCCTAGCCTGGAGCCTGCCTGCTGCCCGCTCAGTGCCCTCCGGTCTCCTCCGCTTTCCGCCGCGGCGCCCCACACCGCTCCCGGAGGGCGATCGATCGCGCTCTGTGCCGGGGTCTGTGCCGGCCGCGGTGCCGGGGGCGGCAGATGCCCATCCCGCCCCGGCGGCGCCGCCGGCACGCGCCGCCGGCGCCGCTCCCCGGGCGGTGCTGC
>Ga0172376_10007931_pt1 | contig 11207 bp, 11 predicted proteins | sample Lak35m_FD_121114 | JGI IMG/M metagenome (GOLD analysis project Ga0172376, IMG submission 121114) | Freshwater microbial communities from Kabuno Bay, South-Kivu, Congo - kab_092012_35m | ecosystem: Environmental > Aquatic > Freshwater > Lake | place: Democratic Republic of the Congo: South-Kivu...
CGACCGAAGTTGTGGCCGCCGCAGTGAGTCGCGCCCGCTTGACGACTTGGGCATCGATCCGCAGTGGTCTTGCCATGCCCCGACTCTGCCTCAGTTCGTCTCATCTTGAAAGCGAATTAGAATAAGCGGTTCAAGCCACCAGATACCCTCAAAGGCCGCTCCTTGGTCCCCTCGCAACTCCGCATAAACAGGCCAAGCCATGCGAGTGTGAGCAATCCGAACACTGCGGTGACGATATGTGTCGGCCAACCCTTGCCACGCCCCGGGCCTGGTGCGCCGTAGTGTAGTGCGATGAACACTGCACCGATGGGAAGAACCACCGATAGCCACATCCAAGACGCCGCGTTACTTGAGGCGAGGTGCGAGTTGAACGTCGGGCGGGTCAGTTCTTCATAAACTGACGGCACTCCCAACAGTGCAAAGCCCATCAGACCGACCAAGATGATGGAGCAGAAACACCGTCTCGGTTCTTCGACGATTACCTTTGCTGCCTCCACCATAATCGCCTCACGCCACCACCTGCCGCACGACGCTCCCATACACATCCGTCAGGCGGAAATCGCGGCCGTTGTGGCGGAAGGTCAGCTTCTCGTGGTCGAAGCCCAACAGGTGCAGCATCGTCGCGTGCAGGTCGTGGATGTGGACGCGGTCCTCGACCGCCGAGCCGCCCAGCTCATCCGTCTGGCCGTGGGCCACGCCGCCCTTCACGCCGCCGCCCGCGAGCACCACGCTCATCGCCTTGGCGTTGTGGTTGCGGCCGGGATTGCCCATCGCGTTGCCGTCCGCCGCCGGCGTGCGCCCGAACTCGCCGCCCCAAACCACCAGCGTTTCATCGAGCATCCCGCGCTGGGCGAGGTCGGTGAGCAGCGCGGCAAAGGGCCGGTCAATCGCGCCCGCCGTGTTGCGCATGGCGGTGACCATGTTGTTGTGATGGTCCCAGCCGCCGTGCCACGCCTGCACGAAGCGCACGCCCTTTTGCAGCAGCCGCCGCGCGATGAGCATCTGCCGGCCCTGCTGCGTGTTCGTGCCGTAGAGGACGTGCATGGCCTGTGGCTCCTTCGTCAGGTCGAAGGCGTCCACCGCCTCCATCTGCATCTGGAACGCCAGTTCATACGCCTGCAAACGCGCCTCGAGCTGGCCGTCCTTCCGCATCTTCTGCGCGTGGACTTCGTTGAGCTGGTGCAGGAGGTCGAGCTGCCGGCGCTGCTCGGGCAGCGAGACGAACTTGTTGCGGATGTTCTCGATGAGTTCCTCCGGGCGGTTGCGCGTGGAGTTGACCGCCGTGCCCTGGAACGCGCCGGGAAGAAATGCAGAGCGAAGATTCTGCGCGTCCACGTTGCCGGGCGAGAGCGCGACGAAGCCGGGCAAACTCTGGTTTTCGCTGCCCAATCCATAGAGCACCCACGCGCCGACGCTGGGCCGCGAGAAGCGCAGCGAGCCGGTGTTCATGAAGATGGTCGCCTGGTCGTGCGCGGGGATATCCGTGTGCGTCGAGCGGATGACGGCGAGCTTGTCCGCGTGCTGGCTCAAGGCAGGCCAGACCTCGCTGATTTCGAGACCGGACTTGCCCTGCTTGGGAAACTGAAACGGCGAGCCGAACCCCGTCCCGCCGTTGGGCAGGGACTTGCCGTCGAACTTCGCCAGTTCAGGCTTCGGATCCCAGGTGTCAATGTGCGACGGCGCACCCTGCGCGAAGATGTGCAGCACCCGCTTGGCCTTCGCCGGGAAGTGCGGCTTCTTGGGCGCAAGCGGCGAGGTGGAGTTGACCTCGGCGGCTTGCCCCGGCAGCGCGGGCATCACGCCAAGCCCCGCGAGCGCCGCGAGGCTCATCGCGCCGAATCCCAGCCCCGACTGCGCGAGGAACTCGCGGCGGGTGCGGAACAGGTCGGCAGGCGAGGGCGGCGTGCAGAGGCCGGACTGGAAGGTGTTCATGGCGCGACGGATTTGGGTTTGCTGTCCCGAATGTGCCACAACCCGCGCCGCTGACAAATCCGCATTTGACCGCAGAACCTTCCCGTAGTCGCAACCTTCAGGTTGCGAATCACCCAGGCGAGTTCGTGGATTTCCAATTGAACAAACCTCTCCCGCCAGCCATAACCCCGCCTCAATGAGCACCGCCTTTGCCCGCCTCGCCTGCGTTTGTCTGGCGCTCGTCCCGCTCGCCGCCCACGCGGCGGATTTGCTTCCGCCCGGCCACCGCCCGAAAGCGCCCGGCGTCCACGCGCTCGTCGGGGCGAAGGTGTTCCTCAATCCCACCATCACGCTGACCAACGCTACCGTCATCCTCCGCGACGGCCTTATCGAAGCGGCGGGCCGGAACCTCCAGCCGCCCGCCGACGCGCGCATCTGGAACGCCAGCAACTCGGTCATCTACGCCGGCTTCATTGACGCGTATCTCAGCATCACCGGCACCAACGCCCCGGTCTCGACCACGCACATTGACCCGATTGACGGACTCACGAGCGGCATCAACTTCCTCGGCGTCGAGAGCCAGGAAAAGGCGCGGCTCCAGCCCGGCGCGGGTTACGAGGTCGCCAGCGTCACGCCGCACGCGCGGGTCGCGGCGGGCTACACGCCGGCGGGCAAAACGCTCGAAGGACTGCGCGAACTCGGCTTCACCGCCGGCAATGTCGTCCCCGCGAAGGGAATTCTCCGTGGCTCCGGCGCGCTCGTGAACCTCAGCGACGCGCCGCCGAACGAAGCCATCCTCCGCGCGGACACGCACCAGCACATCGCGTTCGAGTCGCAGGAGGTTTATCCCAAGTCGCTGATGGGCACGATTGCCGTGGTGCGCCAGACCTTCGCCGACGCGCGGCATTACGTGCTCGACCAGGCCGACTACCGAACGAAGCCGACCGCGCGCAAGCGTCCTGACCTCAACCCCGCGCTCGACGCGCTCGCGCCGGTGCTGAACAAGGCAACCACCGTCGTCTTCGAGCCGGGCAGCGTGCTGATGGGCGACCGCGCCGGGCAACTCGCGCGCGAACTCGGGCTGAACTTCGCCGTGGTCGCCAGCGGCCACGAATGGCGGCGGCCGGACTTGATGAAGGCAGTCAACGCGCCGTTCATCGTGCCGCTGAACCTGCCCTCCGCGCCGAAGCTGCCGGACGAGGACGACTGGCTGGACGTGTCGCTCGACCAGCTCCGCCAGTGGGATTGGGCGGCGGAGAACGCGGCCTTGCTCCGCGCGCAGGGCCTCGAAGTCGCGCTCACCACGCACGCGCTCGCGGACCGGAAAGTTTTCCGCAAGAACCTCCGCCTCGCGCTGGACCGGGGCTTGTCCGAGGCCGACGCGCTGGCCGCGCTGACGACGGTTCCCGCGAAGCTCTGCGGCGTCGCGGACCAGCTCGGGACGATTGAGAAGGGGAAGATTGCCAACCTCACCGTGGTCGAGGGCGCGGGCTACTTCGACGCCGACGCGAAGGTGCGGCAGGTGTGGATTGACGGCGTGCCCTTCGAGACGCAGCCGCCGAAGCCCATCGGAAGTGGAGCAGTCGTCCCGACTGCTTCAGCGGGCGTCCCGCCCGCGAAGGAACGCGGGCAAGATGCCCGCAAGGCAGGCGAGACGCCCGCCCCACTACCTGCTGCGAAAGCCGATCCCGCGAAGAAGAAGGCCGAGCTGACCGCGCTCCAGAAGCAGCGCGTCGCCCAGCCGCCGAACGCTTCGCGCGGTTCCCTCGCTTCGCCGCGCACCGTCATCGTGCTCAACGCCACCGTCTGGACCTGCGGCCCCGCCGGCCGGCTCGAAGGCATGGACGTGCGCTTCACCAACGGCAAGGTCGAGTCCATCGCGAAGCATCCCTCGCTCGACCGCGAGCGGCTCACGCGGCTGAAGGCGAGTTCGGACACGATGGTTGTGGACGCCACCGGCAGGCACCTCACGCCCGGCCTCATTGATGCCCACAGCCACACGGCGATTCTCGGCGGCGTCAACGAAGGCACCTTGCCCTCGACCGCGATGGTGCGCATCGCCGACGTGGTGAACTCGGAGACGGAGAATTTGTTCCAGCAGCTTGCCGGTGGCCTGACGATGGCGAACCTGCTGCACGGCTCGGCGAACCCGATTGGCGGGCAGAACAGCGTCATCAAGCTGCGCTTCGGCGCGGGGCCGGAGGGCCTGAAGTTCACCAACGCACCGGCGGGCATCAAGTTCGCGCTCGGCGAAAACGTGAAGCAGTCCAACTGGGGCGACCGCAACACCACGCGCTTCCCGCAGTCGCGCATGGGCGTGCCGACGTTCTTCGCGAACCGCTTCACCGCCGCGCGGCTGTATCTGGACGCGTGGGCCGAGTATCGCCGCAAGGGCAGCGTGCCGCCGCGCACGAACCTGGAGTTGGAGGCGCTCGGCGAGATTCTCAACGGCACGCGGCTCATCCACTGTCACAGCTATCGCGGCGACGAGATCCTCGCGTTCCTCCGTGTGTGCGAGCAGTTCGGCGTGCGCGTGGCGACGCTCCAGCATGTGCTGGAGGGCTACAAGGTCGCCGACGAAATCGCGCGGCACGGCGCGGGCGGCTCGTGCTTCACGGATTGGTGGGCCTACAAGTTCGAGGTCTGGGACGCGATTCCCTACGCCGGCAGCCTGATGCGCGACCGGGGCGTGACGATGTCCTTCAACTCCGACTCCTCCGAGCTGGCGCGGCGTATGTATCTCGAAGCCGCGAAGGCGGTGAAATACGGCGGCACGCCGGAGACCGAGGCGCTCAAGTTCGTGACACTGAACCCCGCGAAACAGCTCGGCGTGGACAAGTGGGTCGGCTCGTTGGAGCCGGGCAAGGACGCGGACTTCGCCCTCTGGTCGCACTCGCCGCTGGCCTACAATACAGTTTGCGAGCAGACGTGGATCGAGGGCCGCAAATACTTCGATCGCGCCGCCGCCGCGAAGCGCGCCGAGTCGCTGGCGAAGGAGCGCGCCGATCTGATTGCAAAGGCGAAGAAGGTTGCGGCGCTGTCCGGCGGTGGAGCCGGCGAAGGCGCCGCGGCGGCGCAAACGCTGTTCTTCCAGCGCGCGTTGGAAAAGCTGCACGAGCTGGGCATCGCGGAGTGTTTGGAATGCAAACTGAACCGGAAGTCGGAATGAGTGACGAGCGGTTCGGCGGCATCGCGCGGTTGGTGAGCGTGGAGGGCTTGGCCCGGCTGCGGGTGGCGCACGTGTGCGTGGTGGGTATCGGGGGAGTTGGTTCGTGGACGGTGGAGGCGCTGGCGCGGTCGGGCATCGGTGCGCTGACGCTCGTGGACCTCGACGAAGTCTGCGTGACGAACGTCAACCGGCAGATTCACGCGCTCGACGGCACGGTGGGCCGCGCGAAGGTGGACGTGATGGCGGTGCGCGTGCGGCTCATCAACCCCGAGTGCCGTGTAACCGCAGTTGCGGAGTTCTTCACGGAGGCGAACGCGGCGCGGCTGCTCGCGCCGGAGTTCAGCTTCGTGGTGGATGCGATTGATGCCGTCGCAAACAAGTGCCGGCTGCTGGCGCTGTGTCGCGAGCGGAAGCTGCCGGTCATCGCCTGCGGCGCGGCAGGCGGGCGGCTGGATGCGACGGCGGTGCGCGTCGCGGACTTGGCGGACGTGACGCACGACCGGCTGCTGGCCGAGGTGCGCAAGCGGCTGCGGAAGGAGCACGAGTTCCCGCCGCTGGGGAAGAAACTGAACGTGCCGTGTGTGTTCTCGCCGGAGGCTCCGGTCGCCCCGTCGCCAGAAGACTGCGCGAACGTCGTCGGTCGGCCGGACGCACCACGCCTCAACTGCGAGTGGGGCTACGGTTCGGCGGCATTCGTCACGGGGGCGTTTGGCCTCGCCGCCGCCGGCTGGGTGGTGCGGAAGCTTGCCGCCGGTTGACCACCCGGCCCAATCGGGCAAAGCTCCGCCATGACCAAACTCACCCCCGCCCAAATCAAAGCCGCGCTGCCCTCCGTCCCGGAGTGGCGGCGCAAGGCGTCCGTCATCTCCCGCACCTTCGAGTTCAAGGACTTCGTCATCGCGATGAAGTTCGTGAACGCCGTCGCCCGCGCGGCGGAAAAGGCGTGGCATCACCCGGACATTGATATTCGTTGGAACAAGGTGACACTCGCGCTCACGACGCATGACGCCGGCGGTCTGACGGAGAAGGATTTCGCGCTCGCGGCGAAGTTCGACCGACTGGCCAAGTCGTAGGCGACGACGTGAGGAGTCTCTTACCTTGTTCCGCGTTCCGCGTTCCGAGTTTGAAGTGAGACTCCTCACGTCGTCTCCTACGGTTGCTTCGCGCCCCGACGCGTGACACACTGCCCGCACAGTTCATCGCCACGCCATGCCCCGCGAAACCATCACCGTCGAGCGCTTCTACACGGACCATTCCGCGAAGCTGGACCTCAAGCTGCTCGGCGGCGCGGTCGGCCTCAAGCGCGTCATCCGCGAGCCAACCGTGAACCGCCCCGGCCTCGCGCTGGCGGGGCACACGAAGTATTTCGCGCGGCACCGCGTGCAGGTCATGGGCCACGCGGAGGTGACCTATCTGAAGACGCTGACGCGCGCCGAGCGGCAGCAGCGCTACGCGATGCTCTTCAGCTACAAGCTGCCGTGCGTCGTCTTTTGCCGCGACCTCGAGCCGGACCGTGACTGTCTCCGCGCCGCCGAGGCGATGAACATTCCCGTCCTGAAATCCTCGCTCATCACCATGAAATTCATCAACCAGGCCACGCTGGCCTTGGAGGAGCTCTTCGCGCCGCGCGCCAGCGAGATGGGCAGCATGGTGGACATCCACGGCGTGGGTGTGCTCATCCGCGGCGACAGCGGCATCGGCAAGAGCGAGAGCATCCTCGCCCTCATCGAGCGCGGTTACAGTCTCGTGTCCGACGACATGACGCGCGTGACGCTGGTGGACGGACGCGAGGTGGTGGGCACCAGCTCCGAGCTGACGCGCAACCACATGGAGATTCGCGGCATTGGCATCGTGAACGTGGCGGCGATGTTCGGCGCGAAGAGCATCCGGGGCGAGAAGCGCATTGACCTCGTGGTGACGCTCAAGGCGTGGGATGAGGTGAAGGACATTGACCGGCTGGGCATGGAGCAGGAGTTTCAGGAAATTCTCGGCGTCCGCATCCCCCATGTGACCATTCCGGTGCGGCCCGGACGCGATCTTGCCCGGCTGGTCGAAGTCGCCGCGCTCCACATCAAGCTCCGCCGCGCCGGGCACAATCCCGCCAAGGAACTGAACGATCGGCTCATGTCTCAGATGGCCGCCGCGCCGCGCGGCCTTTGACGCGGGCGATTCAAGGCTGTCGTGTATCTTTCAAAAGCGGACGATTCAAGGCTTGCGTGGTGCCGTGACTTCGGCCAAACCGGCTCCATGCGCCCGCACCACCTCACGGTCATTGCCAGCCTTCTTTTCCCGTTTGCCGTCCTTTCCGCCGACTGGTCCCAGTTCCGCGGCCCCGGCGGCTCCGGCGTCAGCGACGCCAAAGGTGCGCCGCTCAACTGGAGTGACACCACGGGCCTCGCGTGGAAGACCGACCTGCCCGGCCCCGGCACGTCCAGCCCGATTGTCTTCGGCAACAAAATCTTTCTCACCTGCTACACCGGCGTCGCGCCCGGACGCGGCGCGAGCTTGGATGACTTGAAGCGCCACCTGGTCTGCCTCGACCGCGCGAGCGGCAAGCTCCTGTGGAACACGCCCGTCCCCGCCGACCTGCCCGAGCAGTCGGGCATCCGCGAGGACCACGGTTACGCCACCAGCACGCCCGTCGCCGATGCCGAGCGCGTGTATGTCTTCTGGGGCAAGTCCGGCGTCTTCGCCTTCGACCACGCGGGCAAGAAGCTCTGGAACACCAAGGTCGGCGACAAACTGAACGGCTGGGGTTCCGCCACTTCGCCCGTCTTGCACAAAGACCTCGTGCTCGTGAACGCCAGTGTCGAGAGCAGCGCGCTCGTCGCCCTCGACAAAAAGACCGGCGCGGAGAAGTGGCGCGCGCGCGGCATCACCGAGTCCTGGCACGCGCCGCTGGTGGTCGCGCTCCCCGGAGGCAAGTCCGAGGTCGTCGCCGCCTGCATCAAGCAGGTGTTCGGCTTCGATGCCGACACCGGCGCGCCGCTCTGGACCTGCCAGACGGGCATCGGCTGGTATATGTGTCCCACGCCCATCGCCAAGGACGGCATCATCTACGCCATCGGCGGGCGCAACCCGCAGAACGGCCTCGCCATCCGGGCCGGTGGACGCGGCGAAGTGAGCGGGAGCCATGTGCTTTGGAAAATCAGCAAAGGCTCGAACGTCCCCTCGCCCGTGCTGCACGACGGCCACCTCTACTTCGCCAGCGACTCGCTCGCCGTGGCCTACTGCGCCAACGCCAAGACCGGCGAAATCGTCTATGAGGAACGCCTGAACCAAAGCCTCCAAGGCATCTACGCCTCGCCCGTCCTCGCCGACGGCAAGCTCTACTACTTCGGGCGCACCGGCCTGGCCGTCGTGCTTGCGGCGTCGCCGAAGTTTCAGCAGCTCGCGGAAAACACGTTGGAGAACCGGCGCGGCTACTTCAACGCCACGCCCGCGTTCGACGGCAGTCGGATGCTCCTCCGCTCCAACCGCGCGCTCTACGCCATCGGCAAGTAGCTCGACATTCCAATGTCGAGTATTTGGCACCGGCACCCTCGCCTCGACATTGGAATGTCGAGCTACTAGGCCCGTGCCCACTGCTTGCAACCGCGGCGCAATCGGTTCATCCTCCTCCCACTTAGCCATGAACACCAAGCACACCGTCCCCCCCACCTCCCCCGTCACCCGCCGCACCTTCCTCCGCACCGGCGCGGTGCTCACCACCACCCTCGCCGCGCTGTCGCCCGCCGCGCGCGCGCAGACGAACCTCAACAGCAAGCTGCGCATCTACCAAATCGGCGTCGGCGGCATCGGCGGGCTGCAACGCAACGGGCTCAAGGACCACCCGCAGGTCGAATGGGCCGGCTTCTGCGACGTGGACGCGCGCGAGTTGGACAAGATGAAGAAGCAGTTCCCGAACGCGTGGACGGTGAAGGATTATCGCGAGGGCTTCGCCAAGCACGTCGCCAACTTCGACGCCGTCATCGTGGACACGCCGGACTTCCACCATGCGCCGATGATGCTCACCGCGCTCCAGCACAAGAAACACCTCTACGGCCAGAAGCCCCTCGTGCATCAGCTCGCGGAGCTGCGTCTGATGCGCGACGCCCTCGCCGCGCGGCCCGGCAGCATCACGCAGATGGGCAACCAGCGCGCGTGCAACACCGGCCGCATGCAGGCCGTCGAGCTGTTGCGCAAGGGCCAGCTCGGCAAGCCAGTCGAGGCCCATGTCTGGACCGGCGGCGTCGCGCGCGGCACCTACTTCGGCGACCCGTGGAGCGATTACACGCCCGCCAAGCCCGTGCCCGATTACCTCGACTGGGACCTCTGGCACGGCCCGCTCACGGACAAACTGCCTTACAGCGAGGATCTCGCGCCGCGCCGCTGGCGTTCCTTCTGGCAGACCGGCGGCGGCCAGCTTGCCGACTGGGGCTGCCACCTGCTTGACCTCCTTTACTTCGCCTACGACCTCCCGTCGCCCGAGGCCGTCATCACGCACACGCCCAAGGCCTCGAACACCAGCCACACGTCGCACAACCAAAGCACCATCACCTATCCGGGCCGCGGCCAGTTCGCGCGCGAGAAGTTCGTGGTGCGCTACAACGACGACGCGCTGCTGCCATCCTTCGCCGCGCTCGGCCTGCCGCCCATGAAGGTCGGCGCGAACCACACGATGGTCGTCTGCACCGAGGGCACGCTGCTGTTGGAGGCCAATGGAAAAATCACCGTCTTCCGCAAGGGCCAGGTCGTCGCGAACGAGCCGATGCCCGAGACCACGCCGCACCACCACTGGAAGGACTGGGCCGACAACTGCCTCGGCGCGAAGAAGCACCTGTGGGCACCGCTGACCATCGGCTGGCGCATCACCGAACCGGCGCTGCTGGCGGTGAAGGCCACACGCTTCCCCGGCCAGGAACTCCGCTGGGACGGCGCGAACTTCCGCTTCACCAACCACGACCAGGCCAACCAGGAAATCCTCAAGCGCACCTACCGCGACGGCTTCGCGCCGCCGGCGGTGGCCTGACGCCGTGCCGGCGATTTGCAATCGCCGTCGGTGAAAAACACCCGGACGAACGGTGCCCACGTAGCTCGACATTCCAATGTCGAGTTTATCGCGTGGCCAGCACACCCCGGTCTCGACATCGGAGCGTCGAGCTACTCCGGCACGGGATTTCCCGCGTTGACCCGCGCCTCAATTTTGATACGCTCCTTCGCGGTGAAGCCTGAACGTCCGCTGGCAGTAAGGTTCTTTCGCACCGCGACGGGCAACGAGCCGGCGCGGGAATGGCTGAGGAGCCTGCCGGGCGAAGAGCGGCACGCCATCGGCGAGGACTTGCTGACGGTGCAGTATGCCTGGCCGGTCGGGAAGCCGCTGGTGGACCACCTCGGCGATGGCCTCTGGGAAGTGCGCTCGCGGCTCAAAAGCCGCATTGCCCGGACGTTGTTCACGCTGGTGGACGATGAAATCGTGGTGTTGCATGGCTTCATCAAGAAAACGCAGAAGTCGCCGGCGCAGGAACTCGAACTGGCCCGGCGACGCAAACGCGAATACCAATCCAAACATGACTAAGAACAAACATCGCGGCTCCGACCTGCGCGACCTCCTGCGCGAGGATAGCGTGCTGGAGGAAGTGGAAGCCCGCGCCCTCAAGCGCGCCCTCGCGCTGCAAATCCGCCGTCGGCTGGAAGCCGAGTCGCTCACCAAGACGGAGATGGCCGCGCGCATGAACACGAGCCGCGCCGCCGTGGACCGGCTGCTCGACGATTCCAACCCTTCCGTCACGCTTCTAACCTTGGAAAAGGTGGCGCAGGCGCTGGGCTGCCGGGTGAGGATTGACCTGGTGCCGCTATGAACGGCTGGCGCATCACCGAACCGGCGCTGCTGGCGGTGAAGGCCACACGCTTCCCCGGCCAGGAACTCCGCTGGGACGGCGCGAACCTCCGCTTCACCAACCACGAGCAGGCCAACCAGGAAATCCTCAAGCGCACCTACCGCGACGGCTTCGCGCCACCCAGTGGGCCGGTGTAAACCTGTTTCTGTAATTTGTCTTCCTTCCCTCCAGCTTCACCCCTTCGGGGTGAGGCGGAGCGAAGGCGAGCGTAGCGAGCCGAGCGCAGCCGAACCCCGAAGGGGTGAAGC
>Ga0172376_10007937_pt1 | contig 11200 bp, 14 predicted proteins | sample Lak35m_FD_121114 | JGI IMG/M metagenome (GOLD analysis project Ga0172376, IMG submission 121114) | Freshwater microbial communities from Kabuno Bay, South-Kivu, Congo - kab_092012_35m | ecosystem: Environmental > Aquatic > Freshwater > Lake | place: Democratic Republic of the Congo: South-Kivu...
CAAGAGCATCGGCACCGGGTACCTCAAGATGGACGAAGAGGGGCTTTGGTACGAGGCCCAGATCGACCTTGCGGACGAGTACGGCAAGATGATCGCCAGGCTGGCCAAAGAGGGCAAGATGGGATTTTCCTCGGGTGCGGCCGGGCATCTGGTCGAGCGCAAGAGCATGGGGACGGTGGCCGAGATCACGCGCTGGCCGATTGCCGAGGCATCGATCACGCCCACTCCGGCGGAGTGGCGCAACAGTGTGAAATCTATCGAGGATTACTTCGCGATGGACGCGATGGTCGAAGAGGAAGAGATCATCCCCTTGCCCGCTCCCGACCAGACGCCGGAGGATTTCGCCGGCGAAGCCTACGCGGACATGAAGTTCGAGATGCTGCATGAGGCCATCGAGGCGCATTACGAGGCGCTCTGCGCCGGGGTCGAGGCCGTCTCCGAGATCGAGGGAGACCGTCTGGCCTTTGTGGTGGCTCTCCTCGACACGTTCGCCGGACGGCTCGGCACGATCGCCGAGGGTCTGGAGCTGGATGTCAAATCGCTGCGGAAGGTGTCTCCGGACACCCTTCGCGCCACCGAGCGCCGGTTGCGGGATGCAATCGGCCTTAGCCGATCGGATGCCAAGCGGCTGGCACCGGAGATCTGGGACACCCTGCGGGACGCAGGCCGGGGAGACGGGTCCGATACCATCGACGAACCTGCCGCCGTCAAGACGGTGGACGACACCGAGCGCGACTCCATCCTCGAGCGCCTCGGCCTTCTCATGGAGTTAGGACGACAATGACAGCAGAACAACTTACCGAGAAGCGGAACACGGTCCTTGCGACCGCCCGCGAACTCGCGAACAATCCGGAATCGGATCTCGCCCAGGTCAAGGGCCTGATGGCCGAGGCCGAGCAAATCGCCGCCCGCATCGAGGCCGTCAAGGCGCTCGGCGAGATGGCTCCGGTTGCACCCAAGCCCGCGCAGATCGACGAGCCGTGGAAGGCCGGCGGTGTGGGCAAGAATCCTTTCAGCGGCACGCGCGACGAGGCCAACTACAAGGCCTACGCTTTTGGCCAGTGGCTCCGTGCCACTCTTGGCGTGACCAGCGCCAAGGCATGGGTGCAGAACAACATCAAGGTGCAGACGGAAGGCACGACCACCGCTGGTGGGTTTACCGTTCCCGATCCGCTCTCCAGCGATTTGATCTACCTGCGTGAGCAGTTCGGCATCGCCCGGCAGAACTGCAAGGTCTATCCGATGTCTGCGGATATCCTCAATATCCCCAACGCATCCGGATCGACCACGGTTTACTACCCGGGTGAAAACGCCGCCATCACCGCATCCGACCTTACCTTCGCTCAAGTGCAGCTCGTGGCGAAGAAGATCGCGATCCTTACCCAAGTCTCGAAGGAACTGGCCGAGGACTCGATCATCGACTTCGGCGCGACGCTCGCTCGCGACATGGCGTTCGGCATGGCGAAGGAAGAGGATCGCGTTGTGTTCAACACCGCGGTCGATGCCACCTCCGGTATCGACGGGATCGGATATGCGGTCTACAACCTCAACGCCACCAAGGCCAACATCGCCAGCCTGGTTGTGTTCGACGCAGGGTCCGTGGCTGGTCAGCCTACGTTGGCCAACATCCGCACGATGGTCCAGAAGCTTCCGACCTACGCGGCCAATCCTAAGTGGTATATGCACAAGCAGTTCTTCTACAACAACATCGGGACTCGCCTCGATGCGCTGGGTGGAAACAACATTTCGTCCATTCAGGAAGCCTATGGTCCCAACCCGACCCTGTACGGCTACCCGGTGGTCTTCGTGCAGAATATGCCCACAACCAACACCGCATCATCCCCTGCGGTCATCCTGGGCGACCTCTCGGTGGGTACGGTGTTCGGCGATCGGCGCGGCGTAACGGTCGAGGTTTCCGATCAGCGGTATTTCGACACCGACAACCTGGCGTTCAAGGCCACCGCTCGATATGGCTTCAATGCCTTCGACCTCGGCAACGTGTCTGCGACCGCATCGGCCCGCGTCCCGGGTTCGCTCATCGTAGGAGCATTCGCGGCCACCTAATCCGGATCCGTCCGGTATCGACCAAGCCTCCCGGTGGACGCACCGGGGGGCTTTTCCTTTGTGGGATAATCGAGACATGGCACTATCCCGAGCAGACGCGATCGCCAGGGTCTCGCTTTGGTGCGACGCGACCTCCTACCCCGAGGTCTCGACCACCGACCTCGGGACGGTGGTGGACCAGTTCGACCGGTTCTCAAGCTGGGCCGCCAGCACGGCCTTCGCGGTCGGAGACCGGATAGTACCCACCACGCCCAACGGGCGCGTGTACGAGGCCCGCAGGGCCGGTACCAGCGGTGCCACGGAGATCGACTGGCCTACCGCACCTTACGCCCAGTACCAAGGCTGGAACACCAGCGACGGGACCTCCGATCCGACACTGCTCTGGGTCGATGCCGGTCCCGCCAACGTCGAGCGCTACGATGTCCGCAGCGCCGCCCGGCAGGTTTGGCTGATCAAGGCCTCCCGGGTGGTCGGGGAGATCGATTCGAAGGACGGATCCGCGGACGTCAAGTTGTCGCAGCTCCGCACCCATTGCCTCGAGCAGGCCGAGAAGTTCCGGCCTCTGGTGATCCTCTGATGGCTCCGGCATTGCGCGAGCGCCTGTCCGCGTCGTTCGTCCGGCGTCTCTGCCAGGATCGCGTGGAGATCCATCGATCGAGCATCCTGGTCGACGGCATGGGTGGCCAGACCACGACATGGCGCAAGGTGGCCACGATACCGGCGCGTCTGATCAACAAGAGCGACGCAGAGCAGATCATCGACCAAGCGGTGCGTCCGACCGCGGTCTGGGAAATGCTGGTGCACGCCTCGACCGATATCCAGGCAAACGATCGGATCACATTCACCGGCCGGGATGATCGTATATACGATGTGATCGGGACGGATCAGGGGCAAACCGAGCTGCTGATCCAGAAGGTGGGCCTTGTGGAGAGGACAGGCTGATGGCTGATTGGTCATGGATTGGACCGGTTGCGACGATCGCCTCGGTGATCGCGGCCATCTGGATTTCCAATCGCAACATTGCCCATGAGCAGAAGGTGCAGTCGGAGAAATTGACGGCTGAACTTTCGACCAAGGTGGCGGTACTCAGCGAAAAAATCACCGCCTTTTCGGATCGCGTCTCGACGTTCGAAAAGCACATCCAAAGCCAGATCAATGACCTTAAGGACAGGCTCGGCGAGATCGAGCGTGAAATGAAACGCGAGAAATCGCGTTAGGAGCAAACCATGCCAACAGCATCGCTATTGTTTGAAACCAGCATCGCGTTCACAGGGCAGAACACCCTGTCGTTCGCGATTGATGACAACTCGGTTGTCGCGTCCGTCGACGGCACGATCTCGATTGTGAGCCATTCGGGATTGCAACCGGTCAAGACGCCCGACTGGGGTACGGTTCGTGCGGTTGCGCCGGTCGGTGACCGATGGCTCGTCACCGGGCAGATACCACGCAAAGCCTTTTTGGCGTACCTGCTGGATGCCTCTGCCGGCACCGGGAGCCAGTTGCAGGTGCCGTCGGGCTACAACAACATCGCGCCCAATTTCGCAGAGGACGTGATCATGGGTCCGGCGGTCAAGACGGGTGGCCGTGACACCGGTGTCTGGAATGCCGAGGGCAAATTGACGCAGGTGTTGACCGGCACGTTTGTCGGTCAGGCCAATGGCGAATTCGTCCGGCAGATTTCGAGCGTGACCTGCCCGGCTCCGTTCCGCGATCCGGTCACGAGCCGGGTGGTCAATGACAACGTATTCGGTCTGATGTTCAGCGAGCCGAGGAACAGGGGCATTCGGGCGGCGTGGATCAAATCGATGACCGGCGTGATGTCGTATGCCGATCCACGCACGGCCAATCCAGACGCTCGGATGTTCACGCCGACCACGCTCAGCCCGGACGGGCGATGGTTGTTCGGCCAAATCCTGACATCGACCGGTGCCGAAAACTGGGTGTTCGATTCCGACGTCGATCAGTTCATCAGGCAAAAAGACCTGCTCGGCGTCGAGTTGTCCAACATCGTGTTTGGACCGGAGGCGTTGTTCGGCACAGGCGTGCTCGACGGCAAGGCCGGTGTCATCAAGGTGACAATCTAATGTCGAATCTCAGCATCAAACGGCTGATCAGCGTGGCGGCCACGGCGCTGGCGATCTCGGGTTACCCGGCGTTCGCGCAGGTGTTCGCCACGCCATTGCCCGAAGGTGCTGGGATCGACGAGGTGCTTGCCAGGCTTGAGGCCGGGTTGACGCATTCGCTCAATGCGATCATCCCGGCACTCCTGTCGGCGATGATCGGGTTTTTCACCAGAGCCGACCGCAACCTGCCACTCAATGCGGTGGCTAAAATATCGGGGATCGACAAATGAATCTGATGAATTACCGCATCGAGAAACAACCTGCACCATCCACGGACTGGCTGGTGTTCGGCGACATCGAGGACGACGCTGGCAACGTGCTGGGGACGTTCGGACCCGGCGGTACGTCGATCAACGTCTGGTGGGTTACGCAAAACGAAGATTTCCAATTCAGCATCGTGAGCCAGTTTGCAGTAATCATGGCTCAGCAGATTGCCGCGGGGACCGCTGAATAATGGCAACCTATTACGTTCGGCCTGATGGCAGCAACTCGAATGCTGGCACAAGTTCCGGGACGGGCGGTGCGTGGGCAACTATTGCCAAGGCACTCGGCTCCGCTGGGATCGCCAGCGGTGACACGGTCTGGATCGCACCGGGACGATATCGCGAGCAGGTAACCTGCAATCTTACCAACCCGACTGTCGAGACCTTCATCAAGGGAGATCCAACGGTCAGCCAATTTACAGGAGTCTCGTCTGGGCCAATTATTTTGACCGCATTTACGACCAACGATGAGACCAATCCGACCAACCCGGCTCTGATCACCAACGCTAAGGACAACCTGACGTTCAGCGATATCAATTTTGTCGGTGACAATACGGGCAATGGTGACGCCTGTTTGCAATATGGATATTCGCAATTTTGCAAATTTATCAGATGTAGTTTCGAGAGCCGTGGCCAATGCGTCCGTTGTGACAACACTTTCGGCGAACCGTTGGAACTGACGTTCGACCGTTGCGTGTTTCGGACAAATGAATGGACGATCCGTGTATTTTTGGCAGGGTCCAGTACTGGCTCGGCTTACGACACCAACCTCACAATAAAAAGTTGCGTGTTCATTAACCAGACAAACTATGTTTATTATCAGTCCCGAACCGCAGGGTCGGTGCAACCGCGGGGCACTGGATTGGTGTTTTATAACAATTTATTCATCAGCCAGCAGGGCATTTTCGTCGATTACGGGACACAGACAACCAATCCGGGTAAGGCCATCAACAATATATTCAGTTGCATATCGACTTGCATATCGGCACAGGCAACCGGTCAATTCACCGAAAACTACAATCGATTCGTCCTAGCGGCATCACCACGGAGCAATGTTTCGACTGGGGCGAACAGTAAAAGCGGCGCGCCGGGAACCGATTATGGTTGGAATTACAGCCAGCAGATCAAGACGACGATTCCATTTTTCCCGGTGGACAATGGGGTGTTGGATGGTGCGGGAACCACCGATAGCGGCGCGGCTCCGACAATTGATTTCTACGGACAGACGTTTGCCAATCCGCCGAGCATTGGGCCGGTCGAGGTAGGCACGTTGCCGTCTCCGGGTGGCGGCGGGTTGATCGTGCATCCGGGTATGACGGGAGGGATTAGAGGATGAGCAAGCGCTGGATAAAGGCCGGGCTGACCGACCAGACAATAGATATATTTGTCCTTGATTCGTCTTCGACGACGGGTACTGGCCTGACCGGATTGACGCACAGCACATCGGGTCTGACCTGTTATTACCGCAAGGGTGCCACCGGCTCGTCCACCCAGTTGACGCTTGCCACGCAGACAGTTGGCGGGGCGCATTCGGATGGCGGTTTTGTCGCGATCGACGGGACCAATATGCCGGGCCTGTATCGGCTGGACCTGTCGGACACGATGGTGGCAGCGGAAGGGATGCTCACGATCTACCTGCGCGGAGCGACCAACATGGCTCCGGTTGTGGCCGAACTCGAAATTGTGGATGTGGATATTTACGATTCGGTGCGCCTGGGATTGACCGCATTGCCCAATGTTGCGAGCGGATCGGCCGGGGCGATCATCACCAGTGGCACCGGCACGGCGCAACTCAGCACCGCCGGCGGCGCTGTGACCGCCGGTACGGTGTCGGACAAAACCGGGTACAGCCTGGCAACGGCACCGCCGACCTCGGCAGATATCGCGGACGCCGTCTGGGACGAGGTGCTCTCAGGCCACCTGACGGCTGGATCGACGGGCAACGCTCTTAACGCGGCGGGGTCCGCTGGAGATCCATGGTCTACTGCTCTGCCCGGTGCATACGGTGCAGGAACCGCTGGCAAAATCATCGGGGACAATCTCAACGCAACCGTATCGAGCAGGTTGGCATCCAGCGCCATCACGTTGAGCAGTGGCGCGGTCACAGTCGGCACCAACAACGACAAGACAGGTTACAGCCTGGCAACGGCTCCGCCGACGTCGACGGATATTGCGGACGCGGTCTGGGACGAGGTCTTGTCGGGACACCTTACGGCTGGGTCGACCGGCAACGCGCTCAATGCGGCGGGATCGGCGGGAGACCCGTGGTCGACCGCATTGCCGGGAGCCTACGGCGCAGGAACCGCTGGCAAAATCATCGGGGACAATCTTAACGCAACCGTATCGAGCAGGTTGGCATCCAGCGCGATTACCCTGGCGAGCGGTGCCGTCACGGTGGGTACGAACAACGACAAGACGGGGTACAGCCTGTCGCAATCGTTCCCGAGCAATTTCGCATTGCTTGCCATCACAGGTGGTGGTGCGGTGACGGCCGGGACGGTGTCGGATAAAACCGGTTACAGCCTGTCGTCGAGCCAGACATTCAACATCACCGGCAACATCACCGGCGACTTGTCCGGTTCTGTCGGCTCCGTTACCGGAGCGGTCGGATCGGTCACCGGTGCTGTTGGATCGGTCACCGGAGCGGTCGGATCGGTGACCGGAAATGTAGGCGGCAATGTTGTGGGGTCTGTCGCATCCGTCACCAATGCGGTCACGGTCGGGACGATCAACAGCGACGTGATCACGGCCGCGTCGATTGCGGCCGGGGCGGTGACCGAAATTGCGCAGGGCGTCCTCACAGAGGCGACCAGCACCAATACCGCAACCTATGCCGCCGGCGATGTCGGCAACGTGCTTGGGCGTCTGCACAACATGATTGAAGCGGACGGTGCCGATTTCCGGTACACGACCAACGCGCTGGAGCAAGCCCCGTCCGGTGGTGGTGGCGGCGGTGGCTCGACCACGGTCCGCATGGGTCCGTTCACTGTTGTGGCCGAGGGCCAGGGCTCTGACGAAACGCTCGACATCAACAAGGCGGCAACCCACGGCATCGACTGCAAATTGGTCGACGCATTCGGAACCGGGATCGACCTCACCGGAGCCACAGTCGACGTCTACATCTACAGCTCCGCTGGAGCGCTTGTCACATCGGTGGCCGCAACGGGTACATACGAGGCGGGTGGGGATATTACGTGGACAATCCCGACCACCGTGACCAACACGGCCGGGACATATACGGCCGCCATCAGGCGTGAGACCAGCGCCACCGACATCCAATATTTCGGACCGCTCCGGATATTGGTGAGGGACAACTGATGTACGTCCTCAACGAAAACCCGGAGATCGTCATGCGCACCGGGGCATGGATCGGGGACTGGCACGAATACGTCGTGCAACTCGTCAATCCAAACGGGACGCCGGTGGACATAACCACCGGCACCCTGTCTGCGACATTCATCAATGTGGCGACCGGTGCGGGGTATCAGTTTTTCCCGCCGCCGCAGATACCGCCGCCGGGAGCGGCGACGACTCTCACCAAAAGTTTCGCGAACGAGGGCATCGTGACGATCCTGAACATCGAGTCGTACCCGACGCCAGCCACGATCCGCATCGGTGTCAGGTTGACCAATGGCGCGGTGGTGCGCGTGTTCGGTCCGCTGGAAGTTGAGATCTTACAGGCGTGATCCGGATGAGCGTGACGGTCAATACGCGGGGACTCACCCAGTACCGCAACAACCTGGCGCTCCTCGAGCAGGTGGTCTCGGCCACGGCCGCCAACATCGAGGGGGAGGCCAAGCAGAGCATCCTCGCACGGCAGAGCCAAGGCAATCCTCGCATTGAGGGCGGCAGGATTCATTACGCTGCGGAGCCGGGCAACCCGCCCAACAGCGACACCGGCAACCTTGCCAACAGCATCGGCCACCGGATGACCGGCCGCACCAGCGCCGAGGTGTTCAGCAACGCCGAGTACTCAATCCCGCTCGAGTTCGGATTCATCGCCAGTAATGGTGTCTATCAAGGCCCGTGGCCGTTCATGGTCCCGGCGGTCGAGCGCCATGCGAAGCCATTCCGACAGGCGGTCACCAGCGTGTTGAAAGGTCGGAAACCCTGATGGCATACGAACCTAAGGTCATCGAGGACTGGATTTACGACACGCTGCGGGCAGACGCCACGCTGGCGGGGCTGATCGCTCCGGACAACAAGCCACCCAACTACCAGCAGGGCATCTACAACACGCTTGCGCCCGAGATCGATCCGGTCTCCCGCAAGGCTCCCCAGGTTCCGTTCGTGGTCTTCACGCTCGATTCCGCAGGGCAGGACGAGACGGCGCTTTGCGGTACGCGGGTGTTTTCGCGGCCCGCCTACCGGGTTACCGTGTGGGATAATCAGACAGGAGCGATCAGCATGGCCCGGGTCGGATCGATCATGGACCGCATCGATACGCTCCTCGACAATCAGTTCGTCACGGCCACCACGCCGAGGTTTCAGGTTCGGCGGGAAATACCAGGCCAGACGTTCTCGTTGTCGAATGGTGGTCGGATCGATTTCGGTGTCACGGCGGTGTACCGCGTGGTGACGCAAAGCTAGGAGCAAGCCATGCCATTTACCCGTACAAGCGCCTTGGTAGGCGAAAACTGCACCGTCACGATCGCGTTTGGAGGTTTCCAGGACGGATCTCCTGCGGCATTCACCCCAGACACTTACACCTGTATTGCACGTTCTGCCCGGGTATCGACCACCGTGGCCACCACGGATGTCTCGGCGCTTTGCGATGTTCAGAGCAAAGCCCAGGTCACCAAGGCCAGCGGTACGCTCGAGCTGGAGCTGCTGGTCGATTCCGTTGTGGGTCCGATCTGCGCCGAGAAGGAAGGCTACTATGTACAGGTCGTCTTTACCCTCGGTGGCTTGACCTCCTCGATCAAGACGTACATCGGCGTCGTGACCGGCTGGGGTGTGAATGCGGCCAACAACGAAGCGGTCACCGAGACCATGACGGTCACGCTTGGAGCCAACGGCGTCACGACGGCCTGGGACTGATAGATGGGTCTCAAGCAACTTGCTCAGATCGAGCGCGATCCGGATCTGGGCATCCTCAATGTCGATCTGTCAGATGTCGCGGGCGAAGGCGCGGTCTTTCGGTTTCGAGAGCCAAAGGCCGCGGACATCTTTCCGGACGCGAAGGAACTGGCGCAGATGCGTACCGCGTTCGCGGAGTTCCCCGAGCCAATGCTCTACCAGATCTACCTGCTGGCGCGGACTTACATTCCCGGTCCGGACGACGACGGGGAATCGCCGGTTCGGGCATTTGGCAATCTGGCTCGGGCATCCAAGGTGGTGTTCTTCCGGATCCTCGGAGAGTACACCGCGAAGTTTCCGCTCGACGGTTTCGATGCCAAGGTGACCGACGCAAAAAACGACTGCGCGGAGTAGCGGGGCAAGTCCTCTGGTACTCCGTGAAATACCTCCATCGGCATCCGAGCGAGCTTGACCTCACGATCGACCAGATCGCCGAGGTGGCGGTGGTGGGCCGGGAAATCGAGGCAAGCCAGACACAGGCCATATCGGCCATGCTGGGAGGTGGAGCGTGACGCTTGCGGAGCTGACGGCTAGGATATCGGTGGTCGGCGAAAATGCCGCCCGCCAAGCATTCCAACGTCTCGGCACGTCGGCTCGTTCGATGGGCGAGGCCATTCGTTCCGCTGCGGATGCAACCCGGTTGCTCGAGATCGCGGGCAACATCCTGGCCAGGACGTCCGGCATCGCGGTAGCTCTGTCGTTCGACGCTCAGGTTCGCGGTCTGGCCGCCTATTCACGCAACGCAGAAGAATTGACCGGTCAACTGGCTCGGTTGCAGGAAATTGCAAAATTGCCTGGCGTGGGCCTTGCAGAGGTACGGCAAGGTGTTTTGCAACTCGAAGCGGCGGGCATGGCGGCGCTCACGGCAGAGCGATCCATCCAGGCGTTCGGCAATGCGATTGCGCTTGCTGGCCGCGGCAAGGAAGATCTTGCCGGTGCGGTCTTGCAGTTGTCCCAGATGGTAGCCAATGGCAAACTAGCTGGAGACGAATTGAACATTATTTCCGAGCGAGTACCTCAGATTCGGCGCGTGATGAAAGAAGCCTTCGGGACATCATCGACCGAGGAAATCAGCAAAATGGGCATGACAATGGAGCAGATCATCGACAAGATGATTACCGGGCTCGAGCAATTGCCCAAGGCCAGTGGTGGCGCGATCACTACGCTCGACAATTTAAGCGACGCATTTGACCAGGCCATCTTGCCGATTGGCCGCGGCATAATTGATATTTTCCAATCGTTTGCTCCCGCAGGGGAGCAGCTGTTTGGTTTTATAGGTCGGATAGGCCAGCAGATTGGGCAAATGTTTTCGGCGATCGGGCAGAGCGGAGTTGTTCTGGAAGTCTTACAAAGTCTTTTCAATCTGCTCGGCGGCGGCCAGGGTGGTTTTTCCGAGCAGTTCGCATCGGTCTCGGCCAACATCCTGGCGTTTTTCGACCAGTTGCCCAACATCATCCGCAACGCCATGCAGCTGGCCACCCAGTACGTTTTGACGCCACTCGCGCACATCGCCGCCACGGTTGGCAATATGCTCGAAATCCTGCCGGTTGTAGGTGGCACGTTCAAAAACTTTGCCCGGGATGCGCGAGGATTCGCAGACTCTTTAAGCGCCCGCCAGTTCGGTCCATTGCAATCGGTGGACATCGAGGGACGCGCCCAGCAGTTCCGAGC
>Ga0172376_10007943_pt1 | contig 11197 bp, 9 predicted proteins | sample Lak35m_FD_121114 | JGI IMG/M metagenome (GOLD analysis project Ga0172376, IMG submission 121114) | Freshwater microbial communities from Kabuno Bay, South-Kivu, Congo - kab_092012_35m | ecosystem: Environmental > Aquatic > Freshwater > Lake | place: Democratic Republic of the Congo: South-Kivu...
GCGCTGGACAGCTGCCCCTTGCGACGTGTGAGCTGAGCGTACTGCTGCGCCGAAACGACCACGGCTGTGGGCTTGCCGTGCACAGTGACCACCTGCGCCTCGCCGGCGGCAGCCTGCTTGACGGTCGCGCGCGGGGTAGGTGGCGGTGGTGACCACGCCGCGCCCGGCGTACTCGCGCAGGCGGGTGTAGCGCCGCGTGCCGTCGGGTCCCGGCACCGGCGCCTGCGCGCGCCGCCCGCCGATCACCACCGGCTGGCCCTTGAGATCGGGGTAGCGCAGCAGCTCGACGGACGCGTAGAAGGCGTCCATGTCCAGGTGGGCGATCCAGCGGCGCGGGGGCATGCGGCGGCGTCAAGGGATGGATCATTGTGTGCGCGAAGCCCTGCCCCGCCCCGCGCAGGCCCTGGTTGGCTGCGGTACGGCAGGGCAGGTGCCGAGGGTGTTCCCGTCCGCGGGCCCGGCGCCCGCGGCGCCGTCACAGCCCGGCGCGCATCGCGTTGAAGATCCGCTCCAGCAGCATCTCGGTCGAGCCGTCCACAAGCTGGGCCAGTTGCGCGGCCTGGACGTGGCGCGTCAGCGGCCAGCGCGGGTGCAGGCCGGCGGCGCCCATGGCGTGCAGCAGGCGCGGCAGGTGGGTGGCGGCGGCCCGCGTGGCGGCCACCTTGCACTGGGCGGCCAGCTTCTCGGCCGGGGCCTGCGCGTCGATGGCCTCGCAGGCCTGGCGCACCAGGGCCCGGGCGGCGTTCAGGTCGATCTCGGCCTCGGCCAGCGGCCAGCGCCAGCCCTGGTGGCCGGCCAGCGGCTGGCCGAAGCTCTGGCGCTCCAGGCCGTGGGCCAGCACGATGCGCAGCGCGCCCTCCAGCATGCCGCAGCACATTGCCGCCACATAGGTGCGCGCGCCATTGATCGACTCCATCGCGCGGCGGAAGGCCAGACCGGGCGGGTGCAGCAGCTCGTCCTGGCGTGCGCGGTAACCCTCCAGCGAGAACGCGCCGACGCCCATCGAGCCGGTCCAGGCGCCGCCGGGCTCCGCGCTGCGCCGGAACCCTGGCCGCGACGCATCGACGACGAAGCCGGCGATGCCGCGCGGCCCGCTGCCGGGCTCGGTCTGGACGTAGACGACCAGGACCTCGGCCTGCACGGCGTTGATGATCCAGGCCTTGCTGCCGCTCAGCGTCCAGCCGTCCGCATCGCGCACGGCGCGGGTGGCGATGGCGCCGAAGTCGGAGCCGGCGCCGGGCTCCGTCAGGGCCGTGCACCCGAGGCGGCGGGTGGACAGCAGGTCGGGCAGCCAGCGGGCGGCCACCTCGGGCGGCAGCCAGCGTTGCAGCGTCCAGGCCACGCCCTGGGTGTTGATCAGCGACAGCGCGAAGCCGAAATCCGCCTGCGCCAGCAGCGCCGCGACCTCCGCCTTGGTGCTGAAGTCCAGGCCCAGACCGCCGCAGGCTGGCGGCAGCTGGATCCGGGCCAGCCCCAGGCCGGCGGCTGCCGAGAGCAGGTCGCGGTCGAGCGTGTCCGCCCCCGCAGACTGCGCCAGCCGGGGCAGGGCGGTCCGGTCGACGAAGTCTCGCGCCGTGGCCAGCAGGCTGGCGCGGTCGGCGGTCGGCGGTGCGGTCATGGGGGCGTCTCCTCGAGCCAGCGTTGCAGGACCTTCTTGTCCACCTTGCCGCTGGGGGTGCGCGGCATCTCGTCGACCTGGCGCAGTTCGGGCAGCTTGTAGCTCGCCATCGCCTCCAGGCACCAGGCCGGCAGCGCCTGCAGCGTGGCGCTGGCATCGCTGCCGCTGTGCAGGCAGACGAAGGCCACGGGCACCTCGCCCTTGCGCTCGTCGGCGCGCGCGACGACGCCCACCGAGGCCACGCCCGGGTGGCGGCCGAGGACGGTCTCGATCTCCATCGGGAACACGCTCATGCCCTTGACCTTGATCATCTCCTTGCGGCGGCCGAGGTAGTGCACATGCCCGGCCGGGCCGATCATGCCGATGTCGCCGGTGCGGAACCAGCCTGCGCGCAGGCTCGCGGCCGTGGCCTCGGGCTGGTTCCAGTAGCCCTTGAACAGGGCTGGCGTGCGGATGCAGAGCTCGCCCTCGCGACCGGGCGGCAGGTCCGCCCCGCTGTCGAAGTCGCAGACCTTGAGGCTCGTGCCGGGCACCGGCAGGCCGATGAAGACCGGGGGCGAGCGCAGGTCGAAGTCGTCGACCTGCATCCCGGTGGTGAAGGTGTTCGAGGTGTGGGTCTCGGTCATGCCCCAGGCCGCCTCCACCAGGGTAGAGGGGTGCAGCGCACGCCAGCGTTGCCGGATGCCGAGCGTGAGCTTGCGCATGAAGGACACCACGCGCGGCTGCCGCAGGCTGCGCAGGTCGGTCTGCATGAAGGCCGGGTGTTCCATCAGCTCCACCGCCGAGTCCACCGTCATCACGAAGGTGCTCACGCGGTGGCGAGCGATCGCCTGCAGCACCTGGGCGGCGTCCCAGCGCGGCAGCAGCACCAGCGGCCGGCCGCAGAAGACGTGGAAGATCAGCCCGCCGTTCTCCCCCGCGATCCAGGCCTGCAGGAAGGTGTTGAGGAAGACGGTGTCGGCGTCGACCTCGATGGAGACCCCGCAGTTGGCCGCTGCGGTGTAGACCATGTCGCGCTGGGTGTGGATGCAGCCCTTGGGCAGGCCCGTGGTGCCGCCCGTGTAGTTGAGCGCCGCCACGGCGTCGGCGTCGTCCTTCAGCGGCAGGGGCGACAGGCCGGCATGCGCGCGCAGCCCCTCCCGCAGCGCGAGCGCGTCGGGCCCGTGCGCCGCTGCGGGCTCGGGGGCATCGCTCGCGGTGCCGTCCAAGGCTGGCAGCACGTCGGCTGCGGTGGTGACGATGCAGTGGCGCAGGGCCGGACCGGCGCGCTGGGCCCGCAGCCGGCGCACCAGCGGCAGCAGCGTGTCCGTGCACACGATCGCCGCGGCGCCGCTGTCCTCGAGCTGGTGCTGCAGCTCGAAGCCCTTGGCCATCGGGCTGACCGGCACGTGCACCGCGCCGTGCTTGAGCAGGCCGTAGAACACCCAGTGGAACTGCGGGCAGTTGGGCAGGAAGACGGCCACCCGCTCGCCCGGCGCGATGTCCAGGTGCGTGAGCCATCGGGCGAACGCGTCGCTCAGCCGGTCGAGCTGTTGCCAGGTGGTCGTGCTGTCTTCGTAGAAGACGGCGGGCTCGTGCGGCTGGACGCCGGCCCAGTGCCGCAGGTGGTGGGTGAGCGGTACCTCGCCGAGGACGTGGCGCGGCGTCTGGCGGATGCCGGCGGGCCAATTCGCCTGCCACAGGGCCTGGAGAGCCCCCAAGGCCGCCTCGCCGTGGGACGGCGCCACGGCACCGGGGCCTGCGGTGGCCGGGTCTGAAGAGGTGTTCAACCCTGGCGCAGGTTGAGGCGGCGCACCACCTGGCTCTCGATCTCCAGGTCGCGCCGCAGTTGCTCGCCGAAGGCCGCGGGCGTGTCGCTCAGCCACAGGTCTGCGCCCGAGTTCTGCAGGAAGGTGGCGTAGGCGCGCGATTGCGCGCCGCGGCGCAGGGCCTGCTCCAGGCGCGCCACCGCGGCATCGGGGGTCGCCGGGTGCATCATGAAGCCGCCCCAGGCCATGAACTGGTAGTTCGTGCGCGTGGCCTCGGCAATCGTGGGCACGTCGGGCAGGACCGACAGGCGCTGCGGGGTGGTCATCCCCAGGGCCCTGAGCCGGCCTGAGCGGATCTGCGGCAGGGCGGCGCCCAGCACGCCGATGGTGAAGTCGATCTGCCCGCCCAGGATGGCATTGATGGACTCGACCGCGCCCTTGAAGGGCACGTGCAGGCCCTGGAAGTTGCCCGTGGCTTCGTGCAGGAATTCCACCGCCATGTGGGCGGGCGAGCCCTGGCCCGCAGAGCCATAGGTCACCCGGCCCGGCTGGGCCTGCACCGCGGCCACCAGGTCGGCCAGGGTCTTGTGCGGAGACTGGGCGGAGACCACCGCCACGAAGGGCGAGGCGCTCAGGCGCAGCACCGGGCGCAGTTCCTTGAGCAGGTCGAAGCGGGGGTTGATGGCAGCCAGGGTGACGTGCCCGGAGCTGACGTAGACCAGGGTTGCGCCGTCGGCCTGCCCCTGCGAGACGGCGCGGGCGCCGAGCAGGCCCGAGGCGCCGGGCCGGTTCTCGACCACGACGCTCACGCCGAGCTCGCGGGCGGCTTCGGCCGAGGCGATGCGGGCAGAGTTGTCCGGGCTGCCGCCGGCCGGGTAGGGCACAACGATCCGCAGGCCGGCGGCGGCCCTGACGTGGGCCGGTGCGGCGGCGAAGGCGGCGGCTGTGGCGGTCCACGCGAGCGCGCGGCGGCGGGTGAGGGCTCGGGTCATCGCAGTCTCCTTCGGGGGTGGGCTTCGCGCGCGTTCTTGCGCGCCGGGGGTGGGTTCACGGGGGCGGGCTGTGGCGTCTCGGGCATCCAGGTTCTCAATCGAGCTGGGCCAGGGCCTCGGGGCGGTTCGACAGGCTGCCTGGCGCCTGGGGCCCAGGGGTGACGGTGATGCGGGCGATGCGGCCCGGGTAGGCGAAGACGCCCCGGCCTTCGTACATGGGCGAGACCTTGCGGCGGCGGTCCAGCCCGACGTCCACGCCCTCGCCGCCCAGGCGCAGGAAGGTGGGCGTCATGTCCAGCGTGGACGTGGTCTCAGGCGCCTGCGGCTTGTCTGCCGACTCGCGTGCAGGCGCGTCGCCCCGGGTCAGCGTGACCTGGCCGGTGCCGCGGCGCTGGCCGCCGGCCTGGTGCACGAGGCTCAGGTGCCACACCCCGGGCGCCAGCGGCAGGCGCACGTGGCGGTGGATCGCGGCGCCGGCGCGGAAGGCCACGCACAGCGCGCCGTCCAGCACGAAGGCCGCCAGCCCGTTCATGTTGTCGCCGATGGCGAAGAGCACGCCCTCGGCCGCGGCGTCGGGCTGCTCGAAGCTGCAGTCGATGCGGTAGTCGCGATCGGCCAGCAGCGGCCCGATGCTGGCGGGCGAGCCTGTCTCCGTGCCCGGGAAGTAGCTGCGCGGCCGGCCGTAGGCGGCCTCCAGGTGGGGCGGCAGCGCCAGCACGCGGCGCACGTCGCGGTTGTCCAGCGGGTAGACGTGGTTGGCCTGCGCGTCGGCCTCGAAGGCGGCGACGAGTTCGCGCAGCACCTCGGGCCGGGTGGCGGCCAGATCCTCGCACTCGGTGGGGTCGGACTCCAGGTCGAACAGCATCCAGCGCTCGAGGTCGATCGGCGTGCCGGGCGGCTGCAGCGAGACGATCTTCCAGCGGCCGTGGATGTAGCCGCGGTTGCCCTCGAGCTCGATGTACTGGCGCGTGCGCGCGCCCGGCCGGCCCGGCTCGCGCAGTTGCGCGGCGAAGGACACGCCGTCCAGGCCGCGCGTGCGCCAGCCCTGGAACTGCGCGGGGTAGGGCGCGTCCAGCAGTTCCAGCACCGTGGGCAGCACGTCGGTGACGTGGATCCAGTCCCGGCGAAGGGCCCCCGGGTCCGGGACCCGGGCGGGCCAGCTCAGCACGAAGGGCACGCGGATCCCGCCGTTCATCGGCGTGCGCTTGTAGAAGCGGAAGGGCGTGTTGGACACCTGGCCCCAGGCCACCGGGTAGGCGGCGTAGGAGTCGATGCCGCCCAGGGTGCCGCGCTCGTACATCTGGCGCGCCAGGCCGGGGTCCTCGCGCTGTGTGATGCGCTTCTCGAAGATGTTGGCCGAGCCCTGGGGCCCGCCGATGGAGGAGGCGCCGTTGTCCGAGGTGATGACGAGCAGGGTGTTGTCCCAGCGCCCGAGTGCCTTCAGCTCGGCCACCAGCCGCGCCACGTTGCGGTCGATGTTGTCCACCATCGCCGCGTAGAGCTGCATGTAGTGCGCCATCACCGGGCGCTCGGCCTCGGGCACGTCGGCCCAGGCGGGGATGCCGGGCGAGCCGCCGGGCAGCCGCCAGTGCGGCGGGATCACGCCCATCGCCTTCTGGCGCTCGAAGCGGCGCGCGCGCAGCACGTCCCAGCCTTCGGCATAGGTGCCGTCGTAGCGGGCGACGTCCTCGGGGCGGGCCTGCAGTGGCACGTGCGGCGCGTTGTGCGCGACGTAGAGGAAGAAGGGGCTGTCCGGCGCCGCCGACTGGTGCCCCCGCAGGTAGCGGATGGCGCGGTCGGTCCAGTCGTCGCTGCTGTAGTAGCCCTTCGGGTACTCGTCGATCGGCAGGAACTCGTTGCCTTCGACCAGATGGCCCGGCGAGAAGAAGTTCGTCTCCGCGCCGAAGAAGCCGTAGAAGCGGTCGAAGCCCCGCTGCAGCGGCCAGGAGGCGCGGTCGCCGGCGGCGGTCGCCTGGTGATCGGCGACGTTGTGCCACTTGCCCACGCCGTAGGTGCCGTAGCCGCGTGCGCGCAACAGCTCGGGCAGCGTGGGCGCGTCGGCGCTGATCTCGCCCGCCTGGTAGCCGGGGTAGCCCGGGTCGGCGTGCGTCAGCCAGCCGCAGCCCACGGCGTGCGGGTTCTTGCCGGTGAACAGCGCTGCTCGCGCGGGGGTGCACATGGGCACCGTGGTGTAGCCGGTCCAGCGCAGGCCTGCGGCCGCCACCGCGTCGATGGCCGGCGTGCGGATCTCGCCGCCGTAGCAGCCGAAGTCGGAGAAGCCCAGGTCGTCCAGCAGCACGACGACGATGTCGGGCGCGCCCGCCGGCGCCTGGCGCCTGGGCCGCCACCAGGGCTTGCTCTCGCGCAGGGTGCGGCCGATGGTCGCCTGGTGACCGCTCGCGGGGTTGCCGTCGCGCAGGCCGTCGGGGGCGGCGGGGTCGGTGGGGCTCAAGCTCGGCTCCTCGGGTGGCGCGGCAGTCTCGGGCGTTCGGGCCGTCAGCGCGCGCCGGTGATCAGGTCGGCCGCCTTCTCGCCGATGGCAATGGAGGCGGCGTTGGTGTTGGACGAGGGCATGGTCGGCATGATCGAGGAGTCGACCACGCGCAGCGCCTGCACGCCGCGCACGCGCAACTGCGGGTCGACGACCGCCGCGGCGTCGCCGTCGGGCCCCATGCGGCAGGTGCCGATCGGGTGCCAGGAGGTCTGGCCGCTGGTGCGGATGTACTCGAGCAGGCCTTCGTCGTCACGGACCTCGATGCCCGGGCGCGTCTCGCGCTCGATCAGGCCGGCCAGCGCCGGCTGCGCCGCCACCCGCCGTGCCAGGCGCAGCGCCGACAGCATGGCGGCGCGGTCCTCCTCGGCGCTCAGGTAGCGGGGGTCCATCGCCGGGTCGTCCAGGGCCGATGGGGTTTGCGCGTGGACCCAGCCGCGCGACGCCGGGCGCAACTGGAACAGGCCGATGCCGAAGCCCGGGAGCGGGTCCAGCCCGGCGCCCTTGCTGCGCGCGTAACGGTCGGCGCCGCTGAGGTGGTGCATCTGGATCTTCACCGTCGGGCGCTCGTCGCCCGGCTCGGCCCGCGCCAGCGCATGGGCGGTGGCCGAGGGCGTGGCCATCATGCCCCGGCGCGTGAGCAGGTAGCGCGCGCCCATCAGCGCCTGGCGCCAGGGCCGGCTCACGATCTCGTTGAGCGTGATCCGTCGCGTGCAGGCGAAGGTGATGCGCGACTGCAGGTGGTCCGACAGGTTCTCCCCCACCCCCGGCAGGTCGGCCAGCACAGGCAGACCCAGGGCCTGCAGCCGGGCCGCCTGGCCGATGCCCGAGAGCTCCAGCAGTTGCGGCGACTTGATCGGGCCCGCGCTCAGCACCACCTCGGCCCGTGCCCGCACCTCGTGGTCGCGGCCGCCCCAGCGGTAGACCAGGCCGGTGGCACGGCGGCCGTCGAAGCGCACGCGCAAGGCCTGCGCCTCGGTGCGCAGCGTCAGCCCCGCGGGGCGGCGCGTGCCGAGGTAGCCCTGCGCCGTGCCGCAGCGCTGCCCGTGCACGGTGTTGAGCTGCAGGTAGGAGACGCCTTCGTAGCGGGCACCGTTGTAGTCGGGGTTGCGGGCGATGCCGGCCTGCTCGCAGGCGCCGATGAAGGCCTCGGCCAGGGGCTGCGGGTCGCGGGCGAGCGACGTCACGCCGATCGGGCCGGTGTGCCCGCGCCACTGCGGGTCGCCCTCGACAAAGGATTCCAGCCGCTTGAAGAAGGGCAGCAGGTCCTCGTGGCCCCAGCCGGTGTTGCCCAGATCGCGCCAGTGGTCGAACTCGCGTGGCTCGCCACGCACCCAGATCATGCCGTTGACCGAGCTCGAGCCCCCGGGCAGGCGGCCGCGCGGCCAGTACACCTTCTGCCCCTTCAGCAGTGCCTGCGGCTCGGTGTGGAAGGGCCAGACATAGGCCGGGTTCAGCAGCAGCTTGGCGATGCCCAGCGGCGTGCGCACCCAGAAGTCGTCCTGGCGTGGCGCGCCGGCCTCGAGCAGCAGCACGGTCCGGCCGCGTTCGGCCAGGCGGTGGGCCAGGGCTGCACCGGCCGAGCCGGCGCCGACGACGACGTGGTCGAAGGTCTCGCCGGGCTCGCTGGCGGCGCCCCTGTCGGCCACCGTGTTCACGCGGCCTCCGCAGCCAGCAGCCTGCGCTGCATCGCCAGGGCCTCGCGGCCCATGCGCTCGAACTGCTCGTCGGGCATCTCGGTCTGCGCGAAACCCTCCCCGGCGCGCTGGGGCAGCGGGTCCACGCCGAGTTCCACGAAGACCGGGCCTCCCATCGCCAGCAGGGCCGGGAAGCGCTCGGCCCACTGTGCACCGTCGTCGATGCGCTCGGCGTGGCGGTAGCCGGCGTTGCGCGCCGCCTCGGCGAAGCTGAAGCCGGCGGCGGGCGACTGCAGGTTGGCCAGCCCGGTGAACTGGGTGCCGTTGCGGATGACGGCGTGCAGCAGGTTGCGCGGCGCCGCCTGCGCCACGGTGACAAGGCTGCCGAGTTCCATCAGCAGGCTGGCGTCGCCGTCGACGATGACGACCCGGCGCTGCGGCTGCGCCAGCGCCAGCCCCAGGCCCAGGCCGGCCGCGCCGCCCATCAAGGGCACCGAGCTGATGCGGCTGCCGCCCGTGGCGCCGCCGGGGGGGGAGCCTCCGGGCAGCAGCGTCTTGAGCTTGGCGACGCCGAGACCGATGACCAGGCCCGCCGTCCCGCCCACCAGCGGCACGCCGCTCGCGGCCCCGTTGCCGCCTTCGATGCGGTCGAAGACGAACATCGCGCCCATCGTCGCCACCAGGATCGAGTTGTCTCCGCGCTGCTGGGCGACCACGCCGCAGGCCTGCACCATGTTCATCATCGTTGCGTCTCCCGCTCAGCACCAGCCCATCGGCGCGCCCACCAGCAGCACGACCGCGCCGCGTTCGCGTTCGGCGCGGGCGTAGGCGTCTTCCAGGCCGTCGAAGTCGGCATCGGTCTCGATGCGCACGAAGGGCACGCCGATGGCTTCGAGCAGCGGCTCCATGATGCGCACCATCGTGCGTCGCGACTGGCGCGGGTCCTGGCCCAGGTTGGCGTACTCGCGACCGAACTGCCCCACCATGAACACCAGGGGCACGTGCGCGTCCAGGCAGACCGCGCGCAGGGTGTTCAGCCCGTTGTACAGGCCCTGGTTCTGCATCACCAGCACCGGCTTGCGGCCGCCGATGGTCAGGCCCGCGGCCACCGTGATGCACTGGTTCTCGTTCGTCGTGTTGAGCAGCCGGATGCCGGGCACGCCGCGCTGCAGCCGTTCGTGCAGGGACAATTGCACCCAGTCGGGCACGGTGACGACGTGGTCGACGCCGTTGCGCTGCAGGGCGGCCACGGCGGCGCTGGCGCTGATGCGGGAGGTTGCGGTGGCGGACACGGAGGGCGTTCCAGGCGTTGCGGTGGCTTCAGTGTGGCCAGGCCCGGCAGGGCGGTCTGTCGGCTGTCCGACACAAGCGTCCAGGGTTTGCCCTGGGGGTGGCTCATGACCGATGCGCGGGCGCAGGCCCTGCGGGCCGTGCCCTGGATCCGGGGCTGTGGTGAGGAGGTGGTGGCCGCGCTCGCCGGCCGCTCACGCCTGCAGCGGGTGGCCGACGGCACGACCGTGGCCTGGCGCGGCCGCCATGGCGACGAGATGCTCGTCGTCGTGCGCGGGCAGCTCGAGGTGTCGATGGGCAGCGCCGAGGGGCGGCGCCACGTCGTCAACGTGGTCGGCCCCGGCACCGTCTTCGGCCTGATCCCGGTGGTCGACGGGCTGCCCTGGTTGCACGACGCGGTGACCAAGGGGGCGGGCGAGGTGCTGTGGATCCACCGCGACGCGCTGCTCGCCGCCATGCGCCTGCACCCGGAGCTGTCGCACGCGGTGGTCCTGCTGCTGTGTTCGCGGGCGCGCAAGACCTACGACGCGCTGGCGGCGCATTCGCTGCTGTCGATGCCGGCGCGCCTGGCCAGGACGCTGGTGATCCTGCTCGAGGAGCGGGGCACGCGGGTCCTGGCGCTGACCCAGGCCGACCTGGCCGACATGCTCGGCGTCACGCGCCAGAGCCTCAACGAGCAGTTGCAGTCGCTGGCGCGCCAGGGGGTCATCTCTCTCGGTCGCGGCCGCGTCGAGGTGCTCGACCGGGCCGCGCTGCGGCAGGCGGCCGGGCTCTGGGATTGAGCGTCGGGGCGCGGGCGGGTGCGCGGCCGCTCAGGCGGAGCCGGGATGACTGCCCGATGGAGCTTGAAGCCCATCCGGCAGCGCCGAGCCCAGCCCAGCCCGCGCAGCCATGCCCGCCACAAGGTGGTAGCGCGTGGCGCGCCCCTGGCCTGTCACCTGCAGCAGGCCGCGTGTGACGAGGTCGTTCAACTCGCGCCAGGCCGTGGCGCGGGATGCCTGCGTCAGGCTCACGCAGGCCTGGGTGCTCATGCCCGCCTTGAATTCGCCAGGGCCGGACTCGAACAGCCGCACCAGCACCTTGCGCTGGGTGGGGGTCAGGCCAGGGTGCCCTTCGTCAAGGTCGCGCTGAAACCGTTGCCGCGCCACGGCCGCCTGCATGCGTCTGGAGCTCTCCTCGAAGGCCTCCTGCAGGCGGTTCAGGAACCAGATGACCCAGCGCGTGGCGTCCATGTCGGGTTGACCGGTTGTCGCCTGCAGCGCGGCGTAGTAGGCCCCCCGGTGCTGCCACAGCGATTCCGGGCATAGGAACTTCAAACGCCCTCGTCAAGCCCGACAGGCCCTGTGTAGACCAGACGCCGCCGCCTGATCCGGGCCCTGCGCACCCATCCACTGACTGAGAAGGCAGCTCGAGCCTCGCCC
>Ga0172376_10007945_pt1 | contig 11194 bp, 14 predicted proteins | sample Lak35m_FD_121114 | JGI IMG/M metagenome (GOLD analysis project Ga0172376, IMG submission 121114) | Freshwater microbial communities from Kabuno Bay, South-Kivu, Congo - kab_092012_35m | ecosystem: Environmental > Aquatic > Freshwater > Lake | place: Democratic Republic of the Congo: South-Kivu...
CTAAATTTTCACCTGTTATAATATGTTCAAAACCATATTCTAAACATACTTGTTTATTACCTTGAATAGCTTCTTCCTTATTAGAGTTATCAATTAGTATTTTTCTTGTTTTATTTAAAAAGTCAGGATGATTTTTCTTATATGTTTCTAATGTATGTCTTACTTGTTCTGGAAAATTGAAAGTAAGCATATATAAAGATGTTTTCAAATTTGATGTGTCTAAATTTTTAGGTTTAATATAAACTTTATTATTAGGCACTGGTTCTAATTCAGCGGTATTGTTTAATAAATTAGTTGTAAACTTAGATATTAAACCATTACCATCTAGAGCATAACGTCTATATTTTTCAGATTCAATATAAGACATAAGAGTAAATATGCTTTCTTCAGTTCCCATATATCCTTGAGATAAAGTTCTATCAAGCATAGTATAATAGAATCCATTAGCTTGATCTAATATATCTTTATGTCCACCAAATAATCCTCCTCTACAAACATACTCTACTTTCTTACCAGCAAAACGATTCATAGCCTCAAAATCAAAACCATGAATTTCTGTGTTAGCTTCATATGGATAACTTAAGAATAAAAACGGATCAGCAAATTTAGTAATATCATCTAAAGCATTTTGGTGTACTAAATGATCAAAAGGTACAGTATTCATAATACCAGCGTCTAACCAAAAGAAATAATCTGTTTTAAATGGATTCCAAACAGCCGCATCATGTAACAAAAACATTTTTGACTGTACAATTGGATTATACCACTCAAGTGAAGCTTGAGGACTACCTTTTAACCAACCATATTCTCCTGTTTGATTATACCATTCTGGATTAGTTCTAATTTTTTGAGTTCTATCCCAAAATGGACTATACATGTTTTTAACATTCTCTAGCTCATAAGGAACAATATGAGTGTTAGCACTATTTCTTCTACTTTTAACAAAATGAACTAAAGATGATGGTACAAAAATAACTAATGGAGCATCTATTTGAAGAAAACTTTCTAAGTTAGGTAAGTAATGTTCTTCAAAATTTCTACCATTACGACCAATATCCCATAAACCTGTAACTAATGTGAAATCTTTTTTACTATAAGGTATTACTTTTTCTTTATAAATAACAATATGGTTTCCTTTATACTCAACTTTATAATTTTTAACTAACTTATTAAATTCATCTAAATACTCAATTAATAATTCTTCTGTACCTGGATAACCACCTAAATCTTCAATTATATAATAACCTTTATCTTTTAATTTAGGTAATAAATTTTGTAATGTTTTCACTTGATACTTAGGATCATGATTACCATCATCAATAATAATATCAAATTCAAGACCATCTAAATAATATTCAACATATTCTTTCTCAGATGAATCAAATAGAAATGTTTGGATTCTATCTTCTTTAAACATACAATCTTTAGCTATATCAATACCATATGCTTGAGCATTTGGAAAAAAATCTCTCCATACACGTAATGAACCACCTGGTTTGTAATGGCTGAAATGTTGTATATTACCAGAGAATGAACTTGGTATAGCTGGGTTTAAAGTGCCTAAACCTATTTCTAAAACTGATGTGACACTGTTTTTTATAGGCTCAAATAAATCAGAGTATGTGTAAGTATAACCACTTAATGTTTTATCAGTACCATACTTTTCTACTAAAGAAAATAAATCACTCATTTTATTGTTTTTTTAAAATAATAATCCTCAATTATTAAATTATCTAATTCTGTTTTTTCAAGTATTGTAAAGGCATCTTTACAAGTAGATAATATTGGTTTACCATCTACATTGAATGATGTATTAAGTAATACACCAACACCTGTTTTTTCTTCAAATTTAGTTAATAAATCATATAACCATTCATTTTGTTCTCTTGTAACTGTTTGAACTCTAGCTGTACCATCTATGTGAGTAATAGCAGCTAATTTTTCTCTCCACTCTTCTCTTACTTTAGGGCAAAATGACATCCATCTAGATTCTCTATCCCATTCAAAGTATTTATTAACGTCTTCTAACCTAACTACTGGTGCAAATGGTCTATACCATTCTCTATGTTTCACTTTAGCATTTAAGGTATCTTTCATTTCAGGTATAGATGGATCACAAATTATACTTCTATTACCTAACGCTCTTGGACCATGTTCTGATCTTCCTCTAGCCACACCCACAATTTTACTATTAATTAAATCATCAACTAATTCATCTTGATTTAAAAAATGAGATGTAAATCTAACACTACTATTTTGAATATAATAAGATAAGTTATCTAAATCAAGTAATGTTGTTCCTGAGTAAGTACTATTAAATGGTTCTAATGGTTTAAGATGATTTAATAATATACCTAATGCTATACCACAATCATTTGGATCAGGAGCAACAAATACTTCTCTATTAAATTCATTTACTAAACGAGTATTAAGTAAAATATTTAAACCACAGCCTCCAGTTACACCAATTGGTAAATCTGGATAGTAATTCATATAAGGTAAAGCTACTTCTAAAAAACTATTTTCAAATGCTTTTTGAGTTGTAGCGGCTATATCCCAAGCTATTTCACCTCCTATTCTATTAAAAATACTAAATTCAATACCTATTTTATTTCCTAACTCATCTACATGATGTTGATAATCAATACCATCAAGATTACTTTTATAAAATTCCATAAATACTGGTAACCATTCTTCTCTTACTTTACCATAAGAAGCTAATCCCATTATTTTACCTGGGTATACTAAATTACCTGATCCTAAATCTTCAAATTTAATATCATTAAGATAACCACCTAATACCATATATGGAAAACCTAAATCATAATAAATGTGAGGGCTACTAAAATTTGGACTAACCACGCATTCTAATAATTTAGGTGATTCTCCTCTTAAACAATGGTATATGTTAAACTTACCATCATTACCTCCTCCATCAAAAGAAAATACTAACATTTCATTATATGGAGATTGATAGAAACATCCAGCAGCGTGTCCTTCATGATGTAAACAATGAATATAATTTTTAGCAGGAATATATTTTTCTAACTCATGTTTCTCATAAATTATCACATCAGCATTTAGATAATAACAATTTTCAAATTCATTTATACCCAATTTATTCATTATCCATTTAGGTATATATTCAGCGTAAAATAATAAATCCTCTGTTTTAGGACATCTATATTGGGCTAAACCACTATTTTTATAATTAAGAAATCTTTCTAATTCTAATACTAAAAGTATCTCTCCATTTTCTTCTACTACATAAGCAGCATTATGAGACCCATAAAAAGATATATTAGCCATTTTATACTAAAGGTTTTAAAAAGAAGTGAGAAAATGATACTTGGTTTGGTTGGAAAATATTACTCCAATCTTCATGATAGAAAGTATCAAATTGCCAATTTTTGAACCATTCTCTATTAGTAGCATTCACATAAGCCATTATTGCTTGATCAGAACTAACTTCATTAGCTGATAATACTTGTTCTACTATTTCTTTAAACTTAGTAATATATTGAGATAATAAAGCAGACTGGCCACCAAAAAATCCACCAGCAGGAAATATATTATCATATTCAATATCTATATTTAAAAATGTATTAAATTCAAATAGATTATCATCTGATGTAGATCTACATAAGTTAACTATTTTATCACCAGCATAGTTATTTATTTTGTTTAAAACTTCTGGAGTAAATGCTTTATCATAATGATAAACTTTATACTCATTATCCATATAAGCACTACCATAAAATGTAGCAAATTCTGGTTCTATACTATACTTGCTAGCATATGAAGGAAATAATCCACTATGAGATAAACCTGAGTCAATCCAATAAAGCTGAGTGTCTGGTTCAAGCTCCATTTCTAAAAATAAAAATTTCAACCAATATATAACAGTTGGTCTAGTATAATGTCCAACAGCTTCAGGATTGTTGTAACGATCAGCTTTACTTGTTCTTATGTTATAAACTTGTTCTTGATAAGGATTATCTTTAATATCATATATTTTAATAGTTAAGTTTTTAAGATCATATTTTTCTTTTAAGTTAATTAACTGATTATATCCTCCATTTCCTGGATCAGTGTAACATACTATTTCTTCCATATTGCTAATAGTGGCTAAAGAATACTTATACCATCTATCTCTATTTAGTTGTCCCCAATATGGTTCCCCATTATGGTATGCGTAATATGATGTTACTAATTTTGTTTTCATATTTTATGTTCTGTTCTTTCAGCCCATCCTCTAGTTTCACTATAAGCCCAGGCTACTACTTTAATTGGTTTTCTGTCAAAGTATTGAAAATATTCTTCGTAATGAATAGGTCCTTCACCTTTTAAAAACTGTTGTAATTGATGTCCTTCAATAGTTCTACTATGAACACCTATACCATTTTCATCATCAAAGGCAATTAATACTGATTTATAGTCATCAGCTGGAAGTTCATTTCTATGAATTGTAACTAAATGATAAAATGAATTAGACCATGGACTATCAATTGGTGTTGGAGGATATCCATTTTCAATTGTATGTTTTTGTACTCTTTTTTCTTTAAAATTAACACCAGCATATGCTTCATATTCAGCTAATGTTCTAACTGTACCTAGATCATATCCTGTTAAATCAATTCCCTCTTCTGTTCTAAATAAACATCTAATCTTTTTTCTAGCGTAGTCTTGTTTATTCCACCAGTCAACACCTCTTTTAGCATCATCATCCCATTTTAACATTCCACTACGTTCTTCTCTCATTGTTGAATGCCAAACAACTATTTTATGTGGATGGAAAAAATCATAACCATGGGTGTATGATCTAACAGTTAAATTAATTTCTTCACCACTAAAGTAAATATCTGGATCATGTTTTATTTCTTTGGCCCATTCCGCTCTAGCAAAATCAAAATGACCACATAAAAATCTAGCCATTGGTGGTTCAGTCATATCTTTATAACCATGTAATAAACCTGGTCTAATAAAAATAGTTCCATGTGGATAAAAACAAACAAACTGTGATTGCCATGGTTCCATTGACCTACCAGCAGGATCATTAAATGGATCATATAATGGAGAATATCCAGCTACAATAGGCTTTTTATATCCTTTTTTCTCTAATCCATTATGCATTTCAATTAATGTCACATCCCAATCTTGAGCAAATCTATGGTGTGAATCTAATTGACAAATATAATCTTCATCAGTTAATAGTTGTTCATTAATTATAGCTCGAGCCCAAGGTAATCCTTTAGCTTCAGTATATAAACACTCATAAATTTTAAAGCGTTTATCTTTTTTAAATTCAGTTAAATCATCAAAACCATCTTCAGGATGATATTGTCTACAAATTCCAAAGTGAATACGTTTTGGATATTTAGCTTTATCTAAAGCATCTTTAATAGTAGGTATTAACTCTGGATCTCTATAAGATGGAAGATGTACTAATATAGTTTCTTTCTTACTCATATTTAATTTTATTTTCTATTCTATCACACCATCCTTTTGAAACACTATGGGGCCATACTCTCCATGATGTTGGTTGTTTATTATCATTATATTCTCTCCAAATGTGAATAAATTGATCATTTGGATCTGATTTAATCATATTATAAATTTCATCAGCTGTTGAATCTTGTCTATAAAGATCAGCACCATTTTCATCTAGAATAGCTATTACAAAACTATCATAATCAGGTTCTTTAATTGTTTCTTTCCAAACATCAATACAAACCTTAATTTTACTTAATAAATTTTCTTCAAAATTTTCTTGAGGTATAGGTAATGGTTTATAATCAGCTGTGTATTTATGAACTTGTCTATTAATAAATTTAACACCAGCGTAATGTTCATATTCTTCTAAAGTACGTTCTGTACCAAAACCATATTTTTCTATATCAGTAAGAGAACCATCTAACACACTTCCCATCCCATGTAAATGTCTATATCTAGAATATGATATTGAGTTTTTCTTAGACCATTCAGGATCATCATCCCACTGTTTTGTTTTACCATTTCTAGTGTATTCATGCCAAATAGTCACTTTATGTGGGTGAAATAAATCATAACCATGAGTAAATGAACGAGCAGCTAATGATGGTTCTTCACCATGAAAATAATAGTATGGGTCATACTTAACTTCTTTAGCCCATTGTCCTAAAGTAAAAATAAAATGACCAGATAAAAATCTAGATGGAATTGGTTCTTTTAATTCTTTCCAATTATTAATAGTGTGTGGTTTAATAAAAATAGGACCCTCAGGCATGTATCTATCAAACTCTAAAGACCAACACTCATTAACTCTACCAGCGGGATCATTATTTGGAAAATACCCTGGTAGATAAGATGTTAATAAAGGTTTTTTATGTCCTTTTTTCTTGAGTTGCTTAAACATTTTAAGTAATGTAGCATCCCAGTGTTTATCAAATCGATGATGTGAGTCTAATTGTAAGTAATATGTTTCATCACTATATAAATCTTGAATTAAATTTCTAGCCCAACACGCTCCTTTAGCTTCTTTATAAGGTACTTTAATAAATTTAAATCTAGAATCATTAATAAATTCACCTAATGTTTCTGTCTCATCATGTTGCCAACATACCCCAAATCTTAATTTGTTAGGATTTTTAGCATTAGCTAAACAATCTCTTAATGTAGGCAATAATTCTGGATCACGATAGCTAGCTATTGATATAAAAATTGTTTCCATAACTTAATTTAAATATAACTTAAAGTTCTTGGTTTTCCAATATTACTTTAGCTTTTTCATAACTAATATTATATACTTTCTTTCTTCTATTACCTATTATAATTTCAAGTTCAGAACATAAAGCTATAAAATTACCAACATCAGTTTGATTACAATTTAATTTTTGAGAAGCAGCTAGAGCTATAAGTTTAGTTTTAGCTAGTACTGGATCTTGTTCTTTTTTTCTTCCGTTTTGGAAATATAATTTTAATAAGCGTAAGTTTAATTCTAATTGTTTAAACTTAGGTGTTGTTAATAGACTCTTCATATCATCATATGAAGTCCAAATATAATAAGCATTAAAAGCTACTCCTATTAAAATAATTAATTCTAAAAAGAATACCATTACAGCAAATGCAAAATCATTTTGTTTTAATTCTTCAACTTTAATAGCTGATTTACTTTGGGTTTTAGATTCAATTTCTTTTATTTTAGTATCTTTAGTTGTTTGTAAAACAGCTACAATTGAATCTCTATATTTTCTATCTGCTCTAGTAGTTGCTCTTTGATCACGATAAAATTTAATTTCTTTATCATAATATCTAGCCACTGAATCTACTTTAGTAGATATAGTTTGATCAGTTGTTATTTCAATATTTTCAGAATTATCAATTAATCTATGAGCACCATTTAAACCTAAATAAAATGATCCTATCACTAATGATAAAGTCACTAATAATCCAATAATAATATTAAATGTAAATTTTTTAACTTTTAATATTGTACTAGTTAATTGTTCAAAAGCAAATCGCTTAAATAATTCATATCCTGTCATGAACAGAATAATGAATATAGAAAAAAATACTCCTTGTCCTGGAAATAGGTTAGGAATAGTATTAGTCACATCCTTAATAAAGAAATAACTAAATAAAATTAAAAATATGTTTCCTAAAAACGAAAAGTAATAAAGTGTCCTACTTAGAGAATTAAAGTTTTTCTCAAAGTTAAACGTTTCTAGTTCATTTTTAAGTTTAAAATACTTATCTAATTTCATATTTCTTCTATTATTTGGTCTTTGGCTAAAATAATAACACCACCATGTAATGGATGTTTCTTATTCACTTCAACTTCTTGCCCTTCAAAGTAAATTGTGCCTTGCCAATTGAATTGTTTCAAAACCTTAAACTTACGTGTTTTATCATCATAAGGAAATAATTCATTTAATAATTGTCTACGTTCATTACATCCACAGCCTTTAGCCCCAGCTAACTTAGCTACAGCATCTGATACTTTATCAATACCAAAAAAGTTAGTTACTTTAGCTATTGTATCACCTAAACCTTGTGATTGTTGTTTTGGGTCAAATCCTTCCATATCATTGTTATATTATATAAATATATACAAGATTAGAGAGAATTACGTTGTTTATCACCCTGCCATTGTCCATTATACAATTCAGCTGAGGTACATTCATGAAAATAAATTTGTGCTACTCTAGCATTTTCTTCAATAAAAAGAGGACAATGTATATACATTAATGTACCCATAAATTCAGTTTCAAATCCTGGATCAAATACAGGACTATTAATAATAGCTCCATTACGATATAATGATGAACGTTGTTTAATAAATGCTACTCGGTTGTCTGGGATTTTACATCCTTCATTAAATGTAATGTCATATACACCTTCATATAGTAACCAACCTGTACTCCCATCTAAGTTAATTAATCCATATGATTCATAATTAGTAAGTTGAGTTTTATTCTTTAAAATCTTACCAACACAATAACCAGCCATATCTTTTTTATTACCAATAACATTAACTTGTTTTAAAGTAAGATCATAACCAACTTGAGCTGGTTTACCTTGGGCATGTTCAAGGACTAATAGTCCTTCATCTAAAATTTGTTGTGCATTTAACATAACTTTATTTTTATATTGCAAATGATTCTCCGCAACCGCAGGTTCTATTTGCATTTGGGTTTATAAATTGAAATCCTTTACCATTTAATCCATCACTAAATTCTAATTCAGTGCCAAATAAATATAATAAAGATTTTATGTCAACCAAAATTTTTACATCCTTATCTTCAAATAACTCATCTGTTAATTTTTGTTCAGTATCAAATGCCAACTCATAAGTTAAACCAGAACAGCCTCCACCTTTAACTCCAACACGAAGATAAGGTTTAGTAAATCCGCTTTCAGCTACTAGCTCTTGGATTTTTTTACTTGCTGTTTCTGTTACAGTGATCATTCAAATACTAGTTCTTCTAGTCCTTGTTTTTGACGGTAATCATTAATTGCAGCTTTGATAACATCTTCAACTAATACTGAACAGTGAATTTTTACAGGTGGTAAATTAAGTTCTTCAACTATATCCATATTATCAATAGTCATTGCCTTATCTATTGATTTACCTTTTAACCATTCAGTTGCTACAGATGATGAAGCAATAGCAGATCCACAACCAAATGTTTTAAATTTAGCATCTTGGATAATACCTGTAGCCTCATCTACTTTAATTTGCAAGCGCATTACGTCTCCACACTCAGGAGCTCCGACTAATCCTGTACCAACATTTGGACTAGATTTGTCAAGAGTACCTACGTTACGTGGATTTGTGTAATGATCAAGTACTAAGTCTGAATAGGCCATATCATGTATAAATATTAATTACTTATATCCTTCCATATTTAATTTTAACATTTCAAGTACCTCAGCTTTAGCTGTTTTAGTATGATCAGCAAATACACCACTCACTTCACTTGTGACCATGTTAGCACCAAAGTGTTTAACACCACGACAACTAACACAGTTATGATATGAATGTATTAGTACCATTACATTTTCAGTTTCAGCTACTGCTTGAATAGCGTTATGTACTGCTACTGTAAGTTGTTCTTGAATAGCACCTCTACGAGCAAAATGTTCTACAACACGATTTAATTTAGATAAACCAACTACTTTACCATCTGATCCTGGTATATAAGCAACATGTGCTTTACCTAAGATAGCTTGGTGATGATGTGAGCACATACTAACAATTGGAATATCTCTTTCTAATACAATACCCTCATAACCATCACTTGGAAATGCTGTAATGTCAGTAGGTAAATTATATCTACCAGCCCATAAATCAAATACATAAGCTTTAGATACACGACGAGGTGTCTCCATACTATTTGGATCATTTTCCCAATCAACACCAAGTGCTGTTAAAAACTCACCATATGCTTTTTCAGCGTTAGCTACTATACCCCATTTTTCATCATCAGTTAATGAACGATGTTTACCATCTTCAAGTAATGACTTTAAATGAGTTGAAATACCATTAGCAAATCCTGGTTGTGCTGTTTCTAATATTTCAGCATTAGCTATTTTCCTGCGTTTGTTCTCCATTATTTTCTTCTTTATTATTTAATTTATCAATTTCTTTTTGGGTATCCAAAAGTTTCATTGCGACCATAGTGTTCCAAACTGAAATTTGGTTCCATAACTTTTGAATTTCACTTTGAGCCTTATTAAGCTGTCTCCATTGAATTATTTGCATTCCCATTAAAAATAAAATAATACCAATGTTAATATGCTCTTGAGTTAAAGTAAATGTCATAGATTTGAATTATAAATTTGTCTTACTTTGGCTCCCAACTCTTGGTCGTTAGGAGTAGAATAAACTAATTCTTCTGAAATAGTGAATAATTTTCTATTTCTTTCTTGTGCACACATATGAGGTTCAAAGCAACCTTGCCCACCTCCTTCAATATAACCTACTCTAAGATCAATATGTGTTGATCTTGTATAAGGAGATTTTTTACCACATATTACACACTCATCATAGTTATTATCATTAATTGATCCCACAGCTATAACATTGCCATTATCATCAATTTTAAGAGGTACGTGTTGTTGTCCCATATTATAATGAATTTAAAAGTTCTTTAACTCGATCCTCTAGTACATTTACTGTTGTACGGAGATGACCTGTGTCTGTGTCTTCAAATCTTGATCTTAATACTTGGATTTCAGCAAGTAAAAATTCGATGTGTTGTTTTGGGTTTGTGATTTCCATATTATTTAATTTAATCTGTTACAATTATTTCTCCTGGATTATGAGCTGGAGTATAATGTTGATGTTTATGTTTATCTAGTATATTTTGAGTTAAATTTCTCATTCTTTCAGAGTATCCTGTAATTATCCTAAAGGGGACATCATTCATTAAGATGAAGTTTTCAACTACATCTCTCACATCATAATGAGATACACCATGAAGATCTAACTCTTTCATAAATCTTTAGTTTGTTTCCATACGTCTATAGCTCCATATATAGCTAAAATACCAATTAATATTATCGCTATTAAAACAATCATTTTAATTTAATTTATTGTGAATCAAATACTTTACCTACTCGCTTGATTGCTTTAGCTCTAATGCTGTTTTCTTCACCTTTTGGTGCTTCAGCTTTATTAAGCTCTTTTACAATAGATACTATGAACACAACA
>Ga0172376_10007947_pt1 | contig 11193 bp, 9 predicted proteins | sample Lak35m_FD_121114 | JGI IMG/M metagenome (GOLD analysis project Ga0172376, IMG submission 121114) | Freshwater microbial communities from Kabuno Bay, South-Kivu, Congo - kab_092012_35m | ecosystem: Environmental > Aquatic > Freshwater > Lake | place: Democratic Republic of the Congo: South-Kivu...
CATAACTTGCGCCCAATAATTTCTCAGCAATGGGGTGTTTGTTAGCTGTCATGGTGGCGCCCTCAGGTTAACTGTTTTGGATGACGATATTGGGAAATTTAGCACTGTGATCCAAACTGCTGTTGGCTATTTTAATAGCGGCAGTGCGGGCTATTTTCTTATAAATCGCCGCGATTTTCCCGTTTGGATCTGCTGCCACAGAAGGTTTACCGCCATCGGATTGCATACGTATAGAAATGTCTAAGGGCAGGCTGCCCAATAAATCGACTTGGTAGTCTTGGCACATAGTGGCCCCACCGCCTGCACCGAAAATGTGTTCTTCAAAGCCGCATTGCGAGCAGATATGGGTGCTCATGTTTTCAACGATACCCAAAATGGGGATGCTGACCTTCTCAAACATTTTTAAGCCTTTGCGTGCATCGAGCAAGGCTATGTCTTGCGGCGTGGTAACGATAATGGCGCCGGTCACCGGTATTTTTTGTGCTAACGTTAATTGTATGTCGCCTGTGCCCGGGGGCAAATCGATGATGAGGTAATCCAAATCACGCCATTTGGTGTCGCGGAGTAGTTGCTCTAGCGCCCCGGTTACCATGGGGCCGCGCCATACCATGGGCGTGTCGTTATCGATAAGAAAGCCGATGGACATGGCTTGTATGCCATGCGCTTGCATGGGGTCCATGGTTTTGCCATCGCTGCTTTCAGGGCGGCCGCTGATGCCCAGCATATGTGGTTGACTGGGTCCATAAATATCGGCATCCAACAAGCCCACTGTGGCGCCCTCGGCGGCCAAGGCTAAGGCCAGGTTGACTGAGGTAGTGGACTTGCCTACCCCGCCTTTACCCGATGCAACGGCAATGGTGTTTTTTACATTGGGTAATAGCGTCACGCCTTGTTGTGCTTTGTGTGCAACGATGCGACTGCCAATATTAACAGTGACTTTGCTTACACCGGGTAGGGCAGCCAGGGTTTCGCTGACCAAGGTCTGCACTTCGGCCATGATGGATTTTGCTGGGTAGCCAAGCACGATGTCCACGCTAACTTCAGTGCCATTTATTTGGATATTTTTGGCGGATTTACTGCTGATAAAATCTTTGCCGGTATTGGGGTCTATGCAGACTGATAAAGTGCTTTGAATGAGAAGTTCGGTGACGGCCATGCGTGCAATTCCTGTTAGTGTCTAGTGGAAAATAAACTTGAGTAAAATGATAGGGTATTTTAACCTATAGTTTTCTGGCTTGGGTGTTTTTTGCAAAGCCTAGCATGCTGCATAGCTGCTTAACGGGATGCCGCACAAAATGAGCAATCAAGGCTGGGTTAAGCTGACCGCATTTGCTAGAATAGCGTTTTCGCTAAATAGATCCATTTATCTCATGGCCACCGCACACACAGCACGCAAGATACTCGTTACCTCAGCCCTCCCATACGCCAATGGCAGTATACATCTAGGCCATTTGGTTGAATACATACAGACCGATATTTGGGTGCGCTTTCAAAAAATGCAAGGGCATAGCGTGCATTATGTGTGTGCCGACGACACCCATGGCACGCCAATTATGTTGCGAGCAGAAAAACAGGGCATCACGCCAGAAGCCCTGATAGCCGAGGTGCACAAACAACACAGTGCTGATTTCCAGGAATTTTTAGTTGGCTTTGATCACTACTACTCAACCAACGCCCCAGAAAACAAAGCCTTGTCACAGAGCATATACCTGGCACTCAAAGGCGCAGGAAAAATAGCCAGTAAAGTCATAGAGCAATTTTATGATCCGCTTAAAAACATGTTTTTACCGGACCGTTTTATTAAAGGCGAGTGTCCTAAATGCCATGCCAAAGATCAGTACGGCGATTCGTGTGAAGTGTGCGGCGCGACCTACAACCCTACCGAGTTAATCAATGCCTATTCGGCTGTGTCCGGCGCGGCGCCGGTGCGCAAAGAGACCGAGCACTACTTTTTTAAATTATCGGAATGCGCCGATTTTTTAAAGGAATGGACCCGTTCAGGCACCTTGCAGGGTGAGGCGGCCAATAAAATGTCGGAATGGTTTGAAAACGGCCTAAACGATTGGGATATATCACGCGATGCGCCGTATTTTGGTTTTGAAATACCGGATGCACCCGGTAAGTATTTTTACGTGTGGTTGGATGCGCCCATAGGCTACATGGCCAGCTTTAAAAAGCTCTGCGCCGACACCGGTTTGGATTTTGACGAATACTGGGCTCAAGATGCCAAGACAGAGTTGTACCATTTTATCGGTAAAGACATCCTGTATTTCCATGCCTTATTTTGGCCGGCCACATTAGAGTACAGCGGCTACCGTAAACCAACGAAAATTTTTGCCCATGGTTTCTTGACCGTAAACGGTGAAAAAATGAGTAAGTCGCGTGGCACCTTCATCACTGCACGCAGTTACTTGGAACACATTAAGAATCCGGAATACTTACGTTACTATTACGCTGCCAAACTCAATAGCAGCATGGAAGACATCGATTTAAGCTTGGATGATTTCGTGGCCAGGGTAAACAGCGATTTAGTCGGTAAATACATCAACATAGCCAGCCGCACTGCCGGCTTTATTAATAAACAATTCGATGGTCAATTGCGCCCCTCCAGCAATAACCCGGTGGTGGCAGAACTCAAATCCAGCGCGGCCATGATAGCCGAGGCGTTTGATAGCAGGGAATACGGCAAGGCTTTACGTGAAATCATGCGTCTGGCGGACAGTGCCAATGGCTTCGTGGCAGATAAAGCCCCTTGGGTGATGGCCAAGCAAGCCGATCAAACGCAAGCTTTGCAGGAGGTGTGTTCCGATGCGCTGGAATTATTCCGTTTGCTTACCCTTTATTTAAAACCGGTCTTGCCAAAATTGGCTGGCGAGGTAGAGCAATTTCTCAATATAGAGTCATTAAGCTGGGCCAGTGTTGCCGCTGAATTAACAGCCGGACATCGCATACAAAGCTACCAACATTTAATTACCCGTATCGACCCTAAATGGATACTAGACATGACTGAAGCCAATAAAGAAAACCTCACTGCCAGCCCAACGGTTGCGCCAGTAAAAGCCAGCGTTGCACCTGCTGCGACCAGTGGCATGGAAATCAGCATAGACGACTTCACCAAGGTGGATTTGCGCATTGCTAAAATCATTCATGCCGAACACGTGGAAGGTGCGGAAAAATTACTCAGATTGAGTTTGGATATAGGGGAGGCTAAGCCTAGACAAGTCTTTGCTGGCATTAAATCGGCTTACCATCCAGAGCAATTAATAGGCCGCTTGACATTGATGGTGGCCAATCTTGCGCCACGTAAAATGAAGTTTGGACTCAGTGAAGGCATGGTGTTGGCGGCCAGTGACGAGAGCGGTGGTCCGTTCATACTTAGCCCTGATGCCGGTGCACAATTGGGTATGCGAGTAAAGTAGGCGGCCAAGCGCATACTAGCCCTTGGTTTACTTAGGCGCCGCTTTTTCTGATTGGGGCTTGATTGCGCTCGGTTTTGTGCCGTTGTCTTGTTTTTTAGCAGGGCTTACCTTAACTGGGTTGACTTTGCTAGCCTCTGGCAGGCTAGGTTTCGTTTCACTGTCTTTGAGCCGGACTGGCTTTGCCTTAGCCGGCGCTAGCTTACTGGGTGGGGCAATGCTTGCCGCCGTTGCAGGCTTGGTTTGAACTTGGCTGAGCACCGGTTTGGCTGGCACGATGATGGCCATGTTGGCTCGTTTTGGCTGAGTGGTTGTTATAGGCGTGGTTGTTTTAATCGTGGTTGGCGCAGGCATAGCAGGCTTTAATGCTTTGTTATTACCCGTATGACTTTTTAGGCTGGCACTGCTTGCTGCTGGTTTGCTGGGTAAGCTGGTATCAAGCACGATGTCGTTGCGTGCATTTTTTAGGGTGACTGGGCCTATTCCATCCACTCTGGTGAGCTCGTCCACGCTTTTAAATCCACCGTTCTTTTTGCGGTATTCCAAGATGGCTTTGGCTCGAACTGGGCCTATGCCAGGTAGACTCTCTAATTCAGTCTGATTGGCTGTGTTGATGTTGACGGCGGCATGGGCAGAAAGGCTTAAGCCTAGCCAGCATAATACGAGGATCAAGAAGGTTTTCATTTAAGCACTCCTTACTGATTTGACCGTTGCGTAGTCGAGCTGACAGCGAATCGACTGCTTCCCATCATACGCTTTTATGCCAAGGGGAGTAGCCGTTTTTCTAGTTTTTTCAATCGCTTAGATGGGTTTTAGGCGCATTCGGCGTGGATGGCGATTAGTGCCTTGAGCGGGTCGGCAGCTTGAGTAATTGGTCGACCTATGACTAAATAACTCGCCCCATTTTGTAATGCTTGGGCTGGGGTAACGATGCGTGATTGGTCGTCTTTGCTGGCACCAGTAGGACGTATGCCTGGGGTCACCAAGCAAAAATGGGTGCCCAATGCTGTGCGCAACAATGGCGCTTCCTGCGCAGAGCAAACTACGCCGCCTAGCCCTGCTTGCTGGGTGAGTTTGGCTAAATTCATAACGTGGCTGGGCAAATCTGCTGCTACACCAATTTGCGTCAGGTTGGCTTGGTTCATGCTGGTTAAAACCGTGACTGCGATGAGGATGGGCGGTTGGGCTTGTTCATTAACGGCCGCTTGTGCGGCTTGCATCATTTCTAGGCCGCCACTGGCATGCACATTTAGCATCCAAATGCCTAGATTGCTCGCGGCACTGCAAGCTTTGGCGACGGTGTTAGGAATGTCATGAAATTTCAGGTCCAAAAACACACCGAAGTGTAATTTAACCAATTGTTCAACAAACTGCGGTCCGGCTGCCGTAAACAACTCCTTGCCAACTTTAAGGCGACACAAACTGGGATCTAACTGACGGACCAATGTGAGTGCGCTGGCGGCATCGGCGTAATCGAGGGCCACGATTATTTTAGGGTCATGGCTGGGTTGGTTGCGGTGTGTGCTGGTCATGGTGAATGGCTTTATACGTTGGTGGGTTCAGCAGGCAAGGATTCCCATGCATTGCAGGCTGGGCATTGCCAATGGTGGTGCTTGGCTTTGAAGCCGCATTGCTCGCAGTGGTAGGTGGTGCGGTTGCCGATTGCATGGCGCACGGCTTGTTGCATGAGTTGCGTGTCCTGCGATTGTTGCGTCTTGCTTTCCTCTAATATGGCCCGCGCTTGCAAAAGTTGGTCTAGGGTACTTAAGCTGGGTTTTTTTATTAACTCATTGCGGGCAAGCTTGGCGGCCTGATCTGCACCTTGTTCAGCCAAAGTTGCGTCAAATAACACATGCAACATGGAAGGCAGTTGGTAGGTCTGTAAATAATTTTTTAGCAAGCTTAAGCCTTCTTTTGTTTGACCTAGCGAGTGGTAGCTATGCAGTAATTTAGGTGCAATTAAGCCTAGGTATTCGGGCTTTTGGTACTCGATGCGCCTCCAGGTAGCAATCGCAGCTTTATGGTCTTGCTCTTCCACTAACATGTCACCCAATAGGACGTTAGCCCGCACACAGTTTTGGTTGGCATGCAGGGCATCTTGAAGTGCGGATTGAGCCAGAGTAAGGTCGTTGGCCAATTGGAATTGCACGGCCAGTTCACAGTGGTAGTGTGCCACTTCAATACGAAATGGCACGCCGGATAAACGTTCTAATTCTGTGGCGGCTTTAATTGCCCTTAGCCATTCGCGTTCCCGTACGTAGATTTCCAGCAAGGCACGCAGGGCAGGTTGTCGGTAGCGGTTGTCATCCAAGGATGCAAATAATTCTTCTGCTCGATCGAGCAAGCCAGCTTTTAAATAATCTTGCGCCAGTTCGGCGGTAACGGCTAATTTTTGTTGCGGCTCTAAGGCTTTTTTTTCCAGTAAATGCAGATGCAGGTGTATGGCTCTATCCACCTCGCCACGTTTTCTAAATAAGCTGCCCAGCGCAAAATGCAGTTCTAAGGATTCGGTATTGGCTTGCACCGCTTCGCTGAATGCCTCTATGGCTTTGTCTTGTTGATTGGTAATGAGAAAATTTAAGCCTTTGAAATATGCAGCCGGCAGGGCGGTGGATTCGGCCAGTAATTGCTTCAAATCCACTCTAGCAGCTAGCCAGCCTAGGCTAAAGAATAGCGGTAAGACCAATAACCACCAGAATTCAAATTCCATGGTTGACCCTTCTGCAGTAGGCTAGGTTGGATGGGGCATTCATATGCATGGCATTTTAACTTAAATTTAAAATCCAGTATGTGCTTAATGGCATGGGCATAAAAAAACGGCAGCCATGGGCTGCCGTTTTATCCTGCTTAACTAGAGGCCTAGCAGGCCCTATCCGACTTAGGTTAAATCGACGCGCTCACGCAATTCCTTGCCTGCTTTAAAGTGCGGTACGTGCTTTTCTGACACTTGCACTTTGCTGCCGGTTTTTGGGTTACGTCCTAAACGTGGCGGACGGTAGTTCAAACTAAAACTACCAAAGCCACGTATTTCGATGCGTTCTCCTGCCGCCAAGTTGTCGGTCATTGCATCTAAGATTGCTTTGACTGACAGTTCCGCGTCTTTTAAAACCAATTGCGGAAAACGCTCCGCAAGCAGCGTAATTAGTTCAGATTTGGTCATGCTTATTGCCTTTATCTTGTCACTAATTACACTTATTTTTTGCTATCTAATTTAGCTTTTAATAGAGCACCAAGGTTAGTTGTACCTGCAGAGGCTCCGTCATCCGCCACTTTGGCTGCCGTGTCTTTAGTTTTGGCAGATTTAGCTTTAGGTTTGGCTTCGGATTTGTCTTCTGTGCTGCTGCTTGCGCCTGATGGATCGGCAACCAGTTGTTTAACACCTAATGAAATACGCTCTTTCTCAACGTCTATGGCCAATATGACGGCTTGCAATTCGTCACCTTTTTTGAAGTTGCGGATCGCTTCTTCACCGGTTTGTGTCCATGACAAATCAGACAAGTGCACTAAACCGTCTATGCCACCTGGCAAGCCAATGAATACACCGAAGTCGGTGATGGATTTGATTTGACCTGATACTTTGTCGCCTTTGGCGTGTGTAGCAGAGAAATCATCCCATGGGTTGGCTTGGCATTGTTTCATACCCAATGATAGACGACGACGTGCTTCGTCGATCTCAAGTATCATCACTTCTACTTCGTCACCTAGTTGAGCCAATTTGCCAGGGTGGATGTTTTTGTTAGTCCAGTCCATTTCTGATACGTGTACTAAACCTTCTATACCTGGTTCGATTTCAACAAACGCACCGTAATCAGTCAAGTTGGATACTTTACCGAATAAGCGTGTGCTCACTGGGTAGCGACGTGTTAAGGCGATCCATGGATCATCACCCAATTGTTTGATGCCTAGTGAAACACGGTTTTTCTCTTGATCAAATTTCAAGATTTTCGCTTCCACTTCTTCACCTACAGTTAACACTTCTGATGGGTGTTTTACACGACGCCATGCCAAATCTGTAATGTGTAGCAAGCCATCAATGCCACCTAAATCCACGAATGCACCGTAGTCGGTGATGTTTTTAACGATACCTTTAACCACTGAACCTTCAGCCAATGAACCCATTAAGGCTTCACGGTCTGCGCCAGCACTGACTTCCATCACTGCACGACGAGAAACAACGATGTTATTGCGTTTGCGGTCAATTTTAATGACTTTCAAATCGCACTCTTTGTTTTCAAATGGGGTGGTGTCCTTAACAGGGCGCACGTCTACCAATGAACCTGGTAGGAAAGCCATGATGCCATTAACGGATACACGTAAGCCACCTTTAACTTTGCCGCTAACAAAACCTTTAATGATGCGACCTTCGTTCATGGCATCTTCTAGGTCTAACCAGGTTTCCATGCGTTTTGCTTTTTCGCGAGACAGTAAGGTGGAACCAAACCCGTCTTCCAATTTTTCGATCAATACTTTAACAAAGTCGCCGACTTTAACTTCAAGCTCGCCTTGTGCATTGTGGAATTCAGAAGTAGCAATGACGCTTTCTGATTTTAGACCGGCGTTAACAATAACGTGGTCGCTGTCAACAGAGATTACCTCGGCGGTGATCACTTCGCCAGAGCGCATTTCTTGGTGAATTAAGCTTTCTTCAAAAAGCGCTGCAAATGATTCCATTGAAGAAGGGGTGGATTTAGAAGTAGAAGCCATTAATTAAAAGTACCTAAAAGTATTCCCACCTAGCAGTGGGGTAGTTAATAAAACTGCGTATTGGTGTAATGCGCAGACGAAAAAAAGTCACAAAATTTAAAAGAATGAGATTATAACTAAAACCTTGAAAAATAAAAGACTATTTATCGCTTTTATGCGGAAAATTATATAAATCGTTGATAATTTTCCATCACCTGCTGCACCGCTTCAAGGATGCTCAACTGGTCGGTTTCTAACAATATGCTATCCTCAGCCATCACTAAGGGCGCGCTAGCGCGATTTTTGTCTCGGGCGTCGCGTTCCAATAGATCCTGCAGTATGGCTTGGTAATCAGCCGGCTGTTGTTTAGCCAATAATTGTTGATAGCGCCGTTGCGCGCGGACTTCGGTGCTGGCAGTGAGAAATATTTTCAATACGGCATCGGGAAAAATGACCGTGCCCATGTCGCGTCCATCGGCTACTAAGCCTGGCGCTTGGCGAAAATTGCGCTGGACACTGCTTAATACTTGACGCAAAGCATGATGCACGGCCACTTGCGAGGCACCTTTGCCCATGGCTTCGCTGCGTATGGCTTCCGAGACATCTTGATCATTAAGCCATACCTGCTCATGCTCAAATCGAATGCTCAGATGCTTTGCACATTGCGCGACCGCTTCGGCATCGGACCAAGCGACGCCCGCCTGTTGCGAGGCCAATGCCACGATGCGGTACAAAGCCCCGGAATCCAAATAGTGAAACCCCAGTTGTGATGCTACCCGCTGGGCGACGGTGCCCTTGCCCGATGCCGATGGCCCGTCTATGGCTATCACTGGTATGGGCTTATTCATCGTGCTATCTTGGCAAAACAAGCGAAGTAATCTGGAAAAGTTTTGTTGACGCAGGCCGGATCGTTGATGGTAATGGGCACGCCAGCCAACGACACCAATGAAAAGCACATTGCCATGCGATGGTCATCGTAAGTGTCTATGACCGCATTGGGCGTAATGCTGGACGGTGGGGTAATCTGCAGGTAGTCGCTGCCTTCTACAACCACGGCACCTAATTTAGCCAGCTCGGTAGCCATGGCTGTCAGCCTGTCGGTTTCCTTGACCCGCCAACTGGCAATGTTTCTCAGCGTGCTGGTGCCGTCGGCAAACAAGGCGAGGATGGCCAAGGTCATGGCGGCATCCGGTATGTGGTTGCAATCCAAATCGATGGCTAGGATTTTTTTCGCTTTTTTAGCGCTAATGTGATTTTCACCGTAGCTGATTTCACCGCCCATTAAGCTTAGTGCTTCGGCAAACCGAACGTCACCTTGTATGCTGTGTTGGCCTATGCCATCTACCGTCACCTTGCCGGCTATGACCCCTGCGGCAAGAAAGTAGGAGGCACTGGAGGCGTCGCCTTCCACACTTAATTGGCCCGGGCTGGCGTAGGCGCTGTTTGCCGCAATGCTAAAGCGTTGCCAACCATCACGCTGAACTTGCACGCCAAATTTAGCCATTAAATTAAGGGTGATTTCAATGTAGGGCTTGGAGATTAGCTCGCCCACGACTTCTATGCTGGCTTGCTGATGGCTTAAAGGCAAGGCCATGAGCAAGGCGGTCAAGAATTGACTGGACACATCGCCGCGTATTGTAATCGGCAAAGTCAAATTCAATTGGGCCGGTGCTATTGATAAGGGTGGAAAGCCAGGCTGGCCTAAGTAACGAATGTTGGCACCGGCTTGCTGTAAGGCGTCAACTAAATCGCCTATGGGCCGCTCGTGCATGCGTGCGACGCCGGATAATTGGTAATCGCCATTGGAAAAAGCCAGTGCAGCGGTTAGTGGCCTAAACGCCGTGCCGGCATTGCCTAAAAACAAATCCGCTTGCTTATTCTGTAGCTTGCCCGCGCAGCCGTGGACGCGCCAGGCATGCTGGCCTATCGGATCCAATTTAATACCCAATTTAGTCAGCGATTCCAACATGCGGGCGGTGTCATCGGAGGCCAGTACATCATGAATCTCGGTGTTGCCGCTGGCTAAAGCAGCGAGCAACAAGGTGCGATTGGATATGCTTTTGGAGCCAGGGAGGGTGATGCGGCCTTCCGCATGACTGGCAGGGGGGAGATGAAGTTGTTCCATGTCTATTCTTAAAAAATAAAGCTGACGACTAGTTTTTGCCGTCTGACCAAGCGTTTCTGGCCAAGCTGGCGCGACTAAATAAGGCTTCAAGCCCAGCACCATCTTGATTTTTCAGCAAGCTTGTTAAGCTGCTTAGTTGGTCTTGGTAGACGGCCAGCTCCTTAAGCAAAGCGTCTTTGTTGGCAAGGCTAATGTCGCGCCACATTTCAGGGTGGCTGCCGGCTATACGAGTGAAATCCCTAAAGCCACTGGCAGCAAAGCCAAACAATTCAGCCGCGTTAGGTCTGGCGGCCAATTCGTCAACCAAGGCAAACGCCAGTAGGTGAGGCAAGTGGCTGACACTGGCAAAAATTTCGTCGTGGGCTTGGGCTGACATTTGACTAACGTTGGCCCCGCAAGCTTGCCAAAACTCAGTGACGCGCGCTAATGCTTCAGGCTGTGTGCCGTCAGTTGGTGTCAACACGACATTTTTACCGACAAACAAATCGGCTCTGGCAGCGCTCACGCCACTTTTTTCCGCCCCAGCGATAGGGTGGCCGCCAACAAACTGATTAGATTGCTCGCCTAATATGCTATTGGCGCAAGCCAGCACGTCGCTTTTAGTGCTGCCGGCATCGGTAAGCGCTGTGTGCAGACTAAGGTGCGGTTTGATGTGGGCTAAGATGCCGCTGGTTTGCGCAACCGGGGCGGCAATTAAGATCAGGTCGGCGTCGGCAAGTACCGCTTGCAAATCAGCTTGCTCAGTGTCAAAGCCTGCATCGATAACGCCCAATTGCACTGCGCTGGTCAGACTGGCCGTATTGCGGCCTAGCCCTATGATTTGCGTTGAGCCAAACTTAGTTTGGACGTTTTTTATTGCTAAGGCGACCGAGCCGCCTATTAAGCCCACGCCAAAAATGACAATTTTTTTCAAAGGTATAGTGCTCAATGTTTTTAGTTGTGTCGATTGTAACATTCTTACAAATAGCC
>Ga0172376_10007949_pt1 | contig 11190 bp, 12 predicted proteins | sample Lak35m_FD_121114 | JGI IMG/M metagenome (GOLD analysis project Ga0172376, IMG submission 121114) | Freshwater microbial communities from Kabuno Bay, South-Kivu, Congo - kab_092012_35m | ecosystem: Environmental > Aquatic > Freshwater > Lake | place: Democratic Republic of the Congo: South-Kivu...
TCACCACCACACGCCTGCTGCAGATCACTCAGCGCCTGCTGGCTCAGGCTGCGCCGGTTGCGCCGGGCCCTGAGCCGGAGGATCTGATGCAGCGGGTCTGGGAGATCGCGGATCTGCAGGATTGCCATGGGCTGAGAGGCCGAACCCTGCCTGGATGGATGCACGCTACGGCGGGAATGCATGCACCCTGGCGCTCGTGCTCGTAGCTGCAGCTGCCGCAGCCAGGCTTCGAGCGGCTCGCAGCGGATGCCGTCGATCAGCGGGAGTGCTGTGGGCGTGCAGCCGGCGAAGCGGCTAACATGGTCAGATGACCTGTGGATAGGATCGATGCGGCGCCTCAGCGTGGCCGAAGCCAAGGCTCATTTCTCGGCGCTGATCAGCGCGGTGGAGCGGGGTGAGGCTGTGGAGATCACGCGCCGAGGCGTGCCTGTTGCCCGCTTGGTGCGCCCCTGCGGCTCAGCTGGCGAGGAGTTTGATCTGGAGGCGTTTCTCGGCGCCACCACCGGCCAACCCATGCATCCCAGCTGCGACGCCACCACGCTGGTGGCCGAGCTGCGCGCAGGGTCGCGCTATTGAACCGCACCTATCTCGACAGCTCCCTGGTGGTGGCCAGCCTGGTTCACGAACCCGGAACCTCTGCCGCCCATCGCTTGCTCCGCCAGGAGGCTGCCACGGCGTGGCTGATCTCCAGCTGGGTGGAGACGGAGCTGGCTTCAGCATTGGCGATGCAGGGCCGGCGCCAGGCGATCAGCAGGGCTGAACGCGATGCGGCCTGGACACGGTTTGAGGAGCTGCGGGAGGCACGGCTTCAGGTGGTCTCCATGGAGATGGCTGATTTCGCAGTGGCCGCACGCTTGTGCCTCGACGAGGCCGCGCCACTTAGGGCCGGCGATGCCCTCCACATCGCTCTTTGCCTGCGGCAGCGCTGCCGGCTGGCCAGCTTCGATCAGGCCCTCTGCAGAGCGGGCACCCATCACGGCCTGCGAGTGGAGTGGCTGCAGATCGAGCGCTGAGCGCTGGAAAACCCAGGGAAGCAGCCGCTTTCGCTCATTGCGCGTCTGCCGGGCCCGGGGGCTGCCGCTCAGGGCTGCAACTGCCGTAGCCAGGGTTCGAGCGGCTCGCAGCGGATGCCGTCGATCAGCAGGGGTTCCGGGGCGAGGGAAAGAAACAGCAGCTCGGCTTCGGGGTAGTCGTGCGCGAAGGCCCGCAGCGCGGTGAGGTCGCGCCGATCGACGTGGCGGCTGCGCTTCACCTCGATGGCCCAGAAGCGATCGGGGCCGTAGAGCACGAAATCCACCTCCAGCCCTGCCCGCGTGCGCCAGAAGCTGAGAGTGTCGCCGCGGCGCCGCAGCTGGCAGAAGCTGCGCAGGTGCTGGGCCACGAGCGTTTCCAGGGCCATGCCATCGATCTCCGCCGGTGTGTCGAGCGGGCCGCGGGGGCGCAGGGCGCGGTAGATGCCGGCATCGAAGTAGAAAAACTTCTGGTGCTGCACCAGCTGCCGCTGGGCCCGGCGTTGAAACACCGGCAGGCGAAAGGCCAGCAGCAGATCTTCGAGGATCGCCAGATAGCTCTCGGCCCGTTTGCGCGGGATCTCGGCCTCGCGGGCCAGCGAGGCGAGGTTGAGCTGGCTGGCCTGGGAGAAGCTGATCACCTCCAGGAAGCGGCCGAAATCGCCGATGCGGCGCACCAGCGCCTCGGCCTGCACCTCTTCCTGCAGATAGAGGGAGGCATAGGCGGCCAGGCTGGCCTGGGGATCGGCGGCCTGCCAGATCAGGGGCACCAGGCCGATCTGCAGGGCTCGTTCGAGATCGAAGGCCGCCCCCAGCTCAGCCGCCATGAAGGGTGGCATCGAGGCCGCCACCAGCCGACCGCCGAGCAGATTGGCGGCTCCATGGCGAAGCTTGCGGGCGCTGGAGCCGGTGAGCACGAAGCGCAGCGCGGGCTGCTCCTCGATCAGCGCATGGATCACATCCAGCAGCTCAGGCGCTTTCTGGATTTCGTCGATCACCACCGTGTGGGCGCCGGCAGCGGCGGCGAGGCGTTCCCGCAGCCGCTCGGGCCGGGTCTGAAGAGCTCGCAGCACATCCGGCGCCAGCAGATCGAAGCGCAGAGCCTCGGGGAAGACCTCCGCCAGCCAGGTGGACTTGCCGATGCCGCGCGGCCCGAACAGAAAGAAGCCACCGGCTGGAGCCTGCAACAATCGCCGCACCACCGCCATTTCCGCAGCCGAAATGGAGTTATCACCGCCATTTTGCCATGCTTGCGGGAGGCTGGATCCTGTGTGCCGGCTGGTGGCAGCCCGCGCCTTCTTCAACGTCGTGTGATGCCAGCAAGCCGCTGATCAAGGCGGAAGGGCTCCTGCTCGATCAGGCTCACCTGCGCCATGGCGGCATGCAGAGGGTTGAGCAGCAGGGTGCGGGCCTGGGGCACCACCACCGAAGGGAGCACAAGACCAAGCTGCTGAACGCCTGAGAGCCAATGGCCTCCATAGCTGGCGCTTGCGGATCCATGGGGGATGGCATCCCAACCCGCCGGCAGGGTGCTGGTGGCGGGGCTGGCGATCAGGCCTGGATCGTCTGGCAGCGCATAGGTGCACAACATCAAGGGGGCTCCGAGCACGCCATTGAGATGAACCAGCAGCTCAAGAACGCTGATTTCAGGCGTAAGCCCCAGGTAAACGGCCCTCTGACCCGGTGGATTCCAACGCTGCCCATCACGAGCAGCTCCCAGGCCTGAGAGATCACCGGCATAGCGCGCCTTGCTCAGCCGCCAGGCCACCATCAGATCGGTGCGCCCTGCTCGATCGCCGCCAACACGCGCCGCACCTGGGCAGCACCAATGCCGGTGCGGCAATGCTGCAGAGGGGTGGCGCCGTTGAGCAAGGGATGAGATGCCTTGAGCCAGGCTTCGGAGGCGGCGGGGTCTTCGAACACGGAGTAGGCCAGGCCGATCACCTCAAGCAGCCGATCCAGGCGTTCCGATGGCACCAGATCCAGGGGAGCTTCATGCCGCGCCCTCCTGGCCAGGGTGGCTTCCGACATGGCCAGCAAAGGCTCCAGATCCGCCGACCGGAGATGAAGGTGCTCCCGCAGAGCGAGCAACCAGCGGCTGCTCCAGCCGCTCTCCATGGCGGCGAGACGCTGTTGCTCGCTCAGCTCAAGCAGTTGCGCGGTGCGCTGCCAGAAGGTGGCCGCCAGGTTGCCTGGAGTGGTGGCAAGCGAAGAGGCCAGGGTCATCGGGGAATGGGGCAGCAGGCAGCAGGCAGCAGGCAGGCCATCATTTGAAGGCAATCTAGCGTCAGATGCATGGAGCGCCGGCTGCATCGATCCGTCTCGATGTCCGGCCTGGCCGGGGTGGCTGTGACCAACGCCCAACCAGCGCCCTCAACCCGCCCAGATCTCGGCGAGCTGCAGCTGCAGGCCAGGGAAGTCGGGGCCGGCCTCCAGTTCCGAGAGGCCCTCGAAGCGCTGCGCATCGCCGATGGCGGGCCAGACCTCCACGGCCTGCTGGTGGGGAATCAGCAACCAGCCGAGCCGGGCGCCATTGGCCTGGTAGGCGGCCATCTTGTGGCGCAGAGCGGTGAGCGCACGCGGGCCTTCGTCGCTGGGGCTCGCCCCATTGGGGCTTGCCAGCTCGACCACCAGATCGGGGCAGAGGGGAGCGAAGCCGCGGCGCTGCTCGGGGGTGAGGGCCTGCCAGCGATCGAGACGCACCAGCGAGGCGTCGGGGCTGAGCACGGAGTTATCGGGCAGGCGGAAGCCACTCGAACTGTCGAACGCCTTCCAGGCGCCGCCTGATCGCGCGAAACGCTGCAGCTGGAAGGCAAGCTCGCTGTTCCGGCCACCGGTTTCGCTTCCTGTGGGCGTCATTGCCAGCACCCGGCCATCGGCTGCGAGTTCGAGCACGGCATCACGGTTCTCGGCGCACAGCAGCGCAAACTGATCGGGCGTGAGCCGCAGGCCGGAGGGAAAGCGCAGCGGCGCCAGCGCATCGACAGGCGTGGCGGCTTCTGGAGCAGCGGGGCTGGCGGAGAGGGTCATCACCCCGGCCGGAGGCTGGGTTCAGGGTAGGCCGGTTCCGGCCAGCCGCGAAACGAGAAGCAGCGATGACCAGGGCGGGCCTGCAACCAGCTGGGGCCTGGTGAACAGACGGGCAAGGGTTGGCGGGTCTGCCGCCGGATCCGTTGGCCGCGCGGCGGCGATGTGAGCAGGAGAGCTATCTGAATCGGTTGCAAACGGGTTCTGTACAGCCTGTACAGAACGCCGATCCTCGCCTGCACAACAACACTCGCCGGCCCAGCTGCCGGCCCAGCCAGCAGACAAGCTGGCGCTTCCACCTGAGCCGATGGGAGATCGAGCGACACGCCGACCAGAGACTCAGGGCGCTTCAACCCGGTGGAGAAGACGCAGGGAACGATTTTCACCTGGGCCTTGCCATGGCTGGCGATGATCACCTCCTCGCCGTGCAAGGCCGCCTTGCCTGCAGGCGTGCCAAGGGCGCTGCTGCCTTCAGCTCGGTGTGGCCGAAGCAAAGCTCGCCAGATCCGCCAGGCAGCTCTCGAGCGCTGAGGCCTGCCCCTGCTCCACCCGCCGGTACCAGCCCACGGTGCGCTCCACGGTGGTGGCGAAATCCCAGCGTGGCGCCCAGGCCAGCTGGTGGTGGGCCTTGTCGATCACCAGGTTGAGCAGGCTGGCCTCGTGGGGGGCGTTGGGGTCGCTCTGGTCGATCCAGGAGCCCGGCCAGTGGTGCAGGGCCTCCTCCACCAGCTCGCGCACGCTGCGGTTGGCCTCCAGCGGCGGGCCGAAGTTGAAGGCGTCAGCCTGGCTGGCATCAGCGTTCAGCCGCTCCGCCAGGCGCAGATAACCGCTCAGCGGCTCCAGCACATGCTGCCAGGGGCGGGTGGCGGCGGGGTTGCGCACGCCGATCGGCTCGCCACGCCCCAGGGCCCGCATCGCATCGGGCACGATCCGGTCGGCCGCCCAGTCGCCACCGCCGATCACATTGCCGGCCCGGGCGCTGGCGATGCGCAGATGGGAGGTCTGGTGCGGCTGCTCGCCGCAGAAGCTGGCGCGCCAGCTGGCGATGGCGATCTCAGCGCCGGCCTTGCTGCTGCTGTAGGGGTCGTGGCCGCCGAGGGGATCGTTCTCGCGGTAGCCATAGAGCCACTCGTTGTTGCGATACACCTTGTCGGTGGTGATCAGCACCGCCGTGCAGGGCTCCTCCAGGGCCCGCAAGGCCTCCAGCAGGTGGATCGTGCCCATCACGTTGGTGGCCCAGGTGGCCGCGGGCTCGGCGTAGCTGCGGCGCACCAGCGGCTGGGCGGCCAGGTGCAACACCACCTCAGGCCGGGTTTCGGCCACCAGCTCCGCCAGCGGCGCCGGATCGGAGATGTCGCCGAGGTGATGGCCAAGCCGCTGCTCCAGCCCCAGCTGCGCAAACAGGCTCGGCTCGGTTTCCGGCGGCAATGCCAGGCCCGTGACCTCCGCCCCCAGCTCCAGCAGCCACAGCGCCAGCCAGCTGCCCTTGAAGCCGGTGTGGCCGGTGAGCAGCACGCGGCGGCCACGCCAGAAGGCGGGATCGGGATTGGCAAACCGCACAATCGGCGACGACTGAACAGCCATCCTCAGCTCCACAGCTTCCAGGGCGCCCTGCCCTGCTGCCAGAGATCCTCCAGCAGCGTCTTGTCGCGCAGCGTGTCCATCGGCTGCCAGAAGCCCTGGTGGTGATAGGCGGACAGCTCACCGCTTTCGGCGAGGGTCTGGAGCGGCTGCTGCTCCCAGGTGCACTGGTCGCCATCGATCAGATCGATCACCGAGGGCTCGAGCACGAAGAAGCCGCCATTGATCCAGCTGCCATCGCCCTGGGGCTTTTCCTCAAACGAGAGCACCCGCCCGCGCTCAAACGCCAGTGAACCGAAGCGGCCCGGCGGCTGCACGGCGGTGAGAGTGGCGCGGCGGCCTTCTCGCTGATGAAAAGCCAGCAGCGACGCAATATCCACATCAGCCACGCCATCGCCGTAGGTGAAGCAGAAGGTGTCATCGCCGATGTGCTCGCGCACCCGCCGCAGCCGACCCCCGGTGAGAGAGTTGTCTCCTGTATCCACCAGGGTGACCCTCCAGGGCTCGGCCTTGCGGCTGTGCACCTGCATGCTGTTGCTGCTCATGTCGAAGGTGACATCGCTGGTGTGCAGGAAGTAATTGGCGAAATACTCCTTGATCACATAGCCCTTGTAACCGCAGCAGATCACGAAGTCGTGAATGCCGAAGTGGCTATAGATCTTCAGGATATGCCACAGGATCGGCTTGCCGCCGATCTCGATCATCGGCTTCGGACGCACACTGGTTTCTTCGGAGATGCGGGTGCCGAGGCCACCGGCGAGGATCACTGCTTTCATGATGATTGCCGCAAATGGCTAGCTATTACGGCAGCGAAAAGGGCGAAATCAAGCAACTGAATTTGGCCACCGAAGCGACTGGGTCGCGCTGCTGACATGGGGTAAACGCCTTCATGCAGGATGTTCCATCACATTTTACACGCGAATGACCACCATTCAGCACAAGTCATGGATTTCAGAGAAATCACCATGCGCCATCCCGGAAATCTGATGGTAAGATTTGCCTAGAAAAAAACCAGTGATGAAAATCCCATAAAAAAACATCATTCGAGCGATTGCCATCGTGGCATTAATTACGGGCTTACTCTATACGATAGCGTCATTGCTTCTTTACGCCGTGCCTGCATGGAAGGCTTCTGCCTTTTTGCTGTTACGGGATATGCGCACGCCGAGCTTCGCTGATTTGCGCTGGGTGACCGCCACCAGTGAATGTGGCGTTGATCTCGATTCTCTCTATGCAGACAAGGTGGGCGGTTGCGATGCCTTTGGCCGCATGGGAATCGGCTATCCACCGATGTCGATCTGGCTGTTTCGGCTGGTGGATTTCAAGGCTGCCTGGACAGGCATCTTCGGCCTGGCCACCGGCCTGCTCTTTATGGCCACATCTGCCTGGATTCTGCTGAAGACCGGTGGATCGAAAACAATCACGCTCCTCACCGCAACCCTGCTGATCTGGGGTTATCCGATGCAGTTGGCACTGGAGCGCATGAATATTGATGTGTTGGTCTTCCTGCTTGTCTTTCTTCATTGTTGTCTGCTCAGCCTTCCCTCCTCACCCTGGCTTCAGATCGCAAGCCTGCCGCTCACAGCGATCAATGTGGGGCTCAAGATCTACCCATTGTTTGGCTATCTGAGCCTTCTCTTGCTGACCAGACCGGTCGCAGCTCTAGGTAAACGTGTGATCAGCCTTTCGCGATCGGATGGCTGTCTGATCGCCATCGGCTGCATCATCGGCCTGATCACGGCTGCACCGATCCTGATCGGCAATGATTCGGTGCCAGCAGGCAGCGTCTCGGCGGGAGAAGGAAGCCTGGGTAGCCACGGGCTGAAGGCTTTTGGCTTCATCAATGAGAATCTCGTTTCACTGGCTGGTCTGGAGAGAGCTCGACTGATCATCAAGGCTCTGTTTGCCCTGAAGCTGATCAGCCTGGCCACAGGCTACATACTCACCCTGAAACTTGGTTTAGCGAAAGCAGTGAGCAGCTTCATGGCTACAGCCATCCACCCGAAACGTCAGAAACAGCTGACATACACCACTATTGCCATGACAGGCATGTGGCTCGGCTGCTATCTCACAACCATTTCCTTCGATTACCGCACTATTTTTTTGATTCCCCTCATCAGCCTGTTGACTCAGACAGCTGCTCTAACAGAAGGCCTCTGGAATCGAGCATGGGCCTGGTTGGTATGCCTCGCGGGATTACTTCCAGGCATCACAACCACTCTTTACATGGCCATCCCCATTTATGAGCGAGCTGCAAGGGTGTATCACGAAATCATTGCCGAATTTCTTCTGTTTCCACTCCTCGCCAGCGCCACCGCTGCCATCCTTATCCAGCTGCTTGGCCTGCCATCGCTTCTGAAGCCTGCTCCGCCAGCACCTGCTCGAGCCCTTCGAGATCCTTGTCGGTGATCTTGGTCTGCATCGGGCAGTGCTTGGGGCCGCACATCGAGCAGAACTCAGCCTGTTTGTAGATGTCGGCCGGCAGGGTTTCGTCGTGGTATTCCTTGGCCCGTTCGGGGTCGAGGGAGAGTGCGAACTGCCGGTTCCAGTCGAAGGCGTAGCGGGCGCGGCTGAGTTCGTCGTCGCGGTCGCGCGCGCCCGGGCGGTGGCGGGCGATATCGGCGGCGTGGGCGGCGATCTTGTAGGCGATCAGGCCGTTGCGCACGTCTTCCGGGTTGGGCAGGCCCAGGTGCTCCTTGGGCGTCACGTAGCAGAGCATCGCCGTGCCGTACCAGCCGGCCATCGCCGCGCCGATGGCGCTGGTGATGTGGTCGTAGCCGGGGGCGATGTCCGTGACCAGCGGGCCGAGCACATAGAAGGGCGCCTCGCTGCACTCCTCCATCTGCTTGCGCACGTTGAACTCGATCTGATCCATCGGCACATGGCCCGGACCCTCCACCATCACCTGCACATCGTGCTGCCAGGCGCGGCGGGTGAGTTCGCCGAGGGTCTTGAGTTCGGCCAGCTGGGCCTCATCGGAGGCGTCGTGCAGGCAGCCGGGGCGCAGCGAATCTCCGAGTGAGAAGCTGCAGTCGTAGCGCTTGAAGATCTCGCAGATGTCGTCGAAGCGGCTGTAGAGCGGATTCTGCTTGTGGTGATACAGCATCCACTGGGCTAGGATGCCGCCGCCGCGGCTCACGATGCCGGTGAGACGGCCCTTCACCTTGGGCAGATGCTCGATCAGCAGGCCGGCGTGGATCGTCTGATAATCCACCCCCTGCTGACAGTGCTTCTCGATGATGTGCAGGAAGTCGTCTTCTGAGAGACGCTCGATCGAGCCGTGCACGCTCTCGAGCGCCTGATACACGGGCACCGTGCCGATCGGCACCGGCGAAGCGTTGATGATCGCCGTGCGCACCTCATCGAGGTTGACGCCGCCGGTGGAGAGATCCATCACCGTGTCGGCGCCGTATTTCACGGCCAGCTCCAGCTTCTTGAGCTCCTCGCTCACATCGCTGGCATTGGGAGAGGCGCCGATGTTGGCGTTCACCTTGCAGCTGCTGGCGATGCCGATCGCCATCGGCTCGAGATTGGGGTGGTTGATGTTGGCCGGGATGATCATCCGGCCCCGCGCCACCTCTTCCCTCACCAGTGATTCCGGCAGGTTCTCGCGCCGGGCCACATGGGCCATCTCCTCGGTCAACACCCCGCGGCGGGCGTAGTGGAGCTGGGTCACATTCGCCTGACCCTGACGCTGTTCGATCCAGGCGCTGCGCATGGTGAGGACGGGGGTGGTGGGGTGGTAGTGGATGGAGTCTGCCGGCCCTGATGAGCGGCGCGGTTGCCGGCCCCGGCAGCCATGGGCGGGGGGATGGGCGGTTGGATGGGCGGAGCCGATCGGTAAGCCGCCGGCGGCCGATGCAACGGGCGGAATGGGGGATCAACTGAGTTCTTCCGCACTTCCCTGCGCCGGCATGACCCGGATCAGGTTCGGAGGGTGTGATCTCAGCCCGCAGACCAGGTCGGCGAACGCCGCTGGCCGGGCACCCCTAGTGACCCGCGAAACCTAGCAAGGGTTGGCATGGCCGGCCGCGCAGCGGGCAGAGGCAGGCAGCAGCAGCGCTCACCCCTGCAGGCCATCGAGCGCGGCCGCCACCACGCGATGGTCGCCATCGCTCTGGAGGCGCTGCAGCAGGGCGCGGGCCTGCTGCGCGGCCGCCTCGGCTCCCTCCGCCTGCGGGCTGGCCCTGTGATCACGCACCAGCCGGCCCAGGATGTCGGCACCCCCCACCCGCACCGTGCCATCGCCATCGGCGATCGCCAGGGAGGCCAGCTCCAGGAGCTGACCGGGCTGCATCGCCGGTTGCTCGGCCAGGGCCGACAGGATGCTGCAACGCACCAGCCACTGGGCATCGGCCTCGAAGGCGGCCCTGAGCAGGGGCCAGGCCCGCTGCACGCCGTAACTGGCCAGGGCATTGGCGGCCTCAGCACGCACATTGGCATCGTCGTCTGAGCGGAGGGAACGCTCCAGCGCGCTCCAGCCGGCCTCGCTGCGTTTCACACCCAGACCCGCACAGGCCAGGGAGCGGATCATGAAGGTGCTCTGCTCCAGGCCGAGCAGCAGCAGCGGTGTGGCCTGGGGCTCGGGCAGCTCGCGCAGACCGGCCAGGGCCGGCATCGCCCGGGCCGGATCGCCGGAGGCGATCGCTTCGCGCACAGCATCCGGCGAGCCCTCGGGCGCGGCTGGGGAGGCGTCACCGGGTGTCATCGGCTCAGGGCTCAGATGTCCCTGCCACTGTGGCCGATGACGCCGCCGCAGCCGCCGGGCAGGTTCCACGCTGCAGCGTTCGCGAATCCAGGCACCGGCGTTTCCGGTACGGCGCCGGTGGCAGCGCGGAAGCCCATGCGAGGATCGGTCGATGCGTGAATCGGCGTCCACCGCTGTGAAGAGCGTTGATCTGCTGATCCCCTGCAAAAACGAAGCAGATTCGGCCGCAGCTCTGATGCAGGCCCTGCGCAACACACTGGAGGGCATGCAGCAGCCTGCCGCTATCGCTGCAGCAGACGCAATTCGCTATCAGCTGATCATCGTGGATGACGGCAGCGCCGATGCCACCTGTGCGCGATTCGAAGAACTGCTGCAGGAACCGGGACCGATTGCCGGCGGCACGATCATCAGCCTCAGCCGCAACTTCGGCAAGGAAGCTGCCATCCTGGCTGGCCTGCGCGAATGCCGTGCAGATGCCTGCATCATCATGGATGCCGATCTCCAGGATCCGCCGGACCTGATCGGCCCGATGGTGGATGCCTGGCTGGCCGGCTACCAGGTGGTGAATGCGGTGCGTCACGACCGCTCCAGCGACAGCCTGATGAAACGCCTGAGCTCGGAGGGCTTCTACTCGCTGTTTCTGAGGCTGAGCAAGCTCGAGGTGCAGTTCAATGCATCGGATTTCCGCCTGCTGGATCGGGCCGCCATCGATGCGATCGTGGCCTGCCAGGAAAGGGTTCGCTTCTCGAAGGGTTTCTTCGCCTGGGTGGGCTTTGAGCAGCACAACATTGCCTTCAAACGACCGGCCCGGCTGGTGGGCAGCAGCAAGTGGGGCAGCTGGAAACTCTGGAACTATGCGCTCGA
>Ga0172376_10007950_pt1 | contig 11189 bp, 11 predicted proteins | sample Lak35m_FD_121114 | JGI IMG/M metagenome (GOLD analysis project Ga0172376, IMG submission 121114) | Freshwater microbial communities from Kabuno Bay, South-Kivu, Congo - kab_092012_35m | ecosystem: Environmental > Aquatic > Freshwater > Lake | place: Democratic Republic of the Congo: South-Kivu...
CATCTGCATTGAGGAGCCGGAAAACGGGCTGTATCACAAGCTACTGGAGGCGCTGGCACAGGAATTCAGAACGCACGCTACGGGTAGAAAGAATGCACCACAAGTTTTTGTGACGACGCACCAACCGTATTTTGTGGATGCCTTGTCTCCAGAAGAGGTGTGGATTCTGGAAAAGGGACTGGACGGTTTTTCTACCATCCGCCGGGCATCCGAGCTTGAAGTGGTGCGGAGTCTAGTGGCTGAAGGCTTGCCGCTGGGCGGGTTGTGGTACAGCGACTATCTCGATGCGAGGTGATCAATGCATATCGAGATACTGGTGGAAGATGCTTCCGGTGAGAAGTTGCTCGAATCGTTGTTGCCCAAATTGTTCGGGACGCCGGGTGAGCCGCACACGTGGCGCTGTCACGCTTACAAAGGAATCGGACGCATCCCTAAAAATCTGAATGCGGGCGGCGATCCTGCCAAACGAATTCTGCTGGATCAATTGCCCAAGCTACTGCGCGGTTACGGCAAAACGCCGGGCATCGATGCCGTGGTAGTTGTTCTGGATTCCGACCGGCGCAATTGCGTGGATTTTCTAGCCGAACTGAAAGCACTGGTGGCGGGCTGCAATCCCGTACCGAATACCCTGTTCCGAATCGCCATCGAGGAAATGGAGGCTTGGTACTTTGGCGACCAACAGGCGCTGACGGCAGCCTACCCGAAAGCCAAAATCGAGGTGCTGCAGCGCTACCAACAGGACAGCGTTTGCGGCACTTGGGAGCAACTGGCGGATGCGATCTACCCCGGTGGTTCAGCGGCGATCAAGAAGGCCGGTTGGCCGTTGCCAGGACAAATCAAATATGAGTGGGCGGAAAAGATCGGGCCGTTGCTTGATATAGATCGCAACATTTCGCCTAGCTTCGGCAAATTACGCGATGGTTTGCGCCGCCTAGTAACGGAGGCTGTTTGAGCGGGACCGGCAGCGGGTTCACCATTGGCGACTGGTGCTGGTTCACCCGGCAGGCATCACCGTGCCGCGTGATCGAACGTCAGGACGTGTGGGGCGAGGTGGCCTATCGCGTTTGGCTGTCGGCCAAGGACGCGGTGGTGCGCGCGCGGTCGGCGGATCTGGCCTCGCTGGAAAGCGTGCGCCCAAGCGTGAAGCAGATCCTGCACACCACGGCGGCGGCCAAGCTACTGGGTGCGCTGGAGGACAACCTGCTGCTGGCGCCCATCCAGTCCAGCGTGGTGCCGCTGCCGCACCAGCTTTACGCACTGAATCGCGCCATCAGTCGCGACCGTATCCGCTACCTGCTTGCCGATGAGGTAGGTCTCGGCAAGACCATCGAGGCCGGCTTGGTGCTGCGCGAATTGAAATTGCGCGGCCGAGTGAAGCGCATCCTGGTGGTGGCGCCCAAGGGTCTCGTGCGCCAGTGGCAGGCCGAGATGCGTCTGCACTTCGGCGAGAAGTTGCAGTTCATCGAACCGTCCGAACTGGCTGCCTTCCGGCAGTGGCGCAGCGGCGGCGCGGGCGAGGAAGAGAACCTGTGGCGCATGCACGACCAGGTGATCTGCTCGCTGGCTTCGGTGAAGCCGCTGGAAGGCCGTCGTGGCTGGAGTCTGGAGCAACTCAATACCTACAACCGCAAGTGCTTCGAGGACCTGATCTCGGCCTCTTGGGATCTGGTCATCATCGACGAAGCCCACCGCATGGGCGGCTCTACCTCCCAGGTGGCACGCTACAAGCTGGGCGCGGCATTGGCCGAGGCATCACCCTATCTCTTGTTGCTGTCGGCCACACCGCACCAGGGCAAGACCGACCAGTTCATGCGGCTGATGCAGTTGCTGGATCGCGAGGCATTCCCGGACGAGAGCAGCGTCAGCCGCGACCGGGTGCGGCCCTTCGTGATGCGCACTGAGAAGCGCGTGTCCATCAATGCTGAGGGGCAGCCGCTATTCAAGCCGCGTGTCACCCGGCTACAGGCGGTGGCTTGGCAGGCCCGACACGGCTCGCAGCAGCACCTGTACGAGGCGGTGACCGACATGGAGGCAGCGTGCCGGATTTGAATGCCGTGATGATGGTGCGCGTCGGAGGCAGCGTGATGCCCGGAGGTCAAGCATGGATATTGCTGGCCATTACCATTAAAACCCGGTCCTGCCTGGCAGGGCCATCATTAAATTCAATCGACTAGAGGTTTGACATGACCAAACATTCAGTTACGAAAACAATGCTGCTCGCTACATTGCTGGTCTCCCTGCCGGTTGCGGCACACACCGGCACGGGAACCGTTCACGGTTTCGTGGCAGGGCTAAGTCATCCCGTGACGGGATTCGATCACTTGCTGACCATGGTAGCCGTGGGATTGTGGGCCTTTAATCTGGGCGGACGTGCCCTGTGGTTGCTTCCCCTGTCCTTCATCGGGTTAATGGCAGCCGGTGCGGCCCTGGGTTTCCACGGCATCGGGCTGCCTCATGCAGAATCCGGCATTACGCTTTCACTGGTGATGCTTGGTCTGGCCCTGTGGCGGGGTTGGTCGCTGTCGATCACACTGGCCGCCATCCTGACCGCCTGTTTTGCCGTGTTTCATGGTTACGTACACGCGGCAGAAGCCCGCAGTGCCGGAGGTCAGGTTTATGCCTATTCTTGCGGCTTTCTGGGGGCAACCGCCTTGCTGCACGGTGTCGGCCTGGTGCTGGGACACCTGCTGAAACCCGTCACCTGGGGCCGCCCGGCTTTCGGCCTGTTTTGCACCGGAACCGGACTATACTGGCTGATACAAGGCATTTGAAGAGTATCCATCGATGAAAAAATACATAGCTCCCCAAATAATCCTGCTTGCCGGTCTGGGCCTTGCGGTTCCCGCCCGGGCCACCGGTTTCGTCACCCTGCCGGCCCGGGGTCTGGCCGTATCGGACGGACGGTCGGCCTATGCGGTTTGTAATGTCACCGGCCAGTTTGGCAGCGACCCGGGCGGGTCGATTCCTCCGACCCCGGCAGCCAACAACACCTGCGCCATTTTTCGTGACTCCGACAAGGCTCCCCCCCTGGCCGGTTACGCCCTGCAAGATGCCGTCATCCGTGACATCACCCTGACTCATGCGCAAACCTTCGATAGCCCTGTCGTCATCGGCAAGGTTACTGACCAGGTCTGGCGAAAGGGCACCCGCTGCATCTACGCGGCCAAGATCCGTCTCAATAATGCCGATTATGATCTGCGCAGTCCGGGTCCCCAGTATTTTGAAATCAATGATTTTGTACGGGGCGGGTTCAGGCAACGGGGTCCGGTGTCCATCGCCTATCATTTCAGTCGATCCCTGCAGGCTTCCGATGAGGTGCTTTACCGGGCCGGCCTGACGGATGTTTCGGTGGTAAACGAACCCGGTGACCCGGCCCAGCCCCTGACCGACATCGCGCCCCTCGATACCCAATGGGTCACGTTCACGACTGACCTCAATTATTTCGATCCGGACGGGTCTTCCGTGCGGGATTCATCCTGGTTTTTCGTGCAGAGCCGCTGCACGGCGGCAAAGCCCGTCGCCGTGGCGAATGCCTTGCGTTTCCGGCAAACGGGTCAGGAGGATCAACCTGCCCTTGAGGTCAGCATTCCGGGTTTCGCCCCGGCTAACGCCCGTCTCGCGCCCTGATGACCGTTACGACCGGCCCGGACGATGAGGTCCGGGCCGACCGGGCAATGGCCGCGTTCTTCTCCGGTTCCCACACTTCCCGGCTCCAGCGCTGAAAACCGGCTTCGGTCTGCTGGCTCATTTGCTCCAGGTCATTCCAGTCCGCACGCCGGTCGCCATCGAGGTCACCACAGGAAAAAGCCGGTATCCAGCATTCCTCCAGATAGGTTTTCAGGCGTGCCTGCAACTCCTGTCGTTGCCGCTGTTTGTCCCGGTTGTTGATGAGGCCGTTTCCGTCTGCATCCGCTGCGGCGAAATAGTCTCTGGCAACGGCATCCCGGATGAACCCTGCAAAGGCAGACACCCGGGTATAAACGCCATAACTGTTGGCGCACCCTTCTCCCCAACTGGTCAGGCCGACCAGCACCCAGGCCTTCTCCTGCCGAACCATGAGCGGACCACCGCTATCGCCCTGACAGGTATCCTTGCCACCGGCCAGATAACCGGCACACACCATATCAGACCCAATCGGGTCGATCAGCGGGGACACGGTTTGCTCGAAGCCTTCATTGCAGGCCCGATTGGAAACGATGGGAAGTTGCACCTGCTGTAAACGAAAGGGAAACAACTGACCGACCGTATCAGCCCTCATGTTGCCCCAGCCCACGGCAGTGGCCTGCGTACCGGTCAGTGTGGCGTTGGTTTCGCGCAGGGCCAGTGTGGCGGCGGGAAGCGGGGTATCCAGTTGCAGCAAGGCCAGATCGGCTGAAAAAATGTCGGTGACGTAATCCGGATGCACGATGATCCGTTTGACACCGGCGCGGGTTCCCTTGCCGTGACGCAGGTCGTGAACCCCGGACAATACCTCGATATCCAGGGGCTTGCTGCCCTCGACGCAATGGGCCGCCGTAATGACCCAGGCGGGCGCGATCAGGCTGCCGCCACAAAAGTGGTCGCGGTAGCCATCGCCGGAACCGAAGCGGTGTTGCAGGGAGACAACCCAGGGCCAGGCGCGGGAGGAAGCCGGTTTGCCACCGACGATCCTTTCTTCGGCAGCATTGGCTGCCAGGGAGACGAAGCACATCAGGGCGATTGCAAAAAGATTCATCATGATCAGGATTTACGTGTGAGAAGGGGGGGATTTTTTGGCATCTTTGTGAAGTCAGGTCGTGCCCAAATGACGCTCAAACTGATACCATAACACGTCTTGTTTTCCCCGTTTCCGTTCTGGAGTTCTGCTTGAGCCTGTTATCCGAAATAGATACGCCCATGACAGCCGGCGAAATGCGGGCCAGTGCGTCACTGGCTGCCATTTACATGCTGCGCATGATCGGGATGTTCCTGATTCTACCCGTTTTTGCGGTCATGTCCCGCGATTTGTCCGATGCCACGCCGGTTCTGGTGGGTTTGGCCATCAGTGCCTACGGTCTGACGCAAGCGGTTTTCCAGATTCCGTTTGGTCTGTGGTCGGATCGCTACGGACGCAAAAAACTGATTGCCCTGGGCTTGCTGATATTTGCCGGTGGCAGTGTGGTCGCGGCCCTCTCGGATTCGATCTACGGCATCATCGCCGGTCGGGCCTTGCAGGGAGCCGGGGCTGTGGCAGCCGTGGTGATGGCCCTGGCGGCTGACCTGACCCGGGAGGAACACCGCACCAAGGCCATGGCCATGATCGGCATCAGTATCGGCATCTCGTTTGCCCTGTCCATGGTCACCGGCCCCGTTTTGACCCGGTGGCTGGGTCTTTCGGGGCTGTTCTGGATCATCGCGGTACTGGCCCTGCTGGCCATTGTCGTATTGTTCGTGGCGGTTCCTGATCCTGCCGTCAGCCGGTTTCATCGCGATGCACAGGCCCGTCCAGCCTCATTTGGCTCTGTACTGAACAACCCGGAGTTGCTGCGGCTGGATTTCGGAATCTTCTGCCTGCACCTGGTTCTGACTGCCAGTTTTGTGGTCTTGCCGGTCATACTGCGCGACAGCCTGCAACTGGAAACCCCTTCGCACTGGCAGGTTTATCTGCCTGTTTTCATTCTGGCCATGGCGAGCATGGTGCCGTTTGTGATCCTGGCCGAGAAAAAACGCAAGATGAAACCCGTGTTCCTGTCGTTCATCGCGCTGGTGGCGGTGGCGGATGCCGGGTTTATGTGGCTGGGCAGTTCATTCTGGGGTGTTTTCACCCTGCTTTATCTGTTCTTCACGGCCTTCAACCTGCTGGAGGCGACATTGCCTTCCATGATCTCCAAGATTGCTCCCCCGGATCTCAAGGGAACCGCCATGGGGATTTATTCGACCTCGCAATTTCTGGGTGCCTTTGCCGGGGGAGCCGGTGGCGGCTGGATACACGGGCAGTTCGGCCCGCACGCCGTGTTCATTTACTGCGCAGGAACCGCCGTGCTGTGGCTTATCGTCGCCCTGGGCATGAAGCCTCCCCGTCACCTCTCCACCCTGCTGCTCAATACGGGCCCGCTCGATCCGGAGGATGCCCATCAGGTCAGTGCAGCCCTCTGCGTCGTGCCGGGTGTGGCCGAAGCCGTGGTTCAGGGTGATGAAGGCATCGTCTATCTCAAGGTCGACAAGCACCTGCTGGATCGAACTGCACTGGAGAATGCCTTGATTCTCCCTGTTCCTCACAACCCGATTCTTCAACCCTGACTCTCAAGGAGTATTCAATGGCCTCACGCGGTATCAATAAAGTCATTCTGGTCGGCAACCTGGGTGCCGACCCCGAAGTTCGCTACATGCCCAATGGCGAAGCCGTCACCAACATCCGTATTGCCACCAGCGAAACCTGGAAGGATCAGCAAACCGGTCAGCAACAGGAGCGCACCGAGTGGCATACCGTGGTGTTTTTCCGCAAACTGGCTGAAATTGCCGGTCAGTACCTGCGTAAGGGCGGCAAGGTTTATGTCGAAGGCAGCCTGAGAACCCGTAAATGGCAGGACAAAAACGGCGTGGAACGCTATACGACCGAAATCGTTGCCAATGACATGCAGATGCTGGATAGTAAGGGGGCCGGTGCATCCGAAGGGATGGCAGCGACCGCCAGTCCTCCCCCGATGCGCACGGAAACGGGCCGTCAAGCCCCGTCACCTGCGGCCTCGCCATCGACACCGCCACCGGCCTATGGTGGGGTTGACGATTTTGATGACGATGTTCCTTTTTAAGGGCTTTGGCCAGCGCGGAAAAATTTGACCTTCACCCCGTTCACCGGGATACGCACCCGTACTCAACCTTCAGGTAACAGATGATGTCCAGCCTTTACAATCCGGAAGCCGATATACATGAAACCCTGGCCAGAAGCTTTGCTTCCCTGGTTCAATGCTATATGGAGTTGCTGAAAGACCCTGATCAAATCGAACAATCCCGCGAAGCCGGAAAAACCTTGCGGTATTTTGCCCGTTGTCTGTACGACACGCCTTATGAGTTCGGTGAACTTCAGGATCTGGATGATGACGAGGAGATTTGATTTTCGGCTACCCGCATAAGCCGGGACAGAAACGGCTTGACCTGACGTTTGAGCCGCCTTCGTAGCCTCGATGACAAACCCTGGATGTCGTTCCTGTCCGGACAGAGGAACCATTCAGGGTTTTTTGTTGCCTGCCGATTTCATCCCGGATGGGCAGACTCGCCAGAATTGCGTCTCACACGGTATAACAGGCAAAAAATGATTGGTTTTCAGTTAAACGGGTTTCCCGGCGATTATTTACCCGCGCCCAGGCACAATGATTCCGTAAACCGGAGGCGAACGGCCATGCCGTTGATGCCGCTGCTTGGGGTGATGGCTAGCGTACTCAGCCCGGCCTCGCGGGCTTTTGAAGATACTCCGCCACTGGTCACGTTACCGGAAACCCGGGTAACCGCTCCGGTCAACCGGTTCGACAATCTGGCGGTTCGGGGTAGCAGACCCTGGCATACCTATGACCAGACGGATCTGGCCGTTGCCCACGAACGTACTGTAGAAGAGGTATTGCAGGGCGAGCCTGGGTTTTCAGTAACCAAGACCGATGGAGAGGGAATATCCAACCTGCATCTGCGGGGAATAGGAGGACAGGGACTGCTGTCCCTCGACGGAATTCCCATACTCGATTCGTTGCCGGGTATCACCCATCTCGATGCAGTATTGCCTGACGGTCTGCAATCCGTCGAAGTGGATCGGGGGTTTGCGCCGGTCTCCCAGAGTTTTTCGGCATTGGGCGGGGCCATCCGGGCGATCTCCCGCACTGCCCGGGACGATGGCGGCGATGTCAGGATCGAAGGCGGCAGTTTTGGCTCCCTTCGGGAAACCCTGCGTGGCACCCTGGCCGGTAAAACGGCAGGGATTGCCGTCATGGCCAATCGGAGCGATGTCTTCGAGGGGCGGTGGGTTGCCCCCGAACGGGAAGGCAATCCGGAACGGGATCCGGCCCGTGCTACCCAGGTGCTGGGTCGTACCGACTGGGCCATCAATAACGCGCTCACCTGGGAGGGTTCCCTGCTGTACCGGCAGAACTGGAGTGGCTGGGACCGGAACGGTATCAACCGGGGCCGACTGACCAAGATCGACGATCCGGCGGCTTTTTTCAGGGAGGATGTCTGGCTGGCCCAAAATGCACTGACCGCACAACTGGGCGAGCACTGGCTCAGCCGGTGGCGGGTGGGTTTTACCCAGACTCAAAACCAGATCAACGTGGCCGATTTGCAGTTGGGCTACAAAACCCGTCTTTATCTGGCCCGCTGGGAAAATGACCAGCAAATCTGGCAGGGTTCACAGCATGATTCCCTGCACCTGGCGTGGGGGGTTGAGGGGCGATACGAGAGTGGCAGTGGACCAAGCTACACCCAGATCGGGCCGGGCCGCTTTCTGGAGGGTGCTCAACTCCGCGATGATCGCCATCAGCAATCCGGCTTTCTTGAAGTCCGTTACCATGCCGACCGCCTGAGTGGCGACATCGGCGTGAGACACGAGGCGTATAGCCGATATGCCGACCAGATGTTGTACCACGCCGGGGTGAGCTGGCAGTGGTTGCCCTCACTCAAGGTCAATGCCAACACCGGCAACGGGTTCCGCATTCCCGGATACGCTGAGCGGCTGTTTCCGCTGATCGGAAAACCCGGTCTCAAGCCGGAGCGGGGGGTTGGCGGGGATTTGGGTCTGGTGTGGGAGCCTGCCCCGGGCCTTGACCTCAACCTGACCGGTTTTTATCACCACTATGCCGATTTGATTGCGATTACCTGGAATCCGGCCCCTGTGCCCGGGCGTCCCTGTGCGGGTGAGTGTCTGTTCAATATCGATCAAGTCCGGGTTGCCGGTCTTGAAACCGGCGCACGGTATCGTTTCAACGCGCAGTGGCTTTCAGGTCTGACTTATACCTGGAACGACAGCCAAAACCTGGATACGGGCGGGCGGGTTCCGTTCGAATCCTTGCATACCCTGAGGGTCTTTGGGGAGTGGCAACCCTTTCATCCCGTCAGTTTGTGGATGGAGGGCATTTACCGGGATCGCGCCTGGAATGACATCGGTAATACCGTACGCATCGACGGCAACTTTCGCCTCAATGCCCGGCTGGATTACCGGTTTTCCGAACGATTGAATTTTTATGTGCGGGGAGAAAATCTGACCGGCAACCGCACGCCTCACATCATCAGTCTGGATCAGACCGGCGCGGCGGTTTTTGGCGGGGTGATGCTGCAGTTCAAGTAGATGGGCTGTTGGCGGGTGGCCGTTGGTGGTTCGGCCATGGCAGTGCGGCCAGGATGGCCGCACTGCAAGGCGGGAGGCCTGCCCCCCGTTTACCCGATACTAGAAACCGAAGCCCAGGTAAGCACCGGTGGTCAAACCGTCGATTTTGGTCTTGTTGTACAGGGTCGTACCACCAAATGCGGCCGGCAGGTTGGCCTTGTAGGACAGGTCATCCCCGGTGAAGTGGTAGCGGAAATCGAAACCGGCATAGATGTCTTTCCAGATTTTGTATTCGCCACCCGCACCCAGCATCAGGCCCGGGTTGAGTACGGTAACGCCGCTGGACGGCGGACTGACGACGTGCAGGGCCAAACCAAACGGAATGATCCAGGGACGGAAGTCACCCAAGCCATTGAACTTGATTTTCGGCGAAGCCGTCAGAGTGAACTGGGTCAACTGGTTTTCGATGCTGGTTACACCAGCTACAGGACCTGCGGCCGAACCCAGAACCTGAGCAGCAATGGTGCCCGTAGCCCCTTCAACCAGGGGGTTGTGGCTGGTGCCAAAGTTCTTGTATTCGAACATGACTTCGCCATCGAGTGCGACCAGGTCGGTCAGGCCCCACAGGTTGTCCGTCAGGCGGTGATCGAAGCCGGCACCGACGTACCAGCCATCACCGTCCTTGGCATCGAACTGGCTGCTGACACCCAGACCACGCAGGGTATCGTTGTTCAGGAGCAATTCGTTGTTGCGCGGGTGTTCCATGGAACCGAAACCACCCCGGAAGAAGATCAGGTCTTTCTTGGTGTCGTCGCCGGATGTGCTTTCGGCCAGGTGTTGATCCATTTGCTGCTGGTGGGCTTCCACCTTGTCACTGGCTGCCTGGGCTTCATGACGGGTGCGGGACAGTTCAGAGCGCAGAGCCCGCATTTCGTCTTCCATCATTTGCAGTCGTTGTTCGAGATCGGCCTGAACCGAAGAACCGGACATACTGCTTTTACCGGTGTGCTTGTCGGCCCATGCTGCTTGTGGTGCGATGGCTGCGAGTGCGACGCTGGTCGTGACGAGTGCGGCCAGGCCTGTTTTATTCAGAATTTGCATAAATTCCCCCTCTCTTTTGTAGGTTTAAACTGATTCCGTTGTAATTGAGCAACTATTTGTTGCTCAGGGAATGATGCTAGCAGAAAAGACACAAGCCAACAATTATTCGATTCGATTCAGAAACCGTGATTCCGCCAGAGAGGGCTCACGCGGTGCGTCCTGCCGAGCTTTTCTGGACAGCAAGGGGGGGTTTCGGCAAAATAGCCCGGTTTTTTGCCCACCCGGGCGTACCAAAGCAGATTAGCAATCGATCATGGCAAAAATCCTGGTTCTTAACGGCCCCAACCTCAACCTGCTGGGTTTGCGTGAACCCGCGCTCTACGGCTCCCGCACACTGGCGGAGATCGAAGCGTCGCTGGTTCGACTGGCCGATGAGGCCGGTCAGTCACTGGTTTTCGTGCAGAGTAATGCCGAGCATGAGCTGGTCGACCACATTCATCAGGCTTTCCACCAACCGGTTGATTTCGTCCTCATCAATCCGGCGGCCTATACCCATACCAGCATTGCCCTGCGGGATGCCTTCCTGGCGACCCGCCTGCCATTTATAGAAGTACATCTGTCCAACGTACACGCACGGGAGCCGTTCCGAAAAACATCTTATCTTTCCGACATCGCCCGTGGCGTGATTTGCGGGTTTGGCCCTTACGGGTACGAACTGGCCTTCCATGCTGCCCTCAATATCCTGAAAACAGGCTCATAACATGGATATCAGAAAAATCAAGCAACTGATCGAGATGATCAGTGAATCAGACATCGCCGAAATAGAAATCCACGAGGGTGAGGACTCCCTTCGCATCAGCCGTTACAGCAGTATGGCACCGGC
>Ga0172376_10007951_pt1 | contig 11188 bp, 9 predicted proteins | sample Lak35m_FD_121114 | JGI IMG/M metagenome (GOLD analysis project Ga0172376, IMG submission 121114) | Freshwater microbial communities from Kabuno Bay, South-Kivu, Congo - kab_092012_35m | ecosystem: Environmental > Aquatic > Freshwater > Lake | place: Democratic Republic of the Congo: South-Kivu...
AAATTTTCGATGCCGGACTTGAGGGTCAACGAGGAGGATGGGCAACCATTGCACGCACCTCTCAAAACAACGCGAACCTGGCCGGTCACCGGGTCAAAGGATTTGAGTTGAATGGCCCCACCATCTTGTTCCACCGCTGGCTGTATATAGTCTCGAAGAATTTCATCAATTCGAGATTCCAACGCAGCGTTTGCTGTGTTCGGGGCTGCTTCCCCATCCGTCGGAACCGTTGAGGCGACAAAGGATGAATCCAACGTATACCGATGCGATACCTCGGACCACAAGGCCGCATCAACCACCGGTAAACCTGCATGGAGGTAATGCATCATAAAATCTCGAAAAACCGGAATTAATTCCGACCATTCCTCCTCACTGACCTTGGTCAAGGAAACATAATGATTGGAAATCATAACCGAAGTCAAGGACGGAAATTCCAGTAGTCCCTTGGCCAAAGGACTTAAATCGCTGGTTTGTTCGCGGTCCACTTCCAACAAAAATCCAGGCAATAAAGGCCGGTTGGTGATCAATTTAATCACCGACGGGTTGGGGGTTGATTCCGCAAAAACTTGGACCGGACCCCTGGATTCTATTGCATTTTCCATGTATTCAGGTACTGGGTATTGAATTGACCTGCAATAAAATTGGGGTCTTTGAGCATTTGCAAATGAAAAGGAATGGTCGTTTTGACGCCTTCAACAACAAATTCCGAAAGCGCCCTTTCCATGGTGGCAATTGCTTCTTCGCGGGTTTGGGCCACGGTGATTAACTTGGCAATCATGGAATCGTAATGCGGAGGAATAACATAACCCGAATAGATGTGGGTGTCGACGCGGACCCCATGCCCACCGGGAACATGCAGGGTGGTAATTCGACCCGGAGAAGGCCGGAAATCGTTGTACGGATCTTCGGCGTTGATTCTGCACTCGATTGCGTGCATGTTGGGAATATAGTTTTTGCCCGAAATTGGAATACCGGCTGCCACTTTGATCTGCTCTTTGATTAAATCATAATCAATCACTTCTTCGGTGACGGGATGCTCCACCTGAATTCGGGTGTTCATCTCCATAAAATAAAAATTCCGGTATTTGTCGACCAAAAATTCAATAGTTCCTGCCCCTTCGTAACCCACCGCCAAAGCGCCTCGGACAGCGGCATCGCCCATGCGCTCACGCAGTTCATCGGTCATAAAAGGAGAAGGCGACTCTTCGATAAGTTTTTGGTGTCTGCGCTGAATCGAACAATCCCTTTCACTCAAATGACATGCTTTGCCAAACTGATCCCCCACCACTTGAATCTCGATATGCCGGGGTTCCTCAATGTATTTTTCCATGTACAGCCCGTCGTTTCCAAAAGCAGCGGCTGCTTCCATACGCGCCGACTCCATGGCAGGTATCAATTCTTCTTCTTTCCAAATCACCCGCATACCGCGTCCTCCTCCACCGGCCGTTGCTTTAACGATGACCGGATACCCCATTTCGGTGGCCAATTTCATCGCTTCACTATCGGAACCCAGCAAACCATCGGAACCGGGAACGGTGGGTACCCCGGCTTTCTTCATCGTTTCTTTGGCGGTGATTTTATCCCCCATCGCACGAATGGATTCCGGCGTTGGTCCTATGAATTTAATGTTATAATCCCGACAAACCTCGGCAAATTTGGCATTTTCGGACAAAAAGCCGTAGCCCGGGTGAATCGCATCCGCATTGGTTATTTCGGCTGCAGCCAAAATTTGAGGAATGTTTAGGTATGAATCGGCGGAGCGAGGTGGGCCAATGCAGACCGCTTCGTCCGCAAAACGGACATGCAAACTGTCCCTGTCAGCGGTGGAATATACCGCGACGGTTTGGATACCCATCTCTTTGCAAGTGCGTATGATACGCAAAGCAATTTCGCCTCGATTGGCGATCAGAATTTTCTTGAACAAGGGGTCTCGGTTGAGTTGACGTTAACGCAGAGGGATTTAGTCCTGAGCGACCACAAACAAAGGTTGATCAAATTCAACCGGTACCGCGTTATCGACCAAAATTTCAACGACAGTGCCGCTGAATTCTGCTTCAATTTCGTTGAACAGCTTCATGGCTTCGATAATGCAAAGGGTTTGACCTTTCTGAATCTTATCGCCTACTTTGACGAAAGGTTCCTTATCCGGACCAGCCGAACGGTAAAACGTACCCACCATGGGTGCCTTGACTTGGGTTCCGGCTGAGACCGCAGGGGCCGCAGGGGCCGTCGCAGGGGCTGCCTCCACCACGGTCGGAGCCGCAAGAACCTGGGCCTGTACAACCTGGGGGGCCATGGCCACAGCGGCTAGGGGTTGACCTGCGGTTTTGATGTGGATTTTGAAACCTTCTTTATCGATTTCCACTTCGGAAACCCCTGATTTGGCCACAAAACGTATCAATTCCTGAATTTCTTTGATTTCCATTGATTTTTAGTTTAGGATGAACAAACAAGGACTTGGGCGAAACTACTTGACGCGTTCGACATAATCGCCTGTCCTGGTATCGATTTTGATTTTGTCGCCTTGATTCACGAACAAGGGTACCTGCACGGTGGGACCGTCGTCAATAACGGCAGCTTTGAGGGCTGTTCCGGAAGCGGTATCGCCCCTCAAACCCGGTTCGGTATACGTAACGGTACCTTCGACATGGTGCGGTAATTCACAGGTAAGCACCGACTCGTCTTCGGTATTGACCAAAACCAGACAAACCGCACCTTCTTTCAAAAATTGAGGGGCATTGATCTTGAACTCCTCCAAAGCATTTTGTTCAAACGACTCGGAATCCATGAAATTATACCCCATATCGTCCTTGTAAAGGAATTGGTATTCCCGGGTTTCGACCCGTACAGGATCAATTTTGGCCCCGGCAGGAAAGGTATTCTCCAAAACGCGACCGGTGGTCAAACTCCGGAGTTTGGAGCGAACAAAAGCGGCCCCTTTGCCTGGTTTGACATGAAGGAACTCGATCACCTGGTAGATGTCGTTGTTAAACTTGAGGCAGAGGCCGTTACGAAATTCTGAAGTCGAAGCCATATGGTATTAATTGGTTAAAATTCAAAAGAAATAATTAGGATTCATAGGCCCATTGGAGCCAAATGGACCCCCAGGTAAACCCGCCCCCAAAGGCGGCAAGGATTAGGTTATCACCGGGCTTAAGTTGCTTTTCCCATTCCCACAAACACAAGGGAATGGTGGCGTTGGTCGTGTTTCCGTAGCGGTCAATATTGACCATCACCTTGTCCTCCGGCAAACCGGCCCGATCGCGGGTTGCATCAATAATCCGCTTGTTGGCCTGGTGGGGGACCAACCAAGCAATATCTTCGGCAGTTAGACCGTTGCGTTCCATGATTTCGGCCGCAACATCGGCCATGCCAGTAACAGCGAATTTAAAAACCGTCTTGCCTTCCTGATGAACAAAATGCTCCCGGTCATCAACGCTCCGGTGGGATGCAGGGTTAAGGGAACCTCCAGCCTTCTGGTAGAGGTATTGTCGGCCCGAACCATCGCTTTTGAGTAAGAAATCCTGAATTCCCCATCCTTGGTCATTGGGTTCCACCAGGACCGCCCCTGCCCCATCCCCAAAGAGAAAGGCGGTAGCCCTGTCTTCGAGGTTGAGAATTGAGGTCATTTTATCGGCACCCACCACCACAACCCGACGAAAACGTCCGGATTCCACAAAGGCCGAAGCGGTGCTTAAGCCAAAAAGGAAGCCTGAACAGGCCGCGGACAAATCGTATCCCACGGCGTTGATGGCTCCTACTTTGTCGGTAATCACGTTGGCGGTTGCCGGAAACAGCATGTCCGGGGTTGCCGTGCAGCAGATCAACAAATCAATATCGGTAGGCTGCAAATTTTTTTTGGCCAAAAGACCCCGTACCGCCTCGGCGGCCATATCGGAGGTGGCCAGAGAATCGTCGTTAAGCCAGCGACGTTCCCTAATTCCGGAACGGGTATAAATCCACTCGTCGGTGGTATCAATATACCGGGTCAAATCCTCGTTGGTTACCACATGGGGTGGAACCCAGGCATGGACGCCGGTTATGGCTGCACGCGTCTTGGTCGTGTTCGGAAGGGCCATGACGACCAGCGCAGCTTAGGCCTGGGTATCGATGACGACCTTGCCTTTGTAATACATTTTGCCCTCGAACCAATGGGCCCGATGGAAAAGATGGGGCTGACCGGTGGTAGGGCACGTGGCCAAGGTCGCGGTAGCAGCGTGGTCATTGGCACGGCGCTTGTCACGACGGCTTCTGGAATGGCGGTGTTTTGGATTTGGCATGGCTTAAGAAAAATTGATTTGCTTGAGTTGTTCCCAACGAGGGTCCACAGGGGCTTCGTCGGTAGAGGTGGAGGCGGTGTTCGGCTGTTCGTGGGAATCAAAGCCGGCCGGAGCTTGGCAAGGTAGGCTAGCATCCTCGCAAACAGCCCGCATCGGTAGGTGTAGGTGAATGTTTTCGTAAAAAAACTGGGCCAAATTGAGGCGCGTTTCCCCCATGGGCAGGTAAAGAATTTCGTCGGTGGATTCCGCAGGGTTCTCGGTTAGCTGAACCACCAAAGCGCTATCATCCTGAACAGGCCAATCCAGCCCCTCCAGACAACGATCGCAAGTCAATGAAATGGTCCCCTGGGAACGAACGCGGCAATCCAATCGATTCCCCAGACGATTCAAGACACATTCCACCTCCACTGCGGCTTTTTGGATCAGCGAAGTCTCAAAAAGGCCAAAAAAATCGCCATCCAAACGGTAATGCATGCGATGCTCCCCGTTGGATAGGGAAGTCAATACAAGGTCAAAAGTGGACAAAGACGCTGCGGGATTCATGGTAGGGCCGCAAAAATACAAAAAAACAAGGGGATTTTGCCCTAGTTTTCCTCGGTCTGCTCCAGTTCTTTGGGTTTGGGGGCCCTTTTGAGGGCATTTCTTTCCAATTCCGTTTGTTCATGACGGGTCTGGATGCGATCGACCGTCTCGTACAAGGCATGCAGCAGGGATGATGAATCAGCTCGCCTCAAAGCGGCTTTGTCAAAGGCCGGACCATGATCCGGAGAACAACGCACGATAGGAAGACCCCCCGTAAAATTGACGCCTCGTTCAAAGGCCAAGGTTTTGAAGGGAATCAAAACCTGGTCGTGATACATCCCCAAAACAGCGTCAAAACGGGTATAGGCTCCGGTGCCCCAAAATCCGTCCGCCCCGTACGGTCCAAAGACCAAGGCTCCTTCGTCCCGCAATTGTCGCAAGGTCGGTACCAAAATTTCGGTTTCTTCACGACCCAATAGCCCGCCATCCCCGGCATGGGGGTTGAGGCCCAGAACCGCAATGCGGGGCTTGGTTACCCCAAAATCCAGAGCAAGGGAGGCCATCATATCGGTAATCTTGGTTCTGAGGGTATTCGCTTGAATACGGGATGGCACTTCCTGCAATGGAACATGGCCCGTTAAGGTCGCCACCCGAAGTTCATCGGCCACCAACCACATCAGCGAACGGGCCGAAGCTGCTTGAGGCATGGCCAAACGAACAGCATTCTCCAAAAATTCGGTATGTCCGGCAAACCCGAAGGATTCGGATTGCATTAAATTCTTGTCGATGGGCAGGGTCACCAACCCTTGGGCTTTTCCGGCCAAACAATCATCGGTAGCCCTTCGCAATGAAATTTCGGCAAAACGCGCTAAAGCGGGATCGGCCTCCCCAGGACGCAGGTTCAATTCATCCTGCCAACAGACCACCAAATTAAATTTTCGATGTTGGGCTTGGGTTGCATCGGCAACCGTCTGGTAGGTCCAATCCTGCAGACCCAATTCTTTGCGATAAAAACCCAGAACGCGGCCTGACGCATAAAGAACCGGGGTACAGCGTTGAAGCATCCGGGGATCCGAAAAAATTTTGAGCAACAAGGGCAATCCTACCCCGTTCAGGTCTCCGGTGCTGATGGCTAATACGGGTTGATTCATGTCCTGGAGGATGGTGACGATCGTCGCCGGGTGGGGCTGGTGGTAACCTTACTTACGGTGGCGTTGGATAACGAGCGCAAAAATGCATACAAAAGACGTACCCCGTGTCCCGTGCCGTGTTTGCCTCGGTATCCGTTCTCGTGATCCAAAAAGGCCGGACCGGCAATATCCAGGTGGACCCAGGGGTAGTCTGTAAAATGTTCCAAAAATTTAGCTGCCGTGATGGCGCCTGCTTCGCGACCCCCAATGTTCTTGAGGTCAGCGACCGGGGATTTGATCATTTCCCCGTATTCATCCCACAAAGGCAAGGGCACCAAACGCTCGTAAGTTTCCAAGCCCGCTTCCAACAAACCTTGAATCTGTTCGGGTTGGGCCGTCCCCATGCAGGGGGTTCCCTGGCTGCCCAAAGCCATAACCGCCGAACCTGTTAAGGTGGCCAAATCCACCACCAAAGACGGTCGATAACGCTTGGCATAATGCAAGGCATCGGCCAAAATCAACCTACCCTCCGCATCCGTATTCAAAACCTCCACGGTGGTTCCATCCGAAATCCGAATGACATCACCCGGCGCATAGGCGTCCCCTCCGGGTCGGTTATCGGTAGCCGGGACCAATGCCACCACATGAAGAGGCAAGCGATTAGCCGCCACCGCTTGCATAACCGCCCCGACCGCAGTCGCCCCGGCCATATCGCATTTCATGGTATCCATGCTGCCGGGTGTTGGTTTGAGGCTAAGTCCTCCGGTATCGTAGACCACGCCCTTGCCGACCAAAACCACCGGAGCGGTATTCCGGGCTTGGGGGTGCCGGTATTCCATGACCGTGAACGTGGGGGGGCGAAGGGATCCCCGGTTAACTGCCAACAAACCGCCCATGCCTTCTTTGCGAATTCGGGCTTCGTTCCAAACACTTACTTTGAAGCCAAATTGGCGACCCGATTGACGAAAGGCGTTCGCCAATTCGACAGCGCCCAAATCCGATTGAGGCAAATTGACCCAATCCCTTGCCACAAAAACCGCATGGCAGACCGACAAAACTTCCTGCACTTGATTTTTGGCAAGTCCTTCGGCCTGAATTTTGAGCGGAGCCGGCCAGCCATCTTTGGGCGTTTTCCGGTATCGATCAAAACGATACGAAGACAGAACCAAACCTTCGAGCAGCGCAAGGTGCGCTTCATGGTCGGCATCGGTCCATGTTTTGATGCCCTTGATTCGATGGGATCGGCACAGGCGTTCCAAACGAAATCCCGCCATTCGAAGGGCCTCCATGCGCCTATTCTGAGCATCCACCCCGTACCTATTTTTTTGTTCTTGGAGAACATAGACCCATACCGCTGCAGGTGCCAAAGCCACTTGAACCCATTCGCCTTCGGGGTAATTCGCGTGCTCCAAAACAGAGCGCCAAGCGGATGGTGCAGTGGACCGCAAGGCGGCAAGATTCTGGTAAACCATCGCCGCAGATCCGCCTGCGATGGGTTTGTTAAACACAAAAACGGGTTTCATAACGAATATTTATCAAGTACCGAGCCACTTTTCGAGAAGAAAACCAGCGACAAAGGAAAGCGCAGAGGCCATCGAGCCCAAAACCAGCGTTTCGACCATGCTACGCCATGGTGCAAGGGCGGTCACCCGGCTTTTGAGCCAACCTATGCCCAAAAAGCCAGCCGAAGTCAGAGCGGTAGCAATCCAAAACAAGGACAGCGATGCCGGTTGATGCAGTTGGCCGGGGTTCACCAAAGCCTGAAATACAAAGGTGAGCAAAGGAATGGTGCCCACCACGGCAAAGGAGCTAAACGTGGCCAAACCACAAGCCAAGGGTGAACGATCATCTTCCACCATTTCCAACTCTTCCTTCATCATGACTTCAATCCAACGCTCTTTGTCGGCGGTGATGGTCTCCACCACCCTTTCCAAGAGTTCGCCTTGAAATCCTTTGGCTTGGTAAATTTCCCGAATCTCCTCCCTTTCTTTCTCCGGTAGGTGATCCACCTCCCAAGCCTCCACGGCCCGCTGTTTGCGGTAGTGATCCCGCTCGGTTTTTTTGCTGAGGTAGGCCCCCACACTCATTGCAAAACCATCGGCAATAAGGTTCGCCAAGCCCAGAATGAGAATGACCGCGGTGGATAAGCCGGCACCCGCTGCCGCTGAAACAACCGCAAACGTGGTGACGGAACCGTCAATACCCCCGTATACCAATTCCCCCATGTAACGGGATAGGGAGGAAGGCATACCATGGTCGGAACGATGCAATGCCGATTCGTGATGATGCAGATGGGGACCACCGCCAGGGGCTCTTTCACTCATGTTTCAAAGATACCGACAGGCCTACGCCAAAATCCCTATTTTTGGGACTCTCCCCTATTCAATTCAACCTTCTATTCCATTCATCCCTCATGACCGTAGCGATTGATTTTGATGGCGTCTTGCATCTGTACAGCCAAGGTTGGCAAGAAGGCCGAATTTATGACCCCCCCGTTCCCGGTAGCCGGGAAGCGCTCACGGCCATGAAGGCCCTGGGCTGGAAAATTTATATTTATTCCACCCGAAGTAACAAACTTTACCACAAAGACCAAACCAAAGACCAAGAGAACGCGATGAAAGCGTGGTTGGACGAAAACGGTATCCCTTACGATCGAATATGGGGTTTTGGTAAGCCCTTGGCAGAATTGTACATCGATGATCGGGCCCTCACCTTCCAGGGAAACTGGGAGGAAACTCTCCACGCTGCCCAAAACTTTACGCCCTGGAATCGCCCTCCAAAATCATCAACCTAAAAGTCGATGATGACTCCGATGGTGGGTAACAATTGGCCCGCTGTATTGGGAATGGTGGACCCCTGGTAACGGGTGGGATCGGAAGGATCGCTAATCAAAGCCCCGGTGGCCCTGTCACGATCGGCGACCAAAAAGGCAGGACCTTGGGTTTGTTGATTCAACACATTTTGGATATCGAGGTACAGGTTCAGGGCCCAGCCTTTGAAATCCCATTTGCGGTCAACGCGAAGATCCAACTGCATGGTCGCACCGCTGCGATTGGCGTTGAGTCGTGAATAATCCAAAAATGGACGACCAAATTGGTCCCAAACCGCCTTGCGTAAAGAACTGGAATCAAAGGGCGTAAAGGGAGGAGCCCCAACATAACGGTATCGAAGACCCATTTCCAAATTTTTGGCAAATATTTTACCACCTGTTACGGTCAAAAGCCAGCGATTATCCCAGGCAGAAGGGGTAGGATCGGTAGGCAATCCGTTGCCAATTCGATTATCAAACAAAGAACGCACCCAGGTCAAGGCCATGATGCCATAAAATCCTTTGTTTAGTTTTTGTTGCAACAATAACTCCATTCCGTAGGTTTTGCCCAATCCCACGGACAAAGCTGGTTCATTCCCGATGATCCCAAAGTCGGCCCCTAAATTGGCGAGACTAATTCCTCGGTCCTGAAGAACAGGGACCCCGGAATAGCTTTTGTAGAAAGATTCCAAGGTTGCCCTAAACGTTTTGCCCCCAAAGTACTCCACCCCAGCGACCCAATGGTCGCTGCGCATGTAGGTCAGACCATTTTGACGATTAACCAATTCCCCCTCGGTGGATTTTTTGAAACCCAACAAGGTATAAGCCGGCAATTGGTAGTAAATCCCGGTATTGGCGTTGAAAGTCCACCTAGGCGCAAAATTGTACGATAACGAAAGTCGTGGTGACCATTGTTCCCAGAGTTTAGCCGTTGATGCGGCCCAATCACAGGCATCCAAGCGCATCCCCGCGCTCGTCACCAACAAGTTATCAAAATAGGATTTCGAGACTTGACCAAAAAGCCCCATACGATTAAAACGTAATTCGGAGGCAAAACTCCGAGCAACCAATTGGACACCAGCAGGACCAGCGCTGGTATCGGCCACCAATTCCCGGGATTCATTCCGAACCGCGTAGCGGGAGCGTTCCAGGCTTAGTCCGTAGGATATTTTGAGACCAGACTGGCTACGGAGCTGATGCTCAAAACGAAATCGATTATCGCTTTCCTGGGATAGGTAGTCCTGTAGTCGGAGACTGTCTTCGTTGTTGTTAAGATGCTTGTATTGAACATTGTTAAGCATATTGCGACTGAGCACAAAGGTCATGACACCGGACTTAGCAAAATGTTTGTACACCAAACCGTTGGTGTAATTCCATTGGGTGGTGACGGGCAAATACCCCAAAATATAACGTTGCTGGTCCACCAGTTCGGTGTCCACTTTGGGGTTGAGAGCAGGATCGTAACTCAAGTTGAGCGAGGTATTCAATTGAAACTGATCAATGGCCCCCAAACCCACGAAATACAACTCGTTCCGGTCGTTTATTCGATGTTTGATTTTGGCTTGAAATCCATTGAAGGTCGGTAGAAAAGGCAAACCAATGGCACTAAACAAAAACTGCAAATAACTGCGCCTTGCCGAAACCACATACGAGGTCTTTGGACCGATTGGACCCTCGGCAATCAGGCCGATATCGCTGGCGCCCACAATGGAACGAAAGGCCGCCTTGTCTGTTCGGGCATCCTTCTGACGAAATTCAAAGACGGAACTCAAGGCGTTGCCACGGTTCGCAGGAAATGCCCCGGAATAGAAATCCACTTCGCGAATCATGTCCACGTTGATAATGCCGACCGGACCACCCGAACTCCCCTGGGTTGCAAAGTGGTTAATCACCGGCACTTCCACCCCATCCAAAAAAAAGCGATTTTCGTTGGGCGCCCCACCTCGGATGATGATATCGTTTCTAAAACTCACCCCGGAGGATACCCCGGGCAAGGACTGTATGGCCTTGGATAGATCCCGATTCCCCCCGGGATTCCTTTGGATTTCGGCCACGCCTATATTGCGCAGGGACAAGGGGCTTTCTTCGGTTCTCGAAAAAGCAGAGGCCTGAACTTCGACCGCTTGAAGAGAACGGCTATCCGTTTCCAATTCCACATCCAACAAAGCAACCCGTGCATCACTGACTTGGATCTCAAAAAAGGTTTTGGTTTTGTACCCCAAATAAGACACCTTAACATTATAAAAACCCCTCTCCAATTGGTCCAAGGAGTATTGCCCCTTATCATCGGTGGTGGTACCGCGGGTTGTGCCTTCGATGACCACGTTAACAAAAGGTAACGGCTGCCCGTTCAATGCATCCCGAACCTTTCCGGTGATTTTGCCTTTTTGGGCTAGGGCTGGATGATAGGTAAACGAAAAAAGCGCAATGAACAGTCCACCCAAGGC
>Ga0172376_10007952_pt1 | contig 11184 bp, 10 predicted proteins | sample Lak35m_FD_121114 | JGI IMG/M metagenome (GOLD analysis project Ga0172376, IMG submission 121114) | Freshwater microbial communities from Kabuno Bay, South-Kivu, Congo - kab_092012_35m | ecosystem: Environmental > Aquatic > Freshwater > Lake | place: Democratic Republic of the Congo: South-Kivu...
CGCTCGGGGCGCGCTGCGCGCGTCCGATCCGGCTGTCCTGTCGGATCGTCGAACTCGGCAAGTTCGTCCACAGACCCTGCTCACACCGATGAAATGAAAAAGGGAGCACTGGGCTCCCTTTTTCATTTCATTTGGCGGAGAGGGTGAGATTCGAACTCACGGGCCCCGTGAAGAGCCGTCGGTTTTCAAGACCGATGCATTAAACCGCTCTGCCACCTCTCCGTCGTTTCCTTCCGCTCCGCTCTCAGCCGCGCAGCACCTCGACGCCGCCCATGTAGGGCCGCAGCGCCTCCGGCACGGTCACGCTGCCGTCGGCGTTCTGGTAGTTCTCGAGCACCGCGACCATCGCGCGACCCACGGCGACGCCGGAGCCGTTGAGGGTGTGCAGCGGCTCGGGCTTGCCGGTGGCGGGGTTGCGCCACCGCGCCTGCATGCGTCGCGCCTGGAACGCCTCGCAGTTGCTGCAGGAGGAGATCTCGCGGTACTTGCCCTGCCCCGGCAGCCAGACCTCGAGGTCGTAGGTCTTGGCGCTGCCGAAACCGATGTCGCCCGCGCAGAGCGCGAGCACGCGGTACGGCAGGCCGAGGCGCTGCAGCACCGTCTCGGCGTGCGCGGTGAGCTGCTCGAGCGCGGCGTAGGAGTCCTCGGGCTTCACGATATGCACGAGCTCGACCTTGTCGAACTGGTGCTGACGGATGAGCCCGCGGGTGTCCTTGCCCGCCGCGCCCGCTTCGGAGCGGAAGCACGGCGTGTGCGCCACATAGCGCATCGGCAGCGCCTCGGGCGCGACGATCTGCTCGCGCACGAGGTTCGTCACCGGCACTTCGGCGGTGGGGATGAGATAGAAGGGCCGCTCGCCCTGCACCGCGAAGAGATCCTGCGCGAACTTCGGCAGCTGACCCGTACCGACGAGCGCCTCGGGCGAGACGAGGTACGGCGCGTAGATCTCTTGGTAGCCGTGCTCGCCCGTGTGCAGGTCGAGCATGAACTGGGCGAGCGCGCGGTGCAGACGGGCGACACCGCTGCGCAGCACCGCGAAGCGCGCCCCCGAGATGCGTGCAGCAGCCTCGAAATCGAGACCACCCAGCTTGGCGCCGAGATCGACATGGTCGAGCGGCGTGAAATCGAACACGCGCGGCGTGCCATGACGGCGCACCTCGAGGTTGGCGCTCTCGTCGCGACCTTCCGGCACGGAGTCGTGCAACAGGTTCGGCAGGCCCATCAGCCAACCGTCGGACTCGGTCTGCACCGCAGCGAGCGCGGCTTCGGCGGCGGTGAGTTCGCCGGTGAGCTGTTCACCGCGCGCCAGCAACGCGCTCGCATCCTCGCCCTTGCCCTTGGCCATGCCGACGGCCTTGGCGTTGGCGTTGCGCTCGGCGCGCAGCCGATCGGCCTCGACCTGCGCGGCCTTGCGGCGATCTTCGAGGGCGCGGAACGCGTCGAGATCGAGCGTGAAGCCGCGCCGCGCGAGGTTGCGCGCGACGGCTTCGGTCTCGGTACGCAGTTGTCTGGAATCGAGCACTTCGTTCTCCGTTCTCTTGCAAGCGGCGCGTCAGTCGCCGGCGATGAGCATCCCGAGGGCGCGGCCGGCGAAGGCCGCGACGAGGCAGACCAGCACGGTCGCGACCACATACGCCGCGGCGCGCATCGCCTCACCCGCCCCGGCCAGCGTCACCGTCTCGAGCGCGAACGCCGAGTAGGTGGTGAAGCCGCCGAGCACGCCGGTCATCCAGAAAAGCCGCGCCGTCTCGGCGCCGCCCGCGCGCCCGGCCACCACCACCGACAGCAGGCCGATCGCGAAACTGCCGAGCACATTGACCGTCATTGTAGCCATCGGCCAGCCGCCCGGCACCCACGGCCAAAGACGTGCGATGCCGTAGCGGGCCACGCCGCCCAGCGCGCTGCCGAGCGCCACCGCGAGCCATGTCATCACTCGTCCCCTCCCACCACACCGCCGGCCGGGCCCTTGCGCCCACGCAGCCGCGCCAGCGCCTCGGCGATGCGGATCTCGAGGCCGCGCGGCACGGGCCGATAGTACTGCCGATCGGGCAGGCCGTCGGGCAGGTAGCGCTCGCCCGCGGCATACGCATCGGGTTCGGCGTGGGCGTAGCGATAGCCCTTGCCGTAGCCCAGGTCCTTCATGAGCGCGGTCGGCGCGTTACGCAGCTGCATCGGGACCTCCAATGTGCCGTACTCCTGCACATCGGCGTTGACCTCGTTGAACGCGGTATAGACCGCATTGCTCTTGGGCGCACAGGCGAGATACACGACGGCATTGGCGAGCGCGAGCTCGCCTTCCGGGCTGCCGAGCCGGTCGTAAGCCGTCCAGGCGTCGATGGCCAACTGCAGACCGCGCGGATCGGCGAGCCCGATGTCCTCGACCGCCATGCGCACGATGCGCCGCGCGAGATAGCCCGGGTCGCAGCCGCCGTCGACCATGCGGCAGAACCAGTAGAGCGCGGCGTCCGGGTCGGTGCCGCGCACGCTCTTGTGCAGCGCCGACATCTGGTCGTAGAACTGCTCGCCGCCCTTGTCGAAGCGGCGTCGGGTGCCGCCCGCGATCTCCATCGCCTGCTCGACGCCGATGCGGCCGTCGACCGCGAGATCGGCGGCGATCTCGAGCATGTTGAGCGCGCGGCGGCCATCGCCGTCGGCGGCGCGCGCCAGCAGTTCGAGCGCGGGTTCGTCGACCTGCAGATCCGCGCCACCCGGTCCGCGACCGCCGAGCCCGCGTTCGCGGTCGGCGAGCGCGCGGCGCAGGATCTCGGCGATGTCGGCGGGCTGCAGCGCGCGCAGCACATACACGCGGGCACGCGACAGCATCGCGCTCACCACCTCGAAGGACGGGTTTTCGGTGGTGGCGCCGATGAACACCAGCGTGCCGTCCTCGATGTACGGCAGGAAGGTGTCCTGCTGCGTCTTGTTGAAGCGGTGCACCTCGTCGAGGAACAGCACCGTGCGCCGCCCGGTCGCAGCACGCTCGGCCTGTGCCTTCTCGACGGCCGCGCGCACATCCTTGATGCCGGCCATCACCGCCGACAGCGCGATGAACTGCGCATCGGAGCCTTGCGCGACGAGACGCGCGAGCGTGGTCTTGCCCGACCCCGGCGGTCCCCACAGCAGCATCGAGTGCAGGCGACCGGTCTCGAGCGCGACCCGCAGCGGCTTGCCGGGTCCGAGCACCTGCGGTTGACCGACGATGTCGGCGATGCTGCGCGGACGCATCCGATCGGCGAGCGGGCGGTCGACCGCGGAACGCTCGCCGGTCGGCCCGAGGCCCATCTCCGTCTGCTCAGCCACGGGCGCTCAGCCAGCGCTCGATGCGCTGCAGCCAGGACTCCCGGATCGAGAGCGAGACGAGCGCGGCGAGCACGACCCCGAGACCATCGGCTGCGAGGTCGGCCCACTCCGCCGAGCGTCCGTAGGGCATCAGGTATTGCGCGACCTCGATGGCGGCGCCGAAGACGAGCAGCGCGATGCACACGGCGGTGTAGAGACGCCGTTCCACCAACGCGAGCAGCAGCCCCCCGAGACCCAGGAACGCCGCGGCATGTTGGACCTTGTCGGCGTGCGGGAACCACTGTTGGCTGCCGGCCGAAGGACGCAGGCAGAGCCAGGTCACGAGCAGCACGAGCGCCGTCCCCGCAGCGAGCCAGAACCACCGCCAGCGCAGTTCGCGCATCGCAGCCTCAGGGCAAGGGCTTGCCGATCAGGTCGGCGCCCGCGGGTGGATCGAAGCGCAGCACCCCGGGCGGGATGACGGGGTTTCTTTGGCCGCTGCGGAAGGCGAGCGTGACGCGCTGGCCGAGACGGTCGTCGATCTCGAGGCGACGCAGTTCCAGCCCCACGAAACCGAAGCGTGCCTCGCGGAACTCGGCATCCACCCCGCGTGGCGTGGCGCGCACCCACTCGAGACCGTCACGACGGCCGGCGGCGGCGACGGTGAACGCCTCGCGCAGCGGCACGGTTCCCGCGAGCAGCATGGCGGGCGTCGCGGTGAGCGCGCCACCCGAGGGCTTCACCGTCACCTGCTCGAGGTCGGCGTCGTAGAACCAGAGGTTGCGCCCGTCGGCGACCATCACCTGTGCAGGCTGCATGACGCTCGCGCCTGCGGCGCGGATCTCCCAACGGAAACGACCGGGGCGCTGCACGGTGAGGGTGCCCTCCTGGGTCGGCCGTCGTCGACCGCGAGCATCGACCGTGGTCTGGGCGAAGTCGGCGCGCCAGGACACGAGGCCATCGAGATAGCGGTCGAGCGCGGTCGCCGTCGCGGTCGCGGTCACCGGGGGCTTGGCCGCGGCCGTCTGCGCGACGGCGGGACGCGGCGCCACGACCGCAGTCACCATCAAGACGCCCAGCGCGAGGCACATCACGCACCGCGCAGCGACGCGCGTCGTCCGACCATCGCGCAGCGCCATCTTCGCCGCTCCGCTCACCCGCCCGCCGGCGGCGGTACGAGGATGTCGCGGCCGCCGTTCGGCTGCAGCGGGCCGACGAGACCCGCAGCCTCCATCGCCTCGATGAGACGCGCGGCGCGGTTGTAACCGATCTTCAGGCGGCGCTGCACATAGGAGATGGACGGCTTGCGTTCGGTGACGACGATCTTGACCGCCTCGTCATAGAGCAGGTCCTGCTCAGGGTCGCCGCCCTCACCACCGCCCTCGCCTTCCTCGGGCGCGAGACCGGGCACCGGACCGCGCGGCCCGGAGAGCACCTCTTCGATGTAGTCGGGCGCGCCGGTCTTGCGCAGCACCTCGACGACCTTATGGACCTCGTGGTCGGCCACGAAAGCGCCGTGCACGCGGTTCGGCGTCGAGGTGCCGGCCGGCAGGTAGAGCATGTCGCCATGACCGAGCAGCGACTCCGCACCGCCCTGATCGAGGATGGTGCGCGAATCGACCTTGGCCGACACCTGGAAGGCGATGCGGCAGGGGATGTTGGCCTTGATGAGACCGGTGATGACATCCACCGACGGGCGCTGCGTCGCGAGGATGAGGTGGATGCCCGAGGCGCGCGCCTTCTGCGCGAGACGGGCGATCAACTCTTCGACCTTCTTGCCGACGATCATCATCATATCGGCGAGCTCGTCGATGATGACGACGATGAAGGGCAGCGGCTGCAGCTCGGGGATCTGCGACTGGTCGATGGACGGATCGTTGGCCGCGCGCTGCAGCAGCACCGGGTCCTTGATCGGCTTCTTCTCCTCGATGGCGTCGCGCACCTTGCGGTTGAAGCCTGCGATGTTGCGCACACCGAGCGCCGCCATCAGCTGGTAACGCCGCTCCATCTCGGCCACGCACCAGCGCAGCGCGTTGGACGCGTTCTTCATGTCGGTCACGACCGGTGCCAACAGGTGCGGGATGCCCTCGTAGACCGACAGCTCCAGCATCTTGGGGTCGATCATGATGAGCCGGACATCCTCGGCGGTGCTCTTGTAGAGGATGGAGAGGATCATCGCGTTGACCGCGACCGATTTACCGGACCCGGTGGTGCCCGCGACCAAGAGGTGTGGCATGCGCTGCAGGTCGGCGACCACCGGTGCGCCGCCGATGTCCTTGCCGAGCGCGATGGCGAGCGGTGAGGCCACATCGTCGTAGGCCTTGGATTTGACGATCTCGCCGAAGGTGACGAGTTCGCGCTTCTCGTTCGGGATCTCGAGACCCATCACCGATTTGCCGGGGATGACCTCGACCACGCGCACGCTCACCGCCGACAACGCACGGGCGAGGTCCTTGGAGAGGCTGCTGATCTGGCTCGCCTTGACGCCGGGCGCCGGCCGCATCTCGAAGCGCGTGACCACGGGTCCCGGCAGCACGGCGACCACCTCGACCTCGACACCGAAATCCTTGAGCTTGAGCTCGACGAGGCGCGACATGGCCTCCAGCGCCTCCGGCGAGTAGGACGCCTCGCGCTCCTTGGGGTCGTCGAGCAGTTGAAGGGGCGGCAGTTCGCCGGCCTTGGCGTGGAACAGCGGCACCTGCCGCTCCTTCTCGATGCGCTCGCTCTTCTCGGGCTGCGGCGCGGGCGCCTCGATGCGCGGCTTGGTGCGCGTCGCGGTGCGGCGGGTCTCGGTCTCGACAGACTCCTTGCGCGCGGCGCGGCGCACCTCACCCTCGGCGACATCCTGCGCCTTGGCGCGGCGCGCGCGCAGCCAGTCGATGGCGCCCCAGAAGCCGCCGCCGATGCGGTCCATCACACCGAGCCAGGAGAGCCCGAAGGCGAGCGAGACGCCGGCCATGCCGCCGGCGAGCAGCAACAGCGTGCCGCCGACGAAGTTGAAGTTGCCGAGCATCCAACCGCCCGCCACCTTGCCGACGACGCCGCCCGCGCTCTCGCGCAGATCGCCCGCACCGAAATGCAACGCCGCGATGGCGCAGGCCGCGACCAGCATGATCACGAATCCGCCGATGCGCAGCGCGGCGCTCGCCCGCGAGGTCGGCTCGCCCTCACCGCCCCGACGGCGATGCAGCCAGACGCAGGCCGCGCCGAGCATCACCGGAAACAGATACGCGGGACCGCCGAACAGGAAATAGAGGGTGTCGGCGAGCCAGGCGCCACGACGACCGCCGAGGTTGCGGACCTCGCCGCCCTCGCCTGTGAAGGTGAATCCGGGGTCGGCGGGATGCCAGGTGACGAGCGCCGCGAGCAGCAGCACGGCGACAGCGCCCATCAGGATGACCGCACCCTCGCGCAGGCCGCGGACCACGGCCTCGGAAAGCCCGGCGGGCGCTTCGTCCCTCGCGGTCGAACCCCTCGCGGTGGAGTCAGCCAATTTGTCGGGACCTCGGGGCGGTATTCACGCCCGGATTCTAGTGGAAACGCCCCGGTCGCGACAGGCGAGCGTGGCATTCGCGCGCCGCGCGCCCTAACATCCGCGGATGACCGCCACCCACCGCAAACTGATCATCCTCGGCTCGGGCCCCGCCGGCTATTCGGCAGCCGTCTACGCCGCCCGCGCCAACCGCTCGCCCATGCTGATCTCCGGCATGCAGGAAGGCGGCCAGCTCATGACCACCACCGAGGTCGACAACTGGCCGGGCGATGCGCACGGGCTGATGGGGCCCGCGCTGATGGAACGCATGAAAGCGCACGCGCTGCGCTTCGGAACCGAGTTCGTCAGCGACCACATCCACACCGCCAAGCTCGGCGAGCGGCCGTTCCGGCTCATCGGCGATCTCGGCGAGTACACCTGCGATGCGCTAATCATCGCCACCGGCGCGTCGGCGCGGTACCTCGGGCTCGACTCCGAGGAGGCCTTCAAAGGCCGCGGTGTATCGGCCTGCGCGACCTGCGACGGATTCTTCTTCCGCGGCCAGGAGGTCGCGGTGGTCGGCGGCGGCAACACGGCGGTGGAGGAAGCGCTCTACCTCTCGAACATCGCCTCGCGCGTCACGCTGGTCCACCGCCGCGACAAGCTGAAGGCCGAGAAGATCATGCAGGACCGCCTGTTCGAGCGCGAGCGCGCGGGCAAGATCCGGCTGCTCTGGAACCACGCCGTCGACGCGGTGCTCGGCGACGACTCCGGCGTCACGGGCCTGCGCGTACGGCCGACGGTCGCCGGCACGGGCGCTGCGGACGCCGCGGCGGCGACCCAGGATGTCGGCGTCACGGGCGTCTTCATCGCCATCGGCCACACGCCCAACACCGAGATCTTCGCGGGCCAGCTCGCCATGCGCGGCGGTTACATCACGGTGCAGAGCGGCCTCGACGGCGGCGCCACCGCCACCAGCATCGAGGGCGTGTTCGCCGCGGGCGATGTGGCCGACCATGTCTACCGGCAGGCCATCACCTCGGCGGGGTCGGGCTGCATGGCGGCGCTCGACGCCGACCGTTACCTCGAGCGGGTCGACCACGCCTGATGCGCGTCGGCCTGCTCGAGCGGCTCGACGACATCCCGACGAAGGAGTGGGACGCGCTCGGCGATCCGCGCTACCCCTTCCTGCGCAGCGCCTTCCTCACGGCGCTCGAGCGGGGCGGCAGCGTCGGCAAGCGCAGCGGCTGGCAGCCGTTCTTCGTCACGCTCACGGATGACCGCGGCCTCGCCGCCGCCGCACCGGGCTGGCTCAAGACCCACTCCTACGGCGAGTTCGTGTTCGATTTCGCATGGGCGCAGGCCTATGCGCGCCACGGACTCGCGTACTACCCGAAGCTCGTGGTCGCGGCGCCGTTCACGCCGGCCACGGGGCCGCGACTCTTGGTGCGCCAAGGGCTGGACCGCTCCGGCGTCGTGCCCTTGTTGCTGGCCGCGATCGAAGGCGCAGCGGACGAACGCGGCCTCTCCTCGACGCATCTGCTGTTCCCCGACGAGGCGGACCGCAGCGTCATCGCCGCGCGCGAGGGTTGGCTGATGCGGCGCGACTGCCAGTTCCATTGGCGCAACCGCGGTTATGCCTGCTTCGATGATTTCCTCGCGGGCTTCACCGCGGAGAAGCGCAAGAAAGCCAAGCGCGAGCGCCGCCGCGTGGCCGAGGGCGGCATCACCTTCCGCGCCGTGCGCGGCGACGAGGCCACGCGCACGGAGGTGCTCAAAGCTTGGGAGCTGCACCGCACCACGTTCCGACAGCGCGGCAGCGAGCCGTATCTCAGCGCCGAGACCTTCGTCGCGATCGCGCGCAGCATGGGCGAGTCGCTGCTGCTCCAGTTCGCGATGCAGGGCGAGGAGATCGTCGCGGTCGCGGTGTGCTTCATCGGCGGCGATACGCTCTACGGCCGCTACTGGGGCGCGGCGGGCGAGTTCCACAGCCTGCACTTCGAGGCCTGCTATCACCAAGGCGTCGAGTACTGCATCGCGCACGGCCTCGCGCGCTTCGAGCCGGGCACACAGGGTGAGCACAAGGTCGCCCGCGGCTTCGAACCGACCGCGACGCACTCGGCGCACCGCATCGCCGACCCGCGGTTCGCGCGCGCCATCGCCGACTACCTGCGCGCCGAGGGCGCGGCGGTGGACGAGTACGCGGCCGGCATCCGGGCGCATGTCCCCTACCGCGCGGACCTCGAGACATGAGCGCCCGCATGATTGCGCACATGCGCGCCCCATGAACGCCCCGCGCCGTCGCCTGCCCTGGCTGCTGCCCGGTGGGCCGCCCGATGCCTTCCCGCCGCCCGAACACGCGCTCGAGGATCCACCGGGCCTGCTCGCCGGCGGCGGCGACCTCTCGCCCGAGCGCCTCGAAGCGGCTTACCGTCGCGGCATCTTCCCGTGGTACTCGGGGGACGAGCCGATCCTGTGGTGGTCGCCCGATCCGCGCGAGGTGCTGTTCCCCGAGGAGTTCCGCTTGACGCGCTCGCTCGCCAAGCGCGAGCGCAACGGCGGCTTCGAGGTGCGTTTCGACACCGATTTCGCCGCGGTGATCACCGCCTGCGCCGCGCCGCGGGCCCATGAACACGGGACCTGGATCACCGACGAGATGCGCGCCGCCTACATCGAACTGCACCGGCGTGGCATCGCGCACAGCGTCGAGACCTGGCGCGAGGGGCGACTCGTAGGCGGGCTCTACGGGGTGCAGTTGGGCGCCGGGTTCTGCGGCGAATCCATGTTCAGCCGAGAACCCGACGCCTCCAAAGTCGCGCTCTCGGCGCTGGTACGGCGCTGCTTGGAGCGCGGCATCGCCTTCATCGACTGTCAGGCGCGCACGGCGCACCTGCGCTCGCTCGGCAGCCGCCCGGTGCCGCGGACCGAGTTCCTGGCGCTGCTCGCACGGCACTGCGCACCCGGCATACCGTCGCGTTGGCGCGACAGCGATTGATTCATGGGGGGCGGTACGGCAGAATCCGCGCTTCTTCGAGCCAAGCGGTGCCCGAAAACACGATGTCGAAAGAAGACGCGATCCAGATGGAAGGCGAGGTCGTCGAGACCCTGCCCAACACCACCTTTCGCGTGAAGCTCAAGAACGGGCACATCGTCACGGCGCACATCTCGGGCAAGATGCGCAAGAACTACATCCGCATCCTCACCGGTGACACCGTCACCGTCGAGATGACGCCCTACGACCTCAGCAAGGCCCGCATCGTCTACCGCGGCCGCTGATGGCCCGGCGCCGCCGGCGCCGCGCCCCACCAAGCTTCAGGTCTTCTCCGCCACCGCCGGCTCCTCGCTGGCGCTGCTGCAATCGAGCACGAGCCCGCTGTCGTCCGGCTTGACCGTGATGCGCACCGTGCCGCCGCCCGTGAGCTTGCCGAACAGCAACTCCTCGGCGAGCGGCCGCTTGATGTTCTCCTGGATGACCCGCGCCATCGGCCGCGCGCCCATCTTCGGGTCGTAGCCGGTCTTGGCGATCCAGCGCCGCGCCGCGTCGTCGAGCTGCACGGACACGCGCTTGCCCTCGAGCTGGGTCTCGAGCTCGACCAGCAGCTTGTCGACCACGCGCTGGATGGTCGTCTCGTCGAGGCCGTTGAACTGGATGACGGCGTCGAGGCGGTTGCGGAACTCGGGCGAGAAGAGCTTCTTGATCGCCTCCATGCCGTCGGTCGTGTTGTCCTGCTGCGTGAAGCCGATCGACGCGCGCGCCATGTCGGCCGCGCCCGCGTTGGTGGTCATGACGATGATGACCTTGCGGAAGTCGGCCTTGCGGCCGTTGTTGTCGGTGAGCGTGCCGTGGTCCATCACCTGCAGCAGCAGGTTGAAGACATCGGGATGGGCTTTCTCCACCTCGTCGAGCAGCAGCACGGCGTGCGGGTGCTTCGAGATGGCCTCGGTGAGCAGACCGCCCTGGTCGAAGCCGACATAGCCCGGCGGCGCGCCGATCAGGCGCGAGACGGTGTGGCGTTCCATGTATTCGGACATGTCGAAGCGGATGAACTCGATGCCGAGCGCGAGCGCGAGCTGGCGCGTGACCTCGGTCTTGCCGACGCCGGTGGGGCCGGCGAACAGGAAGCTGCCGACCGGCTTGCGCTCGTCGCCGAGGCCGGAGCGCGACATCTTGATGGCGGCGGCCAGCGTCTCGACGGCCTTGTCCTGACCGAAGATGGTGAGTTTGAGGTTGCGTTCGAGGGTGCGCAGCGTCTCCTTGTCGTTGTTGGAGACGGTCTTGGGCGGGATGCGCGCGATACGGGCGACGACCTCCTCGACCTGCGCGACATCGATGATCTTCTCGCGCTCGGCGGCGGGCTTGACGCGCTGGCGCGCACCGGCTTCGTCGACGACATCGATCGCCTTGTCGGGCAGATGGCGGTCGTTGATGTGGC
>Ga0172376_10007953_pt1 | contig 11183 bp, 10 predicted proteins | sample Lak35m_FD_121114 | JGI IMG/M metagenome (GOLD analysis project Ga0172376, IMG submission 121114) | Freshwater microbial communities from Kabuno Bay, South-Kivu, Congo - kab_092012_35m | ecosystem: Environmental > Aquatic > Freshwater > Lake | place: Democratic Republic of the Congo: South-Kivu...
GCTATCGCCGCGAAAGAAGCCGTCGCTTCCATGAACGCGAAATCGCTGACGAAAAGCCCCTGATCTTTGCCGTTGCGGCTGACTCTACGATATTGGTTTTCGAATCGATCGGTTCGAAATCCGGTCGCTCGGTCCGCAGTATTTCGGTACGCGATCGAACTGACCCTCATTCCGCATCGTACCTGATTCGAGTCCGGGAGATTCGGACGATCACTGCGATCGATCTGGAAGATCCCGCTTTCGACGGAGATTCCCTGCATGCCTGTCACACGATCCGAGGCCATGTTCTTCGCTGGCGGCCTGGTCGCCGGCGTCGCCGCCGTCGCGGCCTATCCCTGGCTGAAGCGGAAATACGAGACGCTCCAGGATCCCGCGAACGCCTCAGGCCAGAACGCCAACGACCTCATCGGCAGGAAACTGTCCGAAACGGTTGAAGAGTTCCTGAAAAACGCTCCGGAATATGTCGATGCCGGCAAGTCGGGCCTGAGGGCTGGCTTCGAAGCGGCTTGCCGCATGGCCAAGACGGTTTCGGATGCGGCCGAGCCCGCGGAAAAGCCCGCCCCAGTCACCGAACCGAGCCACGCGGCCTGATTTCGATTCGCCGCCGGTTCGCCCGAACCTACCGTTCCGGGCTGATTCCGTGCGTGTTCGAAACCTGGGTCAGGCGATCTTCGATCGAAAAACGGATTGCGGATCGCATCGGATCCGGTCAAAGTTCAGGACACGCCATCGATGGACATCAGCATCCAGTTCCCGGTTGACGGCAGAATCGACATCCGCAGCGAGTATCTGTTCGGGAATCTCTCCGAACCTCGGGCCCGAACGTTCGTCGAACGGGCCATGCGAGTCCCGCACGTCGATCGTGTGACGATCCGGGGCAAGACTTACGCGGGCGACATCTCGAGAGCCGAGATTTATTTCGATGCCCGCAAATATCGACGGGATCAAGTCATCGCCGCGGTCATCCGGGAAATCGCGAATATCGGAACGTTAGCCGCGTCCGACCGAGTCGCCCATTCGCATTCGAATCCAAAATCGTTCGCGAAGCAGTCAGGCGTCGATGTCGTTTCGTTTTCGACGGCCACGTCCGTCAGCACACAGGCGACTGACTCTCTGGAGCCGCCCGGCTTCGATTCTGACCAGCCACAATCAGGAACTGAGCGACTTTCCGAAGAGACTCGGGAAAGGACGCAAGGACACGATCGAAGCGCCGCACGGCGATTCTCCGAGCACCCGCACGAATGGCTCGACCGGCTCTGGCCTCATCGCAACGATGGTCATGAAGTTTCCGAAAATGCCCTCAGTGGGGCCGAGCCCCGCACGAATCGCCATGTTCTGTCGTTCAACAAGAACGGCGAACTGGTCACGGCCTGGGAAATCCTCATGGATACTCCCGGCAAGCTGAAGCTGCGCAACTCGGCCCTGTATCGTCGCAAGGAAGTCTGCCAGGTCATCGAGCGGGAGCTGATGAGCGTTCTGGGCGTTGACAGCTACAAGACCAGCCCGCTGACGGCATCGCTTTTCCTCACTTACGACCCGCGTCAGATCCGCCGGGAACAGGTGCTGGAACTGCTGGACCACGCCATCGTGGCGGCCGAGGTTCCGGCGAAGCTGGACAAGTTCGACCTCCAGTTGCCGATCGCCACGGGCGGTGTCGCCATCGCGGCGTTTGGTCAGTTCCTGTTTCCGGCACTCCTGCCCGTCGGTGCCCTGCTGCTGGCTTACTGCTCGATTACGACTTTCAAGGAAGCCTACAAGACCCTGTTCGAAGAAAAACGACTGGGCGTGGACGTGCTCGACTCGATCGTCGTCGTCGGCTGTCTGTTGACCTCGTCGATTTTCGCCGGGGCGGTGCTGTGCTGGTGCCTTTCGCTGGGCCGGCTGCTCGTCCGCAAAACGCAGGACGACTCGAAGAAGCTGCTCATGAACGCCTTCGGCAAGCAGCCACGCTTCGTCTGGCTCTTGCGTGACGGCGTCGAAGTGCAGGTCGCCGTGGACAAGCTCCGACCCGGCGACATCGTCGTCGTCAATACCGGCGAGACGGTTCCCGTGGACGGTATCGTGGTCAACGGCATGTCGATGATCGATCAGCATGCACTCACCGGCGAATCGACTCCGGCCGAGAAAAGCGTCGGCGAACGCGTGTTCGCCTCGACCGTGATGGTGGCCGGCAAGATCGAAATCCGCGTCGAGTCCTCCGGAACCGAAACCGCTTCCGCGAAGATCGGCAAGATTCTCAACGACACGGCCGGTTACAAGCTGACGTCACAAAACAAGGGTGAGCAACTGGCCGACAAGGCCGTCATACCGACACTCGCCCTGGGCGGCACGGCGCTGGCGACGATGGGCCCCGCCGGTGCCATCGCGGTGCTCAACAGCGATTTCGGCACAGGCATCCGCATGGCGGCCCCGCTGGCACTGCTTTCGAGCCTCGCGCTCGCGGCTCAGAAGGGCATCCTGATCAAGGACGGCCGGGCCCTGGAACAACTCAACGAAGTCGACACGTTTCTGTTCGACAAAACCGGCACACTGACGCGCGAACGCCCTGAAGTCGGCCGCATCTTCGCGGCCCGCGGTTATGCCGAAAATCAGGTCATGGCCTGGGCCGCCGCGGCCGAGTATCGCTTTTCGCACCCGATCGCGAAAGCCATCCTGCACAAATTCGAGGAAATGAACCTGGAACTGCCTGTCGTGGACGATTCCCATTACGCCGTCGGCTTTGGGATCAAGGTCCGCATCGACGACCGCACGATCCGCGTCGGCAGCCCTCGATACATGACGATGGAAGGCGTCGAGATTCCCGAGGAAATCCAGGCCGCTCAGAACGCCGCCCATGACGACGGCAACACCATGGTGATGGTGGCCGAGGAAGACCGCCTGGCCGGTGCGATCGAACTTCAGGCCGCCATTCGGCCCGAAGTGCTGGACATCATCGCCGGCCTGCGTCAGCGTGGCATCAAGCACATCGCGATCATCTCGGGCGACCACGAGGCCCCGACCCGCAGACTGGCCGAATCGCTCGGCATGGACCGTTACTTCGCCCAGGTCCTGCCTCAGGACAAGGCCGATTACGTCGAAAAACTGCAAAACGAAGGCCGCAAGGTCTGTTTCGTGGGTGACGGCATCAACGATTCGATCGCCCTGAAAAAGGCCAATGTCTCGATCTCTCTGCGTGGAGCGAGTACCATCGCGACGGATACGGCGAACATCGTGTTCATGGAAGAGGGCCTCTCGAAACTGCTGGACCTGCGCGACATCGCCAGAAACCTTGACCGCAACATCAAGCGAAGCTGGACGATGATCATCATCCCCAACGCCATGACGATCGTCGGGGCGTTCACTCTGGGTTTCGGCGTGATGGTCAGCGTTTTCATGAACAATGTCACGGCGGTCGCCGCCCTTGCCAATGGCATGGCACCCCTGAGGCAACTCAAAAAAGTCCGCGCCGAGCAGGAACTCGAGCGAGAAATGAGGCTGATCCATGGCTTCGAGAGAAAAATTGTATGAGAGGCGGCTGCGCCGTCCGCTCGACGAGGAACTCAAGTCGGACATCAAATCGCTGTTCGAATCGAAACGAGCCGAAATGCCGGTCGAGGTCGAAATCGTCTGGCACCCGCGTGAGCCGATTCTCTCTCTGAAAGGCCCCATGGGCGTCTCGATCCATGCCCATTTTCAGGAACCCGCCGAAGTTCTCGAAGTCTTCGCCGAGTACGGATTCGCCGCCCGCATGTTCGTGACCGACCGTCACAAGGCCAAAGCCAGGGAAGTCATCCACCAGATCGCCGAGGAACTGGATCTTTGATCCGCTATCGAAAGGATGCGAAGTGTCGTGACCAGTTGAGCCCTTTCCCCTCCAAACCCGTACGGTCGAAATGTCAGCCACCGCAGAACGCTTGCGCGATTTCGAATCGGAGAACCGGCCACTCGCCGGTCGACCGGTTCGTGAAGGTTGCGTGGATCTGCGGCCCGGGTCTGATGGCGTTCGACCAGCTGTCAGCCGGGTGCGCTGGTACGATCGCACCATCGAGCTGACATCGCCGAAATTCTTCGGATCCGAAGCCGGGAAAGACGCGGAATTGAGGCGACGGACGTCCGGACTGATCGAACGGCTGTTCCGTCATGATTCGGTCCGAAGCCTGGAATGCGACAGACTCGGCGGTCGACTGATCGTGCGGCTCCTGGATGACTCGTCGGATATCGTCGAAGTCATGCGTCAGCTTTGCCGAAACCTCCATTCGAACGAGGAATCGACCCACCAGTCCCCCATGCTGCTGCAGCAGGAAGCACCCGCCGAATCCTTCGAGCTCAACCGTTACGGCAGAATCCTCACCTCCTGGCGGATCCGCGACCGAGGCCCCAATACGCTGACGCTCGAGCATCCCCGATCCGATACCACAAGCCGGAGAATCGAACTCGCTCGCGATGCCATCGCGCATTTCGAAGGCGTTTGCGATGTGTTCGCTGACAACCGGCTCGGCCAGTTGCGGGTCGAAGCCATTTCCGGGCGTCCGTTCGACGAAGAAGAACTGCTCCGAACGCTCGAACGGCTGGAGGGCCAGAATCCGCTGAGCCTCGCGGATCGGCTTTATCCCAGGGCCGACCTCCGTTTGCCCGCGATCGCCGTCGGCCTGGCAGCCGTGGCGCAGTGGGTTTCGCCCATGACGTGGCCATTGGCGGCCGCCCTGATCGTCTGGCTCAATCTGCCGATGCTCCGCCGCGGAATCGCCGAACTCCGTAAGGGAATGCTCGGCCTGCCGATTCTGACGGTTCTGATCGTCACGGGCACACTCATCGGCGGCGCGCTTTTCGCGGCCGCACTGATGACTCTGACGTCAAGATTCTGGCAAAACCGGTATTTTGCGATGCTGGCATTGGCCCAATCGGAATGGCTGGGCCAGCTCTCGTTCGTCGAAGGCACGGCCGTCCGGTGCCTGCCTCTGGGGAATTTCGAAGTCATCCGCGTCGACGGCATCCGCCAGGGCGATGTGATCGAAATCAAGGCTCCCGAGTCGATTCCGGCGGACGGTGACTGGATCAGCGGCGAAGGCGAAGTCGTCCAGGCATTCGGCGAAACCATCGTCGGCCGCGTGTCGGAAGGCGACGTCACGTTTCGGCTTTTCGCTGGGGGCTGGCTCCGCGAAGGAAAGATTCGCATGCGCGTCGATGCGACCGGAGAAAACACCCGTGCTCGCAGGGTTCGGCACGAAATTCTCAAGAGCACGGGCGTGCTGAAGGGCATTTCGACGGTCAACGAACACGGCGAATCGTTCGCCGAGAAAACCGTCGTTCCATCACTCGCGCTTGCCGGGCTCGGCCTGGCGACAGCCGGCCTGAGCGAAGCCGTCGCCGTTCTCAGGCCTGATTACGGGATGGCCGTTGGCATGGGTGAAGGGCTTCAGCAGTTGAGGCTCGGGGCCGAAGCCCTCCACGATGGGTTTCTCGTGCGTGATTCCGCGAAAGTCGCGAATCTCCGGACGATCGATCTCTGGCTCGTCGAGCATGGCAGCATCGACGACCGATCCCGGGCCATGATCCTTCGCAGCGCCGCGATCGCCGAGATTTGCGGTCCATCCTGGATCGAACTGATCACAAGGCAGGGAAGCTCCACGCTCCGAGGCTTCGCCTGGTCGAACGACGATTCCGGAAGGGAACGGCTGATCCAGGCACTTCGGAAGTCCGGCGTCCGAAAAATCGGCTGGATCGGCGATGCGGAAGCCTATCCCCGAACAGCTGCGTCCGTCGACACCGCCTTTTCCTCGAATATGGATTTCGAAAGCGCGCATCCGTCAGCCGCTGTCGTCAATCTTGCATCAGGTCGGGACCCCAACTGGGGCCGCATCTTCGAACTCCTGGAATCGTCTCGAAACGAATCGCTAGGCCTCAGGCTGCGGGCCATCGCACCGAATGTCGCCGCGGTCTCGGGTGCCCTGTTCATGGGTTTCGATAGCCTTGCGGCCGTGATTCTGACGAATCTCGGCATCATTTCCGTCCACCGCAAAGTCCGCAATGCGGACATCACCGCGAAGCGCAATGGAATTGATCGTGGAGACGCAAAACCTTACGAACGAAACGGCCATGCCTGACGCCCCAACGGACCGCCTGCCGGTCGAAGTGAGCCTGACGATCGTCTGCGCTGGAGTCGTGGGCCTTGTGTTGCCAGGCCCTTTCGGCGCCCCGCTCATCGTCAGTGGCGGCCTTTCCCTTTGGCCTCGCGCGTTTCGGCCGATCAATCGCTGGGTCGAGCGGCGAATGCCCGCGGCTCACTCGTCAGGCACGAAATGGCTGATCCGATTCCGGACCGACCTCGAACGTCGATATCCTGCGAATCGAACCGACAAAATGACCAAAGGTTCCGCAATCGAATCGACCTGGGACGAAAACGGGGCTTCGAAACATGGTCGATGAAACACTCAACCACAACGACCCGATGAATCCGCATTCCGACGATCCGCCGATCGAAACCATGCCGCCGGAGGTCGCGACACTGCTGATTCTCATCGGGATCGCCGGCATTCCCTTGCCAGGACCCGGCATTCCGTTCATTCTTGCCGGCGGCATGTCGCTCTGGCCCAAAACCTTTGGGCCGATGGACGTCAAGTTCAGGCGGGCGTACCCCAATTCGCATCGCAAAGTCAGGCAGGTTCTGAACCGGTTCGAACAGGACTTGCGGCGACGTTACCCGGCCGATTGAGCCCGACCTGCTCTCCCGTTTTCTGCAGAACGACAACTCGCGGCACACCGCCGAGATCCTTCCGAAGGATGACAGACCGCCATCGCGGGTCGGCTTCGAAAAGCGATTTGACGATTTCGCCCTGATCATGACCGATCTCGATGAGCAGATACCCGCCGCCCGCGAGCTTTTCAGCGCTTCGATCGACGAGTTCGCGCACGATCCGCAGGCCGTCCGGACCTCCGTCAAGCGCGGAGTGCGGTTCGAAATCGCGGACGTCGCGATCGAGTTTGGGGATCTCGGAACTGGGAATGTAAGGTGGATTGGAAACGATGAAATCGGGGGTTTCGTCCGGCTTCAGCGGTTCCAGCAAGTTCCCGGCCCGAACGTCGATCCGCTCCTGCAACCCATGTTTCTCGACGTTGCGGCGTGCGACGGAAACGGCCTTTTCGCTCAGGTCGATCGCGACGAATCGCGACGTCGGATGCTGCTTGCAACAGGCCACCGGGATGCATCCGGAACCGCAGCCGACATCGACGCAAAGCGGGCGTTTTAGCGGTTTCGCAAGTTCCAGAAACGTCATGACGAGCGTTTCCGTGTCGGGCCTGGGGATCAGAACGGATTCGTCGACTTCGAAATCGAGCGAGTAGAATTCCTTATGGGCGACCAGATAAGCCACCGGTGCGCCCTCGGACCGTTTACGCACGAGCTTACGGAACTCGGCCCGGCCCGAAGCGCCGACCTCTTCGTTGATGTTCATATAAAGTTTCACGCGCTGCCAGCCCAAGGCGTGTGCCAGCAGGATTTCGGCTTCGAGCCGGGGGCTTTCCGATCCCTGCCGGCGCAGGAAGTCGGTCGTCCAGGCGATCAATCGGCCGATCGTCCAGACTTCGGCATTCGGTGCTTCTTCACTCATAGCTCGCCACCGAAATGTTCGCGGCGATCATGATCGATCAGGGCCGTGGTCAGCGGGTCCAGATCGCCCAGAATCATGCGGTCGAGGGCGTACAGCGTCAATCCGATGCGGTGATCGGTCAGCCGGTTTTGCGGAAAGTTATAGGTTCGAATTCTCTCGGACCGATCGCCCGATCCGATCAGGCTGCGGCGTGCCTGGGCTCGATCCCGGTCGATCTTCGTTCGTTGAAGATCGTAAAGCCGGGTTTTGAGGATCCGCATGGCCTTCGACTTGTTCTTGTGCTGGCTCCGTTCGTCCCGGCAGTTCACGACGACTCCGGACGGGAGATGCGTGATCCGAACGCCCGATTCGGTCTTGTTCTGATGCTGCCCGCCCGGACCGCCAGCCCGCATGACATCGATATGCAGGTCTTCGGCGCGGATGTCGACTTCGACGTCCTCAGGCTCGGGCAGCACGGCGACCGTCGCGGCGGATGTGTGGATACGGCCTTGCGTTTCCGTTTCGGGCACGCGCTGCACACGGTGGCCGCCACTTTCGAACTGAAGGTGCCGGAAGGCGCCATCGCCAGACACGCTGAAGGAAGCCTCGCGAAAACCGCCCAGTTCCGTCGGTTCGATTTCCAGCGTTTCGAACTTCCAGCCTTTCGCTTCGCAATACCTGCGATACATTTCGAACAGGTCGCGGGCGAAGAGGGCCGCCTCGTCGCCGCCGGTACCGGCCCGGATTTCGACGATCACGCCGCCCCGATCCGCACCGACCTGGGCGTCATAAACCAGGTTTTTGAGCTGTTCGACGATTTCTTCACGCCCGCCTTTGAGCCGGTCAACTTCGTCTGCCGCATAGGCCCGAAGTTCCTCGTCCTCTTCCGTGGCCGCCATCGTCTCGGCCTCGGCGATCCGGCGATTGACTTCCAGGTAGCGACCGTACGGTGCGGCCAGGCGTGCAAGCTGACCCCGTTCGCGTGCCAGCGCGGTGACTTTCGACGCGTCGGAAGCGATAGCTGGATCAGCGAGCAGAGCATCCAGTTCGACGAACCGGCGCCAATCGCCCTGCAATCGTTCAAGGATGGTCTCGGCACCCGCGGCCGACGGTTGACTGGACACTCTCGACCGATTCGTTCTGGCTGCGGTCACCGCGGAATTCTTGCGAAGGGAAAGCCGAATTCGCGACGAAACCGCTGATTCCCGTCATTCCTTCAAAGGAAAAAGGCCGAACGTGACATTCGGCCTTACGCAGTGATTTCGAACGTTCGACAGGCCGGAATCACTCGGCCGTTTTCTTCTTCTTCGAACCGTAGTTGCTGCCGAACCGCTTGTTGAAGCGGTCGATCCGGCCGGCGGCATCGACGAAACGATTGCCCGCGCCGGTGTAGAACGGATGGCTCGCCGAGGAAATGTCCAGAACGAAGAGAGGGTATTCCTTACCGTCTTCCCATTTGGTCGTCTGGTTGGTGCGAACGGTCGATTTCGTCAGGAACCGGAAGCCGCAGGACGTATCCTGAAACACGACTTCGCGGTAGTTGGGGTGAATGCCTTTTTTCATGGACTCTTCGTGATCTAGCGATTTCGTATCGGGCACGGACGATGGCAGAACGTCGACCGGTCGCCCATCGCAACGGGTCGTTCCGCCACCGAATATCGACATTATCCTATCACGAGTTTCGTCATCTTTCCAGACGGAAAATCGTCACCCGGTCGATCCGAAGACGAACCGGCGAACTCACATCCATGAAACCGTTTCCGCGAGAGTCAGCCTACGTGGTCCCACGTTCGAATGCCGCATTGGCCACACGACAGCTACAACGCCAGATCAGCTTCGCTCGCAGCCCCTGCGAATGACGGATCGGACATCCGCGATCGAGAAATCTCGTCGACACGGAAAACGCTGGATTTTCGTTCCCGGGCCGGTCAAGATATTCCGTAATCCAGGCCGGAAAATCCCAATCCAATTCACCCTACCGAACTTTTGAGTGCGGGCTCTGCGCTATGAATCCGAAACCACTTTCCCGTCGTGCAGCCATCCGACAGACCGCACTCCTGGGTGCCTCAGGTCTCCTGGCGATGCCGAAACGCACGATCGCTCAGGAAACCATCGTCGTCGGGGGCAAAAACGTCCCCTCGACGAACGCCAGAGATTATCGCCCCGGCGCGCCACCGGTCCGTTATCCGGATCCCCATATCATCGGGCTTGACAAGCGGTTCGACAGCCTGAAGCTGGGCAACACGCCGATCCGCCGCATCGCTCACGGCTTCCTCTGGGCGGAAGGCCCTGCATGGAACGGCGTGGGGCGATACCTCATGTGGTCCGACATCCCGAACGACTGCCAGCACCGGTGGATCGAAGACGACGCTCACGTCAGCAAGTTCCGTTCGCCAGCTGGTCAGTCCAACGGCAACACCTTCGACCGCGAGGGCCGGCAGATCAGCTGCGAACATGCCAACAGGCGCGTCGTTCGCTATGAATACGACGGTTCCGTTACCGTATTGGCCGACAAGTTCGAAGGCAAACGGTTCAACGCCCCCAACGACGCCGTCGTCTCCGCCGATGGTGCCATCTGGTTCACCGACCCAGGCTATGGAAGCCTCATGCACTACGAAGGCAACAAAGGCCCCCTGGAAATCAAGGAAGCCGTCTATCGTATCGATCCTTCGGACGGCAAAGTCGTTAAAGTGGCTGAAGATATCTTCAAACCGAATGGCCTGTGCTTTTCGCCCGACCAGAAGCGGCTTTACGTCGCCGATACCGGCTCCAGCCACTATCCTGAAGCCGCCAAGGAAATCAAGGTCTGGGACGTGACCGGCGACGGCAAGTCGCTTTCCAACGGCCGCACCTTCGCTTCCATGGAATTCGAAGGCAGGGCCGGGCTGGCCGACGGCATTCGGGCCGATAAGGACGGCAACATCTGGGCTTCCGCGGGATGGGTGGGCGACGGCTACGACGGCGTCCACTGCTTCGCGGCCGACGGCAGCCGCATCGGTGTGATCCTGCTGCCTGAAATCTGCTCGAACGTCGCGTTCGGGGGCCGAAAGCGAAACGTGCTCTTCATGACCGCCAGCACTTCGGTCTACTCGGTATATACCGAAGCGATCGGTGCCGGTTACGCCTGACGACGAACATGTTGGCGTTGACCGTCACGTCGATTCGGTTATCGTGAGCAGGTGTCGATCGTGCGCCAGCGACCCTGTGGCATTCGTACGATTGCCTCCTCTCAAAGTCTCGATTCGGGAAGGATCCCCGATCATGAATCGATGGTCACGCCGACGATTCGTCGCGACGTCGTTAAGTCTCGGATGCACAGGCTGCCAGTTCGTTCGGCTCGGAATCAACGAATCGGATTCGGACAAATCGGTCGGCGATGCCCTCAAATCGACAAGGCCAGGCGTGCATCCACTGGAAGGCATGCGGCGAGTCGGCATGAAAATCGCCATCGCCCAGGGACCTTTGAAAGACTCGGCCATCGATCGATCCATCTGGAACACGGCCGATGATCAGGTCATCGATCCCGGACTGCGGGATACGCTTCGAAACAACGGCCTGCGATTCGGTCTCCTGCGGTCAAGTCTGCCGCTGGATGTCGAAGAAGCCCTGAAACACTCC
>Ga0172376_10007957_pt1 | contig 11178 bp, 9 predicted proteins | sample Lak35m_FD_121114 | JGI IMG/M metagenome (GOLD analysis project Ga0172376, IMG submission 121114) | Freshwater microbial communities from Kabuno Bay, South-Kivu, Congo - kab_092012_35m | ecosystem: Environmental > Aquatic > Freshwater > Lake | place: Democratic Republic of the Congo: South-Kivu...
GCGTGCAGTGTGTTTCTCGGTAGGTCGGTCCGGTCGGCGAGACTGGGGCCATGGGTTTCCCCTCCGATCTCGAGATCGCACAACGCGCCCGTCTCGCACCGATGAGCGACATCGCAGCGCAACTCGGTCTCGATGACGACCTTCTCGAGCCGTATGGACGCCACGTGGCAAAGATCGACACGGCCGCGCTCGATCGCGTCGCGGATCGTCCGAGGGGTCGGTACGTGGTGGTCACTGCGATCACACCGACCCCGCTGGGAGAGGGCAAGACCACCACCTCGGTGGGGCTCGCACAGGGAATGGCCCGGATCGGCAAGCGTGGTCTCCTGGCGCTGCGTCAGCCCTCGATGGGTCCGACCTTTGGCATCAAGGGTGGTGCGGCCGGGGGCGGATACAGCCAAGTGGTGCCGATGGAGACGTTGAACCTCCACCTCACCGGCGACTTCCATGCGGTCACGGCGGCCCACAACCTCCTTGCGGCCCTCGTCGACAATCATCTGCACCAGGGCAACGCCCTGGGTCTCTCGGTGAAGGATGTCTCGTGGCGCCGGGTGCTGGACGTGAACGATCGCGCATTGCGCAACATCGTGATCGGTCTCGGGTCTCCCGAGGACGGCGTGACTCGACAGAGTGGCTTCGACATCACCGCCGCCTCCGAGGTCATGGCACTTCTCGCACTGGCCCGCGACCCCGACGACTTGCGGTCACGGCTCGAGCGCATCGTGGTCGGACTCGACCGATCCGGTTCCCCCGTGACCGCCGGTGACATCGGGGCCGCGGGGGCGATGTCGGTGATCCTGCGGGAGGCCGTGAAGCCGAACCTGATGCAGACACTCGAGAACACACCGGCCCTCATCCACGCGGGACCCTTCGGCAACATCGCCACCGGCAATTCCTCGGTGATCGCGGACCGTATCGGCATCCACCTCTGCGATTACCTCGTCACCGAGGCCGGCTTCGGCGCCGACATGGGTGCCGAGCGGTTCTTCAACATCAAGTGTCGTGTCTCGGGAATGGTGCCCGATGCCGCGGTGCTCGTGGCGACGGTGCGCGCCCTGAAGGCGCACTCGGGACGTCACCGCGTGGTGGCGGGCAAGCCCCTGCCGCCCGAGATGCTCGCGGAGAATCCCGATGACGTGCGTGCGGGGGCGGCCAATCTCGTGAAACAGATCGAGAACGTGCGCATCCACGGCGTGTCGCCCGTGGTTGCGATCAATGCCTTCCCGGGCGACCACGCGAGCGAGCATGCCGTCATTCGTGAGATCGCCGAGTCGATGGGTGCTCGCGTGGCGGTGTCGACCCATTTCGCAGACGGTGGTGCGGGCGCGGTCGAGCTCGCGCGCGCGGTGGTCGAGGCCTGCGAGGAGCCGAGCACCTTCCAACTCCTCTATCCCGTCAACGCGCCGGTGACCACCAAGATCGAGACCATCGCGACCAAGATCTACGGGGCGGCGCGCGTCGAGTACTCGGCCGCGGCGACGGCCCAGTTGGCCCGACATGAGACCAATGGTTTCGGTCACCTGCCCGTGTGCATGGCAAAGACCCACTTGTCGATCAGTGGTGATCCCTCGCTCAAGGGCGCACCGACGGGTCACACGTTGACGGTGCGCGAGGTGCGACTGTCGGCGGGTGCGGGCTTCGTGTATCCGATCTGTGGCGAGATGCGCACGATGCCCGGCCTCGGTGCGACGCCGGCGGCGCTGTCGATCGACCTGAACGACGACGGCGACGTCGTCGGATTGTTCTGACCCGCTCTCGGCGCACTTGACGCCCGACGGGGGTGACCAGATCGACCCGTGGGCCACGGGTACGGTGGGTGGGCCGTGTCCAAACGCGCCAATTGGCTCCTCCGCTTCGTGGTCTCGGTCCTTGCCGGGGCGCTCCTCATCACCGCCGCCGTGGTCGGTGCGGCCCCCCATGCGTGGCGGGTGCTGAACGCCCACGATCAGGTGCCGGTGCGCCTCGGGGCACTCGGTGGGCTCACCTCGCGGTCGGTGATCTCTGATTGGAAGGGTGACCAGATCGGGGTCTTCGAGGCCGAGAGCACCCAACCGATCCGACTCGCCACGCTTCCGACTGATGTCGTGGGCGCGTTCCTCGCCGTAGAGGACTCCGATTTCTACGGGCACAAGGGGGTGAACCTGCGCTCGCTCGTGCGGGCCGCACTCGCGAACTTCCAGTACACCGGCGACCGTCAGGGCGCTTCGACGATCACCCAACAAGTGGTCAAGATCGAGTTCCTCGGCGGGCTTCCGCGCGACGGTCGCTACAAGATCCTGCAGGCGCGGTACGCGACCATGCTCGAGAAGACGTCGACCAAGCAGGGCATCGTCGAGCGCTACCTCAACCGCGTCTTTCTCGGCAACAACGCATACGGAATCCAGGCCGCCGCAGAGGTCTACTTCGGCAAGAGCGCGAGCACTCTCACGCTCGAGGAAGCGGGTCTGCTCGCCGGACTGGTGCGGGCACCGAGCTCCTATGACCCGATCCGCAATCCGCTGCGCGCGCGCAAGCGGTTCGAGCAAGTGTTGGAGCGGCTCGTCGACACCGGTCTCATGACGCCCGAACGTGCCGCGGCCCTGAGCGACCCGGCGAGTCCCGACTACTTCCGACTTCCCGAGACCAAGCGCGAGGCGACGTCGACTCCCACGAGCCGCACCTACGTCACCGAGATGGTGCGTGACTTCCTCTTGAATCGATCGACGATCCTCGGCGACTCGTACGCCGAGCGCTACAACGCCCTCTATCGCGGGGGCATCTCGGTGAGCACCACGATCGACAGGGACGCCCAGGCAGACGCCGAACAAGCGGCGAAGAAACTGCCCGCGAACTCGGCGGGCATCGAGTCGGCATTGATCTCACTCGACACCGCGACCGGCGCAATCCGCGCCATCCGGGGTGGCTCGGGTTTTGTGCCCGGTCGCAACGAGGTGAATCTCGCACTGCGCAGACGTCAGACCGGATCGTCGATCAAGATGTTCGTGCTCGCCGCCGCGCTCGAGGCCGGGGTGCAGGCGAGCGACCTCATCGACGGCACCCTGCCGTGCACGATGCCCAATCCCGAGCAGCCCGATGAACCGTTCAAGATCTCGAACGGTGTGAGCAAGCCGACGACCTCGCTCGCCGAGCAGACATGGCTGTCGATCAACTGTGCATACGCGCGGCTCGCCCAGATCGTGGGGCTCCACCGCGTGGTCGATGGCATCTACCGGTATGCGAAGTCGCCGTGGCTCACGCCCGAGACATTCCGGATCCTGCCCTATGCGAGCCTCTCGACGGGGGCGAACGAATTGAGCCCGCTCGACATGGCCTCGGGAGCACAGACCCTCGCGAACAGTGGTCTGCACCACGAGCCATGGTTCATCCGCGAGGTGCGTGATGCCTCCGGTGCGGTGCTGTACAGCCAGGAGGTGAACGGTCCGGCGGTGACGGTCACCTCCCGCGGTGTGCCCGTCACCAAGATCGTCCAGCCGGTGCTCTCCAAGACTGTCGCCGACGAGGCCGTCGACATCTTGAAGCAGACACTCATTCGTGGCACGGCGCGCCGGACCCCTCTCGCCGACGGACGCGTCGCCGCGGGCAAGACGGGTACACAGGATCGCAACACCAATGCGTGGTTCGTGGGGTTCACTCCGCAGTTGACGACGGCGGTCTGGGTGGGCGACCCGAAGGGCTACACGCCGATGACAAGGAGACAGGTTCCCGAATTCAGGGCCGATCTCGCAGCAATCGGGCAGAACGGCGTCGTCGGCGGGCTCTACCCGGCACGCATCTGGAAGGCCTACATGGACGCAGCCCACACCTCGATGAAGGACGCCTATGCCGACTCGCGCCCGGATTGGGATGCACCCCCGGCCGCGGTGCGAAACCCCGTGCGCCTCTACCTGCCCGGGCTCGATTGCATCGCCGAGGTGGTGTCGGGTCGGTTGCCCACCAAAGTGACGGGCACGTGGACCACGGTGGTGCCGACCATTCCCACGGTGCCGCCGGTGGTCAGCACGACAGTCCCCGCGACGACGGTGCCGACGACGACGCTTCCGGGTGTGCCGAACGCGACAACGGTGCCGACTGCGACAACGGTGCCGACTGCGACAACTGTGCCCACGCCAACCGGGCCAACGGCACCGGCAACGACGGTTCCACGAGGGCCGGTCGTGCGCGTGGTGGACCCGGGCACCACGATCGCGCCATCGGTGACCGATCCCACGGTCCCTGTGGTGGGTGTCGACCCGGATCGTTTCCTCGTCTATGACTGCAAGCGCGGGGTTCCCTCCGGGATCCGCACCACTCCGTAGCATCGAAGTCGTGGTCCTCTGGTTCCTCGGCACGGTGAGTGTCGCCGTGTGGTTCGTGTTCCGCGACGACCGCCTCGATCATCGAGTGTTGGCTCTCGGTGCAGTGGCACCCGATGTGGTCGACGGCGTGACAGGGGGAGTCTGGGTGGCGCACTCGGTGACCGCGAGCGTCGTGCTGCTGGCCGTGGTGATGGCGCTCACGGTCGGACGTCGGGAATCGCGCAAGCGGTGGCTCGCGTTGCCGATCGGAACCTTCCTGCACCTGGTGTTCGACGGAGCCTTCGCTGACACGGGCTCGTTCTGGTGGCCCTTCACGGGGATCGCCACCTCTGGTGATGCGTTGCCGAGCATCGCGCGCGGATGGTGGAACATCCCCCTCGAGCTCGTGGGACTGGCCCTGCTGGCGTTCGTCGTGTCCCGTCACGGGTTGGCAGACCCCGCACGTCGCCGCGAATTCGTGCGCACTGGACGGCTGACCGACCCGAATCCCGGGGGAGTCGGCCAGTGCTGATCATGGTTCGTCACGGGCAGACCCGCATCAACGCGGGAGGGCTCCTGCAGGGGCGCATCGACCTGCCACTCGATGACATCGGCCGCAGCCAGGCCGAGGCGATCGGTCGGGCAGTGCGCGCGCGATTCCCCGGAGCGACCGTGGTGTCGAGTCCACTCCAACGCGCGCGTCAGACCGCCGAGGCCATCGTGTCGTCACCGGTGCTCGATGAGCGTTTCCTCGAGCTCGACTACGGCGACTTCGACGGCAAGGCGATGACGGACGTGCCCGAGGAGACATGGGCACTGTGGCGTCGCGACCCGCATTTTCGTCCACCGAACGGCGAGACCCTGGTCGAGCTGGACCTGCGGGTCCGACCGGCACTCGAGGAACTGGCCGAGATGGCCCGCACGACCGATGTCGTGGTGGTCTCGCACGTGTCGCCGATCAAGAGTGCCGTGACGTGGGCACTCGGAATCGGACCCGAGGCCACGTGGCGGTGTTCCCTCGACCGCGCCTCGATCACCACGATCGCGGTGTCCGGGCGCGGTCCGGCACTCGTCGGGTTCAACGACACCTCGCACCTGACCTGATCTGACCTGACCTGACCCAACCCAATCCGACCCGACCCGACCCGACCCGCACTACCCCGATCTCGCGGAGTCGGGTTCGGCGCGCCCGACACATCCCGGTGCAAGACTGGATGCGATGTTGCACAGGGAGATGAATCTCCGCGAGACCATCGCTCGCTTGGTGCGAACCGAACGCGAGGCCCAGAGCCGCTTCCGGGTGGGCTCTCCGTGTCGCTTCGTCCGGGGCATCGATGTGGTCGTGCACATCTTCATTCCCGAGATGATCGAGAACGTCGCGCCTCGCGTGGCCGGCTACCTCCGGCGCACGAGCCCCCGTTGGGGACGCTCCTGGCGCGAGTGGTGAGACCCCCGCGGGCGTGACGCCGGTGACGAGTCTCGACGGTGCGCCGGGGCGGACCGGGGAAGTAAACATGGGGACATGACGGCACCGAACGGTCTCCACCATCTCGCTCTCAGCACCGCTGACATCAAGACCCAGATCGAGTACTTCACCGACGTCCTCGGCTTCGAACTTGTCGCCCTGTACTGGATGCACGGCGTCGACGGTGCATGGCACGGGTTCCTGCGCATGAATGACACGTGCTCGGTCGCGTTCGTGCAGATGGATGCGATCAAGAAGATCGACAGGGTCACGGGCGTGACGCACGCCGGCAATGCGGGGGGCGCGACCGCCGGCGGCACCATGCAGCACGTGGCGTTCAACGTGGACACCTACGAGGACCTCATCGCCATGCGCTCGCGCATCAGATCACGTGGTGTGAACGTGATGGGGCCGTTGCGCCACGGAATGTGCGACTCCATCTACTTCGCGGGTCCCGAGGGGCTCGTGCTCGAGGTGGCGACCTCCAGCGAGCCGATCGACGGACGCAAGTGGATCGACCCCGAGGTGGTCGCACTCGCGGGAATCAGCGAGGAGGAACTCGCCCGGTTCCGCAGTCCTGCGCGGTTCGATGCGCCAGATGAACCGTTGCCGAACCCGCCGATCGACGGTGACAAGCCGCATCTCGAGTACCCCGAGGCGGTGTACCGGATGCTGATGACGATGCCCGATGATCAGGTGACGCAGCGGTACTCAGAGAGCGAGCCGCCGGTCAGCTGACCCGGCGCACCGGACCGGTGTGGCCCGGGTGGGCGACGGTGAGTCACCCTGTAAGCGGGGTTCTGTACTCGCTCGCGCGAGCGGTGACCATCCATCTGAGCGGCCTACCCGGAGGTTGCCTTTCGGCGGGCGGGCAGCCCTCCTCCTGCTTGGCCTTGCTTCGAACGGGGTTTACCGAGCCGTGCGGATCGCTCCGCACGCTGGTGCGCTCTTACCGCACCGTTTCACCCTTGCCTGTGGCTTGCGCCCATCGGCGGTCTTCTCTCTGTTGCACTGTCCGTCAGGTCGCCCCGACCTGGCTCTCGCCAGCGTTCTGCCCTGTGAAGCCCCGACTTTCCTCGATGTCTCGCGACACCGCGGTCACCCGGGCGACTCACCGTCGAATCCGAGTGTACGGAGACGCGACGATGCACAACCGCGAGGATCGACTCCGGTACCGATTCGTCAGAGTCACTGGATTGGCCGGCATCGGGCGATCCAGTGACTCAGCCGATGGGGACGGTCCCCGGCGAGCGGTGCTCACCGGGGCGGATGGCTCACCAGATGTAGGAGTTGTAGCTCGGGGTCTCGAGAGCGACGGATTCCTTGACGCCGGCCTCGTTCTTCTTCCCCAGCTGCACCTGCACCGAGGCGAGCGTGCCGAACGTCGACTGCAGTGCCGAGAACGTCGGGTTGCCGTCGGCGCCGAGCTCGGACACGAATCCCTTGGCGCCGGGAGCGATCTGCAGTGCGATCACGGCTGCGCGCCGCGATGCCGCGGCCGCGAGGCCCATCATCTGGCCCCGCAATGCGGGTTCGGTGGTCTTGGGCACGAACCCCTGGTAGGTGCTCGCGACCACGGTCTGCAGCGCATGAGCAAGCAACAGACCGTCGGCCTCGGGCTCGTCGCTCTCGCCCACGAGCGCGAGAGCGTCGTCGCCCCAGTTGGCCTTCAGGCGCGCATTGGCCGCGTCGACGGGTGTGCCCTGGCGCGCCACCACGAGCTCGCGCAGCGCCAGGAGTGCGTTCTCGTGACCCTTCGCGAGGTCGTTCATCACGGTCGCGTTCGAGCCGGTCGCCAGTGTCGAAGAGGTCAGCGCCTCGTGCGCGAGTTTCTCGACCGACATCGCGGTGCGCAGCAGCACCACGTCGGTGACGCTGACGTCGTCGAGTGTCTGGGGCTCGGATGCCTCGCCGAGGCGCGCCACGGCCTGGGGTGCCGAGTCGGCGCACGCTGCGAGCACCACGCCGGCGAGCGCGGCGGCGCCACCGTTGCGCAGGAGTCCGCGCCGTGACATCGGTGAGCGCTCGGTCGCGGCGTTGTCGGAGGTCATGTTCATCTCGTCGTTCATCGTGAATCGGGCCTTTCCGTCACAGCCCGGCTGCGGCAAGGGGCGCAGCGCCGGAGAGAAGTGCGAGAGCCGCCGCATGGCGGGCCTCGACGGTGATGATGGATGCGACCAACGAGGCGGCGTCGGTTCCCTTGAGCCCGGCGAGGATGCCGATGTGGATTTGCACCGTCTCGTCCTCGAGTCGCGAGAACTCGCCCGCCACGGCCGCGACCGAGCCGGTCGGTGCGGCGAGCGGATTCGCATCGAACGGGGCGAGATCCGGGCCGAGGAATCCCACCAGGGCCTGCTTGTAGGCGAGGTGGTGGTCGTGGATCACCTTCATCGCGGCCTTGTCGTCGGCGCCGGAGGTCTTCTCGACCACCGCTGCGTACGTGGCCACGAGGGCGGCCTCACGCGCGACGGCGGCGTTCAGCGACTCGTTGTCCGCCGCATCGCGCTTCGGGAGATCGGGGCCGGTCGCGGCACGTGCGGTGCCGGCGAGCACGGGCGCAAAGGCCGCGGCCGTGCCTCCGGCCAGGAGCGAGGCGATCAACCGTCGCCGGGATGTGCCGGTCTCGGTGGGGAGTTCGTCGTGAGTGTCCACTCGTGTGGTTCCTTCGTGCGTGTGTCCGTGATCGGGGTTGGTGTGGTGATCGTGGATTCGGGTGTGGGGGCCGCGAGGTCCGTCCCTCAACACTAGAAGTCCAGTGCCGAAAGGTCGGGTATCCAGGAACGTGTCCTGGTCACCGCCTCCCTCCATTGTGCCCTCGGAAGGCTCGGCTCTCCCAACGGCTCGACGACCCGGGCCCCCGTGATGTGCGCGGCCGCCGACACGAGATCACCCCATTGACCGACTGCCGTGCCGGCGAGGAACCCCGCACCGAGTGTGGTGGCCTCCGTCACAGGAGACACCACCACGGGACGGGCGATCGCGTCTGCGAGGGCCTGCACGAACACGCTGTTGCGACTCAGACCGCCATCGATGCGCAAGGTCGACACGACGTGACCCGAGTCGGTCTCGGCAGCCTCGAGCAGATCGGCGCCGCGGTGGGCGACTCCCTCGAGGACGGCGCGCACGATGTGAGCGCGTGTGGTGCCGCGTGTGATGCCGAACAGGGCGCCGCGCGCGCCGTAGTCCCAGTGCGGTGTGCCGAGACCGAGGAGCGCAGGGACGAAGGCGACACCGTCGGTTGTCGCGACACTCGCAGCGACGCTCTCGGACTCGGCCGCAGATTCGATGAGACCGAGGCCGTCGCGGAGCCACTCCACGCACGTGCCGGCCGAGAGCATGACCGCCTCGGTGCCGTAGGAGATGCCGTCGCGCACCGAGGAGAACGCCACGATCGGGAAGGTTCCGCCCGCGGTGCGGCGCGCCGTCCCCGGGGTACTGGTTCCGGTGAAGAGGTCGAGCATTCCCCCGGTGCCGAACGTTGCCTTCGCCATTCCGGGTGCGAGGCAACCCTGACCCACCAACGAGGCCTGCTGGTCGCCGACGAGTGCGGCGATGGGGGGCGAACCCGGCAGCGCCGACGCCTCGCCGATCACCCCGGATGTGTGGACGATCCGGGGGAGTGCCGCGGGGTCGATCCCGAGTGCGTCGAGAACACCGGTGTCCCATGTGCTCCCGTCGGCAGTGGTGAGTCCGGTCACCGCGGCGTTGGTGTGATCGGTGGCGTGCACCGCACCGCGGGAGAGTTTCCATGCGACGAAGGAATCGATCGTGCCGAAGACGACATCGGTGTCACGCGCGCCGGCGACATTGGCGATCAACCATGCGATCTTCGTCGCGCTCTGGTTGGGTGCGAGAGCAATGCCGTGTGTCGCGCGCGCGGCCAGGCACTCACCGACAGTGCGCAGGTCTTGCCAGCCGAGGCCCATCGCGATCGGTTCCCCGGTCGATCTCCGCCACCCGACCACCGAGGCTCGTTGATTGGTGACTCCGACGGCATCGACCGGCTGGCCACCCGTGGCGACGCCGACGCACTCGATGATCGTGTCCCACATGGCGGCAGCGTCGAACTCGACAAGACCGGGAGCCGGACTCTGCGGTGGCGTCTCGACATGGTGGAGTCCGGTCAACATCCCGTCATCTGAGAGGACGCCTGCGCGCACGCCGCTCGTGCCGATGTCGATGACGAGTGTCCTCATCGAAGGTGCACGGTTGGCGGGTGCACGGTCCGCGGTCTCACAGGCCGAGTTTGCCCGGATTGAGGATCCCGCGCGGGTCGAGTGCGATCTTCACCGCGCGGAGCACGCCGAGCGAGGTGCCGAGTGCCTCGGCCATGTAGCGCGCGCGGTTGTGGCCGACGCCGTGGTGGTGCGAGAGGTTGGCGCCCGCGGCGAGGGCTGCCCGTTGGCCCGCATCCCACATCGCGCGATGAGTGTCGTCGAATGCCTCGGCCGCGGGGGTGGCGGCGAAGGTGAAATACAGGCACGCACCGTCGATGTAGCTGTGCGACAGGTGGCACGACGCCGACCGTGCCTGGGGCACCGAGAGCATCGCGGTCTTGACCTGCTCGTCGATCGCATCGAGGCGCGACCACGGTGCGGTGACCTCCATGGTGTCGATCACGTATCCCTTGCGCGTGAGCGCCTGGAGCCCGCTCGTGTCGTTGCGGTGGTGCATCCATCGCTCGACGAGCTCGACATCGGCCGTGACCGCACCGCACGCCATGGCCGCATCGTGCACGGTGGACATCGTGGCGTCGACGAGCGCCTCGGTGCCCTCGTCGAGAACGAGGAGTGTCGACACGGTGCCGTCGCCGCCGTGCGAGCGCTTGCTCTCTGTGCCGTCGTAGAGGCGGAGCACCGCGGGGGTGGCGCCCGAGCGGATGATCCGGCGGCAGGCCTCGATGCCGGCCGAGAAGTCCGGGAACGAATACGCACCGCGCCGCTCGACCTCGGGGAGCGGGTGTGCCCGCAGCCATGCACGGGTGATCACCGCGAGCGTCCCCTCGCTGCCGAGGAGGAGATGGTCGAGATCCGGGCCGACTGCGCCGGCCGGTGCTCCGCCGGTGCGGATGACGGTGCCGTCGGCGAGCACGGCCTCGAGCCCGTGCACCATGTCCTCGATCTTTCCGTAACGGGTCGAGAACTGTCCGGCGCCGCGGCAGGCGATCCATCCGCCGACGGTCGAGATGTCGAAGGACTGCGGGTAGTGGCCGACGGTGAGACCATGCGCGCGCACACTGCGCTCGAGGTCGGGACCGAACGTGCCCGACAGGACCTCGACGATCCCCGAGACCGTGTCGATGTCGCCGACACCCTGCATCGCGCCCATGTCGAGGGCCACTCCACCATGTGCCGGGATTGCCGCGCCGCACACGCCCGAGCGCCCACCAGAGGCGGTGACGGGGATGCCGCGCTCGTTGCAGAGTGCGAGGAGGCGGGA
>Ga0172376_10007959_pt1 | contig 11176 bp, 9 predicted proteins | sample Lak35m_FD_121114 | JGI IMG/M metagenome (GOLD analysis project Ga0172376, IMG submission 121114) | Freshwater microbial communities from Kabuno Bay, South-Kivu, Congo - kab_092012_35m | ecosystem: Environmental > Aquatic > Freshwater > Lake | place: Democratic Republic of the Congo: South-Kivu...
CATCTTCGACAAGCAGCCGCAGATGTTCACCGACGCGCAGATCTTCGGCCAGTTCAACGTCGATGGTTCGGCGCAGGACCAGCTGGGCCGGTCCTACCGCCTCGGCCTGACCTGGAAGAACTAAGCAGGTCGGCAACGACTTAACTGAAGCTGGAACGGCGGCTCGCGAGAGCCGCCGTTCTTCTTTTCTCGGGCTGGCGGGTGCTCTAGAGTTCGAGCCTGACCGGATACCCACAATGACTGTCAGCCAGAGAGAATTCGCCGCCGGGTTGCAAAATGCCGCTCGCCTTATCGGGGCGGGCGAAGCTGCGGCGGCGCTGCAAGTGCTTGACGGGCTGGCTGTGTCGGTGGGCCGACATCCGGACATCCTGCAAATCAGGGGCGTCGCCCTTCGCCGGCTCGGGCGCCTTGCCGAGGCCGTGGAGCAGTTCCGGCAGTCCCTCGCCCTGCATGACGGGCAGCCGCACGTGCACAACAACCTTGCGAGTGCGCTGCTCGCCGCTGGCCAGCCCGGCGAGGCCGAGCGCCATTTCAGGCGGGCGCTCGCGCTCAAGCCGGACTACGCCGAGGCGAGGTACAATCTGGCGCTCCTGAAACTCGAGGATGATCCGGTGGTTGCGCGTGACCTACTCGGCGCTGTCACCAAGTCGAACCCCGCGTTCGGTCCCGCTTGGGAGGCGTTGTCACTGGTCCTCGGCAAGCTGGGCGAGCGCGAGAGCGCGCTTGCCGCGGCACGGCGGGCTGTTGCCCTATCGCCCGGGTCACATACGGCTCAGCACAATCTCGGGCAGGCCGCGATGGCGATGCGCGACTACACGTCGGCCGAGCAGGCCTATGCGCGATCGGTGCAGTTGCAACCGCGCTCGGATGCGGGATGGTTTGGCTTGGGCAGCGCACTGCGCGCGCAGGAGCGGCATGCCGACGCTGCCATGGCCATGGAAAAGGCCGTCGCGGCCAATCCGGGAAACATCGACGCTCACCGGGTGCTGAACGAATTGCTGTGGCAGACGGGCCAGGGCCACCATTACCTGCAGTCCTTTGCAAGGGCGCTGGCGCATTCGCCAGGCAACACCGAACTCAGGACGGCCTATGCGGCGGGGCTGCTTGCCATCATGCGCCCTGAAGAGGCGCTGGGCGTTCTCGAACCCGTGGGCCGAGAAGATGCTGCCGCGGCGCAGGCCGAGGACATCCGGGCCCGCGCGCATGCCATGCGGGGTGACCATGCCCGTGCCCTGCAGCATCATGCGCAGGCGGTAAAGTGCTGTCCCGGGGACATGATAATCACGCGTCATGGTATTGAGACGATGCTGAAGGCCGGCCGCCATGACGAAGCGATGGCTGCGTGCGAGCGCAGCCTTGCATCCTCTCCGTTCGACCAGGGACTGCTGGCGATGTACACCACGGCGCTGCGGCTTGCTGGCGACGAACGCCAGCATCAGCTTGCGGATTTTCATTCTCTTGCGCGCGTGTTTGCCCTTGATCCGCCGCCAGGCTTTGGAAGCATGGAGGACTTCAACCTCGCGCTCGCTGAGGAGTTGCGAAAGCTCCATACCACGCGTTTTCATCCCACCGACCAGACGCTGCGCGGGGGCACGCAGACCTTTGGGGCTCTTTTCGAGCGACGCGAACCGCTCGTGCAGTTGCTGCGCGCACAACTCGAGAAAGCCATCGGCGCCTATATCAGCGACATGCGCGAGGATGCCTCACACCCCCTGTTCGCACGGCGCGGACGCAGCTTCGGCTTCTCGGGATCGTGGTCGGTGCGCCTGTCCGAGGGCGGGTTCCACACCAACCACTTCCATCCCATGGGCTGGATCAGTTCGGCTTACTATGTGACCGTGCCGGCAGAGTCCCGGGACAGCGATGCAAAGCCCGGATGGTTCAAGCTGGGCGAGACCAATCTTGGATTGGGTGAGAACGAGCGCATCGAGCGTTACGTCCAGGCCCAGCCCGGCCATCTCGTGCTCTTTCCGTCCTACTTCTGGCACGGCACGGTTCCTTTCAATGCACGCGATGAGCGAATTACGGTTGCCTTCGACGTCGTGCCTGTTGCATGAGCCTCATCCCCTCGACCCATCAGGAGAGGCGTGAAACACAGTTAAACTGTTGTTCTGTATGGTTAATTTTTCGCCTCTCCAACCTTGCCTCTGGAGCTGTAGCGGAGAGGCCACAGGACGGGGCGATTCATTCAACGGAGCGGTCGGTAATGCAATTAGGCGCTGTACCTGTGTAGTGGCGAGGCATAGTCTCCTCGCGAGGCTTCTCAGGGGCATTGGTGCGAGCTATTCGGTTCGTTCCGTTTTGGGTAGCAGTGACAAGAGACGGCTAAGAGCGAGGGGTATTATGGAGTTCAAGAAGGTTTTGATTGGCGCGGCATCGGCACTTGTGCTGTCCGCTGGCGTTGCCCAGGCAGGTTATGATCGCGACGGTTGGTACTTTGGTCTTGAGGCCGGTATCGTCAACGTCGAGGACACGGAGATCGCCGTGACCAGCGCGGGCGGCAAGAGGGCTCTGGATCTTGACGGCGGCATCGCCGTTCTCGGTACCTTCGGCTACGCCCTGTCCGACTCGAACTGGCGCATCGAAGGTGAAATCGGCAACCGTTTCAATGACGGCACGCCGATCGTGACGTCCTGTACGGGGCTCACGGCGATCGTTTGTACATCGAACGTGCCCGAACTGACCGAATGGACCTACATGGTCAACGCGGTCTATGATTTCAAGTTCAGCTCTGAGCGCTTCGGCTTCAGTCTCGGCGCTGGCGTCGGTGTGGACAATGCCCGCCTGGAATTCGCGGGGTATTCGGTTCCGCCGGGCGTTGATGACGCCGATTGGAAGTTCGCTGCGCAGGGCATCGTCGGTGCAACGTACCGGCTGTCCCAGCATTGGGACTTCATGGCGAACTATCGCTATCTGTTCGTGAACGAGCCGGAGCTTTACTTCTCGCCGGAAGTCGAGATGCGCAAGCACACGTTCACAATCGGCCTGCGTTATGGCTACAACGAGCCGCCGGCTGAGGCTGCTCCGCCGCCGCCTCCTCCGCCGCCACCGCCGGCACCGAAGCAGTTCATCGTCTTCTTCGGCTACAACAAGTGCAACATCACGGCTGAAGCTGACGCGGTCCTCTCCGAGGCGGCTGCTGCGGCCAAGTCGAGCGGCAGCGCTGCTGTCCGCATCGTCGGCCACACCGACACGTCGGGTTCGGCTGCCTACAACCAGAAGCTCTCCGAGTGCCGCGCCAATGCGGCCAAGACGAACCTGGTTGGCAAGGGCGTGTCCGAAGGCTCGATCTCCACGTCGGGCAAGGGTGAGTCCGAGCTGATGGTGCAGACGGGTGACGGGGTGAAGGAACCCCAGAACCGCCGCGCCACGGTCGACCTGCAGTAACAGGCCGAACGCCAACTGAAATGCGGAAGGGCGAGCCCGTCGGGCTCGCCCTTTTCGCTTCTGCGATTGCTCCGGCGCCCCGCCCCCTCGCCGGCAACGAGCGCCCGTCGCGCCTGACAGGTCCCGCCACAGGAGCGTTTACGCCGTATTAAGCCTAACAGGTCGAGGATGATCCTGGATTGTCAGGGCATGCGCGCGCGTGCCGGTTACAGAGGGGTCTTCAAGAGCGATGAATACCAGAGCCAAGCTGCTGGCGGGCGCAGCCCTGCTTGCCATTCCCATCCACGCGGATGCCGCGCAGCTAAGGGGAACGTATGTGTCCATTGAAGCGGGCGGAAGCTGGGTGGGACACGAGAACTTCCTGCAGCAGATCCTCTACACGGCGCCGCCAACGGGCACCACACCGACGACTGTCTTAAATGAATTCACCAACACGTTCGACACCGGCTGGGCCGTCATGGGCAGCGTTGGCTACGCATTCGACAACGGCATCCGTGCCGAGCTCGAGCTGGGCTACCGCCTGAACGATGCCGTGCAGGACGCGATTGGCTCGAGCACCCACACGGTCGGTGAACTGCGCGAGTTCACGATCATGGCGAATGCGCTCTACGACATCGACCTTACAGAAGACCTCTCGCTCAGCATCGGTGCTGGCGCCGGTGTTGACCGGGCGCGGTTCACGATTTCCTGCATGTGCCTCGACGAGGACTCCTGGCGATTTGCCTACCAGGGGATTGCGGGGCTCAACTATGCGCTGGGCCGGGACATGCAGTTGTTCGTCAACTACAGGTACCTTCGCGTCGATGCGCCCGAATACAACTGGTTCGTCGATGGTGCGCCAGCCTCGGACCGCCGTTTGCGCTTCCTTGGCGACCTGAACAAGCAGTCGGTCACCGTCGGCCTGCGCTTTGCGCTTTACGGCGCGGCGCCCGTTCCGGTGGCGCCACCACCGGTAACAGAGCCGCCGCCTCCCCCGCCGCCCGCACCGCCGCCGGCACCCGAGCAGTTCGTCGTTTTCTTCGGCTTCAACAAGGCGAACATTACCGGCGAGGCGATGCAGGTGATCACCGACGCTGCGCGCGTTGCCAAGGAAACAGGGTCGGCATCGATCCTGATCGTAGGCCACACCGACAGTTCGGGTTCGGATGCGTACAACGACGCCCTGTCGCAGCGGCGTGCATCGGCGGTGAAGTCGGCGCTCGTCGATCTCGGCATCGAAGAGGGCAAGATCACGGCGACCGGCAAGGGCGAAAGCGAACTCATCGTCAAGACGGGCGACGGGGTCAAGGAACCGCAGAACCGCCGCGCAACAATCGATCTGAAGTGAGGGCACAGTGAAGAAGTTGCTGCTTGCCAGCACTGCCATGGCCTTGCTCGCAAGCCCGGCCCATGCCGGCGCGCTGCGTGGCAGCTATGCCTCGATCGAGGCTGGCGCGACGTGGTTCCATCCCGAGCAGGTGGCCCAGACCACCACCCTGTCGGGTACCACGGTGTCCACCTATGCCCTCTACGAAACGGAGTTCTCTGCAGGCTGGGCCGTGCTGGGCAGCGTGGGCTACGCGTTTGAGAGCGGCGTGCGGGCTGAACTCGAGCTTGGCTATCGTCATAATGATCTCAACCGACTGTTCGACAATTCCGCCAGCACGCTGCCGGCCGGCGGTGAGTTCAGCTCTTTCTCGATCATGGCGAACGCGATCCATGACATCCCGGTCGCCAAGCAACTAACACTCTCTCTTGGGTTGGGCGTCGGCGTTGAGCAGGCAAAGCTGACTATCGAACATCTCGAATTCAGCGATGACACGTGGCAGGTGGCGTATCAGGGGCTCGTTGGGCTGAACTACAACCTTTCCGGCCGCGCGCAACTTTTCCTGAACTACCGGTACCTGCAGACACAGCGCCCTGAATATCCGTGGCTTCTCGATGCGGCTACGAACGAAAACAGGCTGACCTCGGTGCTCAACGACCTCAACCGCCACACGGTGTCGGTCGGGTTGCGCTATGGTCTGGGGTCCATCATTCCCAAGTAGTTGACGGCTGACGGGGCTTGCCCCAACGTGGTTCGAGAGGGGCGCCCTGCCATTCGTGCACGGCGCCCTTTTTCATGCCCGCGTGTGCGCGGCCGTCACTTGATTCGGACGCCGATTTGCCGCCTGTTTCAGCAACCAAGGGTCGAGGGGCATTGGACGCCTGATGTGCCCCGCTATGAATTCTCAGGGTTTTCCTTCTTATCCACACGTCCGAATTCTTGCATTTGACAAGAGCGAGCGACGGATGCACCCACGCAAACAACTGTGTCGGCATGGCTTTGAGGGCCTTCGGCAACAGAAAAAACAATGCAAGGGGTGTTCTTATGTCGTTGAGGAAGGTCCTGCTGGGCGCAGTGTGCGTGGCAGCATCGTGTGCACCGGCTTTGGCGGCCGGCTCGGAAGGCTGGTATGTCGGCCTTGAGGCTGGCGCGAACTGGGTTGATGACTGGGCCTCCGTCGCGACCCCGCGCGGTGGCACTGCTGGCGCGGCCGAGGCGTCGTTCGACACGGGCTGGGCTGCGCTCGGCAGCGTCGGGTACGCGTTCGCCGGCAACTGGCGCGGCGAGCTTGAACTTGGGTTCCGCGAGAACGATCTTTCGGCCACCACGCCGGGCGCGCTGCTCTGGGACGAAGGAAGGCTGCGCGAACTGTCGGCGATGGCGAACGTCCTCTATGACCTCGACCTGACCGACCGCATCTTCCTGTCCGTTGGCGCAGGCGCCGGCGCGGACCGCGCGGAGATCACGGACAGGCGCGCGGGTGCCCTCTATTCGCAGGAAGGCTGGAACGTTGCCTACCAGGGGATCGCCGGGCTTAACTTCGCTGTCGGAGGCCGCACGACCGCATTCGTGAACTATCGCTACCTGCGCGTGGGCAACCCCGAATTCGACATGCGCCAGCAATATGCCGGTACGACGGCAGCCCTGCAGCCCTATGGCATCGATGGCGATGACTTCGCCAAGCATTCAGTGACAGCGGGCCTGCGCTATGCGCTCAACCCGCCCAGGCCCGCGATCGCCGAGATGGCGCCTCCGGTTGCTCCCCCGCCGATGGAACCGGCTGCGCCGGCGCGCCAGTTCATCGTGTTCTTCGGGTTCAACAAGTACAACCTGACCTCGGCTGGCCAGAGGGTCGTTGCCGAGGCCGTCCGCGTGGTCAAGGAAACCGGGACAGCGACCCTGCTGATCACGGGGCACACGGATACGATGGGTTCGCCGGACTATAACCAGAACCTGTCGATGCGCCGGGCGAATGCGGTGAAGTCCGAACTCGTGCGCCAGGGGATATCGGCGGCTGCTATTTCTGCGACAGGCAAGGGAGAACTGGAACTTCTGGTTCAGACCAACGACAACGTGAAAGAACCCCAGAACCGTCGCGCCACGATTGATATTAACTAAGCGACCTCAGGCAAAGACTGCTGTTTTCCGGATGGGCAGCCCGCTGGGCTGCCCATTGCATTTTGGGCACACAGGGGAAGCATAATTCCACCCTATCCGTTCTGTAATTGACGCGGTCGGGGCTTTGACGGCTCACTTGTGGCGATAGAGCCCTCGATGAACCGCCGGTGTCCTGGTGTCCGGCGGCGGGGGCGCCCGGGAGATGTGCATGCTCAAGAATTCTTTGTTGGCGTCTGCGCTGGCCTTGTCGGCCTATGCGATGTCCACGTCGGCTGAAGCTGGCCACCGCCATCAGGGTTGGTATGTCGGGATCGAGGCTGGCGCCACCTGGATACAGGATGCGGACATCACGGCGACGGGAACGAGCCTGCCGGTCGAGGCAGAGTTCGACACGGGCTTTGCCCTGTTCGGCGAGGTCGGCTACCGCTGGGAAGACAACTGGCGCGTGGAGTTCGAGCTTGGCCTGCGCGAGAATGACTCGGATTGCTTCCGGGTCGGCGCGCCCTGCGTGTCGAACGTGCTCTACGACATCACCCAGGTCAGCCAGATGGTCAATGTCCTTCACGACATTCCGCTGACCGAGAACACGACGCTGTCACTGGGGCTTGGAATCGGCGGCGCATATGTCGATGTTGACGGACGGAACTTTTCGGATGACGGCGGCTATGTCTTCGCAGGCCAGGCCCTGTTCCAGCTTTCGCAGGCCCTCACCGATGACATCGACCTGGTTGTGTCCTATCGCTTCATGACGCTCGAGGATCCCGAGTTCCGGCAACTGGCCTATGGCAACCTCGAGATGGATACCGAGACGCACACGGTGTCGCTGGGCCTCAGCTTCGACCTGCAGCCTGAGCCCGTGGTGGCCGAGCCTGTCATCGCATCCGCACCGCCGGCCGCGGAGCCCCCTCCGGTACCCCAGCAGTTCATCGTGTTCTTCGCCTACAACAAGTCGAACCTGACGCGTGAAGGCCTCGACATTGTCCGCGAGGCCGCTGCCACGGCGATGAAGCAGGGTTATGTCACGATCCTCGTGACGGGCCACACCGACACATCCGGTTCGGCCGCTTACAATCTGGCGCTTTCCGAGCGGCGCGCCGACAGCGTCAAGAAGGCGCTTGTGGCGCAAGGCATCCCGGCAGCAGGCATCCAGGCCAGCGGCAAGGGAGAGACCGTGCTTGCCGTGCAGACGCAAGACATGGAGAAAGAACCGCGCAACCGCCGCGCCGAGATCAACCTGAACTGACACGTTCTCCAGCCCCACAAGGGGACGCAACGAGAAAGGGGCGCCTCGCGGGGCGCCCCTTTTCTTTTCGACGATCGCGTCTGGCTGCTTATTGGGCTGCGGGCGCAGTCGCCGCCGCTGCCGGCTGTTCGGGCTTCATGCGCGGCATCGGGATCAGCCGGCCGCCCGATGAAGCGGTGACGATCGACGGCGTGCCGCAGGCGTTCTGGCCGTGGCGATTGGCCGAAGGCTCGTTCGAGACGAACTCGACGAGGCGGATCTTCTCGGGGCCAAGCAGCTTGTCATAGAGGCTGGTGGTATAGGTGCAAAACTCGGTTATGTTTGCGAGGCTGCGCTGGGAAACCTCGTTGGCGGTGCGGGACTTGTAGTCCTCGAGCCGGGATTCACGTGAGAAGTGAGACATCAGCGTGCGATGCGCCGACATGAGATCGGGCCGGTAGGCGGTGACGAACTCGTTGTAGCGCGGCGTGAGCTTGCATGAAAGCGCGCCAACCACGAGCTCGGTCTGAAGCATGCGCATCTGAAACGCCGTCAGCACCCTGCCCTTGATGCAGGCGGACGCGGCGGACTTGGACTTTCCCGAAGCGATGGCGGGTGCCGCCGGAAGCATCAGGGCCGTTATTAACAGAGCGGTGCGTGAAATTTTCATGGATACTCCCTCGCGTCGACTCAGTTAACACAGTCCGGTCTGGCTGCGGAAGGTCCGGCACGTTGCATGCCCTGCCATTTTTCAGTCCGGCGGGCCGCGGCTGGAAAGACCCTGGACGATGCACAGGAACGTGGAACGCTTCTGCCGGGCGGCGGCCTGACCTATAGTTGCAGCAGACGAACCGTGAGGGACAGGATGCGACTGACAACAATTCTTATTGCCGCGGCGCTGTTGCTCAACCTCGCCGGCACCGCATCGGCCGCGACATGGCGTGACGTCGACCCGGAGAACCTGGTCGTGATGGACACGGTGCACGGGCGCGTGCTGATCGAACTCTCACCGGCCTTTGCACCACGGCATGCGGCACGTTTCCGGGCGCTGGTACGGGCCAAGTTCTATGACGGCAAGAGCTTCTATCGCGTGATCGACGGGTTCGTGGCGCAAGGCGGCATCGGCGAAGGCGATGACAAGAAGCTGCCCGAGTGGCCTTCGCTCAAGGCCGAGTTCGACCGCAACACCGGCATTGACGTCGAGTTCGTGGCGCTGGGCTCTCCCGACCTGTTCGCGGACCGGGTCGGCCACGTCGACGGCTTCCCCGTCGGGCAGGACAAGAAGGGGCGCCGGATGTGGCTCTTGCATTGCCCGGGTGCGCTTGCAATGGCCCGCGACAATGACCCCGACACGGGTGCCACCGAGTTCTACATCCCGATCGGCCAGTCCCCGCGGCGGCTGGATCGGAACCTTACTGTCTTCGGTCGCGTGCTTGACGGCATGGCCTCCATCCAGAAGCTCAATCGCGGCGACCCGAAGGTCGACAGCGGCGTGATCGAGGATCCGGCGCGTCGGGACGGCATCGTGCGCGTGCAGTTGGCGGCCGACATGCCCGAGGCCGAGCGTCCGCGCGTGCAGGTGATGGATCCAACCTCGAAGGCCTTCGCCGAATTCAAGGGACAGCGCAAGAACCCGGCACCCGACTTCTACAAGCGCGTCGCGCCCAACCTCGACATCTGCGCGTTCAGCGCGCCGGTGCGCATGAACAACGACATCAAGCCGGACTAGGCGCTGCGCTCTCTTGCCCGCGCATGTGTCCACTTGCCGTATCGCGGCAAAAAAGAGGTGTCACAGGCGCCTGGGGTCCGTTGATCCAGGTCAAGGAGATCTTTTCCGTCCCCGGCATACTGCACGCTCATGCATGAGCAGCAGGAAGGCGTGGCCACAGGCGTTGGCCCAGCGGCACGATGACAGACGTACAGACGCACCTCCTGAAGCGGGTACGGCTTTTCGAGCCGCTGCCGGAGGCGTGCCTTTCAGAGGTTGCGGAGATTGCGCAGCGTCGGCACCTCGATGCCGGGGATGTGCTGTTCCGTGAGGGCGATGATCCTGTCTGCCTTCATGCCGTGATTGCGGGCAATGTTGTCCTGCTCAGTGAGATATGCGGCGAGGAGTCGGTCATCGAATTCGTCGGAAGCGGGGACAGCATCCTTCTGCCGGCAACGCTGCTGGGTGTCGCCTACCCTGCCAGTGCCCGGATGACGACGCCTGGCGAAATTGTCGCCCTGCCCGCGCGCGCCTTTCTCAGGCTGGCAACGCACGATGCGGCGCTTTCAATGCAGTGCGCGCGGATTGTTGCCCGCCAGTGGAGCGTGCTCCTGAACCAGGTCAAGCAGATCAAGACGCAAGGGGCTGCCGAGCGACTGGCCCACTTCCTGCTGAGCCAGGTGAGCGCAACCATGGGGCCGGCGTCGCTGACCCTTCCGGGCATGAAGAAGCAGGTCGCCACGCGATTGGGGATCAAGCCGGAAACATTCTCCCGGACGTTGCGCAAGCTGCGCGCCTTCGGCGTGGAGGCGAACGGTGACCTGATCCGGATCCGGTCAGTCGAGCGGCTCGCGGCGCTGGTCAATCCGCGGGATGCTGCGCGGGCCTGAAGAGGCATCAGAGGCTCGCTGCAGGCTGCAACCGCCTCACGAAATGGTGATCATGGGCTTACCGGCCGGACGTCCCAAACCTCAGCACGTCATTCAATAACCCTCTGATTCACAGGCGTTTTCGTGCATATCGTTTTCCCCTGTGTCTGGCGGGATTGCGCCTGAATTGCATTGCAGGTCCCGGGCAGGAACCCTAAAATGAAAGCCTCAGTCGGGTTTTGCGTTTGCGCCTGCCCGGTCACAACGAACCTCATGCCAATGCGAGGAGTTCACGTGCTTAGACGCCTGTTCCTGACAGTCGCTGCTGCGGCTTCAATCCTGTCTGCGCCCGTCGCCACGGCGGCACCGGCGCCCGAAGTGTTTGGTACCCTGCCGGCCGTTCAGTCGGTCAGAATGTCCCCTTCGGGCAAGTATTTTGCGGCCGTCATGAACGTGAATGGCGTTCCTTCGGTCCGCGTGTTCGACTCGGATACGCTGCAGCAGGTGGGCGGCATCAATGCCGCCAAGCAGCAGGTCATCGGCTCCCTGCGCTGGCGTTCGGATGA
>Ga0172376_10007962_pt1 | contig 11172 bp, 10 predicted proteins | sample Lak35m_FD_121114 | JGI IMG/M metagenome (GOLD analysis project Ga0172376, IMG submission 121114) | Freshwater microbial communities from Kabuno Bay, South-Kivu, Congo - kab_092012_35m | ecosystem: Environmental > Aquatic > Freshwater > Lake | place: Democratic Republic of the Congo: South-Kivu...
ATGCGCTCCATCGCCATCCGCGACGAGCTGACCGACGAGTGGAAGCAGCGCGGCGTGAAGGAGCAGCGCGATTACGCCATCCTCACCGCCGAGATTTCCAAGGCCACCTTCGGCCTCACGCCGTCCGAATACGCCGGGTTCAAGCGCCTCAAGCGCGAGAACCTCCGCGACCACATGACCGACCTTGAACTTATCTTTTCAATGTTGGGCGAGGCGGCGACGACGGAAATCACGCGGAACAAGGATGCCCAAGGCTTGCCACAAACCAAACAGGCCGCGCGCGAGGGCGGCGCGGTGGCGGGCAATGCTCGGCGCGAATTGGAGCAGCGCAGCGGACGCAAAGTCGTCACGAGCGAGAATTACTTGGCCCTCACCCAGGCGACCAAGAAGGCGAAACGCATCTCCCCGGCCAAGAAGCCATGAACCGCCGCCGCTTCCTCCACACGACGCTCGCCGCCACGACGGCCCCGGCTTTGCTCCCCGAAGTTTCCGCCGCCAACCGCACCGCTGCTGCCGCCGCCGAGCAGGCGCACGCGGAGATTTGGCGGCGGTTCATTGACCGGCACGGCGTGATGATTGACCTCGCGGCGATGGATGGCTCGGTGTCGCTGCCCACGCCGGAGGAATGCCGCTTGGGAAAACCGAACGCGCTGGGCTGGTGGAGTCCCATTGAGAACGGCCCGATGTTCAACGGCCTCTACATGGACGCCGCCGTGAACCGCTGGCGGCACACGCGCGCGGACGCCGACGCCGCCAAAGCCCGCCGCCTCATGGAAGGCCTGCTCCTGCTCGCGTCGGTCAGCGAGGTGCGGGGCATGGTCGCGCGCGGCGTGAGCACGGATGGGCGCTCGCACTACCCGATGGGGTCGAACGACCAGATGTCGCCTTGGTTCCTCGGCCTGTGGCGCTTCCTCGACGCCGGCCTCGCCACGCCGGCGGAGCGCACGCGCATCACGGCCAAGCTGGTCGAAGTCGCCGACGCCATCGTGAAGCTGAACTGGGCGATGCCGGCGGAACCGCCCTTCAACCGGCGCGGCTCCTTCGCCGGCTTCGAGTTTGACAGCGCGCCGCGTCTGCTCTTCGTCTGCAAACTGATGCACGCCCTCACCGGCGACGCGCAGTGGGAGACGCGTTACCGCACCGCGCTCGCCGAGACGGGCGGCCCGGAGAAGCTCACGCGGCTGCAAATCTGCGAGCGCGGCATGGTCTTCCACTACGCCAAGCATCACTCGTGGACCTCCTGCACCTGCGTCGGCGCGGTGCGGGCCTTGTGGGAGATGGAGAAGGACGCGACCACGCGCGCCGCCTACGCGCGCGGCCTGCAAGCCAGCGCCGACCTCGCGCTCAAGAGCCTGCCGCTCGCCGAGCGTTTCGACCACGCCGACCCGAGCAAGTTCGACCTGAACTGGCGCGTGATGAACACGCTGTGGAAGCCGCAGCAGACGGAGAAGGAAGCGCAGGACCTCGCCCACGCGCAGTTGCGTGAGTTCCTGAAAGTCGCCCCACGCCGCGCGAAGGAAACCGAGTTCATCCGCGAGCCAACCGCCGCCGCCTGGGTCGTCACGCTCGCCCCGGACGCGACCGTCCTGAAGCAGCGCACCCCCGCCATCGAGCGCGTCATCGCCCACTACGACTACGCGAAGCTCTACTACTCGCAGTTCTTCTGGGTGGAAGCGGCGTGGTGGCGGTTGAAGGCGGTGGTGTAATCAAAGTTGGCAGGCGAATGGGGGCAAACGAATCGGACTTGGCATTCGCCTGCCCCCATTCGTTTGCCAATCCGGTCGGCCTCGGTAGGGAGCGCTGTCCTCAGCGCGCCGCCGAAGTCTGGTGGCGGGCGACCGGACGTTGGGGCGAGGACACCCCCGCCCGACCACTGACAGTTTCACATCTTGCCGTGAACTCCGCCGGCGACTACACTTCTGCCATATGAGTCATACAATCACCGTCCGCCTCGACGAGGAGCTGGCCTCCTGGCTGGAGCAGACTTCACAACGCACCGGTTTGTCCCAGGGGCAAATCGTCCGGGACCAACTGACCAAGGCCAAGGCGGCGAACGCCAACCGCGCCTTCATGCGCTGGGCGGGCGTGATTAACGGACCAAAGGATCTGTCCTCGCGCAAAGGATTCTCCCGGAAATGATCGGCATCGCAGACACGGGTTTCATCGTCGGCTTCGCCAACCGGACTGATGCCTACCACGACTGGGCGATGGAAATCGCCGGGCAGCTTGCCGAGCCGCTGCTGACCTGCGAGCCGGTGCTGGCCGAGGCGGCCTACCACATTGGCGATGTGCGCGTGGTCCTCGGCATGATTCGCGACGGCTTCATCACGCTCGCCTTCGATGCCAACGACCACCTGAATCAACTCGAAGACCTCGCCCGCCGCTACGCCGACCGCCGGCCCGACCTCGCGGACCTCTGCCTCATCCGCATGAGCGAGCTGTTCCCCAAGCACCCGGTCATCACCGTGGACCGCGAGGACTTCCGCGTCTATCGTCGCAACAAGCGCGAAACCATCCCGCTGATTTGCCCGCCGCAGAGATAGAAATTCAACATGAACAGTTCCGCGCACTTGAAACAAAGTGCCGCTGCTCGAAAGATTTTTTGATTTCTATCAGGCTTTGGTAAGCTCCACCCGATGCCGCAAGCCAACCCACTTGATTTCTCCGGCTACCGGCAGTTCACCGGCGCCTTGCGGCGGCTGGCGGATGTGCCGGCGTGGGATGCACAAGATGCTGAGGAGGTAAGGGCGTCTCTTGATGGTGCGTCGGGTAGGGAGCTGCGGCGGCTGGTGGAACTGCCAGCGCGCCGCGCATTCGGCACGTTCTTCACCGGCTCGGAACTGGCGGAGAAACTCTTGGGAACCCTGCGGCTACGGTCGGACCAGCATTTCATCTACGACCCGACAGTAGGTGCGGGCGACCTGCTGCTTGCGGGCGCAAGACGCCTGGCTTGCGAAAGCTCACTGTCGGCCACACTCGTTGCATGGGGCCAATGCCTCGCGGGCACCGACCTGCATTCGGAGTTTATCGAGGCGGCGCAGCTCCGAATCGCTTTGCTCGCGCGGCAGCGCCACGGCGGGCGGGACGCCTTGCCCACTGGCTGGCGCAAACTTCTCCCGCACATCAAATGCGGAGACGGCCTCAAGCAGAAGGCTCTCTTCGCTCGCGCCACCCATCTGCTGATGAACCCGCCCTACGGCCTGACGGAACCCGACGCGGAATGCACTTGGGCGGGCGGGCGCATCTCTGCGGCGGCGCTTTTCGTAATGCGGGCGCTGGAAATGGCACCGGCCAACGCACGGCTGTTCGCCATTCTCCCCGACGTGCTGCGTTCCGGCTCCTTCCAACACCACTGGCGCGAACGGGTGAGCGACTTGGCGACCGTCGAATCCGTCGAGCGACACGGCATCTTCGACGACACCGCAGATGTGGACGTTTTCCTGCTCGAACTCCGCCGCCGGGCCGCTGACGCAGACACACAAACGAAGCGCTGGCCCATCGCCGTCGCCAGCACCGGCAGCTCAGTCGGTGATTACTTCGCCGTCCATGTCGGGCGCGTCGTCCCGCACCGCGACGCCGAGGAAGGCCCGCTCCGTCGCTACATCCACCCGCGCAACATCCCGGTCTGGGAATGCGTCTCGCTCATCTCCGGGAAACGCCGTCACAAGCTCGCTTACCAACCGCCCTTCGTCGTCCTCCGCCGCACCTCGCGCCCCGGCCATCCGTATCGCGCCGCCGCCACCGTCATCCTCGGCGAAGCCCCCGTGGCCGTGGAAAACCACCTCATCGTCTGCGAACCTCACGACCGCTCCACCGACACCTGCCGCGCGCTCATGACGCAACTCCACACCCAGCGCGTGAACAGCTTCCTCGACGAGCGCATCCGTTGCCGCCACCTCACTGTCGGCTCAGTCGCGGCGACTCCTTTCAACCCACCATGAGTAAAATCGGTCGTGGCAAGAAGGCTTATGAGAACCGCCACGGCAGCGTGGAAGTCGGCGGGTTTGCGCTGTCTTCCGGTGAGGTTGAATCCGCTTTGCAGCAGCGGGTTGTTCCGGTTTTACGGGATGACGCAGCGAATGACGAAGTCGAGCAACTGCTCGGCGCTCTTGCCGCCACTCAATTTGCCACAGACACGCTTCGTAACGCGCTGACTGCGACACGCGACATTCCCGACTGGCAGGTCGGGGAAGCGTTGGCGGAAGCTTATCTTGAAGACCACTATGACTGCTCGTTCCCGTGGCCGATGTCCCGCGATGCGCGGAATCCGCGGGCCAGTTTGCAGGGCACCGATTCCGTAGGATTTCAACGTCACGGCACTTCGTATCGCATCGCGTTCGGTGAAACGAAGACCTCCACCGACCCGAACTGCCCGCCGGGCGTTTGGAACGGTCGCAGCGGACTGAAGAAGCAACTCGAAGGGTTGCGCGACTCGACGGAAATCAAAAATCACATCGTCGTTCGTTACCTCAGTGTTCGCGCCAACGGAGCTGCGTGGCGGGCGACCTACATTTCCGCGACAAGACGCTACCTCGCCAACCCCTGCGATATTGCACTCTTCGGCGTGTTGGTGCGCGACACGGCACCGAGCGAGCGGGACGTAAGCTCCCGGGCCAAGAGCCTGTCGAAAGGCTGTCCCGCTGACACAGCTATCCACATCGTCGGCATTTATCTTCCGGTAGGGCATATCCCAAAACTGCCGAAGCAGGTGGCTGATTTGGAAAGGAGGCGCAGCAAATGAACGTCACCGACCAATCCCTCATGGAACTGCGTTCGCATTGGGCTGTGGCGGCGATTGGCGAGCCGCACCTCGATACTGCTGCGGAAGCCGCCCGCTTCCGCTTCGTGTCACGCGCGCTTGGAGACAGCGTCCGTCTGGCGGGCCGTGATGTAGATGACGAACTGCTGGAACGCATCGCCACGGCCTACGAATTGGCAGCGGCGGAGGGCATTCAGGATTTGCTGCATCCCCGCAGCGACGAGGAATCCAAGTTGAGTTCGCAACGGACGATGAGCGGTGCCCACGAGGCGTTCGAGTTTCGCCGTGTGCTGCCTGAGCCGGCGGAAATCGAATTGCGCGTGTTCCATGTGCTGCACACCGGGGCGCTCGCTTACACCGGCGACCGCTGGACGGAGCTGCGCCAGTGGCTCGCGGATAACCAATCGCTCGCGACCATCCCCGACGCCGCAGCGGAGCCGTGGGATCGCGGCGTTCTTCTGCTGCTGTTTGATTGCTGGGTGCGTTTGTTCCGCAAGAACGGCTGGAAAGATTTGTCGGAGATTGCCGGTATTATCGGTTCGCTCCGCGAGCAGCAGCGGACACACGAAGCCCGCTACTTGGATTCTCCCAGAGACGTTCCCCGGCCTGTCGCGGCGATGCGGCTCGTGGCGCTCTATCATTGGGCAAAAGCAACGGAGGTGATTGCCACTTACATGCTGCAAGGTCAGCCGGGGAACATCGCCACGCTGCTCGACGCGCAGTTCGAAGCTGCCCAACACGCAGCGGAGATGGCTGCCGACGCACCGATGACGGTGCTCATGCGCTGGCTGCATGTCGCTTCGCGCCGCATGGTGCTGGCTTCGGTCTGGACGGTGACGCAAATGGTCAATTCCCGAGTCACCGACTTTGTGCGCGAAGCAGTGAAGGGCCAGCTCATCGAGCTCCTCCCACCGCAGCGCGCAGCCATTCGCGAACAAGGGCTGCTCGACTCGGCACGGCGGGCCATCGTCGTGAACCTGCCGACTTCGGGCGGAAAGACGGCGCTCGCGCAGTTCCGCATCCTCCAAGCCCTCAATCAGTTCAACGAACGCGGCGGCTGGGTCGCCTACATCGCTCCTACCCGCGCGCTGGTTTCGCAAATCACCCGCCGTCTGCGCCGCGACTTCGAGCCAATCGGCATCAACGTCGAGCAACTGACCGCCGCCGTGGACCTCGACACTTTTGAAGAAAAGCTGCTGTCCGGCAGGAACGGCGCGGACTCGTTTCACGTCCTCGTCGCCACGCCTGAGAAGTTGAACATCGTCATCAACCGCGGGGCCGTCTCGCGTCCGCTCGCGCTCGTGGTCATTGATGAGGCGCACAATATCGAGGACAGCGAACGCGGGCTTCGCATCGAACTGCTGCTCGCCACCATCAAGCGGCAGTGTCTGGACGCCAGCTTCCTGCTGCTCATGCCCTTCGTTCCGAACAGCAACGACCTCGCAAACTGGCTGGAACCCGGCTCAGGCGCAAACATCAGCCTCGGCACCACCGCATGGCGGCCAAACGAGCGGCTGGTCGGCGTCTTTGGAATGGTGGCCGACAACTCGGAACGCGCCGGCTGGCGCATGGAGTATGAAACGCTGACGACGGAGCAGCGCACGACACACCTGCGCGGAAAGCATCAGGTGGATGGCGTGAAGCCGCTCGGCATTCCGATGACCAAAGCCAAGTCGCTCGCCATGCAGACCGGCGCGATGAGCCGGGTTTTCGGCAGCTTGGGCCGCGGCACGTCCGTCGCGGTGGTGAACCAGCTTCGACTGACTTGGTCAGTCGGCAAAGAAGTCGCCAAGTCACTGCCTGCACTCGCGCGGACTGATGAGAATCTTGAACTCGTCCGCCGGTTTGTAGCGACTGAGGTCAGTCCGGATTTTGCGCTGTGTCGCTTGTTAGAGAAGGGCGTGGCTGTGCATCACTCCGGTCTTTCGGAGGAAACTCGCGCGCTCGTCGAATGGCTCGCCGAGCGAAACAGCCTGCGCGTTCTCTGCGCGACAATGGGCATCGCCCAAGGCATCAACTTCCCGATTGGCTCGGTGTTTCTGTCCACCCGCTCGTTCGGCAAGGGCGAGCAGATGACCCGTCGGGCATTTTGGAATCTCGCCGGACGCGCGGGCCGTGTGGGGCAAGACAGCGTCGGCATCGTCGGCATCGCGGTAGGCAACGACCGCGCGGGCGTCGTGCGATTTGTAAAGGAGCAGACCGAAGAACTTCTTTCTCAGTTGGTCACAATTGTCCGCGAGCTGAACGAAGCCGACCTCGGCGAGATGCAGCGTATCATCCATCGGAATGAGTGGGCCGCATTTCGCAGCTACATCGCGCACCTTTTCAACGAACTGAAAAACCTCGAAGCCGTGCTCGCCGCTGCCGAGCAGACGTTGCGCGAAACGCTGGGCTATCGCACGCTCGAAGCCAGCCGCAGTCCCGACGACCGGAGGCGTGCTAGAGCCATCCTGTCCGCTACGCGTGCCTACGCCGCAGAACTCAACCAACATCCCGAAAACGCGACGCTCGCCGATGCAACGGGCTTCGACCCGGATGGAGTGCGGACGGCAATCCTAGAGATGGGCAAGCTGGAGCATCGGCTACAGCCCTCGGACTGGCAGCCGGGCAGTATTTTCGGAAGCAGCTCCATCCTGCCGCAACTCGTCGGCGTCATGCTCAAGGTGCCTCAACTAAAGGATAAACTGAGTGAAATCACTGGCAGTCACGGGCTCGACCAGCGGCACATCGCCGACATCGCAAAGGACTGGGTGCATGGTAAATCCCTCGCCGAACTGGCCCGGAAGTATTTCATGAACGCCCCCGACGCTGACCTCACCGTGGCGCTCGGCCATGCGTGCAAAGGCATCTACAAGACGCTGGCCAACTTCGGCACATGGGGTCTGGCTGCGCTTTCGCAGATGGGGCCATCGGGCCTCGACTTCGACACCATGTCCGAAGCGGAACGCCGCACCATCAACAATCTCCCCGCCATGCTCTACCACGGCGTCTCCACCGAAAGCGCCGTGCTCCTGCGTATGAACGCTGTTCCGCGCAGCATCGCACCCGCTCTCGCCGCCAACATGGAGGCCGCCCTCGGCCCGAGCCGTAGCGACGCCACCATCCGCACGGCGCGCGAGTATCTCAAAAATCTCAACCTCCGGGATTGGGAGCGAGCGAAGCCGCGTAGTTCAACCATGAGCGCCGAGGATTACCGTGAAGTCTGGCGCATCCTGTCGGGTGAGCGTGGGTGATGAACTGCGATAAACTAAAACCATGAACCGCCGCCAATTCCTTGCCACCTCACTCACCACCGCCCTCGCCACCGCCGCGCGCGCGGCGGACAAACGCCCGCCGCGCCTGCTGCTGCGCTCGTCGTGGCAGACGGTCAACATCGGGGACATCGCGCACACGCCGGGGGTGCTGGCGCTCATTGAGAAGCATTTGCCCGGTGTCGAGGTGCGGTTGTGGCCGAGCAAGGTGGACAATGGCGTCGAGGAGATGCTCCTCGCGCGCTTTCCGAAGGTGAAGGTGGTCAAGGGGCCGGAGGCGCTCAAGGCGGCCTTCGCCGAGTGCGACTTCCTGCTGCACGGCTCCGGGCCGTCGCTGGTGGCGCAGAACGATGTGGCGCGCTGGGCCAAGGAAACCGGCAAGCCCTACGGCGTTTATGGCATCACGCTGCCGCTGCAAGGTTCCACCGCCACTTCGCCCGCGTCGGACAAAACCATTGCGGCGACGGTCGCGGTGTTGAGCGGCGCAAAGTTCGCCTATTTCCGCGACTCGAAGTCATTGGAGTTCGCGAAGCAGCGCGGCTGCACCAGCCCGTTGATGGAGTTCGGGCCGGACGGCGCGTTTGCCACGGACTTGCGGGATGACGCGAAGGCGACGGCGTTTCTCAAGGCGAACGGGCTGGAGGACGGACAGTTCCTCTGCTGCATCCCGCGCCTGCGCTTCACGCCTTACTGGACCATCCACAAGGAACGCGCGCTGGACCCGGTGAAGCACGCGCGCAACGAGGCGCTGAAGGAGCACGACCACGCGCCGCATCGGCAAGCCATCATCGAGGTGCTGCGCCAGACGAAGCTGAAGGTGCTTATCTGCCCCGAGGACCAGACGCAGATGGCCGTGGGCAAGGAGCTGCTCTACGACCCGCTCCCCGCCGACGTGAAGCCGCGCGCGGTCTGGCGACCGAACTACTGGCTCACCGGCGAGGCCGTCTCGGTCTATACGCGCAGCGCTGGGCTGTTCGGCAACGAGATGCACTCGCCCATCATGTGCATCGGCAACGGCATCCCGGCCATCGTGTGCCGCTGGGCCGAGCAGACCAGCAAGGGTCTCATGTGGCGCGACATCGGCCTCGGCGACTGGCTCTTCGACTTCGACAAGGAAGACGAGGTGAAGAAACTCGTCCCCGCCGTGCTGGCGATGGCGAAAGACCCGGCGGCGGCGAAGGCGAAGGCCGGGAAGGCCCGCGAGTTCGTGATGGGCAAATTCGCCGCGAGCATGGGCGTGGTGAAGAAGCATTTGCCTGCCTGAAAACAAGCCGTTCAACCAGTCCTGACAAACAAGCCACCCATGAAAATCGCCACCCACATCGTCGCCGCCTTGTTCGGCCTCATGTTCCTCTTCGGCGGCTGCTTCTTTTTCTTCGGCACCCTGCCGCCGGGGCCGCCGGAGGATTCCCTGCCCGGCAAGTTCATGGCCGCGTTCGGCCCGACCGGTTACATGGCGTTCGTGAAGGTCTGCGAAATCATCGGCGGCGCGCTCGTCATCGTGCCCCGAACGCGCAACCTCGGCCTGCTCATCCTCGGCCCCATCGTCATCAACATCCTGTGCTTCCATGCCTTCGTGGTGAAGGGCGGCTGGGGACCGGCGCACGCGTTCATCACCGTGGCCGCGCTGTTCCTGCTCTGGACGGAGCGCCGGGCCTTCGCCGCGCTGGTGCCAGCAACTCAGCGGAGCGCCAACCCAGACTGAGCGCCAACCCAGACTTGCCAAGCCGGGCCGGCTGGCGGATGGTGCGGCGCATAAGCCGTTGAACCGAGCCATGAACACCGCCCTCCGCAAGCCGACCGCACCGCGAGCCAGCCGCTCCGGTTTCACCCTCATCGAACTCCTCGTCGTCATCGCCATCATTGCGATCCTCGCTGGGCTGCTGCTGCCCGCGTTGTCGAAGGCCAAGCAGAAGGCGATCCAGATCAAATGCACGGGCAACCTCAAGCAGTCCGCCATGGCGGTGCTGATGTATGCGGATGACAACAACGACAAGCTGTGCGGCACGTTGACGCAGGGACTCTGGGGCGGCCAGACGGCGCAATACCGTAATACCACGATTGACCGACTGGTGGCCTACATTGCCCCCTACATTGGACATCCGCGGCGGGAAAGCGTGCCCCCCAACACGGCCGTCACGGTGGACAACTTCTTCTGTCCGGGCTTCAAACGGGCGGCCACTCAATCTTCCGGTTATGACCGCCAAGACTACATCCTGCCTGGCCGCACCATTCGCCTCGACGGTCCCAACGGCCCCACAGTGGCGCTGGGGCAGCGGCCGTTTGGTTATCCGGATCCCATCGAACCCCCAATGCGCCTCAATCAGGTGATCTCTTTCGCCTCCGCCGACCGGATTTTCATGACCGTGGATTCGGATCAAATGGGTTCTCCGACCGCCGGCTGGTCGGCCGTGCTGCCGGTGCGTCCCAGCCACGGCAATGTCCGCAACGCGGCTTATTTCGATGGCCACGTCGGCACGCGCGAGATCTTCGCCGGCCGATACTGAGGGTCCTGCGATCGCGACATTCGTAGCCAGACTGTTTCGCTGGCACACTCTTCTGAGGCTTCGGCCATTGGCCGTTCCGCCCTCCCGGCACGTTTCTCCGGAAGCTCGCGCCTTTCTCCTTGCCGGGTAACCACCTGACAACTTTGTCGGGCATCCAATCGACACGTTTTCCCGATGGCGTGCGTCTGACGGCCTGCGATGATGGCGCGCGCCACCCGTGTCATGAAGCGGCCCGCCACCCCCGCCCTCGTGGATGACGACCCCGACGTGCGCCACCTCTGGACGCGCCAGTTCGTCCAGCGGCGAGCAGAATCCCAACGGGATTCCGACCCAAAGCCCAGGGTTGCGCGGAACGCGCTACCTTGGGTCATCGTCCACAAAGTGAAGTCAACCGCAACGCGGTTGCGCCCTTTTGTTCCGTCCATCGCGTGCGGCGTTAGCCACAACCACGTTGCGGTTGATCCCATTTTTCCACGTCCACCCAAGGTAGGCGCGGGCGCGCCAACCTTGGGCTGGTGGACGCAATCCCGTTGGGATTGATCGCGGCCGAATGCGATTCGATTTCATCACCCCGCCGACGCGCTTGCGCCATCCGAGAATCCCAACGGGATTCCGACCCGAAGCCCAGGGTTGCGAGGCACGAGCTACCCTGGGA
>Ga0172376_10007964_pt1 | contig 11172 bp, 5 predicted proteins | sample Lak35m_FD_121114 | JGI IMG/M metagenome (GOLD analysis project Ga0172376, IMG submission 121114) | Freshwater microbial communities from Kabuno Bay, South-Kivu, Congo - kab_092012_35m | ecosystem: Environmental > Aquatic > Freshwater > Lake | place: Democratic Republic of the Congo: South-Kivu...
GTTCAAACTGTTGATTAGTGAAGCCCATTGTGCGGCAGTAACAATTTCAGCATTTGGCGGACCTACTACTACTGGGATCGCCGTTTGCCCATAACCAGCATCACCGTTGCCGGTTGACCATACAGCGTTCAGCTGATTTGTGCCATTTATTAGATTGTTGTAGTCTGTCGCTTGAATCAAACCACCAGATGCATACGTCATAAATATCCTTTTACTTAAAATAATGCGAGAGTATACACTGCGTATATTACCTATTTATACTCACGAAAGATATCACTAATTTTTCTGCCAAAATATCACTTGATTCAAGTGCTCGACCAATGACATTGAACGCAGTAATTTCATTTAATGATGCTGCACGAGCCATTCCATTACCAGCACTCACTAATCTGTCACCTTTTGATACTGCCCCAATAACTCTTACGGGTGCTTTACCTGATAGTACTAATGCTGGGTGGGTTTTGTCACTACCTAGCTCAGAATTCATCAAATACGCTGGTTTGGTTGACACCACCCCAAATACTGAGTCACTATGAGCACGTAGTTCAGCAGTTACCTCAGCAGTGCCACCAATTGTCAACACCGTCCCAGGTGCGTATTCTGCGTCTGCCGCAAATCTTTCTGCCAAGTCAGCGTATAGGGCGTTGGACGATGTTCCATTGAACGTAGTCGCATACACCGTGTTCCATTTCAACGCTGCTGACCCAATGTTAAGCACGTTGTTATTTCCAACTGCTGGAATAATGTTTGTACCAACTGATGTTAAGTTTACCGAGCTGGTTATGCTGTCAACATACCCTTTGGTTGCTATTGACAATGATGAGTCACCAGCCGTTGGACCAACTGACAACGATGCTTTTCCAGAAGTACCATCTATAACCAATGCATTAGTTGCTACTCCGCCAACTTTAACTGAGAATTTCAATGATTTATTTGAAGTATTGCTGATAATATTGGCGCCAGCGGCATCGATGTTAATAGTTAAATCACTTGCAGCACCAATAGTTACCCCGCTATTGGCTGTGATAGTAGGTGATACCGTAAAAATTGCATTTGGTGCGTTATCTAACCGTGCATAATTTGATGCCGACACGCCACCCAAGCTTGATGCGTTTGATGCCGTACCAGTGAAGTTAGTCGCAAACACGTTTGCAAACGCCGCAACGTTTGACCCTAAATTATATGCCCCGTTGGTACCAGGTAAAATCGAGCCAATAATAGCGTTCGTACCATCTCTCATTAATGCACCACTTGAAGCACCAGAAGTAGCTGCGTCAACGTACCCTTTAGTTGCTATAGTTGACGCAGTATCAGTACCTGTTGGTGTCAACGTATTAGCTTTTCCAGAAATACCATCTAACCATACCATTTTTGTTTGGGTACCACCTACTGTTGCATATAGTCCTAATTCTTTACCAGTTATAGTACTAGTTATTTTAACATCATTTGACGAAGTGGTTAATGTTAAATTCTGATTTGGTCCAACTAATAATCCTGCATTTGAGGTAATAGTCAATGATCCATCAGTTGAGTCATTCACGTCTGATCGCAAATAATGTGCAGCTACTTCCCCACCCAATTTATTTGCATTGTCAACCAACCCATAGTATCCAAGACTATTTTCAGAAGATAAATTTAGGCCAGGGTTAATTGTGCTGAATCCAGGTATACTTGAAATGGTATACGACGGGTCTTTGCTGATAATGCCAACTACTGTACTATCTATCACAAACTTAAATATCGTGTGAGAAGCCCCGCCGCCTGATTCAAGCACAGTATCTAGTAGTATAGCTGTTTCAGCAGTGCCCAATGGGCCAACTGGCGTCCAACCACTGCCGTTATACACCTGTAATTTTGATACCGCAGGGTTCCACCATAAATCACCCACCACTGGATTAGATGGCTGAGTTGGGGTAGATCCGCTGACTGTTTTCCATCCATTATTTGCTCGAATGCTTAACCGTTTATTAGTGGTATCCCACCATAATTGCCCCTCAATTGGTTCACGTGGTTCAGTGCTATTTGCAAAGTTTTCCAGTAAATGGGCATAATTTTCATTCAAAAATTTGCCATAACCTGGATAATTTTTACCAACCAGCACTAGGCTAGTGGCTGTATCATTAACTTGACCATCTGGAACTGTTACTAATGGTTGTCCATTGCTGAGTGTTATATTGTATGCCATTTATTGAACCCTAAAATTGTGTAATATATCCTTATTTATGCTCATCAATCACTGATTGATCAAATTATTACGAATTTAATCTGACAATGGTCTCGACTGTATCCACATCATCTGTAATCTTATTCTCAAGACTTCGCCCAATTACGTTAAACCCAGTGAGTTCATGCCGTTCGGCTGCGCGAGCAAGCCCATTTCCTGCTGAAATAAGTCGTTGACCCTTGCGAACTTTACCAATCACCCTAACTGGGACTCTACCGCTAATTGCGACTGCCGGGTGGGTTATATCATTACCTGCCCCTGCATTCATCAAATGTGCCGGAGCAGTCGAAATAACCCCAAATACTTCATCGCTACCGTCTTCAACCGCTGAAGTAATTTCCGCAACTCCCCCAAGAGCAACCACTGTGCCTGGTGCGTACTCTTGATCAGCAGCAAATCTTTCTGCTACGTCAGCATAGGTTGCTTGAGTAGATGTGCCGTTAAACGTGGTGGCGTAAACAGTATTAAATTTTTGTGTAGAACTACCTAAATTGTAAGAATTATTTACTGTAGGAACTATTGTTGCAGTGATTCCTACTGACGTTATTGCGGGTTTATTAGTAAGTGAATTGTAATCAAATGATGCTAATGTATTATTAATTGTCGTTGATAATGCAGAAATACCAGTGTCTACTGCACTTTTTACAAAATTTGTGGTAGCAATTTGTGTTGTATTAGTTCCAGCAGTCGCAGTAGGTGCAGTAGGTGTACCAGTCAACGCTGGTGATACCAATGGTGCTTTACTTGATATCGCAGTGGTTACAAAATTAGTTGTAGCAATCTGAGAGGTATTGGTACCAGCAGAAGCAGTTGGTGCAGTAGGTGTGCCAGTTAATGCTGGTGATGCTAACGGAGCTTTTAGCGCCAAGGCATTATTGACATCAGACGCAAAGGTTGGTGAATTTCCCACTGCTGCGGCAAGATTTTCAAGTGTCTGTAATGTTAGAGGGGGGTTCCCTTTAAGAGTGGACATCGCATTGTCAACATACGCGATTGATGATGTATTTCCAGTAGACACTGTTGAGTCAACATAAGCCTTATTTGCGACACTCGTTGGTGTGGTTGGAGGCATAGTTACCGTTGAATCAACGAATTGCCCATTGGCCACAATGACTGCTTCAGCATTGACTGTAGTTGCACGTACAGATGCGAACCTGTATGCGTTAGACCCCAAACTATACGAATCATCAACACTCGGCAGTAAAGTTGCCTTGATTGCCACGGACCCATCATCTTTGATGTAATGTTGCAACGTTGATGACAATGTATCATCTACATATCCTTTATTTGCAACGCCACTGGCCGTTGATGGGTAATCAGTTACGTTAACTTTACCAGTCGCCCCATCTATGCGCAGTGCGGTCTTGATTATTCCGCCGGAATTAGTATGAAAGGTAATGTCTTTGTCTTGCGCATTGCTGTCAATTGCCACTTCAGCGGGGGTCACAGTCACAACTAAATCAGCATTGCTACCAACTGTTAGCCCGTTATTACTTGCGATGTTTAATTTATTATCAGTAGTACTTTCAACATCGGAGCGCAAATAATTTGCTGCTAACACTCCACCCAAATTCAACGCATTGTTTGCATTACCGTAATATTGCAATGAAAAATATGTTGAAAATGTAATACCAGGGTTGATTACTGAAAAACCACCAACTGAAGAAGTCACAAATGGCAAATCCTTGCTCATTATGGCAATAATTGAACCATTCACCATTAACTTAACTACTTCATGAGTACCACCGATGACATCTTGAACCGTCTCTGCTAATGCGCCACTGACCCCTTGTGTAGCTTTATATGCTGGGCCTACTAATGTCCAGTCAGTGCCATTGTAAATGTTTAACTGTTTATCAGCAGTGTTCCACCAAAAATCACCCTCAACGTTGTTCGCTGGTGCTGAGTTGCGTGGGGCTGATCCGCTTATTACCTTCCAACCCGCCTCATCTCGTACTTTCATCACTTTGCCAACTGAGTCCCACCATAACTGTCCTTGTAGTGGATTAGCTGGCGGGATACTATTCGCAAAATTTTCAGTCAATTTGACTAAATTTTGGTTAAGTAGTGGGCCATACCCTGCAAAATTTTTACCGAACAATGAAAGGCTAGAGCTAGATACATCTTGACTTCCGTCGGTAATAGTTACAAGTGGTGTTCCATTAGATAACTTGATAATATATGCCATAATTTATTTCCTAAAATCTTCCAACTGATATAGATACCATTCTTACCCCTGATGCTGTGCTAGTTTCTAAACTTTTCCCTATTACACACCCTGGAACCCATTGATTTGTGTTAGGCAGCACCATTGCAACACCTGGAATAGTTGAGTTTACTAGAATATCACCTTTAGTAACTGGCCCAGTTACTTTACACCGTGTTTTGCCTAAAGTAACTACTGGCGCAAAAAATAAAGATTCAGCCGTAGTATATGGAGTAGCTTCTGAAATAACTCCTGCTATTCTACTATCTAAATATTGTCCACTTGTTGTCACTTCATACGTTCCACCAAAAACAACAACACTACCTATTTCATATGCTGACGGTGAGGTATACGTTTCATTGAGTCTTTGTGATGAAGCTGCAACGCCGTTGAATATAGATGTTGAAGCTAATGTTAAACCAGTTGGCACCTTCGAGAATCCCATAAAATTCCCAGCTATTTCAAATGGTAATCCTGGATTTAAGATAGCAGTGTTTACTCCATCTACTTTAATAACGGCTACGTTATGGCTGGTTCCGCCAGCATCTTGCAACGTAACTGGGTCCATTCCATAATAATTTTGATACTTGGTGTAGGACGGGCCAACAACTATCCATTGCGTACCAGTGAATATTTTAAGTTGGTGTGTTGAAGTATCCCACCATTGATCGCCATCAATTGGGGCGATTGGCGACAGGTTGCCAACTGCTGAACTTGAGCATGATTTAAATCTGTCCCCATCAAAAAAACTTAAAACTTTATTTTTAGAATCCCACCATAATTGTCCAGCGATAGGGTTTAGCGGTGGTGTTTCGTTCGCTTGATGCTCAAGTAATGATATGAAATTGTTCGCAATCAGTTGCCCATAATTGTTGAAATTCTGCCCAATCAGCGAAATCCCAAGGTTAGTGTTTACTGTGCCTTCGTTTATCGTTGCAAACGCTCTGCCGTCAGTGTGAGAAACATTGTATGCCATTGTATTATCCCACGTAGTTCAAGTTGGTCAATGTGCTGATTCGTATTGTGTAATCAATTTGAATCAGTCTGTTTAACGATTTCTGCACTGGGTGAAAAATCACGTGAGTTAGTAACTTCCCGCCACCTGGGGAGTTCAATTTGAACCCTTTCAACCCAATTTCATCAAAAACATACGCACCTGACAGGTTTTGTGAGTTATCAAATGCTGCTTGATCGTTTGGTTCACCATAATCTAATAGGCATGATACCAAAATATCTGAATAATGTTTGCCTACCACTGGGCGAACTTCCATTTTGTTACGCAATCTATCTTGATTTAGCAGACTGCTGTTGTCAACTAACTTTTTATAAGTTGGGCTGTATAAATCAGCGTTGACACCTTCAATATTTGGCGGCAAATATGCTATTACACCCGTTGGGTCTATGCTGGTCCCGCCATTACCAAAATGCATTTCTGATATAAATCTCTCGCCTTTATTGGCTAAACTAAATGCCAATGCTTCAGAAAAATTTTCATAATGAATAGCATTGTCCTTGTCAACAAAGATCTCGTTAGTTTCAGGGTTCCATATCTTAATATGGCCTTTTACTTTTACACCAAAATTCAATTCATTCATTATGCTCTCCCCTCAAACAAGGTTTCACTTGATTCTGGGTCAAAAATTCTAATTTTTGCATCAACAGACACCCCAGACATGTCGTCAGGCAACCTGTCAGGCGATGTTTCACGCAATGGCTCTGTCAATTTAGTGTTAGTCACGCCATTATTCATAGTGTCAATTAGTATAGATTTCTCATTCATATAGTTATTTATCATTATTGATCACACCTCTACATAAGAGTCAAATGGGTCAATGTCAAACGGATGGACTGGTTTCCCAAGCTGATCAAAGCCGTCGTCATCAAATCGTGTATTATTTGCGTTAGGATCAATATAACCTGACAAATCGCCTGGCTCGTACGGTAGATAGGATTTGCCACCCTTGAGGAACTGAGCTTGGACTGTGTTAGATTCATACAACCCTTGCCCGTCTACTATACGTGAGTCACCTGGCGGTATCGCAATTACCCCGTCAGCGTTAGGGGTCGTGTCGTTCAGCCATGTACGCTGGGTAACGGATGTATTGCCTGGGATTGTCTGGTAGTCTGACGCATCAACCACTCGCGACCCAACAGGGTGTTCCCATGCTACCCCAGTCCCTTCAGTGCCACGGCGTAGGTTCAGTAGCAAGTTGTTATCACGGTCAATGCCGTAGTACACGATGCGCTCGCCGTTGATGTACACTACCCCAGGGACAGTCAGCGATGGGTTAGGGGTTGGGAACCCGCTAACATCTGCTACTGCTAGTCGTTGTGGGGCTGATGTCGCGCTTACCAGTGCTGAAGTGTTGCCTGTCTCGTTGCGAGCGAACAAGATCGCGTCTGCTTGGGTCAAGGCTCTTACTACAATGCTGGGGCCCATGTCAAATATTACGGTCCACGCATCTGGCGGCAACAGTGGCTCAAGCAGCGTGGTCGTAGCAGCGGCGCTGATGCGTTTGAACTGCCAGTCTGGCGCTGTCTTGTACACAGGTGTGCCTGCTGGGTGTAGTATCGTGTTGACAACTGTCACCCCGTTACCCGCTATCTCCGCACTGCGACTGCGTAGGGTTAGGGTGTTGTTCGCGTAGTCTACCCCGTAGTACAAAAATTTCTCGCCTCGTATGAACACGGTGTACGGGTTCACGTTCGCATAGGGTACGGGCACTGTCTGCCCTTGCTCATTCACTGTCACGCTTGGGTCAGCGAAGGTCGATACGTCCGACAGGTGGATCACCAAGTCTGCTGGGAGTAGGTCCTCAGTTAACGCTATCCTGTATACTGCCGCCCCTTCTCGATATATTTTAGTTGTGGGTGCGCGATCACGCAAAATTAAATTGTTATCTTCAACCCCGTAGTATAAAAATTCGTCGTTATCTATATACACTGATACTGGTATGATGTCATCATGTGGCACTGCGATTTTATTGCCAGCATTGTCTACTGTAAATGCAGGGTTAGGCAACATTGCTGTGCTAATTACTTGAATTTTAAACTCAATAGGCAATGCTCCTGCCGTTGGTATTGGTAGGTCCTCTTTCAAGGTAGTAACAACTTCTTGTGACACGTACTTCATTGGCTTGAACATGCGGTACCCAATCACGTTTGACGTGTCAAGCGACATGTCAACGTTTCTTGCCAGTGTAAACACTTGGATGTCAACTGTGTCATGCATCAGCCCTGGTACGAACTCTTCAGGTGCGTGGCTGTTGTGGCGGTCAATGAAGAAGCTGCCGCCCAACTCAATGAAGTCTTGCGGCTCAGGCCCAGTGAAGAAACTTTCAATGATAGTCGCCTCTGGCACTGTGTCTGTAAATTCCGAGCCAGTTATCTGATCGCCAGTGTAGCGGCCGCCATTGAATAGTCTGCTGTAGTCTTTGGGTGGCATACCAGGCACTGGCTGGTAGTATTCCTTCACGCGGTTGGCAGCGTTACCTAGTAGTGGGTCATCTGCGTTATCAGCGTAACTAATACGGTCAAATTTCAACACTGTGTCAAAGGATCTGATCTTGTCGTTGCGCATCATCAGGTAGGCTTTAGCTGTCTGATTACCATAATCGTCTAACCCATCACCCAAGATACGAAGCTCTGGTGTTGATGTGTAGCCTTGCCCTGGATTGTTTACTATGATCTTCACTAGCGCGCCAGTGTAGAAGTCAATGACTGCCTCAAGTTCAGCGCCTGATCCTCCACCGCCCACTACCTGAATTTCAGGAGGCAGTGAGTATCCATACCCAGGTGCTGACACTACTACTTGAGCAATAGAATAGGTGTAGTTGTCGCGCCAGTCTGCGTACTTCGCTTCGCTCGCGATGATACCAGCGTCACGGGCGTGTTCACCTGACGGTGATCTCCATACGTTCAAATCCACATCAAAATACGCTGGCAAGTCAAAGTCTGTTGGCACTACGTCTGCAACTGTAGTGACCTCGTACTGAGCTATGTATTCACGTATTTTTGTGCGATACGGTTTGACTTCGTTGATGTAGTCTTCGTAGAATGTTTGATTATCACGAATGTAGCTTGGGAATTGCTCAAGTTTGCGCAGTTTGTGCAGCACTGAGATAAAGCTAGTCTTGAACGCCCAATCCACCATTCTTTGTTCAGATAGAATATAGTTTAGTAACACAAAAAATAGCTTGTTGAATTCCCCGTCAAATTCACCAATAAATAAATCATTTCTTACCGCGTTAAATATGTTGCGGATCTCAATGATTGGATTCAAATCAAAACGTACGTCATCAAAGTTGGCGTTATCAAACCCAATATCACTGTCGCTATGCGCCCACAATGCGTTTGACAGTTGTATCGTGCCATCTTGAAGACCAACTAGCGTGTATGTTAAATCAGCATTTACTTTGTAAAACGCAAATTTATGTTGACCATCGTCTTTTACAAATACAATATTACCTCTTGATAAATTAGGTATTTTCGCAATGTCGTTATATGTGTCCGCGGTAAAGTTTGGTTTTACTGTAAAGTCAAAACCAGTTTCATACCAATCATCAAATTCCCAATAACTAGTGGTTGAATAACTTTGTGTTTGAACTAAATTATAATTTTTAGGGTTTACTACCTCATATATGGCTGAATTGCCATTAAAATTATAATCTGTTATAACTAATATCTTGCTACCAACCTCGAATGACCCTGGTTGTAAAGTTAAATTTGGTAGTTGGCTAAAAGTGTTGACTGAGGCAGAATACTCGAACGGTGGCGTCTCGTCTAATCTACGTTGTGCCCACACCATTGAATATTTTTTCAATGCATCAACTTCGTATACTGCCCACTGATTATCAAATTCACTGTCAAACTTAACTAAAATTTTACTGCCAACTGGATAATTCACAATATTTAAGTATGACCGTTCTTCAACTGTATCAACTATCGCAACATATGAATAAGATGGTGGTTCTTCTGACAAATATAAATTACTAATATCAAACTCAATCGCAACTGGCCTCTTATGTAACACTTGGTTGACATAATTACCAAATACTTGCAGCGCCTTTTGGCGATACACGATCATCGTTTGTTTTGGCCTAATAGATATACCATATCGTTCAGCTGGTGGTATTCTATTATCAGGTACCAAATTACCCTTAACATCAGCACCAGCTAAACTGTCAATCAACTTGGAAATAATTTTTTCTGGTATTTTTGCTGACGCTGATTTTTCTTTAACTAACTCATATTCATTATGTGATAGCGTACTATTCTTTGTATTTGAATAATTTATGCGTAATACTGTTTCTTGTGTTGGAATAACATTTATCAGCGATACTACGTTATCTTTGATGATTTCAACATACGCAATACCTTCAGCTTTTGGATTTCTAATCAAGTCAGCGATGCGTAGTACGCTAGTGCGGCGGGGTGTTGGCTCATCAACCAAGTCTTTATTTCGCACCCAGAAATAGTAAGTAGACTGAATCACCCCAGTGATATCATTGACTGCCATTCTTTCAGTGTACGCTGTATTACCTTGATATAATGGCACACCTGCGCCAGTATACTGTGACGGTGGCATATCGCTCTTCACCCATTCGCACACCACGATTTCTGAGCCCGGGAATAATTCACCCCAGTGCTTGATACGGTAGTCCAAGTCACCTTGCTCGTAATCTATGTATCGCACTCTTGACAAGTCCCACCATACTTGACCAACTTTCTCATCACCCCATATAAATGTCTGATCAACATTAGTTCCTGGTACGTTGCTCACGTTATACTGCGCTGGGTCATACGATGTCTTGTAGGTAATCTCCTGCTCTGCTATACCAAGTACCTTACCTTTTACTGGATCAATGAAGTCAAGTGTGTTAATAATCTCTTGGGTTTTCTTATTGTAAATCAAGATTCCGTCAACACTTTCCAAGTCAACAGTTGGATTCTGCGACCGTGTAAGAGCCCACCCAAGTGTCTTGTTTTTATTTTCAAAGTATGCCGCCCCACCCATGTCAATTTCAGTTGAGTCGTTAGCAGGTGACCCTACAAAAATGCAACTGTTCGCAAACGCCAATGACGCGCCAAAGTTGTCACCCATTGATATATCTGACCCGTTAAGTGGCTGGGTAAACGCATACACGCTGTCAGAAACTCCAGTCAGCAAGTCATAAACATACACTGCGCCTGCATTTTTAATGCCATCACTGATAGTTGTTGACCCGCCATCAAGGACAAAATCTTCCCCATCAAGTATGCTTGGACCAAAATTAGTTGCTCCCTTGCTTGAGATAATCAACGATTTAGTTACTGGGTCTTCAGCCAATGACGCACCAAAATATTCAAGTGCGTATGGATATGGTTTTGTTATTTTTTGCTTGATTGTAAAGTTTCCGTCACCAAGTAAATCAACCATCCTATACACTATACCAGCATGATTAGTTTCAGATATTTGATATGGCGAACCAATCAATAACTCACCTGTGGAAGTAAAGAGTACGGATTGGCCAAACATTTCATTTGGCTGCGGTGTTTCTGCAAAAATACTGTCAACAATACCAAATGTTGGTATCGGTGTGCTTGAATCGCGTTTATACACGGTTACACTGCCAGCGTAGTACACTGATGATGGGGAGGTATGAGGCGATGACACTACCAATAACGATCCGTCATGGTTCGTTGACATTGCAAAACCAAACTGAGTGTCAAGTGCCGCACCAATGCTGGTGCTGTAAGTGAA
>Ga0172376_10007965_pt1 | contig 11171 bp, 7 predicted proteins | sample Lak35m_FD_121114 | JGI IMG/M metagenome (GOLD analysis project Ga0172376, IMG submission 121114) | Freshwater microbial communities from Kabuno Bay, South-Kivu, Congo - kab_092012_35m | ecosystem: Environmental > Aquatic > Freshwater > Lake | place: Democratic Republic of the Congo: South-Kivu...
ACTATTTCCGATAACAGCCCCTCGACCCCGGGATCGACCCTGACTGCACAGGGCGCGACGATCGCACTGCCAACCGCTCCCGCCTCCGGGCGATCTCCGCGAAGGACCCGTGACCTTGGACACGCCCCCGCCCCGCCTGTGGGACATCTCGCCGCCGGTGCATGCCGGCTCGCCGGTCTTCCCCGGTGACACGCCCTACCGGCAGGACTGGTCCTGGACGCTGGGCGGCGACTGCCCGGTCAATGTCGCCACGCTGACGCTCAGCCCGCACGTGGGCGCGCACGCAGACGCGCCGCGCCATTACGCGCCCGACGGTGCCTGCGCCGGCGAACTGGCGTTGGAACCCTACCTCGGACCCTGTCGCGTCGTCCATGCGCTGGGCGCGTATCCGCTCGTCACCTGGGCGCACGTCGCGCATGCGCTGGAGGCTCCATCCGGCACCGGCGGTGCCCACCACCCGCCCGGGCCGCTGCCTCCGCGCGTGCTGGTGCGCACCTATCGCCACCACCCCGGCGACCGCTGGGACCCGGCCCTGGCCGGCCTGGACCCGGCGCTGGTCGACCGTCTGGCCACGCTCGGCGTGCAACTCGTGGGCATCGACACCGCCAGCATCGACCCGGCCGACAGCAAGGCCCTGCCCAGCCACCAGGCGGTGCGCCGCCACGGCCTGCGCGTGCTCGAGAACCTGGTGCTCGATGACGTCCCCGAGGGCGACTACGAGCTGATCGCACTGCCGCTGAAGCTGGTGCAGGCCGACGCCTCGCCGGTGCGCGCCGTGCTGCGGGCACTGCCCGCAGCCCCCACCCCCCACCCGGAGGCCCGATGACTGTCACCCGTGAAGACTGCGCCGCGCTCGACCGTGCCGACCCGCTGGCGCCGCTGCGCGAGCAGTTCGACCTGCCCGAAGGGCTGATCTACCTGGACGGCAACTCGCTGGGCGCGCTGCCGCGCGCCACCGCCGCGCGTGTGGCCGAGGTCGTCACCCAGGAGTGGGGCCAGGGCCTGATCCGCAGTTGGAACAGCGCCGGCTGGATGACGCTGCCGCAGCGCGTGGGCGACAAGATCGCGCGTCTGGTGGGGGCTGGGCCGGGGGAGCTGGTGGTGGCCGACTCGACCTCGGTCAACCTGTACAAGGTGCTGAGCGCGGCGCTGCAACTGGCGCGCGAGCGGGATCCGGGCGGGCAGCGCCGCGTCGTCGTCTCCGAGGCCGAGAACTTCCCCACCGACCTCTACATCGCCGACACGCTGGCGCGCGAGCACGGCGGGCGGCTGGAGTTGCTGGACGCCGGGGACATCCCCGCGCGGCTGGCAGGCAGCCGCGGCCACGACGTCGCCGCGCTGACGCTGACGCACGTGAACTACCGCAGCGGCCGCATCCACGACATGGCGGGGCTGAGCCGGCTGGCCCACGAAGCCGGCGCGCTCACCGTCTGGGACCTGGCCCACACCGCCGGCGCGCTGCCGGTGGACCTGAAGGCCGCCGGCGCCGACTTCGCCATCGGCTGTGGCTACAAATTCCTCAACGGCGGCCCGGGCGCGCCAGCCTTCGTGTGGACCCACCCCGATCTCGTCGACCAGACGCAGCAGCCGCTGGCGGGCTGGATCGGCCACGCCGCGCCCTTCGAGTTCTCCAACGACTATCGCCCGGCCCCGGGCATCGCGCGCTACCTCTGCGGCACGCCCCCGATCCTGGCCGTGGCTGCGCTGGAGTGCGGCGTCGACACCCTGCTCGCGGCCGAGCCGCTGGGCGGCATGGCGGCGCTGCGCGCGAAATCGCTGGCCCTGACGAGGCTGTTCGCGCGGCTGGTGCGCGAGCGTTGCGCCGGGCACGGCCTGCGCATCGTCACGCCCGACGACGATGCGCTGCGTGGCAGCCAGGTGAGCCTGGCGCGCAACGAAGGCGCCTACGCCATCGTGCAGGCGCTGATCGAACGCGGCGTCGTCGGCGACTTCCGCGCGCCCGACGTGCTGCGCTTCGGCTTCACACCGCTGACCCTGCGCCACGTCGACGTCTGGAACGCGGCCGAGCACCTGCGCGAGGTGCTGGCCAGCGGCCAGTGGCGAGAGCCCCGCTTCCACCAACGCCGGCAGGTGACCTGATGGGATGCCCCTACGGACACGGCGCTGAGGGAGCGCCCGAGGACGACGACCCCGACCCCCGTGCCGAACCCGACCACCTGCAGGCCACGAAAGGGGCGCCTGCCGCGGCTGGCCTGCGCCCAGGGACAGCACCCGCTGAAGCAGGCCCGACACCCGCGGCGCCCGTGCACGCCGCGCTGACCGAAGGCGCCAAGACCGACTTCTCGCGCGACATGAGCTACGGCGACTACCTGCGCCTGGACCAGGTGCTGAACGCCCAGCACCCGCTGTCGCCCGACCACAACGAGATGCTCTTCATCATCCAGCACCAGACCAGCGAGCTGTGGATGAAGCTGATGCTGCACGAGCTGCAGGCCGCCATCGCAGCCGTCGCGCGCGACGAGTTGCCGGGGGCCTTCAAGATGCTGGCGCGGGTGAGCCGCATCATGGAGCAGCTTGTTCACGCCTGGGACGTGCTCGCGACAATGACACCGCCCGAGTACAGCGCGATCCGCGGCTACCTCGCCAACTCCAGCGGCTTCCAGAGCTGGCAGTACCGCTGCATCGAGTTCGCGCTGGGCAACAAGAAAGCGGCCATGCTCAAGCCGCACGCGCACCGGCCCGACCTGCTGGCGCGCGTGCAGGCCGTCCACGAGGCGCCCTCGCTGTACGACGAGAGCCTGCGCCTGCTGGCCCGCCGCGGCCTGCCCGTGCCGGCCAGCCATGTGCAGCGCGACTGGCGCGAGCCCTACCCCGCCAGCGACGCGGTCGAGCAGGCCTGGCTCGTCGTCTACCGCGACCCGGCCCGCCACTGGGACCTCTACCAGCTCGGCGAGGAGCTCACCGACCTCGAGGACGCCTTCCGGCTGTGGCGCTTCCGCCACCTCACCACGGTCGAGCGTGTGATCGGCTTCAAGCGCGGCACCGGCGGCACCAGCGGCGTGGGCTACCTGCGCAAGATGCTCGACGTCGTGCTGTTCCCGGAGATCTGGCGCTTGCGGACGGACCTCTGATCCGGGACGGCACAGCCGCGCGGAGGACGAACGGCTGGCGACGGTGCCGCTGTGGGGCGTTACAGGCGCGTTGGTCGCGGTGGTCGCGGTGGCGCGTTGGGCTCGCTGGCGCGGTGGGCGCTGCAGCCCGATCGGCGATGATCCGGCGCCATGTCCGCCTTCCCTGATCAGACCACCACACCCGCCGCCGCCACCCCTGTCGCCTCCACCATCGACACCCCGGCCGCGCGCCCACGCACCCGCGTGCTGTCCGTCATCTCGCCGATGACGCAGCTGAACACGCCCTACCCGTCCACGGCCTACCTCACCGGCTTCCTGCGCTCGCGCGGGGTCCAGGCGCAGCAGGTCGATCTGGCGCTGGCGCTGACCCTGGAGTTGCTGTCCCCGGAAGGCCTGCGTGCGCTGGAAGAGGTCATCCAGGCGCTGCCGGCGGGCTCCCGCAGCCCGGCGGTGCGGGCCTTCGCCGGCCGCTTTGACGCCTACCTGCAGACGCTGGCGCCGACGATGGCCTTCCTACAAGGGCGGGACGCCACGCTCGCGCACCGCATCTGCACCCGTCGCTTCCTGCCCGAGGGACCGCGCTTCGCCTCGCTGGACGTCTACGTCGACCCCGACGGCGGGGACCCGATGGCCTGGGCCTTCGGCGCGCTGGGCGTGCAGGACCGCGCACGGCATCTGGCCACGCTGTATCTGAACGACATCGCTGATGTGCTGCGCGAGGCCGCCGACCCGCGCTTCGAGTTCGTCCGCTACGCCGAGAAGCTGGCCAGCAGCCAGCCCAGCTTCGATCCGCTGGCGCAGGCGCTGGCCGCACCCGCCACCCTGGTGGACCGCACCTTGCAGCGCCTGACGCTGCAGGCGGTCGAGCAGCACCAGCCCACGCTGCTGCTGGTGTCGGTGCCCTTCCCCGGCACCGTCTACGCGGCCTTCCGCATCGCGCAGACGGTCAAGGCGCACCACCCGCACATCGTCACCGCGCTCGGCGGTGGCTTCGTCAACACCGAGCTGCGCGAGCTCGCCGAGCCGCGGGTGTTCGACCACTTCGACTTCGTGACGCTCGACGCGGGCGAGCGCCCGCTGCTGGCGCTGATCGAGCACCTCGAGGGCCTGCGTTCAGCCAGCCGCCTCGTGCGGACCTACCGGCGCGACGCCGAAACCGGCGCCGTGCGCTACGTGAACTTCGTCGAGCCCGAGGTGCCGTTCGAAGACGTCGGCACGCCGACCTGGGACGGGTTGCCGCTGGAGCGCTACCTGTCGCTGCTCGACATGCTCAACCCGATGAACCGCCTGTGGAGCGACGGGCGGTGGAACAAGCTGACGGTCGCCCACGGCTGCTACTGGAAGAAGTGCAGCTTTTGCGACGTCAGCCTGGACTACATCTCGCGCTACGACGCCGCGTCGGCCACCACGCTGGTCGACCGCATCGAGGCCATCGTCGCCGAGACCGGGCACACCGGCTTCCACTTCGTCGACGAGGCCGCGCCGCCGAAGTCGCTGAAGGCCCTGGCGGCTGAGTTGCAGCGCCGGCGCGTGGCCATCTCCTGGTGGGGCAACATCCGCTTCGAGAAGTCCTTCACGCCCGAGCTGTGCGAGCAGCTCGCCGCCAGCGGCTGCATCGCCATCTCCGGCGGGCTCGAGGTGGCCTCGGACCGCTTACTGGCGCTGATGAAGAAGGGGGTCTCGGTCGAGCAGGTGGCGCGCGTGACGCGCGGTTTCACCGATGCCGGCATCCTCGTGCACGCCTACCTGATGTACGGCTCTCCCACCCAGACGGTGCAGGACACGGTGGACGCGCTCGAGTACGTGCGTCAGCTCTTCGCAGCCGGCTGCATCCAGTCGGGCTTCTTCCACCGCTTCGCCTGCACCGTGCACTCGCCGGTGGGCCGCGCGCCGCAGGACTACGGCGTGACCCTGCAGCCGCTGCCGCCAGGCCACTTCGCGAAGAACGACATCGGCTTCGTCGACCCGACGGGCACCGACCACGACGCGCTGGGCGTCGGGCTGAAGAAGGCGCTGTACAACTACATGCACGGCATCGGGCTGGACGAGGACGTGCGGCAGTGGTTCGACTTCCCCGTGCCCAAGGCCCGCGTGCCGCGCCACCGGATCGAACGTGCGCTGGCCGCGCAAGCCCGCTGAGCAGATGGCGAACACCGCGTCGCAGGGCTTGACCGCTGCCGCCAGAAGTTTGGTGGGGCCGGCGAATCCGACCTCATCGTGAAATCTGGCAAGAAAGTATTCAAAACCCAAGTTTCTGACAATAATTCCTGACGCCTGAGGATTTTTCCACCGACATCCCCTGAACTGGTGCACTGGCTCTGACATGAGCGACATCGGCTACGCCTGGATGCTGAACGCGCTGCGAGCGCCCGATTTCCTCGGGCCACGGCGCGCCCGACTGGCGTCGGTCAGCCGGATCGAACGGCTGGAAGACGGGCTGCTGCTGGTTCCGCACAAACTCGCACCGGGGTCCACCCTGCTGCAGCAGGCTTTGTTCGCCATCAAGCACGAAGGCGTTCGGCTGGACCTCTTGATGAGCGCACTGCGGCAGGTCCCGCCGCAGGAGTTGGCGGCGCTGGTCCACGCAGCACCCAACGGGGTGTACGTCCGCAAGCTTGGGCATCTGTGGGAACGGTGGCATCGGCAGCGTCTGCCAGGGCTCGAACACCTGAAGGTGGCTTCCGGCTATGCGCCGCTGTTCGATCCTGAGGACTGTTTCGTGGGGCCCACCCGGCGCGACAGCCGCTGGCGCATCGAGTTCAATGGGCTGGGAGACCTGGACTTCTGCCCCGTGGTGCGCAAGACGCCCGGCTTGAGGGACCGGATGGCACGGGACACCCTGGGTCAGGCCAGGCAGTTTGCCGAATCCGTGGGCACCGCCATGCTGGAACGCGCGCTGGCCTGGGCCTACCTCAGCGAAACCGAGGGGTCGTTCGCCATCGAGGGCGAGGCACCGACGCAGGACAAGGCTGCGCGATATGCAGCACTGCTGCGGCAGGCCCACCAGCCACATCCTCTGACCGAAGACCTGCTGGTGGCGCTGCAGAACGCCACCATCACCAACCCCCTGGATCAGGCAGTGCAGTTCCGCACCCAGCAGAACCGCCTGCAGCGCGATCGGCCTGGGGCCGCCGGCATCACCTATGTGCCCCCGGCGCCCGATCTGGCAGTGGAATTGATGACGGGTCTGATGCGCTTGGGCAATGACCGGCCTGCGGGCCTGGATGCACTGGTGCATGCGGCAGTGGTGTCGTTCGCTTTCGTGTTCATCCATCCCTTCATGGACGGCAACGGCCGTCTGTCGCGCTTTCTCATCCACCACTGCCTGGGCCAGTCGGGCCTGCTGCCCCCGCAGTTCCTGCTGCCGGTGTCGGTGGCCATGAAGAGGCACGAAGCCGACTATCTGCAGGCACTGACCTCCTTCAGCAAGCCGGCCCGCCAGCTGTGCCAGGTGACCTGGGCGGGTGACGAGCACTACCTGTACGACTGGACACAGGGGGCCGACGTCTGGTTCCGCTACATGGACCTGACCGACGCCGTGGCCTTCACGCTGGACATGGCACAGGCCGCGCTCGACATCCACATGCGCCAGGAGGTCGCTTTCCTGGTCCTGCATGACCGAGTCAAACGCCACATCGATGAGCGGTACGACCTGCGCGGCAGTGATCTGGCCACACTGATCGTGACCATCTTCCAGAACGGTGGCGCCTTGTCCAACAACCGCCGAAAGCGCTACGCCGACCGGGTGCAGCCCCAAGTGCTGGACGCCATCGAGGAGGCGGTAAGGAAAGCCATGGAAGGGCGGTTGCCGGACGAAGATCCGGTCTGAGGCTCCTGGATCGACGCGTTCCAGGTGGCCCACCCGAAGTGCCCGCGCCGGGCTTGCTACGATCCACCGCGCGCCGTCATCGCCAACCGCAGACCGCTGACGTCCGAGCCCTGCGCCGCGTCGACCGCATGCCCAGCCATCCGACCCCATCCACCCCCGACCGCCGACCGCCGACCCATGGACACCTCCACCTCCCCCTACCGCCTGCGCGTGGACGCGCTGCGTGATGCGATGGCCCAGGCCGGCGTGCATGCCGTACTCGTGCCCAGCGCCGACCCGCACCTGAGCGAGTACCTGCCCGAGCGCTGGCAGGCGCGGCGCTGGCTGTCGGGCTTCACCGGCTCGATGGGCACGCTGGCGGTCACGCGCGAGAGTGCGGCGCTGTTCGCCGACAGCCGCTACTGGACGCAGGCCGAGGCCGAACTCGCCGGCAGCGGCATCGCGCTGGAGCGCATCGGGGGCGGCTCGTCGGCGCTGCACCTGGAGTGGCTGGCTGCGCATCTGGCGCCCGGGCAGTCGGTGGCGGTCGACGGCGCCGTGCTCGGCTTGGCGGCGGCACAGGCGCTGAAGGCGGCGATGGCGCGCAGCGATATCCAGGTGCGCACCGACCTCGACCTCGTCGACCGGATCTGGCCTGACCGCCCGGGGCTGCCGCCGCAACCGGTGTACGAGCACCGCGCGCCCTACGCACCGCTGCCGCGCAGCGCCAAGCTGGCGCAGGTGCGCGACGCGATGAAACGCCACAGCGCCAGCCACCACCTCGTCAGCACCGTCGACGACATCGCCTGGATCACCAACCTGCGCGGAGCCGACGTCAGCTACAACCCGGTCTTCCTGGCCCACCTGCTGATCGACGCCGCCGGGGCCACGATGTACGTCGCCCAGGGCAAGGTCGATGCCGCGCTGGCGGTCGCGCTGGCCGCCGACGGCGTGACGATCGCCCCCTATGCACAGGCCGCGCAAGGCCTGTCCACCCTGCCCGGCGGCGCGGTGCTGCTGATCGACCCCAAGCGCGTGACCCTGGGCCTGCGCGAGCACGTGCCCGAGGGCGTGCGCGTGGTCGAGGCGATCAACCCGAGCACGCTGCTGAAGAGTCGCAAGACCGCCGAGGAGGCGGTGCACATCCGCGACGCGATGATCGAGGACGGCGTGGCGATGTGCGAGTTCTATGCCTGGTTCGAGGTCGAGCTCGCGCGACGGCAGGCCGGCGCGCCGGGCCCGGCGCCGCTGACCGAGCTGGACGTCGACACCCACCTGAGCGCCGCGCGCGCGCGCCGGCCGGGCTTCGTCGGGCTGAGCTTCCCGGTGATCGCCGGCTTCGCCGCCAACGGTGCAATGCCGCACTACCGCGCCACGCCGCAGTCCTTCGCCACGATCCAGGGCGACGGCCTGCTGCTGATCGATTCCGGCGGGCAGTACCTGGGCGGCACCACCGACATCACCCGCGTGTGGCCCATCGGCACGCCGAGTGCGGCGATGAAGCGCGACTACACGCTGGTGCTCAAGGGCACGATGGCGCTGAGCCGCACGCGCTTCCCGCGCGGCACGCCCGGGCCGATGCTGGACGCCATCGCGCGCGCGCCGCTGTGGCAGGAAGGCCTGGACTTCGGGCACGGCACCGGCCACGGGGTGGGCTACTTCCTCAACGTCCACGAGGGGCCGCAGAGCATCAGCAAGGCCCTTCCCGACGCCACGATGGCGATGGAGCCGGGGATGATCACCTCGGTCGAGCCCGGCCTGTATCGGCCCGGCCAGTGGGGCGTGCGCATCGAGAACCTGGTGATGAACGTGCCGGCAGACACACCCGAGGGCCACACCTTCGCCGAGATGCTCGAGTTCGAGACGCTGACGCTGTGCCCGATCGACACCCGCTGCATCGACCGCACGCTGCTGCGCGCCGACGAGGTGCGGTGGCTCGACAACTACCACGCCACGGTGCGCCAACGCCTGGCGCCCCGACTGGACGGCGCGGCGCTGGCCTGGTTGATCGATCGCACCCGGCCGCTGGACGCCGTTGCCTGAGAGCATCCCCGGGGGCCGGGCTTCGCCCGTCTCGCCTCCCGCGGGAGCGCGCACGTCCAGCACTCGCCGCATCACCGCAAACCCGAAAACACATCAGGAGACCCCCGGACATGACCCGCAAGACGCCCGAGACACTGCGCAGCGCGCGCTGGTTCGCGCCCGACGATCTGCGCAGCATGGGCCACCGCTCGCGCTTCATGCAGATGGGCTACGGCCCCGACGACTGGGTCGGCAAGCCGGTCATCGCCATCGTCAACACCTGGAGCGATGTCAACCAGTGCCACTCGCACTTCAAGCAGCGCGTGGACGACGTCAAGCGCGGCGTGCTGCAGGCCGGCGGCTTCCCGGTGGAACTGCCCGCGATCAGCCTGTCCGAGCCCATCGTCAAACCCACGACGATGATGTACCGCAACTTCCTGGCGATGGAGACCGAGGAGCTGCTGCGCAGCCACCCGGTCGACGGCGCGGTGCTGATGGGCGGGTGCGACAAGACGACGCCCGGGCTGGTCATGGGCGCGCTCAGCATGGGCCTGCCCTTCATCTATCTGCCGGCCGGCCCCATGCTGCGCGGGAACTGGCAGGGGCGCACGCTGGGCTCGGGCTCGGACACCTGGAAGTACTGGGACGACCGACGCGCCGGACGCATCTCGACCGAGGACTGGCAGCAGGTCGAGGCCGGCATCGCACGCAGCCACGGCACCTGCATGACCATGGGCACGGCAGCCACCATGATGGGCATCGCCGAAGCCTGCGGCTTCACGCTGCCCGGGGCGAGTTCCATCCCCGCGGCCGACTCGGGACACATCCGCATGAGCGCGGCCTGCGGCCGGCGCGCGGTGGAGATGGTCTGGGAGGACCTGACCCCAGCGCGCCTGCTCACGCGCGCCAACTTCGACAACGGCATCGCCTGCGCGATGGCCATGGGCTGCTCGACCAACGCCATCATCCACCTCATCGGCATGTCGCGCCGGGCCGGCCTGCCGGTGACGCTGGACGACTTCGACGCCGCCAGCCGCCACATCCCGGTCATCGCCAACATCCGGCCCAGCGGTGAGCGCTACCTGATGGAGGATTTCTACTACGCCGGCGGCCTGCCGGCGATGCTGGAGCGCATCCGCGGCCACCTGCGCGCCGACGCCCTGACCGTCAACGGCCGTACGCTGGGTGAGAACATCGCCGGGGCCCGGGTCTTCGACGACGACGTGATCCGCCCGCTGGACCGCCCGATCTACGCCGAAGGCGCGCTGGCCGTGCTGAGAGGCAACATCGCCCCTGACGGCGTAATCATCAAGCCCAGCGCCTGCGAGCCGCGATTGCTGCGCCACACCGGGCGGGCGCTCGTCTTCGACGACTACCCGAGCCTGAAGGCCGCCTCAGAGGACCCGGACCTGGACGTCACCGCCGACGACATCCTGGTGCTGCGCAACGCCGGCCCCAAGGGCGCGGGCATGCCCGAGTGGGGCATGCTGCCGATCCCGACCAAGCTGCTCAAGCAGGGCGTGCGCGACATGCTGCGCCTGTCGGACGCGCGCATGAGCGGCACCAGCTACGGCGGCTGCCTGCTGCACTGCGCGCCCGAGGCCTACATCGGCGGCCCGCTGGCGCTGGTGCACAGCGGCGACCGCATCCAGGTGGACGTGCCGGCCCGGCGCATCCACCTCGAGGTCAGCGACGCCGAACTCGCTGCGCGCCGCGCCGCCTGGGTGGCCCCGCCCGCGCGCTACGAGCGCGGCTACGGCTGGATGTTCGGCCGCCACATCCTGCAGGCCGACCAGGGCTGCGACTTCGACTTCCTCGAGACCGACTTCGGCGCACCGGTGCCGGAGCCGGCGATCTACTGACCGCGACCCAATGACCCGGGCACCGCCCGTCCCGTCGCCGCCGCGGCGGGAGGGAAGACCGCCGCGGCGCGGCGTCTTCCCGAGAACCCGAACCGAGGAGACTTCGATCATGAAAGACAGCACCCGCGAACAACTCAAAGGCGTGTCGACCGCCACGCTGTGCACCGCGCTGTACAAGCGCGGGCTGCGCAACCAGTTCATCCAGGACGTGCGTCCGCTGAACCCGACGCTGCCCAACATGGTGGGCGAGGCCTTCACGCTGCGCTACATCCCGGCGCGTGAGGACCTCAACCCGGTGTCGGTGTTCCAGGACCGCGCCCACCCGCAGCGCAAGGCGGTCGAGGACTGCCCGCCCGGTTGCGTCTTCGTCATCGACAGCCGCAAGGA
>Ga0172376_10007966_pt1 | contig 11170 bp, 12 predicted proteins | sample Lak35m_FD_121114 | JGI IMG/M metagenome (GOLD analysis project Ga0172376, IMG submission 121114) | Freshwater microbial communities from Kabuno Bay, South-Kivu, Congo - kab_092012_35m | ecosystem: Environmental > Aquatic > Freshwater > Lake | place: Democratic Republic of the Congo: South-Kivu...
CGCCCACGTTCGAGGTGTCGCACCCCGCGCTGGCCTGGATGACCGAGAGCCTGTTTGTCGGCACCGGCGCCCGCTTTCCGGACCGGGTCGAGATGCGTTTTTTCCGCGTCGCCTGAGGCCGATCAGACCCAAAAGACCCCGCCCGCCGCATGATCGCGCGGCCCGGCGTGTCGCGCCGGCGTCGTGGCGGCACGCGCCTTGCTGCAGCGCAAGCTGCGCCCCAACGGGGTGCGCGGCACAATCGCCGCCGTCTCAAACAACAACAGGAGTCCTCATGGGCCTATTGAGCTGGACCGAAAAATCCCCCACCACCCTCGCCGACGGCGGCGTCATCGGACCCGATGAACGCCTGCCCTGGCCGCAGACCGCCGTCATGGGCGTGCAGCACCTGATCGCCATGTTCGGCGCCACGGTGCTGGCCCCCATCCTCATGGGCTTCGATCCCAACGTCGCCATCCTCATGAGCGGCATCGGCACCCTGATCTTCTTCCTCATGACCGGCGGCAAGGTGCCCAGCTACCTGGGGTCGAGCTTCGCCTTCATCGGCGTGGTCATCGCGGCCACCGGCTACACCGGCGGCGGCCCCAACGCCAACATCGGCGTCGCGCTGGGCGGCATCATCGCCTGCGGCCTGCTGTACTTCATCATCGGCGCCATCGTGCAGGCCATCGGCACCGGCTGGATCGAGCGCTTCATGCCCCCGGTGGTCACCGGCGCGGTGGTGGCGGTGATCGGCCTGAACCTGGCCCATATCCCGATCAAGAACATGGCGCCGACCAACTTCGACGCCTGGATGCAGGGCATCACCTTCGTCAGCGTCGCGCTGGTGGCCGTGCTCAGCCGCGGCATGGTGCAGCGCCTGCTGATCCTGGTCGGCCTGATCGTGGCCAGCGTCATCTACGCGGTGCTGACCAACGGCCTGGGCTTTGGCAAGCCGCTGGACCTCTCGGGCATCGCCAACGCCGCCTGGTTCGGCATGCCCGGCTTCAGCGCGCCGGTGTTCAGCGCCAACGCCATGCTGCTGATCGCGCCGGTGGCCATCATCCTGGTGGCCGAGAACCTGGGCCATATCAAGGCCGTGACGGCCATGACCGGCAAGGACATGGACCGCTACATGGGCCGCGCCTTCATGGGCGACGGCGTGGCCACCATGGTCGCCGGCAGCGCCGGCGGCACCGGTGTGACCACCTATGCCGAAAACATCGGCGTCATGGCCGCCACCAAGATCTACTCCACCGCCATCTTCCTGGTCGCCGGCTGCATGGCCATCCTGCTGGGCTTCAGCCCCAAGTTCGGCGCGCTGATCCAGGCCATTCCGCTGGCCGTCATGGGCGGCGTGTCCATCGTCGTTTTCGGCCTGATCGCCGTGGCCGGCGCCAAGATCTGGGTCGACAACAAGGTCGACTTCTCGGACAACCGCAACCTGCTGGTGGCCGCCATCACCCTGGTGCTGGGCACCGGTGAATACACCCTCAAGTTCGGCGAATTCGCCCTCGGCGGCATCGGGACCGCGACCTTCGGCGCCATCCTGCTGTGGGCGCTGATCGGCGGGAAGAAGCGCTGAGACCTTCCGCAGCACGATCCTGAAACGAAAAGCCACTCGCAAGGGTGGCTTTTTCCGTTTCAGAAGGGTGGTTGCGCTTGGCGTTGGCCCTCAAGCCCACCCACACCTGGCCGATAAACAGACAAGCCCCGCTTTCTGTCTCGACGCCGCCCCATGGACAACGCCCTGCCCCACAGCCACAACGACGACCTCGGCCACTACCTGCAGCTGATGGTGGCGCACGGGGCGTCGGACCTGTTCCTCTCCAGCGGCAGCGCCGCGGCGCTGAAGATCCAGGGTGTGGTGCGCCGCCTGCCCGAGGGCGCGCTGGACGCGGTGCACACGCAGCGGCTGGCGTACTCGGTGATGCGCGAGGCACAGATCCGCGAGTTCGAATCGACGCTGGAATGCGACCTGGCCATCGCCCTGCCCGGGCTGGGGCGCTTCCGGGTGAACGTGTATCGCCAGCGCGGCGACGTGGCGGTGGTGGTGCGGCACATCAACGCGAAGATCCCGTCGCTGGACCAGCTCAAGCTGCCGCCGGTGCTCAAGAAGCTGGCGCAGCTCAAGCGCGGGCTGGTGCTGGTGGTGGGCGCGGCGGGCTCGGGCAAATCGACCACGCTGGCGGCCATGCTGGACCACCGCAACCACAACTCGGCCGGCCACATCCTGACGGTGGAGGACCCGATGGAGTTCGAGCACGCGCACGGCACCTGCATCGTGGACCAGCGCGAGGTGGGGCTGGACACGCGCAGCTTTGACGACGCGCTGCGCCACGCCATGCGCGAGGCGCCGGACGTGATCATGATCGGCGAGATCCGCGACCGCGACACCATGCAGCACGCCATGGCCTACGCCGAAACCGGGCACCTGTGCGTGTCGACCCTGCACGCCAACAACGCCAACCAGGCGATCCAGCGGGTGCTGAACTTCTTCCCCGAAACGGCCCACCGCCAGGTGCTGATGGACCTGTCGCTCAACCTCAAGGGCGTGATCGGCCAGCGGCTGATCCGCGGCGCGCACGACAAGCTGGTACCGGCAACCGAGGTGATGCTGCTCTCGCCCTACATCAGCGAGCTGATCCAGAAGGGGCAGACGGACGACATCAAGGACGCCATGGCCAAGAGCACCGAGCTGGGCATGTGCACCTTCGACCAGAGCCTGTACGCGCTCTACGAAGCCGGCGACCTGACCGCCGAGCAGGCGGTGGAATACGCCGATTCGCGCACCGATCTGTCGCTGCGCATCCGCCTGCACCACGGCCAGCGGCCGGGCACGGCGGGCTTGCGCATGGTGTGACGCTGTCCGCAGGGGCGGTTGCGGGAGCGCGACAGGGGCGGCAATAGCGCACAACGGCTCGCCCGCCGGTATGGCGGATCAGAACAGGGACAGGCGCACGGCCCTAGGCTGGGGGCTTCCGTTGTTTTTGGCTCGATCACACCATGACCCTGTTGCCCTTCTCCGCCGGTGCCCTTGTGCGCACCGTGGCTCCGCTGCTGGCGGCCGCTGCGCTGACCGCTTGCCAAACCACGCCGGCCCCCGCCCCCTATACAGGTCCGGTGCTGCCGATTCAGCAAGCCGAACGCGGGGTGGAGATTTTTCTGCCCAGCGCGGCGCTGTTCGAGGTGGGCAAAAGCTCGCTCAATGCCTCGGAGTCTGGCCCGTATCTGGACCGCATCGCCCATCTGGTGACCACCAAGAGTGACAAGGCGATCGCCCTGGAAGGCCATGCCGACAACACCGGTGCGGCCGAACTGAACCAGAAGCTGTCGCAAGAGCGCGCCTCGGAAATCGGCAGGGCCCTGGTGGCACGCGGCGTGCCGGAGCAGCGCATTCGCACCGAGGGCTTTGCTGCGCGTCGCCCGGTGGCGTCCAACACGACCGAAGAAGGACGCCGGCTCAACCGCCGCGTGGAGCTGGTACTGCTGGATGAAAAGGTCGAGAACATCACCCGGGGGGAGCCGAGCGGCGCGTTTGCATCCGCCTGGGACCAGCTCAAGGCACTGATCGACCAGGGCCTGGTCAAGCCGGTGGAGAAATGATGGACATGGATCGCAGGCAATGGCTGGCCCTGGGGGCGGGCCTCGCCAGCGCCGGGCTGGCGCAGGCACAGACGGCACCCGCAGCACGCACGCAGCGCACGCCCCGAGCCGGTGGCGCCCGATCTGTCGGGCTGGCGCTGGGCGGTGGTTCGGCGCGCGGATTTGCCCATATCGGCGTGCTGCAAGCACTGGACGAAGCCAGGATACCGGTGCAGGTGGTGGCGGGCACGAGCGCGGGCTCGCTGGTCGGCGCCTTCTATGCCGCGGGCTTCTCGCCCTGGAAGATGCAGGAGGTGGCCCTCAAGGTGAAGGACATCGATGTGGCCGACCTGTCGTCGGGCAACCGGCGCGGCATGACGGGTGGGGCTGCGCTGCGCCGCCTGGTCAACGGGCTGCTGGACAACCGTCCCATCGAAAAGATGCCCAGGCGCTTTGCGGCGGTGGCAACCGACCTGGCGACAGGCGAGAAAGTGGTGATCGATCGTGGCGACACGGGCGCTGCCGTCGCCGCTTCGTGCTCGATTCCCGGCGTCTTCATTCCTGCGCTGCTGGAAGGCCGCGAACTGGTCGATGGTGGCCTGACCAGCCCGGTACCGGTGGCGGTGGCCCAGCAGCTGGGCGCCGATTTTGTGATCGCGGTGGATGTGGGCGGTCAGCCGACCCGCAAGCCGCGAGGGGGACTGTACGAGATCATCCTGCAGTCCTTCGAGATCATGGGCCGATCCCTGGCACAGCTCGAAGTCAAGTCGGCCCACCTGCTGATTCAACCCAGAACCGACGCGTTCGACAGCTCGGATTTTTCCGTGCGCAAGGAAATGATCGAAGCCGGCTATGCGGCCGGTCTGGCGGCCCTACCGGGGCTGCGGCAGCGGCTCGGAATCGGCTAAACGGTCCTGCCGCTCGCAGCGCCCCTGCGCTGTGGCCAGGCCGCGAAAGTCGCTGGTCCAGGTCTGCTGGGCCAGGTCGAGCTGGATGCGCTCGTTGTCCAGGGCGGTGAGGATGGTGCTGCCCCGCACCGCGAAGGTGTAGACCGGCAGGCCGTCCACCTCGACCCGGCGCACGCGCCGGCCGTCGTAATGCACGCGCACGGTGCTCACCCAGCTGCTGCGTGCGGGCAGGTACACCGCCTCGCACACGAAATCGACATGGGTTGCGGCCGCTGGCGGTGGCGCCGCCACGGCGGGCAGCGCGCACACCGCCGCGGCCAGCGCCCAGGTGGCGCGGGCGGGCATGGTCAGTCCGGGGCCTGCGTCGCCAGGCGCTCGCTCTTCCAGTACACGTCGTCCCCGCCGTTCATGCGGTTGAGCACGCGCGCGAGCACGAACATCAGGTCGCTCAGGCGGTTGAGGTACTGGCGCGGCGTGTCCTTGATGGCCTCTTCGTTGCCCAGGGCCACCAGGTGCCGCTCGGCCCGGCGCGCCACGGTGCGGCAGACATGGGCCTGCGCGGCGGCACGGTTGCCGGCGGGCAGGATGAATTCCTGCAGGCGCGGCAGCTGCTCGTTGTAGGTGGCCAGGGCCTCGTCGAGCGCCAGCACGGCCTCGGGCTTGAGCAGTTCGTAGCCGGGGATGGACAGCTCACCGCCCAGGTTGAACAGCTGGTGCTGGATCTCCACCAGCAGGGTGCGCACGTCGGCCGGCATGTCTTCGCACAGCAGCAGGCCGATATGGGAGTTGAGCTCGTCCACATCGCCCATGGCGTGCACGCGCAGGCTGTTCTTGGAGACGCGCGCGTTGTCGCCCAGGCCGGTGGTGCCGGCGTCACCGGTGCGGGTGGCGATCTGTGTGAGTCGGTTGCCCATGGGGTTCCTTGTCGCGTTGAGATGTACCGGCCGATTGTGCGGGAAAGCCTCGCGGTAACCAGGCGCGGGGAAATGTGTCCCCAGGCAAAGCTTTGGTGAACGGGGCAACGGCAGGCAAAAGCGCTGGCCACCTGGCGGCTGGGCCGGTGCAATGGAGGGCCTTTCAACCGATACGGGAGTGTTCACATGACGCCTCAACGCAAACCCTTGCTGACCGGCTTCGAAGCCCGCAGCGTGGCCCTGATCGCCAGCTGGACCCTGGCCGGCGCCGCGCTGGCGCAAACCACACCACGAGCCACCGACGAAACCGCCGGCCAGCGCACGGGCGCGCTGCTCGCACAGGCAGACCGCCACGGCGACGGCCGGATCAGCCGCGAAGCGGCACAGGCGGTGCCCGGTCTGCCCGCACTGTTCGAGCGGCTCGATTCCGGTCGCCATGGCACCGTGGGGCCTGACGCGTTCGCCCAGGGCGTCCAGAACTGACCGGCCCGGGGGTGGGCGGGTCGCGCAACGGGCTGACCGCCCGCCGCATCAGGACTAAACTGCCGCATCGCCACGCCCTGTGGCCACCGCACCGCGCAGGAGACCCGCCATGAACGCCCCCACCGACCACGCCCACCTGGCCCCGCAACTGCAGCTGCGCGAGGTGCCGCCCGCCTTGATCGAAGCGCTGCAGCAGCGCTTTGGCGCGCAGTGTTCCACCGCGCTGGTGGTGCGCGAACAGCACGGGCGCGATGAGTCCATCTTCAGTGTGCCGCCGCCCTCGGCGGTGGTGTTCGCGCAGAGCACGCAGGACGTGGCCGATGCGGTCAAACTCGCCGCGCTGTACAAGGTGCCGGTCATCCCGTTCGGCGTCGGCTCTTCGCTCGAAGGCCACCTGCTCGCGGTGCAGGGTGGCATCAGCATCGACGTCAGCCGCATGGACCGGGTGCTGTCCATCAACGCCGAAGACCTGACGGTGACGGTGCAGCCGGGCATCACCCGCATGGGCGTGAACAATGCCGTGAAAAGCGAAGGCCTGTTCTTCCCGATCGACCCGGGCGCGGACGCGTCCATCGGCGGCATGACGGCCACCCGCGCCAGCGGCACCAACGCCGTGCGCTACGGCACCATGCGCGAGAACGTGCTGGCGCTGGAAGTGGTAACCGCGCAGGGCGAGATCATCCGCACCGGCACGCGCGCCAAGAAAAGCAGCGCCGGTTACGACCTGACCCGCCTGATGGTGGGCAGCGAAGGCACGCTGGGCATCATCACCGAGGTCACGCTCAAGCTCTATCCGCTGCCCGAAGCCATCTCGGCCGCAACCTGCTCCTTCCCGACCATCGAAGCCGCGGTGCGCACCGTCATCCAGGTGATCCAGCTGGGTGTGCCGATCGCGCGCTGCGAGCTGATCGACGCCGGCACGGTGCGCATGGTCAACGCGCACAGCAAGCTGGGCCTGCGCGAAGAACACATGCTGCTGATGGAGTTCCACGGTTCGCCCGCGAGCGTGAAGGAGCAGGCCGAGACGGTGCAGGAAATTGCGGCCGAATTCGGCGGCAACGCGTTTGAATGGGCCACCACGCCCGAAGAACGCACCCGCCTGTGGACCGCCCGGCACAACGCCTACTTTGCCGCCATCCAGAGCAAGCCGGGCTGCCGCGCCGTCAGCACCGACACCTGCGTGCCCATCAGCCGCCTGGCCGACTGCCTGCTCGACTCGGTGGCCGAGGCCGATGCCAGCGGCCTGCCCTATTTCCTGGTGGGCCACGTGGGCGACGGCAACTTCCACTTCGGTTACCTGATCGACCCCGACAAGCCCGAAGAGCACGCCACGGCCGAAGCCTTGAACCAGACCCTGGTGGCCCGCGCGCTGCGCCTGGAAGGCACCTGCACCGGCGAACATGGCGTGGGCCTGCACAAGATGGACTTCCTGCGCACCGAGGCGGGCGACGGCGCCATCGACATGATGCGCACCCTCAAACGCGCGCTCGACCCGGACAACATCCTCAACCCGGGCAAGATCTTCGCGCTGTAGCCCCGGGGCTTCCCCCGATTCGTGGACGACCGCGTCGGCCCAGCCGACGGGCGTGTTGTCTGGCGCCTGGCCGAAACGGCACAATCGCCAGTCACACTTTGGTGTGACACAGACCAACGAATCCAGGGACTTGTACAACATGAAGCATCCACTTTGGCTGGGCGCCTGCCTGCTGGCCATGGCCACCGCGGCACCGGCGAGCGACAAAACCATCCGCATCTGCGACGACAAGGGCTGCTCCGAGCGCCCACGCAGCAGCGCCACCTTCGATCCCACGCACGACGACAACCCGGAGGAAACCCGGCGCCTGGCCGCGCTGGAAGACATCGCCCGCAAAGACCCCCGCGCCGCCTACGACCTGGGCCTGCGCTTCTTCCGTGGTGACGGCGTGAAGCAGGACGGCCATCTGGCCCTGCAGTGGATGCGCCAGGCCGGCGAGCGCGGCGTGCTGCCCGCCCAGGCCGCGCTGGGCCGCTTCTACCTGGCCGGCCTGCAGGAGATGGGCGCCGACCCGGCCGAGGCCGAGCGCTGGCTGTCCATCGCCGCCGACCGGGGTGACCAGGAATCGGCCAAGCTGCTGCCCGAGGCGCGCAAAGCCAAGCAGGACGAGCAGGCCGCCTACCAATGGCGCGAAGCGCACCGCAAGACCTGGTACGGCTGGTGGACCACCGGCTACCCCTACTACTGGGTCTGGGGCCCTGCGGGCTGGTACTACCGCTGAGCCCCCGGGACCCCGACCACCTTTTTTCTCCGGGGCATGCCCCGGTTTTTTTCTGAACCCCGTCTGACTGAAAGCGAGCGAACACACATGAACAAGACCTCCACCTCCCTGCGCTGGGCCGCCCTGGCCGCTTCGCTGGCCCTGGCCGGCTGTGTCACCCCGGGTGGCGGCCATGTGTCGACCGGCAACAACGCCACCGCCGTCAGCGGCGGTGCCGCCGGCGGCACCAGTGCCGGAGCCAACCCCAACCTGGAGCGCTGCAGCGCGCCGCTGGGCACGCTGGCGGTGGACGACGGCCGTGGCAAGGAGTGGTACGCCAGCTTCGGTCAGGCCACCCAGGTCACCAGCATCGAGCCCCTGCTGCGCCTGGCGGTGCAACAGTCCAACTGCTTCGTGATCACCTCCATCGGCAACAACCGCACCGAGAGCAAGCTCTCGGCCATCACCGACAAGCAGCGCAACTCGGGTGAGTTCCGCGCCGGCTCGCAGCAGCAAAAAGGCCAGCGCGTGGCCGCCGACTACTACCTGGAGCCGGCCATCATCATCAACAACTCCGCCACCGGCCAGCTCGCCGGCGGCCTGGCCGGCCTGATCGGCGGCGGCCGTTTCGCCGGGCTGGCCGGCGGCCTGGAAACCAAGGCTTCGGTGGTCACCCTGAGCATGTTCGACATCCGCTCGGGCGTGCAGATCGCCATCTCCGAGGGCAACGCCACCTCGACCAACTTCGGCGCCGCGCTGGGCGCTTTCGGCGGTGGTGCGGCGGGTGGCCTGAGCGGCTTCTCGCGCACCCCCGAAGGCAAAGCCACCGTGGCCGCTTTCATGGACGCCTACAACAGCATGGTGATCTCGCTGCGCAACTACAAGGCGCAACAGGTCAAGGGCGGCCTGGGCAAGGGCGGCACGCTGAAGGTCGGAAACTGAGGATCACCCCCCTGCGCCGCTGACGCGGCTTCCCCCCGCTCTGGCGCGCCTGCGGCGCTGGGCAGGGGGACAACGCCTGTGGCCCGGCTGAGCCGGTTCCACGGCGTTTGCTGGACGCTGGCGCCACGCCGGCCGCGCGGAAAACACAAAAGGTCTCTTGCGGAGACTTTTTTTTCTTCTACACGGGTGCTCCACCGGCCGCGTGCCTTTTCCAGACGCACCGCAGAACGGGCTTTGCCCGGCTGCTGGTGCGGTCCCCCTGCCCAGCGCCGCAGGCGCGCCAGAGCAGGGGGGAAGCCGCGTCAGCGGCGCAGGGGGGTGACCCTCAGACCCCGCGCAAGCGGTCGATCAGGCCGTTGAGTTCGTCCAGCGACCCGAACTGGATGGCCAGTTCGCCCATTTCCTCGACGCGGCCGTGGCGCTTGACGCGCTTCTTGATGCGCACCTCGACCTCGGCGGTCAGCAGGTCGGCCAGCTCTTCCTCCACCCGGCGGATGTCGCGCGACTTTTCCTTCTTGGGTTTCTGCGGCACCAGGTTGAACTCGGCGCCCAGTTTCTTGACCAGGCTCTCGGCCTCGCGCACCGACATCTTCTTGGCCGCGATCTGGTTGGCCGCCGTGATCTGCGCCACTTTCTCCAGCGCCAGCAGCGCACGGGCGTGGCCCATGTCGATATCGCCCGCCATCAGCATGGTCTGCACCGGCTCGGCCAGCTGCAGCAGGCGCAGCAGGTTGGACGCCGCCGAACGCGAACGGCCCACGGCCTGCGCGGCCTGCTCGTGCGTCAGGCCGAACTCCTTGACCAGGCGCTGCAGGCCCTGCGCCTCTTCCAGCGGGTTGAGGTCCTCGCGCTGGATGTTCTCGATCAGCGCCATCGCGGCGGCGGCCTCGTTGGGCACGTCGCGTACCAGCACCGGCACCTCGGTCAGCCCGGCCAGTTTCGAGGCACGGAAACGCCGCTCGCCGGCGATGATTTCGTACTTGCCGGCGTTCGGGCCGTCGGCCAGCTGGCGCACCAGGATGGGCTGCATGATGCCCTGCGCCTTGATGGACTCGGCCAGCTCGTAGAGTGCGCCCTCGTCCATGCGCGTGCGGGGCTGGTACACGCCGGCCACCATCTGGTCCAGCGGCAGCTTGCTGGGGGCGCCTTCGGCAGCGGCAGGCGCGGGGGCGCCCTCTTCCACCTTGGGGCCCAGCAGGGCTTCGAGTCCGCGGCCAAGGCCCTTGGGTTTTTTGGTGACCATCTCAGTTGTCTTTCTTGTCGGTGAATGCTTGGAGCAGCGCCAGCCCTTCGGGCCAGTCGCCCAGCCCCGATTCGGCGTTGATGTGGCCGCGCTCGCCGCAGTCGATGAAGCGGGCACCCCAGCTGTCGGCCAGCGACCGCGCCTTGTCGAAGCTGCAATACGGGTCGTTGCGGCTGCCCAGCAGCAGGCTGGGGAACGGCAGGCGCTCGCGGACGATGGGCGCCCAGCTGGGCAGCACGCTGCGCAGTTCCTCGCGCTCCGGATCGCCGGGGGCCACCAGCAGCGCGCCCTGCACGCGGCCGGTGCTGCGCGAGACCTGTGCCCACGCAGCCGTGAGGATGCAGCCCAGGCTGTGCGCGACGAGCACCACCGGTCCATCGCAAGCGAGGATCACATCCTCCAGCCGGGCGATCCAGTCGCCGCGGCGCGGGGTCATCCAGTCGTGCTGGTCCACCCTTTGGTATCCGTGCAGCGCTTCCCAGCGGCTCTGCCAGTGCTCGGGACCGCTGTTCTGCCAGCCCGGCAGGATCAGAATGTTTTCAGGTTTCATGCAGAATTCAACAGAAGCATGCGCTTACATCACATCTTCTGGATGCGCTGGACCATTTCGGACGCGAAGGCCAGGAAAGCCTGGCTGCCGCGCGCCGACGGGTCGAACACCACACCGGGCAGGCCGTAGCTGGGCGCCTCGGCCAGGCGCACGTTGCGCGGGATGACGGTGTTGAACACCTTGTCGCCGAAGTGGGCCTTGAGCTGGTCCGACACCTGCTGCTGAAGGGTGATGCGCGGGTCGAACATGACGCGCAGCAGGCCGATGATCTGCAGATCCTTGTTGAGGTTGGCGTGCACCTGCTTGATGGTGTTGACCAGGTCGGTCAGGCC
>Ga0172376_10007967_pt1 | contig 11170 bp, 16 predicted proteins | sample Lak35m_FD_121114 | JGI IMG/M metagenome (GOLD analysis project Ga0172376, IMG submission 121114) | Freshwater microbial communities from Kabuno Bay, South-Kivu, Congo - kab_092012_35m | ecosystem: Environmental > Aquatic > Freshwater > Lake | place: Democratic Republic of the Congo: South-Kivu...
ATTTTAGTCAGCTCAGACCTGCTGGGGAAAGGTTAAAAGGATATGGATGGATTAGCAGTGGTGACAGTGCTATCTCAAAAGCTTATGTTGCAATTGCCAACATACTTAATGGTAGGGCTGATAGCCTTCTCACTAGGATGGATATTCTTGACATTGTTAATCATCTTGGAACGATCTTGTCCAGTCGTAGAAGCGCTGAAATCGCGCTTTTGACTATGGTCAACCGGAATGGGAAGAATTTGCAATAGCTAAAAAAGACTTTTGGTTGTATGGGCGTGAACACAGGCAACAATCAAACAACAGCCTAGTATTTAAGGAAAAACCTAGTCGCCAGGAACTAAAGCATATATTTAATCTTATGCAAGAAGCTGGCGGCAGTGAACCAGGATTTATCAATGAACAAGAAGCTCTTAGACGTGCTCCGTGGTATAAAGGAGCAAATCCATGTGTCGAAATCTTATTGGGCAACAAGTCCTTCTGTAACCTTACAGAAACGGACATCTCCAAGTTTAAAGGTGACACTGCCGGATTACACGATGCGATCAGACTCGCTGCCAGGGCAAATTATCGTCAAACCTGTGTTAACCTTAAAGACGGGATCTTACAAGAAGCTTGGCACCTTAACAACTATTTCCTACGTCTCTGCGGGGTTGGTTTAACAGGTATTGCAATGCGTCCAGATATGAATAGTTATGACTATGAATATCTTAAGCGCACAGCAACCAGTGCTGCTATTAGCATGGCTGATGAACTAGGATTACCACGTCCTAAAAATGTTACTTGCGTTAAGCCGAGTGGAACGTTATCAAAGATCATGGATTGTACTGAAGGTGTACATAAGCCACTAGGCAAGTACATTTTCAACAACGTACAATTTAGTACTTATGACCCTGTTATCCCACTAATGCGTGAAGCAGGATATAAAGTAATAAATCACCCTACTGATCCTACCGGCGTACTAGTAACATTTCCGGTAGAGTGGAAAGATGTACCGTTTCACAAAGAAAATGGCAAAGAAGTTAATCTTGAAAGCGCAGTCTATCAACTAGAGCGATATAAGTTGCTGCAAACTAGTTGGACTCAGCAAAATACATCGGTAACAATTAGTTATGATCCTAGCGAAGTTTCGGAGATTATTGACTGGTTACTCAATAACTGGGACTGTTATGTAGGCGTAAGTTTCATCTATAGAACTGATCCTACTAAGACTGCTCAAGATTTAGGATATTTATATCTTCCACAAGAAGTAGTGGATGAGCAAACTTATAAAGACTATGTTTATAATTTAAAACCAGTAAACTTAGAAGGTGCTAACAGTTTCGATGAAATTGTTGGTGACGATTGTTCAACAGGCGCTTGCCCAATAAAATAACATGGATAAAGATCTTACATTTACTTTTACAATACAAGAAGCAAATATGCTGCTTATGGCACTACAAGAAATGCCAGCTAAAGTAGCTAATCCACTTACAGCTAAGATTCAGCAACAAGCTCAGCCACAGTTACCAAACCCAGGATCTGATCTACCTAATCTAGAAGTCGTTAAGTAACAAAAAAAGCCCAGTAGATCAATCTACTGGGCTTTTTTGTTTTTATAGCGGTGTATCGTCGTTGCTATCTTCGTCGTCTACAGTATTATCTTCATCATGCATATCATCTAGCTGACTAAATACATCTATTAATATGTCACGATATGGTTGATCTACGCGATGCAAGTCTAGAAGGTAAATATCTAAGTGATCATTGCGTAGCAGTTCAGCGTGATACATAAATTGACCAAATGCTTCTAGATCTTCGCTGATATTGTCATTGGCATAGTTTTCAATTACTTGTGCCGCCATCATACGTAGTGGTTTACTAATCATGCCTTTTTGTGCTAGCTTAACCAATTGCAGTGCTTTGCCTTCACGCTCACGCATAATTTGATTGCGTTTGGTTGTACTCCAGCTATAGCCACCATCCCCGCCCCAAAGATCCCAGGCTACACGACCCTTACTAGGAAAACCTTCTTGTCCGCTGTAGAAACCAGTAGCTTTTTTATCTACTTCATGACGACTAAAAAAGCTGTACATGCGTAGGACTACACTTGCTGATAGTGGATCTCGGTCTTTTAATTGATTGGCTCTGGCTAAGCCAACAAGTGTTCCACCTGGTTTACCTTCACTTTTCCATTTTAGTGCTCTTTTGGCAGCACTAGCCATGCCACTTGTTGGTTTATATGTCTTAGCCATTAAAACTCCTATTTATATGCTAAAATTATTTGCTTACATAACTTGCTACGAACAATATCTTCATCACGAAATCTAACTACTTCAATACCTTCAATACGTTCTAATCTGGTACTGGCGTCTAGGAGTCCGCTATTGGTAATATCGCTTTGCTCGTGATCTCCGCTAATTATAATTTTACAGTTTTTACCTATGCGTGACAAGATCATTTTCATCTCATCTCTAGTAGCATTTTGGGCTTCGTCTAATAAAACTATGCAATCATCAAAAGTAGTTCCACGCATAAATCCTAGCGGTTTAGGTACTATTTGATTTTTGTTTAGTGCATATTCATAAAATCCTCGTCCTAAACTATTGGTAAAAATCTGGTCAAATGGTTCTAAATAGGGAGCATACTTTTCCTCTAGTGTTCCAGGTAAAAAGCCTAGTCCACGCCCAGTTTCTACATTAGGTCTTGTTAGTATAATCTTTTTAATGCGGCGGTGAAATAATTCACCAGCCGCATATGTTGCTGCAATATAGGTTTTACCAGTACCTGCGCTACCTATACCAAAGACTATACTATTTTCATGAATGGCCCGTAAATATTCGCTTTGAATATAATTTAATGGTTTTACATTTTCAAAGCCTATTTCCAGGGGAACAACATTATTAGGTTGTACGCTGCGTAATTTTTTAGCACTGCTCTTGGCCATATTTCTATCCTAGTAGTTAAAGGTACTTACTTCTTTTCAGGTACTTTATGTCCATTTAATTTTTCATGTAATTTAACTTGTTTGCAAATCTGCTCTGGCTTGCCGTCCTTGCCAATAACAGGTTTACCGTCTTTTACCTTGTCAATACAGGCTTTTTCTTTTCTAACATCTTCTTTCTTAGCTGGAGCCTTTTCTTCTTTCTTTGCTGGCTCATCCTTTTTAGCTTCTGCTTTAGCTGGTGCTTTTTCTTCCTTTTTTGGTGGATCAGCGGCTAGTGCTGGCTGTAATAAGATTGCTGAAGCTACAAGGGCTAATAAAATTTTAGTCATAAGGTTTCCTATTATAGTTCTGGAAATGATTGTTGTGGTGGAGCAGCTTTGCCGCCAAACCCAACAGTTACTTGACTGCCACCAGTTGATGGTGCTATGCTTATACTACCGTTGTTACCTAGGGTAACTGTAGGCGTAGACATAGGTAGGGGGCTTGGTGGCTTATCCCAACCTTTATTTGCAGCTTGTAGGGCTGCTTTTTGAGCCTCCTTATCGCCACTAGCTAACATAATACCGCTAAGAGTACCGGTTAAGAAAGTAGCAATAGGAATGATCAACTCAAAAAACTTGTTATCTACAGGGCTCATGCCATTCATTGGCTGTGTTACGAATATTAAACTGTAGAGAACAACAAATACAATCCCAAAAAGTGTTAGTGCTAATATCATGCCTATAAAGAATTTAAGCCTAGCCATTAACTCATCTTCAGTATAGCGTGGGCCTTCCCATAAATCTTTAATCATTTACAATCCTTTACTGCTGCTTGTGCTGGCGTAGTAACTGTTTTATTAGCTACACGATTTTTTTCATATGAAGTTAAATCTTCTGGACAGGTGCCGTTAGCGCTACAATAAGGTTTTTTACATACCTTATGTTCCCAATTATCTGGACTTTGACAAGGATATCTGTATACATCACTACAACTACCTAATAATAAACTTATGACTAATATAATACGCATAATAGATTATCGCCCTAATTTGCTAGCAATTTTTTTCTTAACAACTGGTTTAGAGGTAACATTTAACAAATTACTATTAGCTGCCAAAAATTTATTCTGGTGTTGAACCAATATAACTAAAATAATTAAAGATATATTAATTATTGTAATTAATATCCAGGCCATTGTCATACTTAACTGGTAATCACGCTCCAATCTAGTATATACAGCTTTAGTAAATTTATCAATAGTATTCATTATTTCATTTTTATATTTAGTATAATCTTCGCCAAACATAAATATTTGAGCTTGCGTATAATGAAATTGTTGAATTTCCCAGTTTTGTTCTAACTTACCTTGAGCTATTAATTCAAATGCTTTTACTTCTAATACAGCTAAATTATTGCTTAATTTTTCTGCTTCAAGCATAAAGGATAATTCACTATCTAAAAAGCCCACTTGCTTAACTTTATCTTTAAACGATATACGTGCACCAGCATTATTAGGTTCTTCTCCTGCCCGTACTTTAAGAACATTATTAAATTTCTTTTTCCATGCATCATCTTTTGTTGTAACGTAATATCTAGCATAATTAGTAAGATTGTCACTACTAACAGCCATTTCATCGGCTACAAGCATTGCATTATTTAATTGTTTGAGCTGTGTTTCGGCATTTTTAAAAACACTTAATAATACAAGACTGCTAATAAAAATAATGGCTGCAAGAATAAAAGGAGTCTTAGAATAATCTAAAATTTTATTAATGGTTTTTATCATTATGTTGCCCATTTTAAGATAGCTTGTATTACTTGTTTTACTTCTGCCTGATAGTTGGTTAATATTAATAAAACAAAACCTAGTCCAGCTGTATGAATTTTCTTATCGACTGCAGAAGGGTTAGGACTAGGAGGACTAGGAGGACTAGGAGGATTTAAATTAGAACCAGAAATTTTTATACGTTTTACTGGCATGTTATATCTCCTATAAATTTAATATATGTAAGCAATGCTCGTAATGCTTTTTCCTATCCTCTAAGCCGATTGTTCCGCCATTAATACGTTTTGTAAGTGTAAGTATATCACGCTTGTCTGCCAAACTATTAAGATTGTTACTTTCCCAAAACCAGCAGGCGCTTTGTGCAGCACCTTCAAAGGTTTCCATATATTCACTAGCCTCTTCTGGGCTAATTTGTAAGCTGGCTGCAAACCAACTATAGTTTTCTCGGCCAGTTACCTGTATTAATCCACGTCCACAAAATTTCCAACCATCACCTGACTCCTCGGGTCCGTTACCCATGCGATTAGCATAAACACGATTAGCAATTTTTTCTGGTTGTTTTTCATATTGCTGCGCCAATGCATCCGTAGGAAAATACTTGGGAAAAACTTTACGCAGGCTTGCCCATTTATAGTTTAGGTTTTCTTTAATGAATACAAAACCACCAGACTCATGTGCACACTGTGCTAAAAAGGCGGCTATACGCTCAGTAGTGTTTATTTCATATTGTGGTAATAATTGCTGTAGGGCAGTATACCAGTAACTAACATATTGATTTTTTGGAATAATTTGTTTTAATTGATCTTGTGTTAGTTCCATTACTTATCCTTTTTCCAATGAGTATTATACCACTTTACCCAACTATCGTTATTTAACTTACACACATGGTAGAGACTGTAGTTTTGTTGTATTAAATCTACAAGTTCTGCCATGCTTACATCCTGCGTATTAGCTAGCTTTAGTTGATCACAAAGCTTAAGCATTGCTGGGTCTGCTATTTGTGGCCAAGGCGGATTAATCTTAAAACTTTGAAGGCAGCCAGCTAATAGTGTGCTAGCTAATGTTAATATTACTAATCTCATTGCTTTGCACCCCTAGCAGTATTATTGAGTTTTTCTATGTATAGTTCGGGTACAGTTGGACAATTTTTGGCGTTAGCTAACACATCTTCCAACTTTTTATTAGCCGCTGCTTTATCTTTTTCACCTAGTGCAGCGTATTTATCCTGTTCGGCTTTGCTAAGTGTAGCTAATACATTTTGTACTGTGGCGTCTTTGGATTTTAACACCTCAATAAACTTACGGTTTTGTTGACGTTCACGTTCTGCACTTTCTTTGAGTTGCTCAAGTTTAGCATTACGCTCTTGTTTAAGCATTTCATTAGCCGCCTCTTGTTGCTTGATTGCGGCTTCTACCTTAGCAGTTTCCTCAGCCAGCTTTTGTTGCCAATGATTATTATTCCAGTTTGCACCCATTAAGAATACTGTGAGTGCAAATACTGGAATACAACTATAGTGCACAACCTTAGCCTGTGGTATTAGCTGTGCAAAAAATCTTGTGATAAAGAATAGGATTACACAAGCTAGTGCTAACAGTGGAAAAAACCAGTCTGGTATAAAATTTAACAAAAACATAGTTAACTTGGTATTGTAGGCCAAATTATACTATACGGGTCGGAATTAAGTGTAATATCTCGTAGATTTTGACGATATTGTTTAAATTTTTCATCCATGTCTGTTTGCATCTCCATAGCTCGAATAGCAACCCAATCAGTTTCCTGAAGTAATTGATTACGTTTTTGTCTAACACTTAACCATTCACGATTTACATGATCCTTAATTTCTTGTGGGGAAAAGTCTGTAACTACCCACCCATTTTGATTCCATGATAAATGTTGATATATTCCTCGTACAGGCATGGGAGGCGCTAGTACATAGCCAGCATTAGCAATTTCTTCATCTGTGAATGTTGAAGAATCTGTTCTTGTAAATCTATTGGACAGTAATCGAATTCGTTCCGGTAAAGGTTCCGGATATTGACCGCGAAATGAATACAATTTCATATATTAATCCTTATCCATAAAGTTGTACAACCGGACGGGATGACGTTAGGGTAAGAGTCGGAGTGTCGGTATTTATTACAAAACTTCCTGTACTGTCACTCCGCGAGTAAAATATACTTCCTGAACTATTAAAACTCATTCTTCCAGTTGAACTATAATTAGTAGGAGATTGCCCCCAAGCTACAATGATTGCTAAGTTATTTCCACTTGTCCAGTTGAATGTAGAGCTAAATGGAAAAAATTGTTTAGTTGTATTAGTAGTAAATGATTCGCTGCTAGCACTTTTAACTATAGTATATCCCGTATTTGTAGGGTTGGTGGTGATACCGGTTGAAACTAATTTCATACCAATTGCGTAATTGGGATAAGGTTGATTTGTTGGTTGTGTCGCAACCAAAAATCTTAATCCAGATATTGAAGCAGTATTTTTTCCAAATGCAGCTGCCAATTCCGCAGATGTATAAACAAAACTCAGGATATATCGTCTATAGTAATTGTTAACTAAACTAACTATTGTATTACCTGAAGTGCTTGTTACACTGACAACATTACCAGTCCATCCTGCTGCAGCTCCTTGAGAGGTGTCATTGATTGTAACCGATGATGAGGTTGTTATTATTGTATCACTCGTACCACTCGTACCTCTAAGTTGAAATTGAAAACTTTCTGCTGCGGATTCCGTAGTAGAATCAGAAGCAAGAGTAAATGTCACTGATCCAGTACTAGAGGAGATTGCAACTGATCCACCAGCAGAAACAGCATTTGATGGCGAACTAAAATCTCCATCGCCAACTGTTCCAGACCCAGCCAAAGTCCAATACAGTGTACCGCTGGAAAAATTACCGCTGGTAATACTGATATTAAATGTAACTGAGCTACCTTCGTTGACGCTACTAGTAGTTGGTGTAACAGTTGCTGTTATTGCAGTCGACGTATCTAATATAGACAGTGTAGCACTTCCAAGACTAAATATAGTTCTTATTACTTCTGCAGTTAAAGATTCCGAACCTTCAGTAGTAAGATCAGATACTGCGGTAAAATTTGTAGTAAACGTCCCGCTGCCTATAGTCATAGTAGAAGGAAAAGTGGTAAAATCTGCTGATGTGGCAGTTCCACTATAAGTAATGTAAGCAATAGCTGTAGATGCATTTCCAATGTTTCCTAGTGTTACTGATAAACTGCTTGTTGATCCTTCGTTGATTGGAGATGTAGACCAACTAACGCTACTGGTAACTGCTGGTATACTGAATATTCCACTGGTATGTACAACTGTTCCCGAAGTACTTCCGTGTCTTATTTCAATTTGAAACGTTTTTGTGGTTTTCGAAGTAAAAGCAATAAAAGCAGTATTAATTGTAAAATTTCCAGTATTTGTTGAACCAGATTGCGTAAAGGTTCCACTTGTGTCAAGTGTGCCGCCAGAAAAATCATTAGATGAACTACTCCCATGAAGTATGGTCCAATACAAAGATGTATCGCTTTCAAATCCGGTAGTGGTTAATGTTATAACCAATGATGTATTTTCAAGTATAGTTCCTGAATTAGTTGATAAACTATAGCTTACCACTGGCGGCCACTTAGATCTTCTTCTATAATTATACACATCAAAAGTGTCAAATATTCCAGATACAGCACTAGTTCGTACTAAACTTTTTTTACCGATTTGTCCAGAATTTCTTATTATTGGCATATTAGTCCCCTAGGTAAGTTCTCATTCTAGAAGTAAAGTTTGTTACTATATTTTGGCATTCGACATCAGTGACCTGAACTCCGCTGAGTTTTGATAGTAGCATTGTTACTGCTATCACGTTTGTGCTTCCTGTAGACGTATTCAGTCGGCCACCACAACCACCGTTTGCTACCGGATCTGCATAAGTGCTTATGGTACCAAAACTAGATCCCCAATTTGGGTGCCCAATTAACATATATAAATCACAATGACTAGGATCATTGGCACTATATGTTTGTCTGTTAAAAGCATAAACTGTAAATGTATTTAATGTTACGCCATTGTAAAATAAATTACTAGCCAATAAACCAGAACCGTCGGCTCCGCTATTTCCTGATTTTTGAAAACCCACTACAACATTTGGCACATTTCTGTATCCTAGCATTGTTAATGGTAATTGTGCTGTGCTATATCCTAAACTTCTATATACAAAACTAGTATCAATTGTAGTAGGAGTGGTAACATTGTAAAATAGCGGTGTTCCGGAAAGTGTACCAGAATTACTGGTTGAATAATCTGTTTGACTTATAAGCCAGGGATGGGTAATATTTCCGGTGTCGAACATGTCAGCGCCACCATCGGCTATAGATTGAGAAGTAGTACCATCTAAAATATATGAATAAAAACTAGGGTTTCTGTATTCGGACATAAATGTAGCTAGATAACTACACATACCATCAAAAAATGAATCTATATTATTAGCAATACGGTAGTACATATTTCTTTGAAGATTATGCACTCCAGGAGTAGCTGATTCAGGCAGTTCTCCAGGGCCAATTAACCCACCATTATAAGTATAATACCCCATCAGCTTACAATCTCATAAGAACATACTGCTTCAAGATAACTATTATTACTAGAATATAAACGTAAACTATCATTTTCTTCTAGGTATACAAAAGCATCTTTAGAAATAACCACTAATGTAGCATCTGCTGGTACCGAAATGGTAAACGCAAGGTCAAACGCAGTAGTTTGATTTTTGAATATATCAACTGAGACGTCAGCGGATAAAGTACCGTTTACGTTTGAAACTATTAAAGAATTAATTTTTACAATAGTATTTGAGCCTGAGCTATTAGTAACAATAGATGTAGGCGAAGTTGTTACTGCTAAACCAGCAGACTTGCCCAATATGCTGGTTGCATTAAGTATGTTTGGATTTGCCATTTATATTGTTACCCTAAAATTAAATTGCGAGCAAAGGCTTGTGCTGCAGTTAATCCGCCACCACCACCACCTGTAGCACTAATTACACCAGAAGAAATACTAATCCCAGTGCCTGCTGTGAAATGACTGCGAACTTCTGTAGCACTTGGTCCGGTATAGGTAAACACACCTGTGGTGTTATTATAACTTAAACTGCCATCGCCGCCGCTGTCAGTAACACTTAGATCTGTTAAAGCAATACCGCCCCCACTGCCAGTTGAATCTGTACCATTTACCCAAGCAGTACCGTCATACTTTAGAACTTGACCGTTGCTTGGGCTTGTTATAGTAACAGTGCCAAGATCAGCTAGATTGATTGTTCTTGTACCACCTAACGCTACACTAGTACCGTTAATTGTAATGCTGCTGTTAGTTAGAGCACTGTTAGCGATTCCACTTAGGGTTCCGCCTAGTGTTAGGTTTCCTGATGCAGTAACTGTTCCTGTTAGTGTTAGACCGTTTACTGTGCCAGTACCACTAACACTTGTAACTGTACCACCAGTAGAAGCAATAGTAATCGAGCCAGCACCATTAGTAATAGTAATACCAGTACCAGCAGTTAATGTTGCCTTTGTAAGCGTATTACCTGTTGAATTACCTATTAGTAGTTGACCGTCTGTATAAGTAGTTTGTCCAGTACCGCCACTAGCTACAGCTAGTGTAGCAGATAAGCTAGCTGCACTACCAGTAGTATTTTGATTTAGTGTTGGTATGTCACTGGCTACTAGTGCTCTAAAAGTAGGAACTCCATTGCTACCATTAGGAGCTGCTAATACATGGTTAGCTGTTTTACTAGCATAAGGATTTTTTGTATCGCCATAATCATCATTAAGGCTTATAACACCAGTTACATTGCTATAGCTAATTCCTGTTCCTGCGCTAAGCTGCACTCTAACATCGTAGGCGCTTGGACCAGTGTAGGTAAATACACCTGTGGTATTGTTGTAGCTTAGACTGCCGGCTCCCCCATTATCAGTAACACTTAGGTCAGTTCGAGCAATACCAGCTACAAATTCAACTCCATTTTTATATATTGCACCACCAATGTCGATGTCGCCACCAACATATAAATCTTGAGCGATTCCAGCACCACCATTGCTAACAACGAAAGCACCTGTATCTGGTGAGACAGATGGTTTTGTACCAACAACAAAAAAGCTACCATTATCTGCTAGATTCATGTAAGCGTTGCCGCCACTCGTCCATGGTGGTTCGTGATGGTTATTTACTGTATATCCTACATTAAAACGTATACTACTGGGATATACTAAGATTTGGCTTGGTACTCTTTCCATTATCCCAGGAGATGCTATATGGCCGTCGTGGTCTACAAAATAATCCGCCCCTGCTTGTAATGCAATCCCTTCAATACCACTTATAAATGCCAGATGAGCAACTGATCCATATTTCGCACTTCCTTTACTACCCTCAAAGCCTGATTCGAACTGGCCAAGAGGTCCTACTCCAAAATAACTAGTATG
>Ga0172376_10007968_pt1 | contig 11168 bp, 7 predicted proteins | sample Lak35m_FD_121114 | JGI IMG/M metagenome (GOLD analysis project Ga0172376, IMG submission 121114) | Freshwater microbial communities from Kabuno Bay, South-Kivu, Congo - kab_092012_35m | ecosystem: Environmental > Aquatic > Freshwater > Lake | place: Democratic Republic of the Congo: South-Kivu...
AGGGCCAGGGTGCGGCCCTCGGCAGCCTCCAGGGTCTGCAGAGCCTGGGCAGCTTCCTGGGCCCGCCCCTGGCTGGGTTGGCCTATGAGACAAGCGGACGCCAGAGCCCTTTCTGGCTGGGCACCATCCTGCTGGCCGGGGTAGCCCTGCTGGTGGCTGGAGGCCTGCCGGGTCAGGGGCCTGGAGGGATGACAGCCCGGATACAGGGTTCAGAAGACTGACGTTGCTACCTTGCGAGCCTGCGGGGCGGCACTGCCATGTCCATAACCAAATCACCCCTGGCCGCTGAGCTGTACATCAACCGCGAGCTGAGCTGGCTCGATTTCAACTACCGGGTGCTCGCCCAGGCTCTCGATGAGAGCACGCCACTGCTGGAGCAGGCCAAGTTCAGCGCGATCTTCAGCAACAACCTCGATGAGTTCTTCATGGTGAGGGTGGCGTCGCTGAAGTCTCAGCAGGAGGCCGGCGTCACCACCCTCAGCGATGACGGCCTGACACCCCTGCAGCAGCTGGAGGCGATCCAGGCGCGACTACGACCTCTGCTGGAACAGCAGCAGCAGCACTACCGCCATTCACTCAAACGTCAGCTGTCGGAATACGGGGTGCATCTGCTCGACTATGAGCAGCTCAACCCTGGTCAGCGGCAGTGGGTGGACGATTACTTCCACCGCGCCATCTTTCCGGTGCTCACCCCGCTGGCGGTAGATCCGGCCCATCCGTTTCCCTTCGTCAGCAACCTCAGCCTCAATGTGGCCGTCCTGGTTCGCGATCCAGGGAGCGGCCGCCAGATGTTCGCCAGGGTGAAGGTTCCCCAGAAGATCCTGCCCCGCTTCGTGTCGATGCCGGTGGAGCTGCATCAGTGCGGTCCTGGCCCGGTTTTCACAGCGGCGCCGCTCGAACAGGTGGTGGCCTTCAACCTGCAGCCGCTGTTCCCCGGCATGGTGATCGAAGGGCATTACTTCTTTCGTGTCACCCGTGACGCTGATCTGGAGCTGCGCGATCTCGAGGCTGATGACCTGATGGAGGCCCTGCAGGAAGGGCTGCGCAAGCGGCGTATGGGCGGCGAAGTGGTTCGGCTGGAGGTGGCCGACGAGATGCCGGAGGAGGTGGTGCACCAGCTGATGGATGGCCTTGAAGTGGAGCCGGAGGATCTCTACCGGATCAACGGACCCCTGGGCCTGGACCATCTGATGAGCCTGCTGGCGATCCCATTGCCATCGCTCAAGGACAAGCCTTTTATGGGTTACACCCATCCATCCCTGGCTCGGGCCCAGAAGGGCAGGCTGGAAGACGGTTCCATCAAGGCAGAGGAATTCGAGAGCATCTTCTCGGTGATCCGACGCGGGGACGTTCTGCTGCATCACCCCTACGACCTGTTCGCCACCTCGGTGGAGGAGTTTCTCAATCAGGCAGCCGACGACCCGTCGGTGCTGGCGATCAAGATGACTCTCTACCGCACCTCGAAGAATTCAGCGGTGGTGGCAGCGCTGATCCGGGCAGCCGAAAATGGCAAGCAGGTGATGGCCCTGGTGGAGCTGAAGGCCCGCTTCGATGAGGACAACAACATCCAATGGGCCAAGCAGCTGGAGAGCTCCGGCGTGCACGTGGTGTACGGCGTGATCGGGCTGAAGACCCACACCAAGATCCTGCTGGTGGTGCGCAGGGAAAAGGAGAGTCTCAACAGCTATGTGCACATCGGCACCGGTAACTACAACTCCAAAACCTCCAGCCTCTACACCGACATCGGCCTGCTCACGGCCCGGCCGGAATTCGGGGCCGACCTGGTTGAACTGTTCAATTACCTGACCGGCTTTTCCAAGCAGCAGAGCTTCCGCCGACTGCTGGTAGCTCCCGTGACCCTGCGCAGTCGCATGGAAGACCTGATCCGACGTGAAATCGACCATGCCCAGGCCGGTCGAGGTGGCCATATCCGAGCCAAGATAAATTCACTGGTTGATCCCGCAATCATCGCCCTGCTCTACGAAGCTTCCCAGGCGGGCGTAACCATCGAACTGGTGGTGCGGGGGATGTGCAGCCTGAGGCCAGGTCTCGAAGGCATCAGCGAAAACATCACGGTGGTGAGCATAATCGGGCGCTTTCTTGAGCATTCGCGCATTTTTTGGTTCGGCAATGGCGGAGCCAACGAAGTTTTCATCGGCAGCGCCGACTGGATGTCACGAAACCTTGACAGACGAGTGGAGGCCGTTGCCCAGATTGAGGATCCGCGGCTGCGACTACAGCTTGAGCAGATTTTTGATCTCTACCTACAGGACACGGGGGCTTGGCACATGCACAGCGATGGCCACTTCAGCAAGCGTCAACATGGGGATGAACAACATCTGGTGCAGCAGGAAATGGTGAAACGCTGGCGGGGCTGCCTGATAGCTGCCACCTAGGGCTGAAAAACTGGCGCTGGCTGATTGAACGGCAGCAATCCATACAGGAAGCCTAACCAATGAATTGGCACTGTGAGCAGTTGTGCTACATTTCAGCCAAATTCAATTCGGAGGCTTGGGTGTGGGGACGCCTTTGCAATCCGCTTCTGACGTTGTTCAATGCAACGTCGTGGAGCATCCAGCATCAACTGCATCAACTGCAACTGCAACTGCAACTGCAACTGCCAAAGCAAAGGTTGTGTTGCCACGCCCCGGCGGTCGTGTCAGCGCCGATTCAATAGGCTGGTATCTGAGCACCATCGGCCGTGTGCCCCTGCTCACCGCAGCTGAGGAGATCGAACTGGCCCACCATGTGCAGTCTGGCAAAAGGCTCCAGGAGCTGCCTCCCGATGAACTCACGCCAAGGCACAAACGCCAGATGCGCATGGCCCAGCGCGCCCGCGATCGGATGATGGCGGCCAACCTGCGCCTGGTCGTGAGCGTTGCCAAAAAATATCAGAACCAGGGACTGGAGCTGCTTGATCTGGTTCAGGAAGGGGCGATCGGCCTGGAGAGGGCGGTCGACAAATTTGATCCGGCGATGGGATACAAATTCTCCACCTATGCCTACTGGTGGATCCGCCAGGGAATGACCAGGGCAATCGACAACAGCGCCCGCACCATTCGACTTCCCATTCACATCAGTGAAAAGCTTTCCAAGATGCGCCGCATCAGTCGGGAGCTATCCCATCGTCTGGGCCGCCAACCCAACCGGCTGGAACTCTCCCACGCCATGGACATGGCCCCCCATGAACTGGAGGAGCTGATGACCCAGAGTGCCCCCTGCGCCTCCCTTGATGCCCATGCCCGCGGCGAAGAGGACCGCAGCACCCTGGGGGAACTCATTGCCGATCCGGCCAGCAATGAGCACATGGACTCGATGGACCGCCACATCCAGAAGGAGCACCTCGGTGCCTGGCTTTCCCAGCTGAATGAGCGAGAGCAAAAAATACTCAAACTTCGCTTTGGCCTGGAGGGTTCCGAACCCCTTACTCTCGCTGAAATCGGCAGGTTGATCAACGTCTCCCGCGAGCGGGTGCGTCAGCTGGAGGCCAAGGCAATCATGAAGCTACGCCTGATGAGCAATTATCAGCAGGCTGCCTGAACCGGTGCCAGGCGGCTGGCCCCAGCAGGTTTACGGTGTGGTCGCTGTTACCGGCTGGCTCAGCCTGCTGGCGATCGCCGCCCGGCAGGTGCGGCAACGCTGGAACGGACAGGGGGAATGGAGCCGCAAGCTGGTGCATATCGGCACTGGTGCGGTGGTGCCCATCGCCTGGGCCTGCGGCACCAACCGGCTGATCGCCATTCCCGCCGCCGCCACGATCACCCTGCTGGCGGCACTCAACCATCGTTTCCAGCTGTTGCCGGCCATTGAGGATGTGGGCCGCCCCAGCTATGGCACCGTGGCCTATGGCGCCTCCATCACCCTGCTGCTGCTGATGTTCTGGCCGCAGCAGCCCGCGGCAGTGGCAGCCGGAGTGCTGGTGATGGCCATCGGTGATGGCCTGGCCGGGCTGCTGGGTCCGCTGGTGGCCTCCCCCAGCTGGCACCTCTGGGGTCAACGCAAATCCGTGGTTGGCACCACCGCCATGGCAGGGGGCAGTCTGGCCATGCTGCTGCTGGTACGGCAGCTGGCCCTCTCCACGGGCCAGCCCCACCCGGAGCTCCCCCCCCTGCTGGCCATCGCAGCCACCTGCGTGATCCTGGAGCAGGTCGCCGTGATGGGGCTCGACAATTTCACCGTTCCCCTGGCCGCAGGCTGGCTCTGGGAGCATCTGAGCTGAGCCGCCGCTGCTCACACAGGCAGCAATCCTGGTGTCATCGGGGTCTGGGCATGGGCCACGGCCTGGGCCAGGGTTTCAAGGGCGGCAGCTGTTGTGGCCAGATCAATACAGGCATCGGTGATGCTCTGGCCATAGGTGAGTGAGGCTCGCTGGAGCTGGGCCAGATCGCTGGGAATCTTTTGACTGCCAGCCACCAGATGGCTCTCCAGCATCACGCCCATCAGCTGGCTGGAGCCGGCCCGCAACTGCAGCGCGACCTCGCTGGCCACTTCACTCTGACGGCGGTAATCCTTGTTGGAGTTGCCATGGCTGCAGTCCACCATCACCCGATGGGGCAGCCCCGCCTTGGCCAGCTGGGCGGCGGCCTGATCCACCGCCTCAAGGTGGTAGTTGGTTCCCCCCTTTCCTCCACGCAACACCAGGTGGCCATCGGGATTACCGGTGGTAGAAACAATCGCGGCCTGGCCCTCGCCATTGATGCCCAGAAAATGGTGGGGCCGGGCAGCGGCCTCCATCGCATTGATCGCCGTGATGGCGCTGCCATCGGTGCCGTTCTTGAAGCCGATCGGCATCGACAGCCCCGAGGCCATCTCCCTGTGGGTCTGGCTCTCGGTGGTACGGGCGCCGATGGCGGTCCAACTGATCAGATCAGCGATGTATTGGGGCACCACCGGATCCAGCAGCTCGGTGGCCGCAGGCAGCCCCATCTCGGCCAGATGCACCAGCAGGCCTCGCGCCAGCCGCAGACCGGTGTTGATGTCGTAGCTGCCATCAAGATGGGGATCGTTGATCAGGCCTTTCCAGCCGACGGTGGTGCGGGGCTTCTCGAAATAGACACGCATCACCACCTCCAGCTCGGCGCGGTGGCGCTCTCTGGCCTCGGCGATGAAGTCGGCGTACTCGTGGGCCGCTGCCACATCGTGCACCGAGCAGGGCCCAACTATCACCAGCAGGCGGGAATCCCGGCCGTGGAGAATGGCCTGAATGCGCTCCCGGGCCTGTTGCACCGTGCTGGCAGCCCGATCAGTGAGGGGGAGGTCACGGTGCAGCACCGCCGGAGGAACCAGCGGCCGGGTCTCCACGATGTGGAGGTCGCTGGTGATGGCGTGCATAGGTGCGGCGAAGGCTTTGATCAGCCTAGAGAGCGGGCAACCGGGAGCCGATGTCAGCGGTGATCGGGCCAAGCGCTATCGACACCGCTCCTGTTTGCCCAGAGGTGGGACAGTGATCTCAGGCAGGACAGCACGATCTGAATGCGCCTCATCCACACCGCCGACTGGCAGATCGGCAAGCCCTACGGCACGGTCGCTGACGAGCAGAAACGCTTCCGGCTGCAGCAGGAGCGCATGGCAGCCGTCGGCCGCATCCGCGATGTGGTGCGTCTCCACGAAGCCCAGCTGGTGCTGGTGGCAGGGGATCTGTTCGATTCACCCACGCCGGATCCCACGACGGTGCTGGAGCTGCTCGAGCGGATCGGCGAGATGGGGGTGCCGGTGCTGGTGATCCCCGGCAACCATGACCACGGCGCCCCGGGCACGGTGTGGCACAGCGAAAACTTTCAGCGACACCAGGGCTCGCAGGCGCCAAACCTGCAGCTGCTGCTGGAACGCCAGCCCCTGGTGCTCGATTCGGCCGTGGTGCTGCCCTGCCCGCTGCTGCGCAACAAGGACAGCAGTGATCCCACCCAGTGGCTGCGCAGTCTCGACTGGGGTTGCCTGCCCACCGACCGGCCCCGCATCGTGCTCGCCCATGGCGGCGTGCATGGTTTCTCAGGGCGGGACTACGAGGGCGATGAGGAGGCCCAGGCCGGAGCCAACAACCTGATCGACCTGACGGCCCTGCCCACAAGCCAGATCGACTACATCGCCCTGGGGGATTGGCACAACCTCAAGCAGGTGTCCAACCAGGCCTGGTATCCCGGCACGCCTGAGCCGGATCGCTTTGATCAGGGCGAGGGCAACCAGCGTGGCCAGGTGCTGCTGGTGGAGCTGCAGCGCGGCACCGCGCCGGGGGTGAAACCCCAGCCCACGGGCCGCATCCAATGGCACAACCTCAAGCTGCGATTCAGCGGCGATGGCGATCTGGATCGCTTCGAGCGTCAGCTGGAGGAGCTCACCGCCGGCCGGGTCGCCCGCGACCTGCTGCGGCTGGAGGTGAGCGGCAGCCTCAGCCTGGCGGGCCATCGCCGCTACCAACAGCTGATCGATGACCTGCAGAACCGCCTGCTGCGGCTGCGGATCAAGGGGGAGTGCCAGCAGGCCCCCGAGGAAGCTGAGCTGGAGCAGCTCACCGCCCGCAGCGAAGACCCCCTGATCGCCCAGGTGGCCCAGCAGCTGCAGCAGCGCCTCAGCCGCCAGAGCGATCCCGATTCCGAGGAGGCCAGCCGGATCCGCACCGCCCTCTGTGAACTCTTCCGCTTTGCCACCACCCGCTGATCCGCCATGCGTCTGCTCAACTGCCAACTGCAGAACGTGCGCCTCCACGGCGAGCTGGCGCTCAGCTTTTCGCCGCGGATCACCCTGATCGGCGGGCCCAATGAATCCGGCAAGAGCACCCTGGTGGAAGCCCTGCACCGGGCCCTGTTCCTGAAGGCCTCGGCAACGGGTGCCCCCGTCGAGGCCCTGCAGTCGCGGCTGCACCTGGGCCAGCCGGTGGTGCAGATCGGCTTTGAAGCCAAGGGCGACACCTGGACCCTGCGCAAGCGCTTCTCCGGTGCCACCGGTCAGGTGACGCTCCAGGCTCAGAGCAGCGGCAGGCAGCTCACGGGACCCGCCGCCGAAGAGGTGTTGGCTGAACTGCTGGGCGTCCGCGAGATCGTGGGCAGCCGGCAGGCGGGCATGGTGCTGCCCAGCCGCTGGGCTCACCTGTGGGTGCGCCAGGGCTTCTCCGGCGACGACCTGCTCGCCACCAGCACCAGCCACTACGACTTTGATCAGCTCCGCCTGCAGCTGGAGCGCAGTGGCGGCGCTGCGGTGCAGCAGTCGGCCCTGGATCAGCAGGTGGAGAAGCGGATCAAAGAAGCGCTCGATGAAAACTTCACCAGCCGGGGCACCAGGAAAAATTCTCCCCTGCATGAGCGAGAAGAAGCGCTCACAACTGCCAAAGCCAGGATGGAGCTGGCGCTGGCTCGGCTCACGGAGTACGAGGACGCCAGCGACCAGCTGGCAGATTTCTGCGAACGACTGGAGCGGCTGCAGAGCCAGGAGCTGCCGGATCTGCTCGAGCGCCAGAAACGCCTCCAGGAAGGCGCCGATGCTGCTGGGCGTCTGGATGCCGCCATCGAACTGGGCGGTAAGGGCCTGGAGCCAATCCGGCTGCGCCATGAGGCTGGGCAGCAAACCCTGCAGCAGCTCGACGCTCTCCAGGCGCAGATTGGGCAGCGCAGGAAGTCGCTGGTGACCCTGGAAGCCAATGGGGCCGGGGCCCAGGGCCGGCTAGCGGAGCTGGGGGCGGCTGAGCGGCAACGCCGCCAGGGCCTCGATTCCCTCAACCAACAGCGGCAAGCTTTGGAGCTGCGCCAGCTGCTGCTGCTGCGGTTGGTGGAGCGCACCAGCACCGCCGAGTCGCTCAAGCGCCAGAGCGCTGAACTCGAGAAGTTGCAGCAGGAGGCCAGCAAGCGCCAGAACCTGAAGCTGCAGCTGGGCGGCCTGCCGAGTATCAGCAAGCAGGGGCTGCAGCAGCTGCGCCAGCTGGCGCAGCTGCTGCGCGATGCCCGGACCCGCCAGGAGGCCATGGCCGCCGGGGTGAAGCTGCTGAAGGCCGATCTGTCCGTTCGCCTCGATGGCAGGCCCCTGCAGGTGGGTGATGGACAGCGGCTCAGCAGGGTGTTTCAACTCCAGGTAGGTGATGGGGTGGTGCTGGAGATTGCCCCCGGTGGCGGCCAGGCGCTGGGCGATCTGGCGCACACGGTGCAGAGCACCCTTGAGCAGCTGGCGGCCCGGCTGGCGGCACTCAACATCACCAGCGTGGCGGCAGCCGAGGAGCTGCTGGAGCAGCGCACCGCCCTGGAACAGCAGCTGACAGCCCTGGGCATCGCACCCACCGATCTCGGCCAGCTGGAGCGACAGAACGAGGCAGATGAGCAGCGACTCGCTGAGCTGGATGCCGAACTGCAGCACCTGGCGGAGGTCCGTCAGGCGATGGAGCGGGAGCAGCCACTGCCAGGGGCACTCAGCGGCTTGCAGGCCCTGCAGCAACAGATCAGTGCCACCAGCAAACACACCGGGGCAGCGGTAGTTGCCGCTGAACGGGAGCTCGAGGCGGCCCGTTCAGCGCTGCAAGAGTTCCAGCAACAGCGGATCAATGAAGCCAGCCAGATCGAGGTGGTGCGCGCTGAACTGGCTGACCGCAGCCAGCGGCTGGAGCAGTTGATCAGCCAGCAGGGAAACCGCGAGGCCATAGTCGCCCGGCTTGCGGAACTGACGCAGCAACGCCGGCAGGCGGAAGCCCAGCTCAGCCAGCTGCAGGCGGACCGGGCGGCCCTGGGCGGCCAGGACGTCGAGCGGCAGTGGCAAAAGCTGCAGGAGCAGATCGATACCGTCACCAGCCGCCAGGAGCTACTGATCGACAAGAGGGGTGCTGCCAAGCAGCGCTGCGACAGCATCAGCAGCGAAGACCCCTTCGCGGCGCTCGAGCAGGCCCGGCTGCAGCTGGAGACAGCCGAGGCAGACCACGGCCAGCTAAAGCGCCTCACGCAGGCCCATCAGCTCCTGCAGCAACTGTTCCAGGAAGCCCAGGCCGACCTCTCCAGTCGTTACAGCGAACCCCTGGCCCGGGCCATTGGCGACTACCTCAAACCGCTGGTGCCCGATGGCCAGGTGGCACGGCTCAGCTATGACCAAAGCAAGGGCTTCCAGGGCCTGCAGCTGCGCCGCGGCCGGGAGTTCTACGACTTTGATGCCCTCAGCGGCGGCATGCGCGAGCAGCTGGCCGCGGCCCTGCGGCTATCGATGGCCGATGTGCTCAAGGAGGCCCACGACGGCTGCCTGCCCCTGGTGTTCGACGACGCCTTCACCAACTCCGATCCGGAGCGGGTCGTCCTGGTGAAACGCATGCTCAATGCCGCCGTGGAGCGAGGTCTGCAGGTGATCCTGCTCACCTGCGACCCAGCTGCCTACGGGGCATTCGCCGATGTGACAGAGGTGTTGGCGAGATAGGGCGGAAGCAGAATCGCTTGACCTGTTCTGCAGCGATTGCCACCCAGCCCCCTGCCGCGGTTGCGGACAATGGGCCCATAGCTTTCCATCCCATGCCTGACGCCATCCCCCCCAGCGAACTGCTGCCGGCCTACCGCGCCGCCGCCCTGGAGCGTGAGGCCCTGGGGGTGCCGCCCCTGCCCCTCAGCGCCGCCCAGGCCCAGGCCCTGATCCACTTGCTGCAGCATCCCCCCGCCGGCGAGGAGACCTTCCTGCTGCACCTGCTCAGCGAACGCATCCCCCCGGGGGTGGATGAAGCGGCCTATCTGAAGGCCAGCTGGCTGCTGGCGGTGGCCAAAGGGGAAGCGAGCAGCCCCCTGGTGGACGCGATCGAAGCCGTGCGCCTGCTGGCCACCATGATCGGCGGCTACAACGTGGGCGCCCTGATCGAGCTGCTCTCCAGCGGCGATCCGGCGATCGCCGCTGCCGCCGCCACGGGCCTCAGCCGCACTCTGCTCGTCTACGACTCGTACCACGACGTGCTTGAGCTGGCGCAAAGCAACTCCCACGCCAGGCGGGTGGTGGACAGCTGGGCCAACGCTGAATGGTTCACGGCCAAACCCGAGCTGCCGGCGGAGATCACGGTCACCGTATTCAAGGTGGAGGGCGAGACCAACACCGACGACCTCTCGCCGGCCACCCACGCCACCACGCGTCCGGACATCCCGCTGCACGCGATGGCGATGCTGGAGACGCGCATGCCTGGCGGCCTGGCGCTGATCGACCAGCTGAAAACCAAGGGCCATCAGGTTGCCTATGGGGGTGACGTGGTGGGCACGGGCAGCTCCCGCAAATCCGCCATCAATTCGGTGCTCTGGCACACCGGCACCAACATCCCCCACGTGCCCAACAAACGCGGCGGCGGGGTGATCCTGGGGGGCAAGATCGCGCCGATCTTTTTCAATACTGCCGAGGACTCCGGCGCCCTGCCGATCGAATGCGACGTGAGCGCCCTGAACTCGGGCGATGTGATCACGATCCGCCCCTACGCCGGCACGATCGAACGGGCCGGCGGCGAACCGAATGCGGGCGAGGTTGTGGCCCGTTTCGAGCTCAAACCCAGCACGATCACCGATGAGGTGCGCGCCGGCGGCCGCATCCCCCTACTGATCGGCCGCTCCTTGACAGACAAGGTGCGCGCCCAGCTGGGGCTGCCGCCCAGCGAGCTGTTCATCCGCCCCGTCGCCCCGGCCGACACCGGCAAGGGCTTCAGCCTGGCCCAGAAGATGGTGGGCAAGGCCTGTGGCCTGAGTGGCGTGCGGCCCGGCACCAGCTGCGAGCCGCTGATGACCACCGTCGGCTCCCAGGACACCACCGGGCCGATGACCCGTGATGAGATGAAGGAGCTGGCCTGCCTGGGATTTTCCGCCGATCTGGTGATGCAGAGCTTCTGTCACACGGCCGCCTATCCCAAGCCGGTGGATCTGAAAACCCACGCCGAGCTGCCCGATTTCATGGCGTCGCGTGGCGGCGTTGCCCTGCGCCCCGGCGACGGCATAATCCACAGCTGGCTGAACCGCATGCTCCTGCCCGACACCGTGGGCACCGGCGGCGACAGCCACACCCGCTTTCCGCTCGGCATCTCCTTCCCGGCCGGCTCGGGCCTGGTGGCTTTTGCCGCCGCGATCGGCGCCATGCCGCTGGACATGCCCGAATCGGTGCTGGTGAAATTTTCAGGATCGCTGCAGCCAGGCGTCACCCTGCGCGATGTGGTGAACGCGATTCCCTATGTGGCGATCCAGCAGGGGCTGCTC
>Ga0172376_10007972_pt1 | contig 11165 bp, 12 predicted proteins | sample Lak35m_FD_121114 | JGI IMG/M metagenome (GOLD analysis project Ga0172376, IMG submission 121114) | Freshwater microbial communities from Kabuno Bay, South-Kivu, Congo - kab_092012_35m | ecosystem: Environmental > Aquatic > Freshwater > Lake | place: Democratic Republic of the Congo: South-Kivu...
ACGCAAATTTTCACAAAGGTAATTGCGTTCGATTAAAACAGGGGAAGGGGTGTGTCTGTCCGCACAAAGGACGATCGCCTGATGATAAGGGCTGTCATGGCAGGCTGGCAGATCACCGATGAGCAGCGTGAGGGCGCGGTCCGGCGGCTCTATGAGATCATCTCGGACCCGGAGGCCAAGCCTCGCGACGTGACCTCTGCCACTCGTGCGTTGGCGTCGATTGACAGGCAGCAGGCGGAACTGTTGCGAGAGGCTCGCAGCAGGACGCTACCACAGCCGCAACAGCAGGGGGATGCGGATGATTCAGCGATCGACATTGAGCACAAGCGCAAGCTCGTCGCAGAGCGACTGCGTGAGCTTGGACTCACTGTCATCGACGCAACTGGATCAGTTGTTGTGCCGCCTGGGCCTGCCAGCGAGTGCGGTCCAGCCTGAGCCTGAGTCGGTCGATCCGTTCGGCAATTCTGCCGTGCGCGGTGATCGTTACCGGCGAATGGCGTTGTCGCAGAACGTCATGGATTCGTGGGGCGACGTGCTGCTGGCTGGCCCGCGTGATCCGGAGCGGCGTGAGGCCTGCCGTGATGACCTGCTGTTATTTTGCAAGACCTACCTGCCGGACACGTTCGCGCTCGAGTGGAGTCCCGCACATCGTTCATACGCCGAGAAGGTGGACGTCGCATCGCGCGAAGGCAAGGTCTTTGCCGGTGCAATGCCGCGCGGTCGCGGTAAGACATCGATTGCAAAAGCCGCTGTGTTGCGATCCGCGCTGTACGGCTTCAGCGAATACAGCGTGCTGATCGGCGCTACGGCGCAGATGGCCAAGAAAATCCTGCGGTCGATCAAATCGTGGCTATTCTCGAATGACCTGCTACACGAGGACTTTCCGGAGATCACCTGCGTTGTGCGGCACATCCGGAACAACAGCCTGCGGGCAAAGGGACTGCATTGCGATGGCCGTGAGATCGGTCTGCTGTGGGAAGGCGAGCAGATCGTCTTTCCGTCGATGCCGCATTTACCGTACTGCCGGTGCAACGAGGCGGTGATTGATGTCACTGGTATCACGGGGGAGATTCGCGGGCGTCAGTATTCTCGGCTCGATGGTCGCACAGTCCGTCCGTCTCTGGTGTTGATCGACGATCCACAGACTCGCAAGTCCGCAATGTCGGTCCATCAGTGTGAGACGCGCGAGGACACCATCAAAGGCGATGTGCGATTCCTGGCCGGTCAGGGCAAGAGCTGTGGGATAGTTCTGGCCTGCACTGTGATTCGGAAGGGCGACGTCGCAGACCGCATGCTATCGCGCGAACTCAATCCAGAGTGGCAGGGCGAGCGGTGGAAGTTTCTGGAGTCGTTGCCGGCCAACGTCACTTTGTGGCACGAGTATCATCGCATCCGCGATGAGTCGTTCGAGAACGATGGCGATGGCCGGGAGGCGACTGAGTTTTACCGTCAACATCAGGTGGAAATGGACGCGGGAGCGGTCAGCAATTTCCTGTCGTCATTCGATCCGGACAAGCATGAGATCAGCAGCGTCCAGCACTTCATGAATCTCTGGCTGTCGGACGAAACGACGGCCATGAGCGAGTATCAGAATGATCCACAGGAAACGGCCAGCAAGGCGGTGGTGCTGGATCCAGCTTACGTCGCGCGGCGGCAGACAAGGCTCGAACAGGGCATCGTCCCGCAAGGGCACAACACACTGACTTCGTTCGTGGACGTGTCACAGGATTGTCTGTGGTGGGCTGTGGTGGCGTGGTCGTCTCGGATGGTCGGTGCCGTGGTGGATTACGGAGTCTGGCCACCGCAGCCGGGCCGGCATGTGCATGCCGACAAGGTGCTGGTTCCACTGCGTGAAAAGTATCCGGGCACATCGATCGAAGGCGCAATCGAGGCCGGATTGGATGACCTGATCAAGGCGTTGATGACACGCAGATTCGCGGTGGAAGCCAGTGAGGGGCAGGTCGGCATTGAGCGGCTTTGCGTGGACGAAGGCAAGTGGAATGAGCCGATCCGCAAGGTCGTTCGCCGGTCAGCGTGGTCTGCCACTTTGCGGACCTACAAGGGCTTCGGCATTCGCGCGACATCACGACCGCTGATTGTGCCCAGCGAAGCGCTGAAGCCTGGCGAGAAACGACATCCGCATTGCAAGGACATCATCGACTCAGGCACGCGGCGCATCAACGCGGACGTGAACTACTGGAAAACATTCGTAGCCAACGGACTGCTGCAGCCGTGGGGCGAGCCGTCTTCGATCGCGCTCTATCGCCAGACGGTAACGCACCACCGGATGATCGCAGAGCAGCTCTGTGCGGAGCAATCAGAGAACACACTCAGCGAAACCACCGGCCAGCGGGCCACGGAGTGGAGTAACCCTGGCGACCCGGACAATCACTTTTTCGACTGCCTCACTGGCTGCGCTGTGGCAGCATCAACGCTGGGGCTGCGGTCCGATGGCCAGCAGGACGCGAAGCGGCAGGGCACGGGAGCGACGAAGAGCTTCCGCGAACTGGCCATGCAGAAAAGAGGCCGTCGATGACCGCAGCCCCAGCGAAAGGAGTAGTCTGTCCGCACTGCGAATGCAGGCACTGCCCGGCGACGAAGACAGTGCGTCATGGGTCATTCACGCGACGCACTCGCCGCTGTCGTAATTGCGGGACCGTGTTCCACTGTCGCGAGATACTTGAGCCACCGAAGTCAGGGGGTATCCAATCCCCGCGCAATTCTGAGTGACATTGGGATTGCAGGTCTGGCGTGTGTGATTGTTGCCGGCAATTCTTCACGCATGGCACTCACTGACAGTCAAATTGATGCATACGCCACCAGCCCAAAGAAGGTGCAAACGGACGGATTGACCGTCGAGGCGCACCCGCTGAAGGAACAGATGGATGCGAAATGCCAGGAAGCGTCTGGTGGTGCGCTGCGAGCGTTGATGAATGGCGGCAGGTCGTTCATTCTCAATAGAATTCGCCCGTCCGGATCAATCTAGTGGCAACAGTCGCATCTCGAATCTGGTCATGGTTTGCTGGAAAGCCGCGCCGCTCGCGAGAGCGTTTCGCGCAATCCGACAACTACGTCCGCCATTTCGGGCAGCGACTGCGCGCCAGGTATGACGCGGCCCAGACGACGGACGAAAACGAGCGACATTGGGCCAATGCCGATACGCTGGGGCCGAATTCTTCCGCACTCCCGTCAGTGCGCCGCAAGATTCGCCAGCGTGCCCGGTACGAAGCCGGGCAGAACAACAGCTATGCGTTCGGCATGATGCAAACGCTGGCGAATGATCTGATCGGAACGTGTCCGCGACTGCAATTGATGACGCCGGACAAAGAGGCGAATCGGCGTGTCGAGCGATCATTTGCACGCTGGGCGTATGCGATTCACCTCGGTGAAAAACTGCGAACCATGCGAGTGGCTCGCGCCATTGACGGCGAAGCGTTCGCTCTGTTTGACACCAATCCGCGCATCATGCACCCGGTGACGCTGGACGTGATGCCGATTGAGTGCGATTACTTCGACGCGGACTTCACCGGCAAAATTGCGATCCCGACCGACTCGATTGACTATGACTCAGCCGGCAACCCGGTCAAGTATTACAAGCGGCGAGTGCATCCCGGTGAGACCAGCACGCTGGCGAAGATGACAGTGCTGGAACCGGATGAGCTCGATGCACGATTCGTCCTGCATTCATACCGGGTCAACCGGCCGGAGCAGCGACGCGGCGTGAGTGAGATTGCCACCGCGTTGCCGCTGTTTGCGATGCTGCGTCGGTTCACGCTGGCCACTCTGGCCGCTGCGGAAACAGCCGCCGATTTTGCGGCTGTGATGTACACGGACGCGCCCGCACAGGAAATCGCAGCGCTGGGTGCCGACGAGTGGTTTGACGCAATTCCGATGGAATATCGGGCGATGTTGACGCTGCCGAACGGCTGGAAAATGAGCCAGTTCAAGGCGGAGCATCCAACGACGACCTACTCGATGTTCAAAGAGGAAATCATCGGCGAGGTGAGTCGCTGCCTGGGCCTGCCGCGCAATGTCGCGCTCAGTTCCAGCAAGGATTACAACTACTCGTCGGGCAAGCTGGATCACCTCAACTATGGTCGTCAGGTCATGGTAGAGCGGTCGCAGTGGGAAGCTCGCATTCTTGATCGGATCATGTATGCGTGGCTCGATGAGGCCATGTTGATTCCCGACCTGCTGCCGTCGCTTGGTGTGCCGTTCGCCGAGTGGGACTGGCGGTGGCAGTGGGATGCCACTGAGGCCATCGACGACCAGAAGCTGGCGACCGCGAATGAGATCAAGCTGAAGACCGGCCAGACGCATCGTGGGCTGATCTACCAGCAGCAGGGACTCGACATCGACGCCGAAGATGAACGGGCCGCAGAGCTGGCTGGAGTGAGCGTCGAGGACTACCGGCAGTCGCTCTTTGAATCGACGATCGGACTCATTCCGGCGGCTGAGCCTGTAAGCACAGAGGAGCCGGCCGATGTCGAGTAGTAAACAGCGAGAACAACGTCGCATGCTGCGGGCGTCTGCTGTCGATCAGCGGCGGCTGCAACTGTCCGGTGATGGTGCATCGGTGGAATGGCTCACTGCGGCTGATGACGCGGATAAGCCGAAGACGTTTTCGATGGTGGCATACACTGGTGCGAAGATCAGGCAATGGTGGTCATCATACGACATCGTCGTCGATCTGGCTTCGATGAAACAGCCGAGTAAATAGCGCCCGATTCTGCGTGACCACGATCCGTCAAAAATCGTCGGGCATACTACAGAGATCACAATCACCGCTCGCACGATTCTGGTGAAAGGAATCGTCAGCGGTGAAAACGAGCACGCTCGCGAGGTAACTGCGAGTAGCGCGAAGGGCTTCCCGTGGCAGGCGTCAATTGGCGCCGGCATGCGACTGCAATTTGTGGACAAGGGGGAGAAAGTCACGGTCAATGGCCGCGGCTACTCAGGGCCACTGTATGTCGCGAGGGATGCTGTGCTGGGTGAGGTGAGTTTCGTCCCGCTGGGGGCGGATGACAACACGTCGGCGCATGTCGCCGCGTCTCACCAACGGAGTAAGAGCATGGACAAGTTCGACGAGTGGGTCGCGGCGAAAGGCTTTGCGCCGGCTGATCTCAACGACTCGCAGCGAGACACGCTGCAGGCCGCGTATGACGCGGAAGTCAAGGCCGCTGAATCCGCGAAGAAAAAGCCGGTTGAGCCGAAAGGCAATGACGGCAGCTCGCTGATGGATGACATGGAGACTCATCTGCAGCGTCAGGCCGCAGAGGCTGAGCGAGTGGACGCAATCCACCACGCCTGCGAAGCCGCTGGCAATCCCACGATCAAGATTGACGGACGTGATGTGTCATTGAAGGCGCACGCGATTCGCAACAAGTGGGACTCCACTAAGGTGGAGCTGGAACTGCTGCGAGCGTCGCGGCCGTCTCACCAGTCGGAGCCGCAGGTCTACGCTCCACACAGCGTGTTGCGGGCCGCGCTCATGCAGGCCTGTGGCGTGCCGGAAGATGTCGCGCTGAAGGCCGTCGGCGAAAAGTCGATGCAGGCGGCGCACACTCAGTTCCGTGGTCGCATCGGTCTGCAGCAGACGCTGCTGGAAATGGCCTGGCAGGGTGGTCACACCGGCCGGCACTTCGAGACCTCGCAAGTCGGTTTGCGAAATCTATTGCAGGCCGCGTTTTCCACTCAGGAAGCGAATGACATCTTCGCTGACGTTGCCAATAAGCGACTGCTGGCAGGATGGAATACGGTGGAAGACACCTGGCGACAGATCAGTTCGATCACGCCGGTCAGCGACTTCAAAGCCATCAACAGCTATCGGCTGAATGGTGACTTTGAGTATGACGAAGTCGGGCCGGATGGCGAGTTGAAGCACGGCACGATCAGCGATGAGACCTACACCAATCAGGCCAAGACGTATGGCAAGATGTTTGCGATCACGCGCACGCATTTGATCAACGATGACCTGGGTGCGCTCAACGCTCTGCCGTTCCGCATCGGCCGTGGTGGTGCGTTGAAACTGAACAAGGTCTTCTGGACTGAGTTCATGGACAACACCAGTTTCTTCACCAGCGGTCGTGGCAACTACATGGAGGGGGCGACTACCAACCTTTCCATCACGAGCCTGACCGCCATTGAGCTGCTGTTCCTGAACCAGACAGATCCGGATGGCAACCCGACCGCCATCATGCCGGAACTGCTGCTGGTGCCGAACGCACTCAATGTGCTGGCCACTCAGCTCATGCGTGACACTGAGGTTCGCGATACCACCGCGAGCACGAAGTTTACGACCGGCAATCCGCACGCGGGCAAGTTCCGCGTTGTGCGATCCAGCTATTTGAGCAATGCGGCATTCACTGGCTACTCAACGACTGCGTTCTACCTGTTGGCGAATCCGAACTCGATGCCAGTTGTCGAGACCGTGTTCCTCAACGGCAATGAGTCGCCGATCGTGGAAACGGCCGATGCCGATTTCAACACGCTGGGCATTCAAATGCGCGGCTACCACGACTTCGGCGTGAACATGCAGGAATACCGCGGCGGCTGCAAGAGCAAGGGTGCTGCGTAACCGGACGGACTCCCGCTACCTGGGATCTGGCCAGGGATGGCCTTTTTCTTTCACACATCCTGAAGGAGTCACACTATGGCGCAAGCCAATTACGTGCAGGAAGGCGTGAGCATCGACTACACGCCCGGTTCTGCGGTGGATGCTGGTGACGTTGTCGTGATCGGCGACAGCGTCGGAATCGCGAAACTCGACATCGCCGCGAACGCACTCGGCGCGCTGGCTGTGGAAGGTGTCTACGACATCGTTCACACCAACGCCGCGATTGCCGATCGGGCCGACGTGTACTGGGACGCTGATGGCGATCCATACGGCGGAACGGCAGGCACTGGTGCCGCCAGCACTGATTCCACGGTTGGGCCGTATATCGGCCGCGCTGTGGCTGCTGCTGGTGCGACGGATGCCACTGTGAGGGTCAAGCTCATCTCCATGCAGGAGCGAGCCAACATTACGAACAGGATCGCCGATCCGGGAAATGCTGGCGCGATTCCGGTGACGACGTCCGGCCATGTTGAAGTCGTTACTGCCGGCGCGGAAACGCGAACGCTGGCAGTGCCGACGTTCGTTGGTCAGGAACTGCTGGTCGTCATGAAGACCGATGGTGGCGATGGTGTGATTACGGTGGCTGCCGCGATCAACCAGACCGGCAATAACACCATCACGCTGAATGATGCTGGCGACACCGTGCGGCTGATGGGCATCAAGTCCGGAAGCAATCTGCGGTGGCGAGTTGTGGTCAACGACGGTGCGGCTCTCAGCACCGTTTAATCGTCCCTTGCGACCCCGCGTGCTCTGCTGACCGAACCTCACCCGATCAGCACCACGCGGGGGCGTTTCCTGCGGTGAGGAGTTTTAACTGTGTCCGACGAATTCAAAAAAGACCGACTTGGCTTTAATAATCTGGAACTGGAAAAGCGATGCACACCGCTGGCAACTGCACTGGCTGCAAAAGACAAGGCCGATGCGGCCAACGTGCGGCTGTCTGTGGCAGAGCTGCGGCAGGCCTTGCAGGCTCGGCCAAATGCCGATTTCGAGCGGCAGATTCAGGACATCAAGACGGCCGTGGTGATCAGCTACAGCAAGCTCCGGAGCCTGTTCGGCGATGCGGCTGCTCCGACTCCTGCGGAAGCGGCCACTGACACCGATGACGTTGACGAGGCCAGTGAATGACCATCGCTGTTGCAGACTCGCTGGAATGGATGGCTACGAAGCTGATGCCGATCGGCACGGCTGCCGCCGTCTACCGGCGCGGAGCAACGACGATCAATCTGGACTACTGCGTTGATGGGATGACGGAGCGTGAACGAGCGGACGAAGAGGGCGGCGTGCTCAAAATCCGGCATCACGACTTCATCATCCAGGCGAGTGAGATTGCATCGTTGGGAAGCCCGGCTGCCGGTGATCTGATTGAGGTCGCTGATCGACAGGGAGGAACGGCGAAGTATGAAGTGCTGCCGCTGGGTGATGAGCCGTGTTTCCGGCGAGTCCACGAAGCGGGGCCGCTTTTGAGAATTCACACAGCGCTGAAGGTGATTGAATGAGCGGGCAACTGGTCACTCTGGCGACGGAAGTGCTGAGTGCTCTGGCCGCTCATACATGGACCACGTCAGGGCTGACAGTCACGACCGAACGCAAGTGGGCGCCGGAGTGGGAAAAGCACTCGGCACTCAACACGGCCGGCCAGATGCTGCTGACGTTGATTCCCGGTGGCACTGAGACGGACCGAATCGACGATACGGACTTTCAACGAACACCAATCATCGGACTGGTTGCGCAGACTCGCTGCGAAAGCGAATCGCACTGTGACCGGGCTGCTGACTTCATCGACGAACTGCTGACGTTTCTGGAGGACGCATTGCAGGTCAAAAGCACGACGGGCTGCAGTATTGACACCATCGAGGTTCCGCGAATCGTCGATCACGACGTACTGCGGGACGCAAGAGTGTGGCGAACTGCGATCGTCCTGAGATTTATGGGGAACCTGATTCAATGAGCGTGCGGCAGTCAAATCTGATGCTGCGGGCGGAGATGAAAGACTACTTCTTCGACCGAGCACTGATTCTGAAGCTGCTGGAACCGGTGATGCAGGAGAGGCTGGCGCGAGCCGGCGATTATGTGATGAACAAAGCCCGCTGGAGTATCCGGCGGCACAGGCGGTGGAAACGAAAAACGCTGGCGATGATGACGCCAGAAGAAAAGGAGAAGGCTGAGTACATCCTGCGGAAGTTCGGGAAGAAATGGCGACCTGTGAAAGCTGGCGTGTACCGCAAGGGCGCACCGGCAGGAAAGCCGCCGCTGTCTACCACCCGGACTCTGCCGCACTCAATTTTCTTTGCCTACAGCGTTTCGCAAGGGGGAACTGTGGTGGGGCCAGTGGATCAAGAGCCGCATGCTGTTGAATCACTGGAAAAAGGCGGACGAACGCGCATCACGGCCGGCCCGAACAAGGGCACGACTATCACGCTGCGACCACGTCCGTTCATGGTGCCGGCTCTGGAAAAGAGCCAGACGCACATCTCACGACTGTTCAAAGACCTCTTGTAAAACGGAGTGGCATCATGGCTGGAACGGGAGCCGTTCTGCGCGGCAAGGATAAGACTCTCGCTCGCAACACTAACACTTACGCCAGCCCGACGTGGGCGGAGGTGGATCACACAAAGGATATTACGCACAACACAACCACAGTTGAAGCAGATGCCACTGATGCCGATTCCGCTTCGGTAGAAACAGTGGTGATTGCCACCAGCGAGGAGATCACCGGGCAACTGCGGTACGCGGATGCCAACGCGGACTACCTGGCAATCCGCGATGCGGTTTACGCACGGACCGCTATCGAGTTCTGCATTTTCCGTGGCGATATGACTGTGACGGGCACCAAAGGCCGGCGCATGACATGTCAGGTCACTCAGTTTCAGGAGTCGTATCCGCAGGACGGAATTCTGGTCGCCGACTTCACTCTGAAGCCAACGCCGAACGCCAACAACCAGCCGGAAGACATCACGGTCGCATAATCGCGGTCACTCAACGAAAGGGTGAGGTATGCAGATTCTGGATATCGAAGGCGTGCGTTTCACGCTGAAGCTCACATGCGACAGCGTGGACCGCATGGCTGCGGATCCCGTGATGGTGGGGAGGTATGGCAAAGACGCCGACGTCTCCACCATTACCGATGAGGACTCACAAATCGTTGTCAGGCTGGCGCTTGATCGACGGTTCATCATGGCTGTCGGTCAGGCCATGCTGGTGGATCAATCGCCTGAGCACGTCGCCGCCTGGAACCGGGCATGGAATGGCGAGACCGCAGAGGAAATCACGAAAGCCGTGACTGACGAGGTGACGGCTTTTTTCCCGCCCATTGCCCGGATCGGGATTCGCCGGGCGCTGAGCCAGATCCAGACGACGATGGAGAATCTCAACCTGTCCGGCCTGTCCGAGAGCAATGGTGGCATATCGCCGGAGCTATCGGGGTCCACCCAGGGAAGTTCAGTTTCCGCGAATTGATGTTGATGGCAGAGGGGCGCAGCAGGTCCGACTGGAATCTGCTGTCTCACCTGATGTGGTGGATGCACGCAAACAATCCACACACCACCAGCAAGGTCTATGCGTGGCAATTGAATCCGTGGCTCGTCGCGAATGCGAAGGGGCCACCAGAGAGTTATCTGCGAGCCGTTGAGGAGCGAGAGAATGGCAGCCAGCTCGAAGAAAATTGAAGCTGGTCGCGCCTTTGTCACCATCTTCGGCGATAAGAATCCGCTCACAAAAACGCTGGGGACTATCCAGACCGACCTGAGCAAGACCGCGCAGTCAATCGGCCGCATGGGCGTTGGCATGATCGGCGCCGCGGCAGCAGGTGCCGCTGCACTCGCATGGCCCGTCAAGCTGGCCGACGATCTGGATAACACTCGCAACGCATTTGAGACCATGCTCGGCTCGGCTGCTGCTGCCGACCGGATGATTGCGGACCTTCAAACGATCAAGGTTCCGGGCGCCGCCGATGCCGCGAAAACGATGCTTGGCTTCAATGTGGAGGCCGGCAAAGTCATCCCGTCATTGCGAGCTATCGCGGACATTACCGGCGGCAACCAGCAGCGATTTGAGAGCCTGTCACTTGCATTTGCACAATCCGCTGCCGCTGGCCGGCTGATGGGTCAGGATCTGCTGCAGATGATCAACGCGGGCTTCAACCCGTTGCAGGAGATCAGTCGCAAGACTGGTGAGTCGATCACCGACCTGAAAACACGAATGGAGGCCGGCGGCGTCTCGTTCTCTGAGGTCGAGGCTGCGTTTGCGTCGGCGACGTCTGTTGGTGGTAAGTTTTTCGGCATGATGACAAAGCGGGCCGGCACGATCAGCGGCATCATGGGCCAGATGCGAGTTGCCATCGAGCAGGCCCTCATTCCTGTCGGGCAGGCGATGATGCCTGCGCTGAAGTCAGTCGGTCAGGCCGCTCTGGTGGTCGTGCCGATTTTCGCCGAGTTGATCAAGCAGAACCTTCACCTTGTGCCCGTGGTGGCAGGCTCGATTGGAGCACTGGGCGCGGCCGGCGCGGCAATGATCACACTCGCCGGTGCGATCAAGCTGGTATCGTTTG
>Ga0172376_10007975_pt1 | contig 11164 bp, 10 predicted proteins | sample Lak35m_FD_121114 | JGI IMG/M metagenome (GOLD analysis project Ga0172376, IMG submission 121114) | Freshwater microbial communities from Kabuno Bay, South-Kivu, Congo - kab_092012_35m | ecosystem: Environmental > Aquatic > Freshwater > Lake | place: Democratic Republic of the Congo: South-Kivu...
CACACAGATGAAGGTGGCATTATAGACACTCTGAGTGAATTTAAGGGAGCAACCGGAAGTACATGTAAGGACCTGGTAATTGGAAGTATCCACCATAGAAGGAGCAGTACCGGAAAGAACAGAATAATAAGTGGGTTTGATAGTGGTAGTGGGAACTAATGTAGTAGTAGGTTTGATGGTAGTGGTAGGCGCCAATGTGGTCGTGGGTGCGATGGTAGTAGTAGGCATCAACGTAGTAGTGGGTTTGATTGTGGTCGTAGGCAGTAAAGTGGTAGTTGGCGCCAATGTGGTCGTGGGTGCGATGGTAGTAGTAGGCATCAAAGTCGTAGTAGGCATCAACGTAGTAGTGGGTTTGATTGTGGTCGTAGGCGATAAAGTGGTAGTTGGCGCCAATGTGGTCGTGGGTGCGATGGTAGTAGTTGGTATCAAAGTCGTAGTTGGCAATAATGTAGTCGTTGGGACGATTGTCGTTGTTGTGATCTCTGGTACAAATGTAGTAGAAATAAAGCTTTTTAAATTTGTAAAATTAAATAAAGATTTTGGCATAGCAGTAGTTGTCAATTGGTCTGTTTGTTTCTTCTTTGTAAATACTACTGCTACAATAACAACTACAACAATAACAATTACAATAACAACTACAACACCAGCTACAACACCAATAGCACCTGATTTTTTTTGTTGTTTTGGTAATAAATGTTGTAAATTTTGTGTAAATGAATCAGACATTCTTATTTTTTATTAATTACATAAATTTACTTTTTATATAAAAATAATATTGGGTTGAAAATGGTTTAAGAATAAGTATTTTTATAATAAAAACAAATACAATGAATGCCGCCATCCAAAACACGATTTCCCAGTATTTCTCAACTTTTATTGAGAATGTCTCAACAAAATTCAACATCCCTCAAGAACAACTTGACGAGTTATGGAAGGAGACCCAAAAGGAGAAGCTCCGTCGTCGCGTCAGTGCAAACAAGACCCCTTCGGCCTATATCAATTTCTGTAATCATCATCGAAAGATTATCAAAACCGAGAATCCAAACCTGACTTTTGGTGAGGTCGCAAAGGCACTTGGAAGTTTGTGGAAGGCACAATCTGCCGATGAGAAAAAGAAATATACCGACCCTGCTTATGTAAGCGAGCAGCCAGAGAAAGAGGAAGCTAAAAAAGTCAAGCGTTCCCGTAAGAATAAAGATTAATATCGTATAGAATTTCTCAATGAATTATAAAAATAAATAACAATTATTTATTTTTTGTGAAAATTTATTTTTTAACAGCTGGAGGCACTGGTGCTGCCTGTTTCTTTACCACCACCACCCTTGGAGGCACTGGTGCTGCCGCCGCCTGTTTCTTTACCACCACCACCCTTGGAGGCACTGGTGCTGCCGCTGCTGGTTTATTTACCACCACCACCCCTGGAGGCATTGGTGCTGCCGCTGCTGGTTTATTTACCACCACCACACTTGGTTGAGCTCCAACAATACCCACTGGGGGTGGAATTGCGGGAACTCTTGGCACAAATCCATTTGGTAAAACTACTGAAGGAGTAGTGGGTTTGATATAAGATTTAATAAATGCTGGGCATTTGTCCGGCATAAATTTACAGAGCAGGAATAAACCAATCAGAATTACAATAACCAATACAACAACAATTATAAATATATTTGGGCCTTTTGTTGTGGTTTTAGTTGTTTCTGGAACTGCTCCTCCTTCTTCAGGTGGGAATGTAATAACATCCGGTTTTTTTTCTTCTCCTTGTGCTTGTGCTGGGCCAGGTGATGTGGGTGCCGCGTATGTTCCTACTTGAGGAAGCACATCGTCCGCTGCTAAATACGACAATTGGGTATATGGAATAGTGTCACCAAGGGCCGCCTCTTTCTTAGCACCTTCAAAATGTCCAGTTTCGACAGCGCCCTTGTCACCCTTTCCACCTCCCCCACCTCCTGTTGCTGGCGGCGTTTTACCTTTCTGGTCATTTTCCGAAAAACTGTCACGTATGGCTTGATCGGGAAAAAAAAGGATACAACCACCGGCGCTGATAGTTTTGCCGTCTGTCGTGATTCTGATACTCCTATCAACACATGAAATACGATTAAAAGGGTAGGCACCAAATTTAAAAAATCCACCCTCAGCAAAACTTGTCCCCCACGAATTCCTGACCCACCAGTAGGGCACCATGACCATCGAAGGGTCTTTTTCCGATGTCTTTATTGATGGGTACAAGCGTTCGATATCGGGCCGAATAAGAGAGCGACTCACGGGTGCCATACCCCATCCAACAATCGACACGGCGTGAGCCCCCAAAACACCCAATGCTTCTCCTGGGGTGTCTGGTTTGATTGCTTCTTCATTTTCATATTTGTAAATACACATGTCCAATTCGTTTCCACTCTCTGGTGGTTCTGCTTTTAATTCCTCTTCTACACCAACGCATTCTAGGTAAACCCCCTCTGGGTTTTTGGAGGTTATAAAATCACCAGTTTTTAATGAATTTGGATTGACACCCACAATGTTTTCAAGCACAATGAAACACCCCACCATTGTCCCAGTCACGAAGAGGTGCTGTCTAATCTGGGAATGGATTGTCAGGATCTGTTCTGGGTTTTGGTCGTTCGAGTCATCCAATGCGACACTCCTGACATCTTTGATCCCGTATTTATAAAAATTTCCACTGTTGTAGCACCCGCAAGAAGGAATATTCTTGTTCATGTCTTTTGTATTTGTCGCAGTGCCCGTGCAATTTGGGTCGTTGAGACACCAGGCATAATCCACACACATCGCAGAAGGGATCCCGTTTTTTACCACCCAGGCCAAGGCCATTGGTACATCACCACCACCACACAAAGCAGAAGGTGGAAAATCTCCTTCCCCCTGATCGAATTCATTTGGGTAGCAAGTCAGCAGGTAGGTCCAGCTTAAATTTGGATTTGTGAGAAATTTATTCGCAACAACATATACATCACCGATGGCGGTTGCGATGGCATACGCCCAGCAGCAACCACATGCGTACTGCTGATATTGGCTTATCGATGGGTCGCTGCGATCACCACAAACCACAATGGGGTAATGGTCCTTTAGGTTGTAATTTTCTGGTAGGACCAATGCCCTTGCCAGTTTTTTTTTCGAAATCTTTTGTTTCTTCATCTTGGACAAGTTGATATTCGTGTTCAATGGGGGCAAAAAAAACGGCCTTACCTTGGAAGCCCTTGCGAGTTTTCCTTTTGGTTTTTTTACAACACCTTTTGAATCTTTGATTTTTTGTTCGAAATTTGGAATAAAGAGCCCACCTGATTTGGGTGGTTTAATAACTTTTTTTTTATCAGATTTCATTATTTCTTTATACACAAAAAAAATATTGCCCTAAATAAAAACAAAAAAATGGGGCTTACAATTCTGCCAATCAGGAAAAAAAGTATCGAATCGGTAAAGAGCTGTGCGAGCGAGCAGTGTGAAATGGACAAGAAAACCAAAGACATCCAGAAAAAATCTGTCCTTGCTTATCCTCAAGAATGTTTCTTGATGCCACCCTCCCTCAATATCCCCCTGGTCTCTGAAAAGGTTCTTCCACCCATCCGTTGATTTCTCACGCCAAAATTTATTTTAGAATTAAAAACTTTATCATTATAAAATAACAAATTTTTATAATGATAGTTCCTTATGACTCTTATCTTCCTGGGTATCCTTCTATACAGGACGAAGAATTTTACAATCGTATTGTTGAAAAGAAAGAATTCTGGAGTGGTCAGGATGATATGTTCTTTCGGCATCAAATCAATATTGCCCGCTACATGACCCAATGGACACTCTACGATTCCCTTTTTATTTACCACGAGATGGGAACCGGTAAAAGTGCCCTCACAGTTGCCATGACCGAATTAGCCAAACAAGACAGCTTTTACAAAAAGGTCATTTACATTGCACACAACCAGACCCAGATTGCCAACTACAAAAGTGAGATCAAACGTTTTTCTACACGCCTTTCTTTTCTTCTGGAACGAGATATGAAGTCGCTGCCCGAAGACAGGATGCGGGGTAGATGGAATTCTATACTTGCCAAAGATTATTATGAGTTCCATACATTCGGCACAATCGCAAGTGAATTCTCTAGGCGCACCGATCAATGGATAAAAGAACATTACGATAAATCAATTATTATTATTGATGAGGCCCATCATCTCGTCCAGACCAACAAAGAAGAGGATAAAAAATCATACAATACCCTCTTGAGATTCCTAAACATTCTTGCCTTTAAAAAATTATTGGTCATGTCTGGTACCCCCATCCGCGACCAACCAGACGAGATTATCCCATTGTTGAATCTCGTGCTCCCTAAAGAAAAACAATTATCAAGGTCTGCGTTCATTTCGACATTCTTCAGTGTCAAGGAAAACATTAAAATTTTTGAAAATGTTGAAATCCCTGTCTATGAATGGAAACCCAAGGGGCGTTTGGATTTTATCCGCCATGTTCAGGGCTACGTTTCTTATGTAAAAAGGCGTTTATCAAACGCCACTATCAGGTATGAAGGTAGGATACACGAACCAATGAAAAATATAAAGATTGTGGCACATCGTATGGATCCTTTCCAGAACAGTATCTACACTGAAATTTTTAGGAAAGAAAGATGGGGGGAGGAAGAAGAAGGGGGTGTGGCAAAATCTTCTTTTTATTCCGCTTCCAAACAAGCTTCTTTATTTGTTTTTCCCAATCAGGAAACCGGGGAAAAAGGATACAAAAAATTTGTGTCGCCTCAATTTATGTTGCGTCCTAATTTTCTGGAGGCGATTGGGGACTATAAGAACATGACTTCGGATGCCATCCTTGATTTATTGAAGCAATTTTCTGTTTCTTATGCTTATGTCCTTGGGCAGATCCTGAATAACCCAAAAGAACTTGTTTATATTTTTTCTGATCTGGTGGAAGGGAGTGGGATACTCTTGTTTATGAGCATCTTGAAGACCCTCTTTGGTTTCAAATTGATCACCTCAAAGAAGGACCTTGTGGATGTAAAGGGTGATAGGATGATCCTTTTGAACGATCGTGTGGCGAATGAAGAGGATTTCCAGGATTTTATCAACTATTTCAATCGACCCGAAAACAAACACGGGGAATACTGCCAGATTGTCATGAGCACCAACAAGACAAAGGAGGGGATCAGCTTGAAGAATGTGAGACAAATCCACATTTTGACGCCTTCGTGGAATATCGCAGACACATCGCAAGCAATGGCGCGGAGCTTGAGGGCCAGATCACACATGGATCTTGAAAACCCAATTGTCAAGATTTTCTTGCATGTTTCCGTCCCCTTTACGGGTGAAGAAGATGATGAAGAAAAATGGTTGGATGGAAAGCTGCCCATTACCCAGGACGAATTGTTGTTTTCTGTTGATTTCCAAAGGTATTACAGATCCGAAATCAAGGAACGCAATGCCAAACTCTTGGATCGGGTTTTTCTGGAGAGTTCGTGGGATTGTCTTATGAACCTTCCACACAACACTCAATCTGGGAGGATTGAGGACTATTCTAGGGAATGCGAGTACGACTTGTGTCAATACAAATGTTATGGGGTTTCTGTGGATGACCGTATGGTGGCGTCTGATTTTTCTAATTTTAATGCTTATTACAGTGATGAAGAAGAGGTTTTGATTATGAATCGTATCCAGGAGTATTTCCTTCACCACAATCGCGCGGTTCTGCCAGATTTCTACATTGTTTTTTCTGGTTATAATCAAGTCCTCGTTGAAAAGTGTTTGGGTGTTATTATCCACCAACCCATCGTCCTCAGGGATTACAGGAACCTTCCTTGTTTCTTGTCCTATAAGAATGGATTATTATTCTTAACCGATAACCCCTACCTCCAGATTTCCCGTGAAACCTACGAGGTCTATTATCAAAAGAACCCAGCAACACGTGTTATTTTTCCATTACCCGATCTGCTGGATAGTTATTTTGTGAGGCATCAGCGGGTAATTTTGCCAAAACTGGTGAGATTGATAAACATGGACAATCCAAATGCCAAAAAATTATTCCTGTCCCTGCCCCTTGGTTTCCAGTCCATGTTTTGTGAGACCACTATCCAGTCCCAGATCCTTTATCCTTCTCAGGTCAGTATCGATGCGTTAAAATGGTTTATCAAGGAATTCAAGACGGACATTGAATATGTTCCAAACATTCTTATTAAACACAGGTTCTTGTTGAATAAGAAGGATTATAGGAAACTGGATTTAAAAAACCCTAAAAACGGGTGGGTGCTTATCTCTGGTTGAAATTCATCATTTTACGAGGGCCCATTGACACTTCCTTTCCTCCTACCTGGAGTTTCATCTGGACGGGCCTTGGTGTTCCTGTCAAGGGCCTTGGGGTTCCTGTCATTACCACTCGACCTCCTACAGCCCCTGGTCGTTGTGTGAGTTTTTCGGGCCTCATTGTGCCTTTCAGTAGTTGTGTGACTTGGGATTTCTTCAGGGGTTGTAGTGTGCCGACAGAAATATTGTTGGTTTTCTGGATGCGTTGTAGTGGCCCCAAGTTGTGTTCGATAAAACCCTTCTCATTGAGCATCACAAGATAATTCTGGTTATCGACAACAGAATCGTAAAGCTTTTTGAAGCTTGTCAAATCCTTAAAATCTTTGGAATCGTAAGAGATTCTGAATATGGCAAAATCATTTTCGGACAATAAACTTGATGGTGATACAGTTGAAGGAGGGATACTTGACATGATTGTCGAAACATACTTGACAAGACCTATTTTGGGTTTATAATCATACAAGTATGTTGTGCGGGGAGGGTAGAATGGTTTGATACTATAAATAATCTGTTCTGGCGCAGAATAACCAGCACATTCTGTGTTTGTGCACACGATAGTTCCAGCGTCAGTTTTTCCAACAATCTCATCAAAAGAAATAACACGCTTGGTTTCTGTGACTAGATCTGTTAGATCCGAAGGAAACTCGGTGTCGGCTGGTAATTTTACAGTTATCGTATAAGTGTCCTCACGGGTATCGAGCAAATTGATGGGAAGAGCCAAATAGAAATTTATATTATTTCTTGGATTTAATGTGGTTGCCATTTTTTATATTTTAAAAATATTCTAAAATATAAAAAATGGCAACTGATTCTATAGAAATTATTGTCCCTTTTGGCGAGGAAGACAGCACAGACGAAATAACAACTGAAACTCTATTGACAATGGAACCTGAAAAAACTAATGAAGAAAAAAAAAGTAAGGATAATACACTGGCTATTGTTCTTGGAACAATTGGTGGTTTAGTAATTATCGCAATTGTTATAATTTTCTTAAACAAACAAAAATCAAAGACAAAGACAACTAAAAAGCAATCATCTTAGTAAATATTGCTTGTCTTTTTCTTCCGATAGAGGCGTGTCGCCCGTTTTCTTCTCATTGTAACAAGCCCTTCACTTGGTCCATGGCACAGCATGACAAATTGATCCAGGATCTTCTTTTTGGATTTGCTTGTTTGTTGGACTGTTGCCAATTCATCTGCCAAACATTCTAAAAGAGGTTTCCACCTTTTAAAATGCTGGTAATGCGACATTGACAAAGAAAGCAGCATATCAAGTGTGGTGTTGATGTTTGCGATCCTTTTATTTTTGAATTCGTTGAATGCCACACAAGAAGACAGCTTGTAGATGGTGGCGATGGGTTGATTATGAAGAGAGACCACAATATGGGAAGGGACAAAATTATCAAGCGGGAAGATGTCCGAAATGCGGAGTTCGGGCATTTCCTCCTTCAGCATCTTGGAGATTTCCAACAGATCCCTATCTGTCAATGCGTGGATGCCACCCTGGAAAGCGGGGACTTCTTTCCCCAGCAGCATCCCAACTTCTTTTTTGCCAAAGAAAACAACATCGGGCGGCAATGTGTCATAAATCTTTTCTTCAATTTCTTCATTAATTGGGTTCTTTGTGTTTCTTGGTTTCAAAGAACACTTGATGGGATAAGTTTTATAGAATTTATTGAGGCGATCATAGACATTTTCCCATCTGTGCGCATCGTTGGGTTGAGAAAGGATCTTGTGCAGTGTCATACGGATATATTGAGGGGGGACAATCTTGATTTTCCATTGTTTCGATCGCACACAATTTTTTCGCAATTCTTCATAGGTTTTATTCCCACATTTTGTAATGTCTGCGATCTGGATGCCGTCCGCATAAACCTTGTATGTGCCCGGGTGGAGTGCCTCTGTGAAACTCACTGCCTCGTGTTTCTTCTTCTTGTAAAAACGCACCATTTCATGGGCCAGTTTTTCGGCGTATGGCGACAGAACATCAATATCAGGGAGCGTGTATGGATCATAAATCTTTAAATTTGTTGGCAGCAACTCATTCAGGGCGGTGCCCCCATATAGGAGTGCTTTTTTTCTTGCCAAGAATGAATAAGCATCGTGGAACAAGGAAGCATATTTTTCAAAATAAACAAGATCCACCTCTTTCCTTTTTTTCTCCACCAATTTGTCAAACTTCTTCTTCAACATTTCTTTATTATTATTTAAAAAAATGATTGATATTTTAATTTTTCTTTCCAGGGGTACGAACATCCAACTATGACACCCAACAGAAACCCCAATAAGAACATATCTTTTCGATTAGGGGGTGGCATAGGTCTTGTGTATTGAGAATAAAGCGGCATACGACGAACGTGGTTCAACATTTTTATTGATTTTTATTTTTCTTCCTTTGGATTTCATTTTTATCTAATTGATCTAAAATGGAGTTCTTTACATATAAAGAGTAAATGAAGAAATTTTATCTGTGGATCTTTCTTCCATCCCTTGTGGGCGCATTTCTCCCACCCTTCCATGATACGGTTTCTTATACAAAAATTATCAATGAGATCCAAACAAGAAAACTGGACAGGATCATTATAGGGAATGACCTCAAGGAAACAACGCTTGTTGAAAAATCCGGGCATGTTGAGAAGATCAACACGGAACCAATGATCACAACCCAGATTATGAAACAAGCTTTCGACAATAATATTGAAATTGGGTACAAGAACAAGATTTACTTCCCAGAATGGATCGTTCAAGCACTCTTCTCTGCCCCATTGTTATTCATTGTGTGGAGTGTTTTCCAGCGGTTTTCACCCGATTTTAGCCAATACGAGTTTGATATTGAAAGTGTTGGCAATTCCACATTCAAAGATTGGGGTGGTTCAAAGGAGGTGTTGAGGGAGTGCAAAGAAACCATCCGTTATTTCACGAACCCAAACGAGGCGGTCAAGAAGCCAAAGGGTGTCCTATTGGAAGGGCCACCCGGCACTGGAAAAACACTGCTGGGGAGGATCATTGCGAATTACGCCAATGCGACATTTATCGCTTTTTCTGGCTCCAATTTCGTCGAACTGTATTCTGGGATGGGCGCACTGCGGGTTAGGAAATTATTCGATTACGCCCGAAAAAACAGCCCGTGTATTATTTTTATCGATGAGATTGACGCCATTGGACAGCACCGGAAGCAATCCGTCATTGGGAACGAGGAGAGGGAACAGACATTAAACCAGTTGCTTTATGAGATGGATGGGTTCAACCAGAACAACGATGTCCTGGTGATTGCGGCAACCAACCGAAAAGACATACTGGATCAGGCATTGTTGAGGCCTGGGCGGTTCGACCGGATTATCCATATCCCACTCCCCGACAAGTTCAGCAGGAGGGAAATTATCAAGATTTTCTTGAGGGATCGGGCTGTGGAGAAGGGCATTGACTGGGACTCGTTCCTTTTACAGACGGAAGGGTTTTCTGGCGCGGACATTGAACAGTGGCTTAACGACGCCAATATCCATTCGTTGAGGGCTTCGAATGAGACCATCATCACACAGGAATCATTGTGGAACTCATTGGAGCGTGTCCGGATTGGTGTGAAGAAGGAGATTGACTTGCGTTCTGATCTGGTCAGGAGACGAGTGGCTGTCCACGAAGCCGGACACACACTTATTTCTCTTTGTTTTTCAGATTACTTCATGTTCCAGAAGGTTTCTATCCAGGAAACCTATAGTGGGGTTGGTGGGTACACCATGTTCAATGTTATTCCCGATTTTGCGGAAACCAGCATGATCACCAAGGACCTGCTTTTGAAACAGATCCAGTTGTTATTGGGGGGGAGGATCGCCGAGAGTGTTTTTTATGGGGATTCATATGTCTCAATTGGGGCGCACGATGACCTTGACAAGGCGAATGAGTTGTGTCGGCAGATGGTGTCTCAGTTCGGGATGGGGTCGAAATTGAACAATGTTGTTTCCCCACAAGAAAACGATTTATCGGACCAGTTCTTGACAATGGCAGACCAGGACACATTGGCACTCCTTCGTTCTGCCATGTATGATACACGGCGACTTGTTGTAAAACACAAGGACTTTATCGAACGATTGGCGGATGAACTTGTTTTTGATTTTTCCATGAATGACAAGGAAGTCAAAACCCTATGGCGCACCTACAACTCGAAAGAATTTTGAAGAAAAAATTATTAATCTAAAAAGTTATGCCGATTAAATAAAAGAAAAAATGTGGTTGATCTTTGGTGGGAATGGATGGATTGGCAAACAATTCCAGGAAGAATTAACCCAACAAGGGATCCAATACAAGTGCAGTGATTACAGGATGGACACGAATAAACCGGTTCTCGAACAGGAAATTTCAGCGTCAAATGCCGATAGGGTAATTTGTCTGGCGGGGCGCACTTCTGGTGGGGAATACAACACCATTGATTATCTGGAAGGGGGGAAACATCAGAATTACGAAAATGTGCGGGACAACCTATTTGGGCCCGTTCAGTTGGCGTTCTTGTGTAAAAAACTCAACATCCATTTTACCTACTTGGGCACAGGTTGTATCTTCAACTATGATGCCCAGCACACAACACAGAATGAGCATGGTTTCAAAGAAGATGATTTGCCAAATTTTTTTGGGAGTTCTTATTCCATCGTCAAGGGTTTCACAGACAGGTTGTTCCATTTCGATCACATTTTCGACAATACGCTGAACCTGAGGATCCGTATGCCCATCAATGAGGACCTGACTTCTATGCGGAATTTCATCACCAAGATCACAAGCTACAAGAAAATCTGCAGCATCAAGAACTCCATGACGGTCATCCCGGATGTCCTGCCCATCATGGTGGGCATGATCAAGAACCAAAAG